>ERZ1740072.143-NODE-143-length-32860-cov-18.265844_pt1 | contig 32860 bp, 24 predicted proteins | sample MGYA00581733_ERZ1740072 | MGnify/ENA primary metagenome ERZ1740072 (study PRJEB43018, sample SAMN04849741) | marine metagenome | isolation source: floating plastic debris | place: Pacific Ocean | collected 2008-08-30 | study: EMG produced TPA metagenomics...
GATTTTTTCGCCGTTGCTGATTTAGAGGATGAACTGATCGACAAGATATGCCATCGGACAGTATCTCACAGATAAAATCATACCGAGGATCAGCAACGCCCTTTTTACAAACAGCATGGCATTTCGACTCAGGAATATATCCAGCAAAACTTAGAATTCCACTCACCTGACTAAGCGCACTGTTGACGAACCCACTGACGAAAATCCACTTCTGCGGCAACCTCATCAACCAAAGCAGTTTCTAAGAACTGATAAAAATCTGCCTTCGCAACGAGCGGAAATGTTGGAGACTTATCTTGCTCAACATAACGGCCATCAGCCAGATACAAAATCTGCCATGCTTGCCCATCAAAGCGCCAAAACTCGGGCACTCCCAACTTGGCATAGAGCAGATTTTTATTCATATCCGTGTGGGTGATATCCACCTCAACCACCAAGTCGGGTGCCGGATCAACACTTAGATCAATCTCATGATCAGCCACCCGACTGTAATTTTGAATGTAGTAACCGTTATCAGGCTCGGCACTTTTGAGCAAATCTTCACGATCCAGAGTTGTAGACCCCATGGTCTTTAGCTTCAGCCCCAGCTCAACCACCAAAATACGAATAAAGAGTTCGATCAATCGAGCAAAGCGCTCATGGCCTTCTAGAGGCATCGTAATTTCTAAAACTCCCGCATCATAGTTAAACCGAGCATGGGTCCGCTCCGTCAAAAGCTGCTGAATTTGCTTAAACGCTGACCAATCTAGATCGCGAAACACCATCCGTTTCTCACCAATCAGTTTTGCCGGAGAATCCAGATACATTGCGTTCGCCTCCTCAAAACAAGACCAGCAGTCCCAATCATTCTAATAGATACCCTTCGTCCACCTTCCACGGGCTAAACGACAGCCTAATAGTTATTTTTCGTATCAAATTCCTTTAGATAAAGGCTGCGGAACGCTTCATGTTTCTATACAATATCCTTTTAATAGGAATTAATGCCTAGTCACTAGTGCATTTGTTCACAGTTAGGCCAGATTCGTACCATTAAAAATTCATTTTTATAAGCAGCAAGGGGTAAGCATGTATATCGTACAAATCGCCTCCGAATGCGCTCCGGTCATTAAAGCCGGGGGTTTAGGGGATGTTGTCTATGGTCTCAGTCGTGAGCTAGAGCTACGCGGCCATACGGTGGAGCTGATTCTGCCAAAATACGATTGCATGCGGTACGACCACATTTGGGGTCTACACGACGCGTATAAAGATCTCAAGGTGCCCTGGTACGGTGCTGAGATTAAATGTGATGTGCACTGTGGCTGGGTCCACGGTCGCCTGTGCTTTTTTATTGAGCCCCACGATAAGGACAACTGGTTCCGTCGTGGTAAATACTATGGCTGCGATGATGATCCCATGCGCTTCGCCTTCTTTAGTAAGGCAGCTCTAGAGTTTTTGCAGCAGAGCAACAAACGCCCCGATGTGCTCCACTGCCACGACTGGCAAACGGGCCTCATTCCAGTCATGCTGTTTGAAATTTATAAGTTTCACGGCATGGAACACCAGCGTGTGTGCTACACCATCCACAACTTTAAGCACCAGGGCAATGCTGGCACCGACGTTCTCTATGCCACTGGTCTAAACCGTGCACCTTATTACTTTGATCCTGAACGGTTGCAGGATAATTTCAATCCCTTCTCACTGAACTACATGAAAGGGGGCATTACCTACTCCAATGCGGTGACTACCGTTTCACCCCACCATGCTTGGGAAGCCCACCATGGTGATTTTGGCTACGGTCTGGGTCATACGCTGCATATTAATCAGCATAAGTTTAAGGGCGTACTCAATGGTATTGACTACAACCTGTGGAGCCCCGAGGTAGATACCCATATTTCTGAGCATTACACACCAGATACCCTAGAAAAGAAGCTTTACAACAAAAAAGCGCTGCGTGAGCGTCTGATGTTGGGCCATGATGATAAGCCACTGGTAGCGTTTATTGGCCGTCTAGATGAGCAAAAGGGTGTGCATTTAGTCCACCATGCCATGTACCGTGCCCTCGCTCGAGGGGCTCAGTTTGTACTGCTTGGCTCAGCCACCAGCGCGACTATCAACGATCATTTTCAATATGAGAAAGCTCATCAAAATGACAACCCCAACTGCCATTTAGAGCTGGGCTTCAATGAGGAGCTATCTCACCTGATCTACGCTGGAGCAGACATCATTGTTGTGCCCAGCAACTTTGAGCCCTGCGGCCTGACTCAGCTGATCAGCTTTAAGTATGGCACGGTCCCTGTGGTGCGCGGTGTGGGTGGCCTGGTAGATACGGTCTTTGATATCGACTATGACGAAGGTAGACCCCCTGAAAAACGCAACGGTTTTGTATTTTATCAGTCAGATAATTACGCCCTAGAGACCGCCCTCGACCGAGCGCTGGATCTTTGGTACACAGACCGTCCTGGTTTCCAGCAGCTCCAGCGTCAGGGTATGGCCTGTGATTATTCCTGGAACATTCCTGGTGAGCAGTACATCAAACTCTATGATTCCATCCGCCATCGCTAGCGGGCTCTGGCACATAAACTCTGGCAGGTGATCTGGGCACATTGAGGTAGTCATTCATACATCACAGGGATTGCGAACCATGTCCAGCGCTGGCTTCAATACGTGGACCGTCAGTGGTAATTTGGCCGCTGACGCCACGGTCAAAACCGTAGATTTGCGCAACGGTCGTCAGGCAAAAGTGGCAGATGCCACAATTTATGTGCGTGGGTTAAAAGATCGGAATGAATCTTTCACCGTTAGTTTGAGCATTTGGGAAGGGTCTGCGGCTTGGCGGACAATTTCTTTTTTGAAAAAAGGTTCACTAGTCATGTGTACTGGCAGTGTAGAGCCCACACCCTATGTATCAAAAGCAGACGGCACACCCAAAGCTGGTTTAAGGATGAAGGTGTTAGATATTCATTTGGATGTGGTGCGAGACCCTGATGGAGAGACTGGTCGCAACAATCAAATAGCGAACAACAAAACTCCGGTAGCTCTATAGCACACGTAGTTTTTCGGAGGTATTACGTATCTTTTTCGGGTAATAGAAGGTAACTTTTAATGCCTAAAAAAAGGCTAAATCGCTAGCTTCAAGGAAAGTTCAAATTATCTTCGTACAACTGTTATCTGATAGGCCTAATTTGGGTTGAATGTAGTGTGTAGATAAACGAACTATATTTAACCCACCCCTTATCGGCTACACCATATACAGAAACGGGCCGAGCTGTTGTTACCAACAGCTCGGCCTCTAACCTTTCAACCGACCACTCCCATCGCTATGGCAAAAGACGATAGGTGTGAATCTGATAAGGTCGACCTACACCAGAGGCGATCGGCTCTTCTAATAGATTGAGTGCTGATTCAGTGGTTAATCCCAGAGTATTGGTCAGCGGAGTGCTCGTGTAGGGCGATGCCACACCGTAGGCATCGTAGTATCGCGCAATGAAACCCTCTTCACTGATTTCGCTAGGTTTGAAAGCAGAAAGGATCAGGTGATCCGAGTCGAGACTCAGAAAACTCTGACAGACAGGTATATCGACCTCTGAAGCAGCGGGTGTGGCCGCATAGGGCGCGACATAGGTGTGTAGTGGAATATTAAAGGCTTGGGCGTGGTGGGGAGTGTGGGCCGTTTGCCAGGTACCTGAATGGGGATAGATGGCATAGGTAAAGTGATGATGGCCGCGATCGCAACCTGGATCTGGCCATAGGGGAGCCTTGAGTAATGTGAGTCGTAGCTGACTCGGCTGAGCATCAAACCCATGCTTGCAGTCCGTCAAAATACTCAGGCCAAACGTATCATCACTCAAATCAGCCCAGCGTAGAGCAGGCACTTCCCATTTTGCTTTTTCATGGTCAGTGACTGGTTTTGTAGACCGCTCAATAGCACCAAACGGGACCTCATAGGTCGCCTGATCGGCCTCCACCGTCACCGGGAAATTGACCTTGAGGACCACCTGAGTCTCCTGCCAATCCACCCAGGTTTCCACCCTCAAGATAGGAGATTGGGCATCTAGCCTATAATCTTGCACAATAACCGATTTATTGATCTGGCGAGTTACCCGTATCCGCTGGCAGACAGGGTTTTGAGATCGCCATTCAATGGATACCAAGCACGCCGGAGCACAGGGTTTCTTGGCATAGTCAGGGGCAATATTCCAGGCATCCCAATATTGGCCACTATCTTCAAAACACTGCAGCTGGTTAGCCTCCCCCAAAAAACTCTCTCTGCCCGTAGCCAGATGAATACACGAGATAATGTCTCCTGTCTCAGGAGAGATCACAACTCGTAACTGCTCATTTTCTAAAGTAAATTCTTTGGTGACAAGTTCATCTACGGGCAGATTGGCAGGCTGGGTAGCGGCCATCAAACCATAAAGGCGATAGCCCACGGCTGGTACATCCTCAGCCACAAAGTTCAACATCTGGCCAGCAGCAGGCTCTCCGAACGGCTCGTCCCCCCTATCCACCGCAGACTCTATTATTTGATTCGTTTCACAATCAACAATTTGCCACGCTCCCGATGGCACCACCACACTCACTAGCTCAGTCCGGGCCCAGCTGTGGGCATTAAACACCACCAGAGGCTGCAGACCATCCGGCACTGTCAAAGATTTGGTCAGGGTCTCGAGCGCCGCCACCAGCACTTCTTGCCCCAGCACCAACACCGTTCCCCACTCTCGATTGGCATCCTCAAACACCTCAGGAATCGATGAGCCCGGTAAAATATCGTGAAACTGATTAAATAACAGGGCTTTCCACGCAGTCTCTAATTTCTCTTGAGGATACGGCTGTCCGGTCACTAACTGTGCCACCGTTGCCCAAACCTCTGCCTGATACAGCAGATCTTCGCCTCGGCGATTTTGTTGTTTTTGATCGCTGTGGGCTGTGTAGCATCCCCGATGCAGCTCTAAATACAGCTCATCGTTCCACAGGGGTAGGCTAATCGCTTGCTTATCTGGGCTAGCATCCCTGGCGGATGATTCTTCTATGGACGCTGCCCACTCTCCGGGTTTTTCACTGTCAAACACGGCGGCCAAAAACTCTCCTGGCGTGGAAAATTTTATGGCTGGGAAAAATGGTGAGTCTTGCCAGCGTCTTGCTTTGAGCAACATGTCACGGGTGGGGCCGCCGCCATGATCACCCACACCTGGTAGCCAACAGGTATGAGGACTCTGTGTTTTCTCTTCCCACTTCGCTGCATAATCGGCAATCTTTACCGGGTCAAAATCTGTGCCAATGGGCGGCAGAGTCCAGCCCAGAACGCTACTGCCATCGGGAGCCTGCCACCGAAATAGTTCATGGGGAAACTGGGTGGTGTCGTTCCACCGCAGCTTTTGGGTGGCAAATACCTCCACGCCCCCTAGCTTGAGCAACTGGGGCAGCTGCGAACAAAACCCAAAGGTATCGGGTAGCCACGCGATCAGACTACGAGCTCCAAATTTTGACTGACAATAACGCTGACCATAGAGAATCTGCCGAGCAATGGATTCTCCACTGGCAATGTTGAGCTCTGGTTCTACCCACAAACCGGCATCAATAGACCATTTACCCGTCTTAACCTGCTGCTGCACCTGGTGAAATAGCTCCGGCCGATGCGCTTCTAACCAGGCAAATAGGGCCGGACTGGAGTGAGTGTAAGTCAGCTCAGGAAAATCTTGCTGCAGCGTTAGCACCGACTGAAAGGTGCGCTCTGCCGCTCGCCACGTGTCAGCCACCGGCCACAGCCAGGCTAAATCTAGGTGGGCATGGCCCACACAGTGAATCTGACGCTGTTTAACCCAGTCACCATAGGGCAATATGGAGTGGCGCAAACTGGCTAGACGCTGATGTAAATCGCCATGGCTAGCCTGCCATTCTTTAGTGATCAGCGCTTCTAGCCCAGACAGTTTTTCAGGAGTTAATGCTTGCAAATAGTACTGCAGAACTTGTAGCTCATCGGCGACAAAACCGGGTTCAGGGCTAACGCTATGGTTAGGGGCTTCATAAATTAGGTGCGATCGCACCAACGCCCCGGCATCGTGCTTTGGACTCTCTAACCTGAGCACCACATCAAACGACTGCCCAGGAACCACGGCTGTACTCAAACCAAGACGCGTGAAAAAATCAAATAAATCCCCTGCCTGGACTAGCTCACCATTGATATAAAGCTGGGCATCTTCCGCCCACCAAGCAGTCGACAATCGCAGAGTTAACCCCTTAAGGGGATAGCCATTTAAATCTTTAGACACCGTACAACGCTGATAAAGCCACAGCACCCGACCGCGCGGCCAGGCAATATGCTGTCGCTCATTTAGCGGTAGAACATCCCACCGGGCACCCTGCTCCATAGAGGCTTTGAGACTGCCCCCTAGGTCTTCATATAACCCACGCCACCGCTGCTGAACATCCAGTTGACTATAGGTCCGCAGCTCTTGAATCAGGTTTGTTAGAAATGAAGTAGAGGCGTTCATAGATTCCGCTAAGATCAAATCAGGATTCGCAATGCTAACAATGTAATATTAAGCGTCCCCAGACGCGTGCCATTCGCTATGCCGTCGTCATCCCGCCCCTACCAAAGCAAAGTATTAAAGTTTGTGCTCCAGCAGTGGCAGCAGGGGATTGAGCGGCAAGATCGGGCGTGGCGACAGCTCCAATCTGCCAGTGTTTGGGGAGCCCAAGTAGCGATATTTCCCATTTATGCCGTTATGCGGGCCGTAAAGCGGGCTAGTTTCGCCCTAGATAGCGGTGGCAGCTCTCAGCAAAACCAATCAGCTGAGCCCATTACTGCCGCCAAGGGTAACGTGACCGATATTAACCACTCCTTGACGGCAATTTTGTCCCACACCCAACAGCTGCTCTCATCAGAACAAACAACACAGCTCACAATTACACCCAAACGTAGCCTAGTCCGAAACGTTCAATCTCTTCTGTCTATGGTAGTTAGACAGATTTGGCAACAACCTACAGCGAGTCTGCCATCTACCCGTCACTCCGCTGCCATTACCAAGTCTCGGCATAGATCAGTGAGTATCACCACAGCTCATCAGCCACAACAACAATCTGAAGGTCTCGCAACGGCACGCTCTACCGGTATTGACCGAAAATTTACCTCAAATCTTCTTCAAAATGGCACAACGCTAGCATCTTCGCTCAACACTCACCAGCTCGTACTGGTCAGTTCTGGCAATGAAGTATTTGATATTCTCACCCCTGAACAGCAAACAGATCTTAAACACTATATTGCTTGCGTGATGCAGGCCTACTGGCAGTCTCGGTCCATCACGCGTCATCAGCCCAAACAACTATCTGTCAAAACTATTCTGGCCATTGGCACCGTGTTTATCGCCGCTCTGCCAATGGAATTTAAAAAAGCTTGGTCACAGATAACACCGACGGTCCAAGGGCCAAGTCTTCCGCCCTTAACCGCCGATCCAAAGCCCCGATCTCGCATCTTTTATCCCCAGTCATCCCCAGCTAGCACGATTAAAGCTCGCGTTCGGCGATTACCTAATACTGTTGCAAATCCTCGCCGATTGACTAGCAATGCCCCAGATGCATTTGAGGCTAACGTCAACGATATCAAGTATCTTGAACATCCCTTAGAAGGAATACTGCGGTGGATTGATCGGGTCCTCACCTGGTGTGAAAACCGCTGGCAGCGGTGGCTGGATCATAGGGCTAACATAGGGTAACCTGACGAGTCGTTCTGGTGCTCCCCATGCTCAAATCTTGGTATCGTCATCTGGGCCATGTCATCCTTACCCATCGCACCGTCTTACTGCTCAATCTGGCGGTTATCCTGCCCTTCACCTTACTCACGGGATACATCAAACTGTCCACACTGCTCAATGGTTATTCTGCTGGCCGTACCCTCAGACGATCGGCCGGTATTGAGTTGCTGATTACTCTCTTTAGCGAACCCTATACCATTCCCTATGAGGGCATTCTGACGGAAATCTCTGAGATTATTTGGTGCTTTCCCATTGCTCTGTGTTTCTTTACTGCCAGCGTGTTATGTCATAAAAAGCTGCGACAGTATTTGGTTTGTCTCAGCATTCTGTTAACGCTGTTGTTGATTGATGATGCTTTTCGCATCACGCTGATCCTATATTTCTTATTGGATGTGCCGAAGATGGTGACCTATGGGTTGTATGTGGGGATTGGGGTTGCGATCGCAACCTACTTCCATCGCACCATTCTCCAAACACCCTACCGATGGCTACTCTTAGCAACAGGCCTCATGGCTATTTCTGCCATTGCCGACTTTGTCCCCGTTCCCGGCATCGGCACCCCCATCATGCTAGAGGACGGCACTAAACTATTAGGCCTGGTAAATCTGACCATTTATGTTTGGCGGCTAGCCCAGTCATCACTCCGAGCATTCAGCCAGAACGCGACCAGCTAGCTGTCCGGCAAAACAAGAACGCACGCTTCTCGTTACAATCTATAGCTCCGAAAGAATCCATAGGCAAATCGCCCAACCCAGTTAAAAGAGATCTCTACTGACCATACCCCCGCTTAATATGATCGGCTAAGCGCGTCGCCAAAGCCACGATCGTCAGTGTAGGATTGGCAAATCCCAGACCCGTCGGAAATATAGAACTTCCCGCAATAAACAAATTAGCTACACCATGCACCTGGCAATTGGCATCCACCACACCTTGGGCAGGGTCAACATGCATCCGAGTCGTACCAATATGGTGATGGGTGCTGACCACAAAAGGAGTTCCACCCATATCTAGCTCAAACTGAGGCTGAAATTCTCCTAATCCCGATTTAGCTATCACATCACGAAAAATCTCTTGACTCCGTCGAATACTCGCCAAGTCAGATTGATTCCATGACCAGTGCAACTTAGTACAAGGATTTCCCAAAAAGTCTTTTTGATCACCTAACGTTACTCGATTACTAGGGTTAGGCGTCTGCTCTGTTTGGGCCCCAAGTTCAAACGCAAAAAATCGTGTATCTCGATCTGGCAGGTCAAACCACCCCCCTCGGCTCGGACCATAAAAGGGCTGCTCCTGCTTCTGCAAGCGAGACCAAGTATAGTTGACCACATCGGCAAAATTAGGCAGCGATTTCTTCAAGTAGGCCAACGTTTCTCCTGACAACGTCCCCTTACGTATCGACTGCGTAAAGCGTCTAAAATAGACAACAGCCTGTGTTTCCAAGCCCTTAACCTTAGGCATTAACGACACACAGAAATTATTGAGTTTTTCCTCCCTGAGCACCTGCTCAGAAAACGCAAACTTTGCCATCAAAGCAGTCCCCCGCACCCTATGGAGATCATATAAACCCAGCGAATCAAAGACAGCTTTACTAGAGGGCTTAAAAATACCAAAGCGAGTACCCGGATGGTCCATAAAAAATCGACCCACCAGATCATGCTCATTACCAATGCCAGCGGCCCTAACGCCGCGCGACATTAACAATAAGCGCGCATTTTCCATACCGCCCGTAGCCAAAACAACAGTTTTAGCCGAGACCCAAAAACCCTTATCAGCAGTAATTGCTACCTTAACTTTCTCAATAGACTTTCCAGCCGCACTAGTTACTAATTCAACCACATGGGCATTAGTATATATATCAACATTACTCACCGAGCTCAGTGCTTTCGTATAGTCATCAAAAAATACTGATCTCAGGCCAAACTGAAAAATTCGACTTTCAGCTCGATCATCGCCAAAATCGAGCTCTTTTCTTTCGGGTGTTTCCCAAAAGTGTGGTGAATAATCTAGAGGGCCTACCTGACAAATGTTGTGTGCCCGCTCATAATAAGGCATCAGGTCCTGACGCTGAAAGGGCCATCCACTATAGGGAATCTCTTCGCGCGCTTGAAAGTCAATCTCATCCGGAATAACATGCCGCACATGTAAGATTTCCTGAGACGCCGCATTCTCGTCTACCTGAATCTCCCAAAAGTTGGACGAGCCTCCCAATTGACGACATCGACCTATTAGTAATTCATCATGGGGATAGTGATGAGAGTCTACCTCCCCTGCATATAAAGACTGAGTATCTTCTTTAAAGAGAGAATCACCACTCTCCAAAAGACAGACTTTGATTGGCAAATTAGATAGTTCGCTTGCCAGGGTTAACCCAGCAGGTCCAGTACCTACAATACAAATATCAACCTGTATAATCTCATTGTCATCAATATCAGCTGCATTAATAATCATTCGCTTAACAGGTATACATCTTCAGCAATATAATTCTCTCCAACTCTCCCCAGCATCCCACTTACCTCAATACACGCTTGCCCTATAGTTTGTTGACTTACAACTGACTAACGTCCAAGTACTCCTCGAATCTTTAGAGACAGCCTCGCTTTATCTGTCATTCTTTTAGCCTTATTCATGGCACGCTCAGATAGGCTAGGCGGTGGTTTTGGTTGAAATTTTTCAGGTAGCAACGTTCGGCCAAGAGGCCATTGACGAGGAGGCTTATTCCAAATGGCCTGTCTCATGGTCAAAAACCAGGTCATATAATTCTCAAACGAATACTTATCAGCAACAGACAAATATGCCGCCCTCCCCATTTCCTCTAACTTCTGTCTATCATTAATTAAAGACTCAATACAGTCGGTCATGCTGCTCATGTCACCAATGGGAACAATCAGACCATTCACACCATCCTGAATGACGGCCTTAGTGCCACTAACGTTTGTCACAACAGGAACACACCCATGGGACATTGCCTCCAACATAGAAATTGACGTCCCCTCAAAGTCAGACACTAAAACACAAATGTCGGCCTTCTCCCAATAGCCAGCCATGTCGGCATGGGGCACATTGCCATTAAACGTCACTGTTTGACTATCATCTGCCCCAAGAAACTTTTCAAATTGTTGGCGGAGCCAACTTTCGTCACTGCCACTACCAAAAAAGTCTAGCTGAAAGTCTAAATGACGACGTTTCATCGTTTTAGCTAAAATCAATAAATCATAAATACGCTTTTGCTGATTCTGAATTCGACCAGCATACATGAGGCGAATGGGGTGTTTGGCAGCAGAATAGGATCTAGACAACGTTGGTGGACTGTCGATAACAGAGCAAGGGCGAATCAAAATATCTTCTACCCGATGAGGCATAAGAGTTTTTAGATTGGCTGCAATCTCATCACTCACGGCAACAAATGTGTGAATAATTGGCTCATAGTAGCTCAGCCAGTCATAATAAATATCTTCATCACTGTGGGCCACACCTAAAACACGCATCCGCTGGGACTCAGTCAGCGACAACAAAGCACAAGTCGCATAAGTACCAAACGTCCAGTTAGGAATCAGCAGTCCTGGCAACGAACTATGGTAGGCAGGGACATAGGAAATAATATCGTTGAGACGAACAGACCATGCTGGCTTCCCCGGACATTTAATAATAGATAGTCCATCTAAAGAAATATCATCATGCTTCGCACCGTTCATCTCACGATGCTTTATTAAAGCAACCGGCTCATCAGCATCTTTTAGACGCTTAGCCATGCGAACAGACCAAGTTGTTATCCCGCCTAACTCAGCTCCCCTGGGTAAAATAAATACGCTATCGGTTACGCAGTCTTGATAATTCACCATTCAACCACAACACTTACAAAATAAGACTTACAAAATATTGATTAAAAGATTGCAGCTTATAGCCTATTAAACATATATCGCACCCTAGATTAGAGTCTTATAATCAGACCAAGATGCCATAGGTGTTAGCAACCATCCCATGCAGCAACCAATCAGTTCCAATCAAACGTCATGCCCAGGTAGTCTTCTAATTGTTGGTTATACACATCAAAATAGTCACAGAGAAGTTGTCGACTCTGCTCAGGAATCGGTACATAGGAACCTGAATTAGACTTTCTATAGTTAGACAGCTCATGGGGTTCCACGCCCAAAAAGTCAAATGTACGATTAACAACCTCCATAGGATTCATAAATAGGTCCTCACTCCTAAGCACCAAAAATTGTTCTCTCGGTATCACTGACATCCATTTCCTTAACAATTCAACATAACGACTTCCTGCTAAATATCGGTTGTCCTGCCCACTATCCATGGGTTTTATCTCTGAGTCATTATCACGAGCTACAATCCCAGAAAAAACAGCATCTTGCATCGAAGCCGATTCATTTCTGTCTCTAGACCGCATATGATAGTGAGAAATTGTTCTATCTACAGGATTGCGCAAGAGAACAATTATCTTTATATCAGGCAATATCTTAGCGATTTTCGGGACAATATGTACGGTATCTAAGTAAGTGGCACTAGCCTCACCCGTGATATAGCCACTACCTGATGCAATAGCAGGAAAATGAGATAAGTACCAGTCTTCGCCTAAATCTACATTCTCATTCCAGAAATGAATTTCTTTTTTTAGAGCCGGTAATATTTGAGGATGTTTAATCAAATATGAATAAAGGGAAGTCGTACCACACTTTTGTTGGCCCACAATCAAGAAGTGTGGGTAACTAGGGGCCAAAGCAGAGTTCAACACATACTTAGGGTGGGTTGAACCGATCATTTTATTGACCAACGCTTTTTGCTTTATGACTACTTCATCTACATGAACATTATTATCATTCACCTCAAGCGCTTTGATTAAAGCCTGAGCAAGTAGTTCTAAGGATGCATAGTCAGCAGGACGCAATGCGACCGCTTTTTCGAGCGCATCAACAGCCTCCTGCCAGCGCTGAAGTTTACTCAATACCAACCCCAGCAGGTAATTAGCACGAAAATAGGCCGGGTCCAATGCCGACGCCTGCTGCAAATATTGGGCAGACGCCGACCAGTTACCCAATTCCAAGGCCATTGTGCCTAGGTGATAGTACGATTGATGCTTATCGATATTTAGAATGGTTTTGATGCGATGATATAAAGCTCTGAAAGCTATCGCATACCTACGTTTTAGAGCTTTTATATCCATAGATTTCTAGAAAATCTTGATACTTATTCAATGTAAGCCGAAGCATCGGTTTTGACCATACACATGCACACTCTATTTTAAGCAGGGCGTTGCTGATCCTCGAGATGATTTTATCTGCAAGATACTGTCAAATAGCATATCTAACCGAGCGGTTCATCCTCTAAATTAGTAACGGCTTAAGCAGACTCTATCAAAATCCAGGACTCTCTACTGCTGGTTCTTCAGACAATCAACCCACACGGACCCTAACGGACAGATACACAGCTTAACGGCAGCTGCATCCAGAACACAGATTAATGAATACCCATCAATATCAGCTAGCATGCCCCCATCTCCCATAAAAACTAGCCAAGAAAATCTTCCTGAGGGATGAACAATACCCCTAACTTTCTATCGCCATTTCTATCGATTGCAACACAACATCCTGATAGCGTTTTATATTGAACGTCTCTAGAACCTTAGCTCGAGTCTTTTGCCAATCGACCGGATAACTTTTGTGATGGTATATGTCTAGCACAGCTTGAGCGATGGACTCAGGATCTGGATCGCAGGTCCACAAGTCAGTCTTGATATCAAAAAACTCTTGTAGCACCTGAGAAGAACGCGTCAGGCTAGGTATAGCCATAGAGAGTGACTCAATCAGCTTATTGGGCACTGCACTTTTCGCTCTCAAGTTATCACCAAAGATACCCAAGGCCAAATCACAGCTATGCATTAAATACTGGGGAAGAGAGCCATCAGCAAATGTAAGATCACGCCGTAGCCTGACATGGGTATTTAACCCCTCAGCTTTTATTCTTTGAGTATACTTTTCAAAGAAATGGGCAATTGAACCGGGTGCATAGGCTCCAAATAAATCACACTCAAAAGCTATGCCACTTTGCTGAAGGATTTTAGCTGCATCCAGAATATAATCAAGCCCATGCAATGGTAGAAAACTTCCCCACCAACATAGTCTGAAAACACCATCTTGCATAAAATCTCGTTGATGTAGACCTTTTGGAGAACAACATAATGGTGCCGACAGTATTTTCTCTTTCGGAATATTGATCCCTAATAGCTGAGATAAAAAAACTGCTTCATAGTCTGTAGTTAAGATAATTCGATCTGAGGATTCAATTGCTTTTTTTTCCTTAGAAAGACTTAAATCAACATTGTCTTTTTTGACTGTATCTAAATCTTCTTCTGTAATAGAGGAAGCACCTTTATTATCTAAATAGTGGGTGGTAATACTATCATATAGCTCTAAAACAACCTTAGTCTTAAACAGCTTAGACACAAGTAAAACATCATGAATTAGATTAGAATTGCCAGGCAATATATAAATGACTTCGGCAAAGCTAGCTTTAACAAAAAGCTCAATATATGAAAAAACGTTTCGTGTAATTTTGTTTACGAGTTTACTGACAATGTTGCGATCATGTCTTGTTTTCTCATAGTACTGAGGAAACACACAGGCGATTGTATATCCCGAAGCGGCTAAAAGCTTCAGCAAGTGCTCGCAGCGATTGGCTGCCCATAATCCTCCGTATAGGAGAATAACTCTATCTTTTTTTATGATCGTCATGTAGGTCCATGCCAGCAACTTTGAAATCTACTAATCACCATAAAATTAGAACCGTTTATGGCAAGCATCTAATCCTTAAAAACTGGTCGATTTCGTAAATAATAAAATGAACTCAGAAAACTACTCAAGAAAAATTCAAATTCGCATTGAGTGACTGTGTCGCTCCACACATTAAACCGATGCTCTAAGAGGTGAGATACAAGCCTTTTAAAGTTACCTGCCGTGACTTTCATAAATGTGGCCGGTTGCTCCCAACCTTTTGCTGCTGCCGTCAATCGTAACTGGCATACACACAGCCCGCAGCCACGACTTAGAGCAATAAGATAATCTTTTTCAAGCCTCCTGGCAGGAATCATGTGTTCAACACACATTTTGGGCGCATACCAAATCTCCCAACCTGCCTTATACAGATATAACAAGGGTTCATAATCATCACCTTGCACCATAGACTTACCAGTCCGGCCACCTAATAACGGCTTCTCCGGAACATGTTCTAGCCATGCATGTCGACGCACAACCCAGGCAGCAGAAGGGGGCATACTTAAAAACTTGGGATTATAAAGATGGGGAGATGAGCCTCGATTTCTTAATGCCAGAAAAGATTGAATGCGCTCAAACCCCTCAGGAGGTGCAATCTCAAAACACCCTGAAATTTTGCCGCCATAGGCACCAGCACGAGGGTTGTCTAAACCAAACTGATAGGCTTCCGCAACCCAGTCGGAGGACGGCACCACATCATCATCAAGAAAGCCTACTAGCTCGCTTTGTGCTAACTGCATGGCTTTTTGTCGGGCAAAGGCCGCACCTTGCTGATCTTCGAAGGCATACACCAAGGAGCGTTCCCCTTGCCATCGAGATTGATAGTCTTTGATAACATCAGCCGTATTATCTGTGCTGTTGTTATCAACAACAATTACTTGCCAGACAAAGTTGTCAGGCGTAATCTGTGCCAGTAAGTTATCCAATAGTTCAGATAATCGACTAGCGCCATTATAAGTAGGAATAGCAACTGTAAAACTTATAGTCATTTTTATAGTGAGAACTAGGACAAAAGTTTATGTAGGAAATAGAGCGTCTTGAGATATACCTGATGATGTTTTGGAGTCAAGCATTGAGACTTCCATCATGGATAAATATTGATTGGCTGACTGCTCCAGTGAAAATGATTGAGCTCTATCTTTAAGTTTTTGTGGATCATGGGTCGAGATTGTCAACACAGCTTTCATAGCCTGGGACAACGCGTATGTATCTTTGACGGGAACGAGGGAACCATACTCGCCATTATCAAGCACTTCCGCTGGCCCATAGTCACAGTCGGTCGCAATGACCGGACAACCACAGGCTAACGCTTCGACTAGGACCACTCCAAACGTTTCCCATACCGAAGAGAGGACAAATACGGAAGAGCGGCTCATATAGGCGTAGGGATTATCCACAAACCCTGGCAGATCGACATCAGCCTCTATGTTCAGAGTTGTTATGAGGGCCTCAAGCTGCGCTCTCATGGGTCCATCACCTAAGATGACAAGGCGTGCAGGCATCTCTTTCCTTAACAGGGCAAATGCCTGAAGTAGCGTTGTATAGTCTTTCTGAGCTGTTAATCGCCCAACGGCCAATATCACTGGAGGTTGACTAGGCTGGAACCAAGGATGCTCTAGCGCTTGCTGAGCTTTTTGGAACAACTGGCAATCGACAACAGGGTTATAGACCGCTTTGAGTTTATCGAGCTGGTAACCTTTAAGACCGATGGCTTGAGACAGCTCTTTTGCCATACCATGGGAGGGGGTGACAATATGGTCAGCATAGGGATAAAGAATCCGCGTCATGGCGGTCAAAATAGAAGTAAAGCGCTGACTAAGCTTATTCTCTCCCTCATGTTGCAGCGAACGCTCTAGCGGTAGCGTATGTTCTACTAATATTGTTGATACTTGGCTAAACGACAAAATCTTAGACAGCAGAGTAATGAGATTAACAAACGGAAGATTCGACAAAATAACATCTGGCTTTGAACGCCTGAGATATTGTGATAGTGCAATAGTCAGGTGATAAACGTACTTGAGACAGAGCTGAAAGGGTATCGCTAGGTTAATTAGCGAGATATTGTCGGGAACGCGATTAAGAAAGTCTCCCGCTTGATTTGACAGTACTAACTCAAGTTCAAGATTGGGATGCTCATTCAAAGCTTGCATCAGCTTTAGACACACAAACTGCATCCCACCTTCTTCTAGGTCGTGTAGAAGTAATGCCACTTTCTTAGATGAATTACTCATGGGGTTGGGAAGAGACTAGGGGAGACGGCTTAGACAGCTGATACCCTTGAGCATATTGAAGACCTAGAGCTTTTACCTGTTCCAGCGCAGCATATGTTTCTACACCTTTAGCAACGAGTTGAATATTCTTTTTCTGACTAACGTTCACCCATTCTGACAAGTATGCCTCTGAAATCTGAGGAGGGGCTATAGCTGTTTTACTCAACTTTAAGCAATCAATGGGCAGCTGATGAATATAAGTGGCTGCATCAACACTATGGGTAACTTCGTCAATAACAATCTGTGAGCCAAGACTTTTTAGCCATGCCAGAAAAGATTTTGCTTTTGTCAATGTGTTTATCACAAAGGATTCAGAAATTTCAAAAGCTAGGATTTCGGGACTGACCTGATTACGCTGGAGCTGTTCTTCTAAAAAATCCAGGAAACTAGGATCACAAATGCTAGCTTTGGAGAGATTGATTGAGTAAACGGCATTGCTTGCCGTTTTTCCTATGGTTTCACAGACTTGCTGAACCACTCGACGATCTAGGGTTCGCATGAGGCCATAGCGTTCTGCCGTAGGGAAAAAGGACATGGGAGAAACTGGTGGCTGATCTGGCAGAGACTGACGCAAGCGTAGCAAGATTTCAAATTGAGGAACAACAACTTTATTAGAATCCGATATTGCTAAAGTCCCTAGAAAAGCTACTTCTTGCTGATAAAGTTCTAGCTGACGATTTTCGAATGCATCTGTCAAACGCTTCAGCCAGCGCTGGCGTTCAGGTAGTTGAGAATTGTCTAGCCGATTTTGCCAAAAGTCTTGATAGGCTTTTCTCAGCAAAAACGTAGGACTCACAACAGTACTTGTCAGTAGCGATCGCTCACAGGCAGCGAGGGTATTTAGATTAGTCTGTCGGGGACCAGTTTTAAGATAATGGATTGCAAGCTTACGGAGATCATTAGCAATGTATGCAGGGACTTTGAAAAAACGCTGCCACTCTTTTGTGCCTAGCCAGCGAATATAAAACCGACTCAATCCCACACAGCGTAACAAGGTGACTAAATAATCTTGTTGGAGTCGCTGACCAGGAATTTGATGGGTAACAACCATATCGGAGTTATACCAGACTTCCCAACCTGCTTTTTGAATGTGGAGCATCGCTTCTAAATCTTCGCTGGCAAGACCAGCGGATTTTCCTTTGTGATTTAGAAACAATCGTTCTGGCACCGCATTTAGCCACGCAGTTCTACGCACAGCTAATCCCGCAGCCGGTGGAAGAATTTTAGATTTCGGACTGTAGAGATGTGGTTTGTTTCCACGTTCAACAATCGCTAAGAAGCAGGCAATATGCTCAAATCCTTCTGGCAAGACACCTTGAAAATCACCGTGAATTTGGCTGCCAAAAGCCCCTGCTTGCGGATAGGCTTGAGAAAAATGATGAACATTCCACAACCAGTCTTGTGCCGGAATATTGTCATCATCAAGAAAAGCAACAATATGACCATGGGCTTCCATAACCCCACGCTGTCTGGCAAAGGCAGCACCTTGTTCTGCAACAAAACAATAGCGCAGCGGGTACTTGGTAGGCCATGTCTGTTGATAGTTTGCAACTATATCGGCAGTGCGATCGCAACTATTATTGTCACAAACAATCACTTCCCATGTGATTGCATCCATCCCTGACTGCTGCTTAAGCTGGTCAAGCACCTGAGGTACCCGATCGGCACCATTATAGGTAGGAATAACAACAGAAATATCCAAACAAGGCCGCTGAGGGACGACCAGGGATTCAGTCGCTTTATTCAGTTGATAATCAACGGTCATCATGTTTAGAAACCGAAGTTTTCTATATGGGATTGTAACAATAGCTCCAAAATTGACGTCTGAATTTCCAGACATCTGGAGCTTAGAGACAGAAGCAGTCTAACGCTCATCAAAGTCTGAACGCTGGTATAGAGCAGACTAGATTAACGACCTTGGCGCTGCTGTGATGTATGTAAAGTCATATTGACGTTCGTAAATTGAGAAATATCAACCCACAATATCCCCAAATTTATTACAACATATGGCTTAGCGGAAGGAAAGTTATACGCAAGCAACGTTGGAGAACGTCCAAAGACGCAACGCATCACGAACCGGCCTTGGGCAATATGGCGTGAGCCCCCATCCGAGATACTCTACTGCTCCACCCGCTGTAGTTATGCAGCCACCTATTCAGTCCAAGCCCATGAGCCGGGACAATACCCCTAGGCTTAAAACTTTTCGCCACTCAGAATAAAGGTCGGTGTGATGGGTTTCAAAACCTGGTTGGACCCAAGGGTTTCTAACCGACTCCCCCCCGTCTGGACCACCTCAATATTCCGCACCTGAAGTTCGGCAAAGCGCTCAGAGATAGCATAGAGCGATTGAACGTTCCTAGCGGTCACCACCAACTGACCATGGAGAGCCAGCTTTTGCCAAGCCCCAGTCAAAAGGGGTTTTAGATCTCGTCCACCCCCAACCAAAATGGAATCGGGCACGTGGGACAGACTATCAAAGCAGTCCGGGGCATTACCCACAACCACATCCACATTGGTCACCCCAAACCGCTGACAGTTGCTTTTGATCAATGCTGCCACATCGCCATCTCGCTCCACGGCCACAATTGAGCCCTGGGGACAGAGCAGGGCCGCCTCGATGGCGATGGTGCCGGTACCGGCACCAATATCCCACAGGACAGCTTTGGGGCCTAACCTCAGGGCACTTAACAGCACCAGACGCACCTCACGCTGGCTCATGGGAATACCGGGTAGCTGCTCAAATAGGCGGTCAGGAATACCCGGAGTAGCATAGGGCCAGAGAGGCTCCATGAAGATCTGCCTTATAACGCTTAGATAGCCTGAGGATAGCGCTGTTCTTGAAGCCTGGCTAGGGGATGGATAAAAGCGATAAATCAGGCTCAAACAGCCCCAGGCTGCAAAATTCTCAGGGTTTGGAATGTGGGGTCAGATAAACCACTCAGATGTGCACCAGCAGCTTGGGCCGTCCTTAAAGTTTGAATCACTGGCTCTGTAATCACTTCCCCTGGCATCAACTGGGGAATCCCCGGCGGATAAATACAAACCACATCAGCACTGAGGCAACCAATAGCATCCTCAACAGCACAGATCACCGTTGGTGCAAAAAACGCACTGCGGGGGGATGCACCTGACACAGGCAACTCCAGACACACCTGTTGCCAGGGTGCAATACGCTCCGTGGCAGGCACCTGTTTCAATTCCTGGACCAATCGCTCAATGTCATCGGCCGAATTACCCAAGCTGATAATAAACGTCAGCTGATGCAATGTGGGCAATTCCGCAGTCACCCCCCGTCCATGGAGCCAGATATCTGCTGCAAATCCAGTTGTACCCAGGGCCGAAACATCCACCGTTAGACGAGTTAAATCTTGCTGGAAAACATCCCCTTGAGACACATCTAAAATCGCTAAATGACGATCAAGCTGGCAGCGGGCCGAATGGGCCAAGGCAAGAGTATGCTCCATTAGCGCCTTACCCTGATGCACCATCTGGTGACGAGCGGCATCTAAAGAACCCAGGAGCAAATAGCTAGGGCTGCTAGATTGGGTCATTCGCAGGGCCTGAGTCAGGCGATTGCGATCGCACCTCGTCCCCTGTACATGCATCAACGCCGCCTGGGTAAACGCCGCCAAGACCTTATGGGCAGAGTGAATGACGACATCGGCTCCGCCACTGAGCGCCGAGGGTGGTAGCCGATCATGAAAAGCAAAATGAGGACCGTGGGCAGCATCCACAAGCAGCGGTATGTCATAGACATGGACAACCTTGGCAATGGCAGCAATATCGCTGCACACCCCCTCATAGGTGGGCGATACCACCATGACTGCTTTGGCATCTGGGTGTTGGTCTAGCGCCGTTGCGATCGCACTCGCCGTCACCCCTAACGCCAACTGCCAATCTGAGTCATACACTGGAGCTATCCAAACGGGCATCGCTCCAGACAAAATCAGCCCCGATAACACCGACTGATGGGCATTACGCGGCACCAGCACCTTATCCCCTGGGCCACAGGTCGCCAGTAATGCCGCCTCGACACCACAGGTAGAACCATTCACCAAAAACCAAGTTTGCTCGGCTCCAAAGGCCTCAGCCGCCAACTGTTGCGCCGCTAAAATCACAGCCTCAGGCGCAAATAAATCATCCAACTCAGGTAATTCAGGGACATCAACTCGAAAAATATCGTCCCCAAAAACAGTCCGATGCAGCAACGATATTCCTCGCCCACCCTTGTGTCCAGGCGTATAAAATGCGGCGTGATAACGATGGGCACAGTCCACTAACGCATTGACGAGGGGAGCAGAGGATTGAGACAACATAGAGCTTTGCGTACACTAAATGCATTCAGCAGTTTGCCATAGCAAAGACAGACACGCCCCATATCGCCAAACAAAAGCGCTGAGAACTCACTAAGGTCCTCAGCGCTTACAAGATGTTGAGCCAATGTTAGGGGCTATAAACGACGGCCCCAAGCCCTCTATCGACGAATGTTCTTCGCCATGTTGCGGAACATATCCATACTGGTGTCGGGGGAACGACGAACCACAGGCTCTTGTGGAGCTTCAGGCGCAGGCGTACTAGCAGCGGGAGTTGCAGGCTCACTAGCAGCAGGCTCACTAGCAGCAGGCGCAGGTGCGGGAGTTACAGGCGCCGCGGGAGCCACAGGAGCTACAGGCGTATTGAAACTGTAGGTTGAAGGGGTAGGTGTGACAGCTTCCCCTACCTTTTTACTGGTGGAAGAAGAAATGCTCTTAACGCTCTCCATTTCCTCAACCTCACCTTTCTTCTTCGCAAAGGTACGACGGACTACGACTTCCTTACGCATAAAGTCGATGTCTCCAAAGCTTTTCGCATCATCTTCACTTAGGAAAAACGCTTCTTTTGATTGGGGCCCCTTGTTTTTGTTGCCGCCGAAGAGTCCGAATAATCCAGCCATAATTCTTTTATGTAACGAATGGTAGCCATTAAGTTCCTTTATATTAACTTTTACCAGCCATTCTCAGAAACGTTATTTTTTTAAGTTTCGTAAACTTTTTGGCCAGATGTGGCCATGGACATATCTGAAAACCTTGTAAAATAAAGAATCCAGCCCTCTGATTAAGACGACTGGATTCTAATTTTTAGATACGGGAATCAACCCTGTTTATGAACCTAGTGACCTTATGTTAAGTCAATAAACTTGAGGCGCTCGACAGCAATCCCTCTACCTCTGATAGGGCTAAGACTCCCGATAATTCACCCAACGGTGTAGTCAGATCAATTGATGCTAGGCCATTGGCCAATCTAAGGGCGCCGGTGGTTTGGTCAATCACACCACTAGCTTGCAGCACTAAATCATCAAAGGAGGCGGCCAAAGCAAAATCACCGAGATTAGTCGTGATGCTGCCCTCGATCTCTCCAGCATCAATAGTCAGCTCACCTGTTAGATCTTCAGTTAGGACAACGGCTATTTCACTGGCAAGGGGGCCAATCTCAAAACTAGACTCGATTGGCGTACCTAATAGATCATCATCTAGGGTCAATGTCGCCACGCTATCGGCTAGACCAATTTCCCCCGACAGGATTTCAAGGGGGACATCTATCACCGTATTCAAGACAGGTACACGTAATAGCCCGGCAGCAAAATCTAGTTCTACTTCAGATAGTCCAGGAAAACTAACCGGAACAGCAAATTGAGCATCGTCAGGAAATGCGATGTCGGTGTCTACCTCGCCCAACGGTGTCAATAAATCCAGATCGAGAGCACCGCTAGCAAAGCCAATGGTGCCTTCGATATCCCCTAACGCTGTATCCACATCGACAGCTAATACACCATTGGCAAAGGGTAGCGTTACGTCTGCTGTTGACAATAAACTCGCAACACCATCTGTCAACGCCTCAGTAACATCCAGCCCAAACTCATACTGGGTCCCATCAATAGTGACATCACCGACAAATTGACCGTTACTTAAGTTGGCACTGCCGGTAATGCCTGAGAGAAAATCGCTGGCGTCCTCAAAAAATGCATTGATATCGTCGGATACATCCGTGGTGAAACGCCGGGGACCGTTGCCCGTTGTCAGTTCACCAGACAGGCTGGTGCCGTCAATCGTAATAGTACCGACACTATCAGAGAGTTCATCTAGAAACCCTACCCCCTGATCTAGCAGGGGTGTAATCGAGAGCTGACTTAGATCAGGCGCAATCTCACTAATGAGGTTGGTGACATCGGTCAGCAGGTCTTCTAGTTCAGCCTCCGATAAAGATGGCAGGGTCACCGCAAAATAATCAGCGATATCGTTTAAAGCGTCAGAAATTGTCACGTCATCCGACAGACCAGCAAGAAAATTGACTACCTCGTCAACAATGCCGCTCACATCCACAGCATCACTTTCTATCTCAAGTTCTCCCACGGTCTCAATGACACGAGAGGTAACAGACTCAACGACTTGATCAACGTTCAGGATCGCATCATTCACCTCATCTGTGACACTGGCTATCAGGCTATCAAAATCAATGGTTGGCAATAGTGATGTGGCCACCGCATCGTCTAAAGCAATACTCTCTTCGAGTGATGTTAAAGCATTATCTAAACGCGATAAAAAATTGATATTCACGGATGCTTCCCTATCTTTGATAAACAACTTAAATCAACAAAACGCCTCGGCTAACTAGCTAGGCGTTGCTTCAAAATCACGTCGTTTAACATTACCCACTACAGTCTAGGCCAGCGTTTTAAGATCTGACAGCTGTTTAGATAACCTTAGGGAGTAACCCAAATCAAAGCTCGCTACGGTGCCGTTCCAACAGGTCCAGCAAATCCACCTGACACTGAATGGGGACTAGATCGCTCAGGGGTAACGAACGGCGGCCACCCCCCAACTTCACAGGAATAGACTGTAAAACTTCCACCAAGCCCGTCTCAGACAGGTCGCTATCGGTCACCATCGGATAAAACTTTTCCGCCAGAGTCGTATGCAAAGACGTATCTTTCAGATACAAATGCCACTTAGCAACATCTATGTAAACCGTATCGCCAATATCTGCGGCTAACGCTTCGATAACTGCTGCTGCACCAGGGTAAGCCATGGTTATTTCTCTTTTTAGAGGAAAGTTTGCCTGTTTAGGGTAAAAGGTATAGTTCTGTAAAAGACTGATTCGTAAAATCCATTAACAAAGCTTTCGCTTTATGACGATGACTTGTCCGAGTCAGACTTAGGTGTTGGGTATTTTGCGATCGCAAACAGCCACACACCATGGAGCGCTAAGCCACCCAGCCAAGGCAGCGTAAACTTCGGCAACCACAATAAGGTGCCCGGCGTAAACTCATGGAAAAACCATAGCCCTGAATTAAAGGCCGTAAATGCCGCCACATGAACAGCAAAATTAATCCGATCTTCTAACTTGCGATAAGCCGGGTCAGCCCGATCCGGTTCACGGGGCCATTTAGGAGGCATAGAACACCAAGAAATATGTCATGAATCAATAGTATAGTCGCCCGATTTACCACCGGTTTTACTAATCAAACGAATATCCTCAATTTGCATTGATTTTTGGATCGCCTTTGCCATGTCATAAAGGGTCAGTGCCGTAATCGACACTGCCGTCAGCGCTTCCATTTCCACCCCTGTCTGACCAGCCGTTTTTACCATCGCCTCAATGCGATAGCCCGGGCGTTCATCATCCGGTTCCAACCTAATTTCCACCGTTTTAATGGGCAACGGATGGCACAGCGGAATCAAGTTCGACGTCTGCTTCGCCGCCATAATGCCAGCAATCCGAGCCGTTCCTAGCACATCCCCTTTGGGTAAGTTACCAGCCTGAACAGCCACCATCGTTTCATGGGTCATTCTCAAGTAGCCTTCAGCCACAGCCACTCGATGGGTCACCGCTTTATCAGAAACATCCACCATATGAGCTGCCCCACCCCCATCTAAATGACTCAAGGATGGTTGCTTCGATTGATATGGAACCGGACCACAACTCGCAGAAATTACCATGAAAACTTTGGATAGCGTCTCAACAGTATGTTAGAGTTTAATCCTGTTAGAGCCTGTAGCTCAGTGGACAGAGCACCTGGCTACGGACCAGGGTGTCGGGGGTTCGAATCCCTCCAGGCTCGTTTTTCTAATGTCAACGCTATAGTGTCGAATGCGGCACAGCGTATACATCTTTGCCGCCTTTTAGTGCAAATTGCACAGAGTGGGCAATGTCTTTGCTAGACGTCGTAATAAAGATGACTAATCCCAGCAGGGTCATAGCGGCTGCCACACCAAAAATATCCCGATAGCTGGTCAGATCAGCCACTTGCCCCATGACCGGGCCAGCCAAGGCAATCCCCACGTCAAACCCAGTCAGACACAGCCCAAACATCAAGCCGCGATCGGCGGATGTTGAACGATCGGCCATAAGGGCTGCCACCATGGGAATCAGCATGCCACCCCCCATGCCCTGCACCGCCGCCGCCAAGAGCACCGCAGATTCGCTGTGAGCTAACCACAGGGCAATCATGGAAACCGTATAAAACATCAACCCCAGAGTAATAAACGGTCCACGACCGTAACGATCAGAGGCTCGCCCTACCAAGAGACGAATACCAAAGCTTGCCAGGGCAGACGCCGTATAAATTAGACCAATATTAAGTGCAAAGTTTGATTCTCGAGCATAGAGCGGGACAAATGTTGCCAACCCGCCAAACGCCAGACCAACTAACAACAGCATTACGGCCGGTATCCGTACCGCTGGCATCCACAACAGTGACCAAAAAGCCGCCTTGCGACGTACGTTGACCACCTCACGCTTGGGTTCCGTAATCGTAATGGCACAGCCTACCCCAATCATCCCCAGCATTGCCATCAAGACAAAGACATGGGTAAAGCCTGAGCCCGCTTGCAAATATCCCCCCAGAGCAGGGCCGATCGCCATGCCAATGGGGTTAACTAAACTCATATATCCAATCAGCTCACCCCGCTGGTTAGGTGGGGCTAAGTCAGCGACCAGAGCGCTGTAGGCTGTCACAAAAGAGGCAATGCTCAGACCATGAAATGCCCTAAATACCATCATCAAGACGATGGGCGACTGTATTAGCCAACGATGACCCACTAAGGATATTTCCCAGGTGATCGAAGGCATCAACGGTACTAGCCAATACAGTAGGGGTGCGATCGCAATCGCCAAAAGACCAATAATCAAAACGGGCTTCCGACCCTGCTCATCAGTCATCCGAGCCATCAAAGGCCGCATTGTCAAAAGACCAATAGCAAAACTTGCCATCACCAAACCAATCTGCTGACCATTGGCTCCAAACTGCTCAATATATAAAGGCAGCGCAGGCAACAGTCCCGCTAACCCTGCCCAAAAACACAAACCAGCCACAAACATTGCCACTAAGTTCCGCCGTAAAGACGGCTCTAGCGTGACGAATATACTCAAAACAGTTTCTCCATAAGACAAAAATGCACCCAGCTGCAATCAAGATTCCAACCAACACAACCGGTTGTAACCTATGGCATCCAACACCAAGAGCTCGGATTGTAGTTAAGAAACATGGTCACACCAACGTTGCGACAGACCAATGTCAATAATTGTAACGAATTCCACTAACGGATCGGCGATCTTCGATCCATCTCATCGCTATCGCTATTGCCTCACTCGGTCTTGGTCTAGCCCTAGCTTTAACAACCATAAAGTAACCTTCATTATGCTCAATCCCAGTCAAGCCGATGCTGAACGAGACGACCCAACCATCCGTGCTTGCTCGCAGTTTGCCCAACGTTGGGGTTACCACCAATTAAATATCGTCAATCTTTTTGCCTATCGCACCCCCCACCCATCAAACCTCCAACAGACATCCGAACCCATCGGTCCAGATAACGATCACTATCTGCTCCAAGCCACCGAATCAGCCAACAAAGTTATTTTGGCTTGGGGGAACTGGGGCACGCTCTTCAAGCGTGATCAGACTATCGTCAAGCTGCTACATCCCCATCAACACAAACTCCACTGCCTCATGCGCAATAATTCCGGCCAACCCCGTCACCCTCTATATATCAAGCGCACCACCCAACCAAAACCGTGGCCCTAGAACCTGCCCTTTATAGTGTTTTTTCATATACCCACATATCCGCCTCACCTCCCTCCCAATCAACGTCAAAAATAACCATAATCACTCACTGTCTACTCAAAATTAGCCTCCGACAAGCCCATTCAGCCCTGATCCATAAAATGTCTATGACACCCTGCAAAGCGTCTACAAAGACAAACCCATTTCCGGAAATTTGATGTTTAAATAGAAGTAACCAGTAAGCCAAGAGATGCCTAAAGCATCCATACAGTAGGCAGTTATTTCGGAGAAATCACCATGAAAACATCAGCTTGGCTTTACATCACCCTCCTATCAGCAGCCTTAGCTCTTCCAGCCATTTCTAAAACAGCACAGTTACAAAGTCACGACTCATCGCAAGTGGCTTCGAACTATTACGGATACTGTGATCCGATTAACGATCCTTCAAGCTGTAGATCGTCCTAACAATTGTTGAAATTAGTCAGAACTATTCAACACAGTCGTTCCTTTGGGCGTTAAGGCTCCTCGAGCTGATGATATCTGCAGGATGCTGACTTTAGGCGTTCTTAACTGAGCGGTGTATTCCCTACATCAGCAACCGCCTACTTTATATCGACATAATCCTGACAGAAATGATTAACCTCATTAATTTCAGTCAGGATTTCCTGTTGCGCTTCGCTGATATCACTCGAAGTTTTTCCCTCAGTATGGTGGGTAGCTAGAAATGTAACAGCTGCATCACAACCACTTGAAATCAACATCCGTAAAATTTCTCTATTTTGATTTTGCTGAGTGAGTGCCACTCCAGACAAATCCCAAAGCTCCCAAAGCAAAACATCCTCATCCAAGCTAGAGGAGGCTAAACGATCACCCGAACCAGGGCCAAATTCCACACTAGAGACAGCTCGACTATGGCGTTCTAATTCAGAAATTAAATCCCCCTGGGATGTCCAGACTCTAACCGTTCCATCCCTGCTGGAGGAGGCTAAAAATAAGCCATCTTCACTAAAGGCTACATTAGTAACCGGATCACTATGAGCATCAAGGGTTTGCAACAATTTTCCCGAAGCATCCCAAAGATTAATTTTTCCGTCTACACCACCTGAAGCAATCATCTGAGGATGCTGTTGCTGCATTGCTATCGTTAAAACACTTCCCTCATGGGCCAGCTCAGTCTCAATCTTAAGTTTCGGTTTGAAACTATCGCGCCTAGCTCCAGAAACACTCCAAATTAAGAGCCCCCTCTCACCCACATCACTGTCAGCTTTAGTAGCTGTCACAAGCAACTGGCTATCTCGACTAAATGCAACCGCTGTAACCTCATTCAAATGTTTCAATGTGTCGTAAAGGTCTAAACTTCCGTTTTTAACTGTCCACAACTTCAGAGTCCTATCACCGCCACCAGACGCCAGCCATCGACCATTGGGACTAAACTTCAAATCTATGACACCCTGACCATCTAGATGAGCCGCCAGAGTTTGAATAGGCTCAGCAGTATTAACTTCGGGCTCCCAAACTTTAATTTGCCCTTCAGAACCGCCAGCGGCTAACAGACGATTATCAGGACTGTAATCCACTGTCTTTACATCATTGGCCTTATACTCTCTTTTCTGGATATCACTGGCTTTATCAAAAGCAATGTGAGAGCGTAATGTTCCGTCAGGACGCCAGAGTCTAACATTGTGAACACCACCAGAGGCAATCACCCTGCCATCTGGGCGAAATGTAACATCAAAAACATGACTGTTATGGGGAAAAGGATGAATCGGACTATCAATATTCCACAACCGAATCTGACCATCATCACTGGCAGACACTAAAACCGATTCATAGCCAAGAGTTGGTTTAGGAGAAAATTCAAGACTAGAGATCTCATCCTCATGCCCCTCAAAGGCTTCAATCTGAACACCCTTATCCCTAAGCCAAAGACGCACAATGCCATCAGCACCACCCGTCGCTAGAACATCGTCCCGAGGGCCAAAGCTGACTCGGTAGACTGGTCCTTGATGGCCTCGTAGGGTATGCACCAACTCATTGCCACGATCTCGTCTTGGCTCCCAAAGTTTTATGGTCCCATCTTCACTGGCCGATGCCAGGGTAGCCCCATCAGAACTAAAGGCAAGCTGATATACTCCACCGTCGTGATCCGACAGCAAGCGACCTGTCTTGTTTTTCAGATTTTTTAAATCTTGAATCTGAATCAACCCTTTAGCTCCAGAAAAAGCTAGCAAAGAGCTATCGGGGCTAAATCGCATTGTAAAAATGCTATCTCCCTTAAAGACAGACACAAAATTTGCAGGGGCAGTGCCTTGATATTGGTAGGTTTGAAGCAACTTTCCTTTGATCGTCCACAAATACACTTGACCGTCAAACGTTGCGGCGGCCAAAAAGCGACCGTTAGGACTAAATGCCAGCGTTGAAAATGGCTTATCACCCTCATACTCCAGCTCAATTAACTCGCTAAAACTATCTTCTCGAGTCCATAAAAAGACTTGCCCATCTAACCCAGTTGACGCCAGATATTGACTCCCTGGACTAAATACAACTCGATTAATCGACCCCTGATGCTGCTGAGACAGTGTCTTCTTTATCAAACCGGAACAATGCCACAGTTTTATAACCCCATCTCTATCTCCTGTAGCAACTGTTTGACCGTCAGAACTATATGCAGCAGTTACGACTGGCTTCTTATGGGAAACAGTAGGGGCGATATTAGTATCTGACTTACATTGGTGAGCAGTTACATCCTCATTTACACTACTTAGCTGAGTCGGTCGATCTAATGGCCAAAACCGAACGTAATTATCCGCACCCACTGACACCATATGTTGTCCATCAGGACTGAAAACAACAGAAAACGTTTTCCCATTATGTCCTTCAAGACGATTAATCTCTCGGAGATTAAGTGTCGTTCGATGTAGAGCTGTTGTTGCTTTAGCACGTAATCCAGGTCGCAAAGACTTAACAAACACATCTGTATTCTTAACCCGTTTAGATACTTTCAAACCAGTCATCAACGCATCTAATCCTTGTAAATCATCTAAGGATCTCACTAAGGCTCGAATCTCACCCAGCGTTTTACCAACTAGCAGGCCTGCCAGACCCAGAGAAATTGCTAACACAAGAGATAGAGCCAATCCCTGACGATGTCGTTGTGAATCTAGGTAGCGTTGACTCGCTCTGATATATTCTTTCTGACGAGAGAGAAGCGGTTCAATCTCACGGTTATCATTATTCTGTGTAATTTGACGCTGCTTGTGCCAAGATTGAATTTCCTTATACTCATCACGAGACATTAGAAATCCATCCGAACGCTCACGCTCAGACCAATCATAAGCCTTAATTAGTAACCGTCTATATATTTTCAGATCATCTAAATTCTCCTTTAAAGCGTCCAACAGCTGTCTTAAAGACTGAGAAAACGATTGATTATCACGAATAAAAGAGACATATTGCACGGATGCAAGTCCCATTGCTCGAAAAATATCGCGATTATATTCACTATGGCTAACAACCGGAATAATTCGTTTTTTATACTTCTTAGCTTTTTCGAATTCCCACTGACAGTTTTTAGAGCGCAGTGATTCGGGACAAATGACAAAAATTATGGTGTGGGCATAACGTATACCCTCTTCAGCTTCATCTCGCCAGTTAGCTGCCACCGGAATTCTGTCCCGATCAATCCAAACCTTCCAACGTTCGTTCTTTAGCGCTTGACTAAGCTTTTCAACAAAATGTTTATTACTACGGGAGTAAGAAACAAAAATATCTGGTGGGCTTTTACCAAAATATTCAGACGTTTCATGGACCTTATTAACAGTCTCCAAAAATATTTTCTGAACACTGGTAAATTGAAACTGGTTACCCAACCTATGAGTTTCAATCCAGCGCTTTTGTTTTTTGACTGCTTTAAGGTCCTCCGGCGTTAACAAGTACTGCTGCGGACGCCCCTGATTATCCCACTCAGTTGCTCTTGCTAGCAGTCTTGTATAAGTTTGGAGATGAATAATATTGAGGGCAATCTGTTCAAATACCCTACCCACCAACGGAGAACTCAAATCTAGATAGTGTAAATCATCAAGAAAAGCAATTCTCTCATCGCACTCGTCAGGCAGCTCTTTACATAAAAGAATAATCAGTTTATTTAAACGCTGAGCTAACTTAAGCTGCTGTATAGGTTGAGCAGCAGCCAGAGCAGCCTTAGAAAGCACTAAAACAAATACGTCAGCCCCTAAAATACCAGCTTTTATTTCCTGTTCGTAATGAGTATCCCTATCCAGTTCGTGATTAAAATCAGGGATATCGTCAAAATCAATCCAAGGATCCAATCCTTGATCTCGAATAGACTTATCCAAACGTCTGACAAAGTCGGCATCTTGGGCAACATAGCTGACAAAGATGTCATTGTCTCGCGGCTTGATTACAGCAATACGTCGTAGACGATCTGCTGTAGGCCGTCGATAAGCAAGGCGTAACCTATATTGAGCCATTCTATTAGTCAGACTCATACGCACTCATTTGATGCCTTAAAGACGTCTTTCTAAAGATACATCAAGGGTTTTTGAAATATGCACACCAACCAAGATTTTTCCAAAAATTAGGATTAATCAGCATGTTTCCTGACTATCTTCTTAATGCGGAAGCAATTTATCTATGCATTTCTTAATAAAATTACCAGTAACGTGAATGAGAGACATATGGACACCTTCTTCTAAGGTGCATATTCAGCGTAATGAAGATATTGATATAAATAACATTGCTAGATTCACTCACTTCTTAGAGTGAATACTGAGTGATTGCATTTGTGGCCAGTCTATATATATTGAACAGACTATACGGATGCTAGCCACTGCTAGAAGTCAGGAGATGCACCAACTATTCAGAACACCATACATCAGCATCTTGTAGATAAGATCATTTCAACGAACAACGAAGCCAGAAGTGGAATTACCATTTTCAGAGGGCATCTCTCAATCAAATTGCTATCCCACTTTCCATTCTCAACGTGCTTAGTACTCTGGGTACTCTAGTTTTATGGATAATATGTCATTATGTTTGCCTAAGCGGTTTACCCCTAAAGCCAGCAGTCAGGTAGGAGAGATAAATGCACCAAGACTCTACCAATATTGCTTTCAAATACACGTTCTCTAACGGCCAAACCGCTTACGTTTTAGATGCTCCAGAGACATTCACGTACCAACAGTCATTAGATGCCTTAGGATTAACAGCGCCTGCACCTAGTATGGTTATCATTGGTGGCGCTAGCAAAATGAGTCCAGAAAGCAAAGCTCGAGTGGCTCAACTATTTACCCAGGTATTAGCTCCCATAGCTGAAACCTATGGCATAACAGTTTTTGATGGTGGAACAGAGGCTGGCGTCATTCAAATGATCGGCGAAGCTCGTCAGAAGATTGGTGGTACATTTCCCCTAGTTGGTATTGCTCCAAAAGTAAAAGTTCACTTACCGGGGTATATCTTGAACCCAAATACCAGTATTGAGTCTCACGACTTAACTAATTTAGAAAAGCATCATACGCACTTTGCTTTAATTCCAGGCGTTACCTGGGGTAGCGAATCACCTTGGTTAGCTCATTGTGCGTCTATATTAGCTAGCCACTGTCCTTCAATAACCATATTGATTAACGGTGGAAAAATTTCGTTGAGCGACTTAGTACTTAATTTATCAGTTGGCAGACAGACAATTATTATTGCGGGCAGTGGCCGATTAGCAGATGAGATTGCAAACACTATAAACGGCACCAAATCTTCTGACAAACCCATGATTCAAGAGCTAGCCAAATCTTATTATCCGGCGCAATTATCAAGTTTCGAATTGTGTAATTCGCTCGATATTCTAACTGGGACACTGAAATCCCATTTCAATTCTTCAGTAGCAACTTAATAACTGGCCAATGATGAAACAGCGTCAAATTATCCAAAAACTACAGCTGCTTCTATCAAACTAAGATTCAAGAGTATTGGGATTTAAACGACAAAAGAGCATTCAATCCTAACTGGAAAGAACACTCTTTTGATTAA
>ERZ1740072.146-NODE-146-length-32502-cov-16.911086_pt1 | contig 32502 bp, 30 predicted proteins | sample MGYA00581733_ERZ1740072 | MGnify/ENA primary metagenome ERZ1740072 (study PRJEB43018, sample SAMN04849741) | marine metagenome | isolation source: floating plastic debris | place: Pacific Ocean | collected 2008-08-30 | study: EMG produced TPA metagenomics...
TTCAGCAGGAAACGCCAGATGACTACATCATCGCCAGTGGTGAAACCCATACGGTAAAAGAGCTAGTGGACTGTGCGTTTTCCTATGTGGGGTTGAATTGGCAAGACTACGTTTCGGTTGATCCTGCTTTTTACCGACCTGATGAGCCAGTGACCCTAGCTGGGGCAGTTGATAAAATCAAGCGAGATATTCAATGGCAGCCAAACTATTCTTTTTCTAAATTGGTAGAGGCCATGGTTGAGAATGAGCTCAGGGAACTTAAGGGCGAGGCAGATTGAGCTAAGTTTTAGATGCTGAATTGGTGCGACCGTTCAAAATAATCTCTTGATGGCGGATAGCTGTGTTGGCCACTTCCCAGGGAAAGGTAAAGGATTGAAATGACTCGGGAGAGATTCGATCAATATCTAAGTCAACAACAACTTTTCTAAGGATCTCGAGGAGCTGTTGTCGAAGAGTTTGCAGTTCATCAAAATCTCGGGCCTGTTCTATTTTTTCGATCAGGTCCAAAATTTGTAAGTTGTAGCGATCGGCGCGATCTTTTTGGTTGCGAATCAGCCACTGACGACCCTGCCACAGGCTAGAGCAGAGCAGAATGCTAACCGATAAGAGTAGGCCAATGGGTTCGGCATAGGTGACTAAAAAACTCGGATTATCTTGGGTGTAGTAGGCGCGGGCACCTTCATGGAGAGGAAACCCCAGATTTTGGCTCACGTCTGGTGACTGAATGTTGGCGGTGCGAGGATTAACGCGGATCAGCTCATTGCGATGCTCATAGAGAATGCGAGTGATGGCCTTGACCACGTCAGGATTGACATCGACATTGGCAATCAGCAGCGCACTAACGGCAACAACCGGTAAGTCTTGGGGGGGAATGGGAGAGCCGCCATCGTAGCTACCTTTGGGGATAACGGTGGATTCTAGATAGGGCTGGGTAAGCTGTAGCGCCCCAATTTGGTCGATGGGTACCAGTTTGAATTGGCTGGTGGCGAGCAGCTCGGTGACGCTGCTATTGCCCAGACCAATGATGCGAAATAAGGCGTCGACGCTGCCTGCTTGGAGGGCGAGATGGGCATCGGTGGCGGTCATGGGACGAAATTGGAAATCGTTTTGGGTGAGCCCATAGTGTTGGCTGAGGGGCCAAAACAAATTGTAAGAACCGCTGCCTTCGGGCATCAGGGCAATGCGTTTGCCCCGTAGGTCTGTGAGGGTGTTGATGTTGGCATCCTTAGCCGCAATCAGGTGGAACATTTCGGGATAAAGCTGGGCAACGGCGCGCACATTGGGCTGCACCGGGGTGTCGTTTTGTACCAAGGCCAGATCGACATTGTGGCTGTGGATGTCGTCCATGTTTTGGTTGGAACCGGGAGACTCGACCACCTCAACCCGAATTTTAGGTTCATTGGTTTCGACGACCTGGGCAATGGCCTGGCCAAAGGCGTAGTATTCGCCCGTGGGACCCCCTGTTGCAAGCTGGACGGTGTGGATGCGGGTTTGGTCGTGGATGAGTTTGGTGATGGATGCGATCGCAACGCCCACACTCACCACGGCTACTAACCCTAACCCCAAACGCCCCAGTCTACCCATCCTGCTATCTCCCTTTATTTGAGGCTAAATCCGCCGATAGAAAATCAATAAACTGTCGAGCGCTGCGGCCAGATCGGCCATTATGGCGTGTTGCCCACTGTTTGGCCCGGTAGTCCAAATCGTCCGTCGGCAGTTCAATATCAGCCTGCTGCGCCAGATGATGCACAATCTCCAAATAGGTTGGTTGGTCAGCCGGTTCAAACGTTAGGGTAAGACCAAAGCGATCGCTAAACGAGAGCTTTTCTTGAACCGTGTCCCAGGACTTTAGCTCGTCTGCATCGCTGGGTCGGGGCCGATCGGCAAAGAACTCTCGCACCAAATGCCGACGGTTAGACGTGGCGTAGACCACTACATTCTGAGGACGGCGGGTGATGCCACCTTCCAATACAACCTTCAGGGCCTTAAACGCATCGTCATCTTCTTCAAATGAGAGATCGTCGACAAAGATAATAAACTTTTGGGGCTGATGACGCAGGTGGTTGACCACCACCGGTAGGTCGTATAAATCTGCCTTAGCAATTTCAATTAGCCGCAGCCCCCGGTGGCCATATTCATTGAGCAGGGCTTTGACCAGGGACGATTTACCAGAGCCCCGACTGCCATACAGCAGGACATTGAGGGCATTAAAGCCCGCCAGTAAAAACTCGGTGTTTTTTACTAGGGTGGCTTTGGGCCCGTCATAGGCGGCGAGCTGAGCTAAGCGAATGGGGTCGGTTTTTGGTAGCCCCAATAGCTGGCCCTGGTGCCAGCGAAAGCCATGGAACTGGCCAAACTGTCCAATGCCCTGACGCTGATAGTAGTTGGCTAGTTCAGACATGCCGTCTGACCATTTTGGGGGCAGGCTGATGGGCAAAGACGTTGGGGTGAGGGACCACTCTACGGGGGCTGTCGGCAGCTGACAGGCGGTTTGCACCCACCGACTGATGTAGCTTGGGGGCAAGGTGTAGAGGTCTTGAAGAATTTGCAAGTCGTGGCGAGCTGCGGCTATCAGAGGCGTTGGCAGTTCAGCTAGCGAACAGTGTTGGGTTGCATGGGTAAATGCATTATCAGCCAGGAGCAGGCGACCTAGAATGTAGTCGCCCCAGCTTTTACCCGTGCGGGCCAGGGTTTGAAACCAGTGGCCATAGGCGGACAAGCACTGGGCTCGCTCATTGGCTACCCCCTGAACGGTGCTCAGGGTATTTAAGAGGGACAAAAATGCTTGACCGACGTCATCGTCGAGAACGGCCTGATAGAGTAAGAGCGAGACTACCTGTATTCGACACTGGGCAGCCGTCTCTATGCCGAGTGCGTTCCCGAGTTCATTCATTTTTTCGCTCTATGTCATTAGGACTTATCATCGCATTGATCTATGGCATCCTTGCCATCGTCGGTGGCATCATTGGCTACCTGACAGCTCGCAGCAAACCGTCCCTGATTTCTGGCATTGTTAGTGGGCTATTGCTGCTAATTGGGGTGTTGCGCGCGGCGCAAGGGATTGCGAGCGGTCTGTGGGTGGTAAAAATTGTGACCCTGGTGTTGGTGGTGGTGTTTATCATCCGTCTGATCAAGACGAAAAAGTTTATGCCCGCTGGGTTGATGGTGATTGGTGGGGTTGCCACGCTAATTGGGGTATTTGCCTAGGGGTGTTTGCTGATGCCTAACCCTGGCTGCTCATTAGGTATCAGGCGGCCCATGGTGAGCTTGGCACCTGTAAAGGGATCGTCTTTGAGGTTTAGATGGCTGTCGAGGTCGAGGTGATGGGCCAGGGGAGATAGGTGGGCGAGGGCGGTGTTGGATAGGGTGCTGTCGGAATAGCAGCCAAACATGATGCTGAGACCGCAGGCGCGAGCCGTGTGGATCATGCGGCGGGCTTCGGTGAGACCGCCGGATTTCATTAGTTTGATGTTAATGCCGTCGATGTGGGGTGCCAGGGGCATAATGTCGCGGCTGGTAAAGCAGCTTTCGTCGATAAAAATGGGCAGTGGCGAGTGGTGTTTTAGCTCGGCCAGCTGGTGGTTGGCGCTGACGGGGAGGGGCTGCTCTAGGTAGGTGACGCCGCGCTCGGCTAGCCAGGTGGCCATGGTTTTGGCGTCGTTTAGGGTCCAGCCGCCATTGGCGTCGATGCTGATTTTGTCGTGGGGGCGAAACTCGGACTGGAGGGCGCTGAACATGGCTTGGTCGGCGGTGATGCCTGCCGGACTGCCTAGCTTGATTTTGATGGAGCGAAGATTGGGGTAGTCGGTGTGCCACCGTTGGATGCGATCGCAAGCCCCTTTTGGTGAACTAATGCCTACGGTGACTGCGGTTGGGCCAATGCGCTGGCGGTCTAAGCCCCACAGCTGCCATAGGGGCAGGTCAACTTTTTTGCCTAGCCAGTCCCAGAGGGCGACGTCGATTGCGGCACGGGCGGCGGAGCAGGGGGCGATTTGGTCGAGGCTTTCTTCGATGATTTGGCGCTCGAGGGGATGGTAGAGGGAGATGCCGTCGGTAATGTGGTCTAGGTCTTGGGTGATGGTTTCGGTGGTTTGAGTTTGGTCGCCGATGGAGAAGGGGGTGGCTTCGCCGTAGCCGGTAATGTTGTCGGCGGTGATTTGGATGAAGAGGTTGGTGGATTGAGAGCGGGTGCCGCGGCTGATGGTTAGGGGGACTTTTTTGTGAAAGGTGATGGGGGTGTAGGTGATCTGCATGGGTGGGGTTTGATGGGTTGGGATTAAGGTTATCTCGAATAGTGGGAGATTCTGCGTGGGGCTCCTCCGAGCGCCCCACACCCCCTTGGGCAGGGTGGGATGCCACCCTACAACCCCATAAAAATAATTGCGTTATCCCGGTTTGCGGATAAGGGGAGTTTTGGTGGGGTGAGTTTTAATTTTCTGTGACGCGTCACAGAAAATTAAAAAACATGGGTTGTCTATCTCTCAGACTAAAAAATATTGGGGGGTAAGTTTTTGACAAGCTAAGCGATAACTATTCTTTTACGGTGAGGAAGGTCAAATTGCTGCCGCACGTCTTGTAAAGGCATACTCCAATACTCTTCTAACGGCTGAGTAATAATACAAGTCGCTTGTTTTCCCAACGTTCTACCTATTTGTTCATAAGCGTTCAATCGCTGCTGTTGCCATGGTGTCACCAGTCGCGTAAACCATCGACCGATAAAAGCAGCCCGATCATAGGCCGGACTGTAGTGTTGGGCGGCAACAAAAGACCAAACGCCCAGTTCTCCTGCCAAACTGGTATCAAACCCCAAAAGCACATGAAAGGCATCGTGAAAGATCGGGTAGCGAATGGCCAGAATAGGCGCGTCTTGTAAGTTGGTACGGGTCTCTGGAGATAGGGTCAGGGGTTGGATGTGGTTGTGGTGGAGAAATTGGGCGAGGCTGTGGCCAAAGCTGCCAGGAGACTGTGCCTCTAACTCGGTTAGGGTTATTTCTGGTAGAGGATGGGCCAGTGTTGCTAACGTTTGTTCTAAATCACCATAGGCAGGAGTACCCAATGCAGCTGCTTTGTAGGCGGCGGTATCGCCGGGGTTGCCTGCTAAGCCCGATTGAATCGCTTTGAGTAGATAGCGCCGGTGCATTTTTAACTATTTCCAACTATTGGATTCCAACTATTGGAGAATTGTTTTAGACGCAATCCGGGTTTGTTTCTTGGCTTGTTCTGATAGGTCCTGACCCGTTTGTAGCTGGGTGACGTTTTCTTGGAGAACGGTGGCGGCGTTTTGGTCGCCCATTTGAATAGCGGTTTGGGTGGCGGACTGGAGCATGGTGATAGCGCCGGTGCGATCGCCTGCCTGTAGCTTGGTTTCGGCAATTTGGGTTTGGCGATATTTGGCCAGGGCCAGGATGTATTGCTGCACCTTGGGATCAGGCTGGGGTTGGTAAGCCATCTGGGCGGTGACGTCGATAGGGGCTTTGTCGGTGGAGAGCGAACTGCCGAGGGTGGGGTCGTCGTACTGTACTTCGGCGTAGGCAATGGCATGGGTGCCCACAGGCAGTTGAGAAATATATAGGTTAGCAAGGATGACGCGAGGGGCGTTGGTCATCAGGTCGCCCAGACGCACGATGGCTTGTTCTCCTTCGCGGCGAACGTCGAGTTCGATGGTTTCGGGGAGCACCTGGGCGATGGGTTTGAGCTCGGCCAGGCGTACCTGGGGCTGCAGTGTGAGGACCAGATAGGCATTGGTGAGGCTGACGGACTGAACTCGGTTAAATAGACGGCTGAATTCTTGGATGGCGGTGTCGGGGTTTTGGATGTAGGCCAAACTTCCGTTGCCGGCGTCGGCTAGTTGTTCTAGAACGTCCTGGTTCCAGTGGTTGCCAAAGCCTAGGGTGCTGACGGTAAAGCTATAGCTGACGGCCAGCTGGGCTAGCTTGAGACAGCGGTCGTTACTACCGTGTTCGTTTTCGCCGTCGGTGAGGAGAAAAATTTGGGAAACGGTGCCAGTCTTGCCCTTGGCGACTTCTGCGATGCCTAGTTTTAGACCTGCGTCGATGGCGGTGCCACCACCGGCTCGGATGCCTTCGATGGCTTGTTTGATGGCGGTGGTGTTGGCTGCTGGCTGATTGGGGACGACAACCTGGGCTTCATGGTCAAAGGCAATGATGGAAATGCGGTCTTGGGGGGATAGGCTGTCGATAATTTTTTTTGCGGCGGTGCGGACGGTTTTGATGGGGGTGCCGCCCATGGAGCCGCTTTGGTCTAGGATGAGGCACAGGTTTAAAGGGGGGCGCTCACCACCGGTAGCTTGTACGGCAATGGCTAAATGTCGCTGACTGTTGGTCTGAGTGATATCTAGGTTGCGATCGCTAATGGACCACTGCACGTTAGCTTTCATACGTTCATTTCCTTGCCAATAGACATTAGCGGCACTACCAATATGGTTCTGGATATGGAACCCAAATGCATTGTCCTAATTTGCGTAAAAACTCCCGCTTTTAGTGCAGAATTGCTGTTTCTGATTGAGAGGCTGAACCGCTCGGTCTGATAGGCCATAGGGCAGCATCTTGCAGATAAAACCATTCCGATCAGCAACGCCCAGAATTTTACTCCTGTTCAAGGTTCCCATGGGGATACGCAAGCGTGATGTGATGCAAAGTGTAGACAATATGCAGATAAGAGCTACATGGCCTGACATCCAATTCCTTAAAATGGCTGACAGAGCTGTCCCTACGTCTGCCGTTTTAACCTAGCTTTTCAACCGTCGCCATGGGCGGATATCCCCCAAATTCCTAGCCTGCGAGCTTGTTCAGAGCGAGTTACACTATTTACACATCAATGGAGCGTGGCATCACACTCCATTGGCTTAACAACGTTGAACGGTGAACAGCTGACACCGCAGAGGGCTAACTGGGTCTATGAATTCTAATATCAAAGCCGTTCAGGCTCCTTATTACGGCGGGGATGCTGCGTTTCGCACCCCCCCTCCCGATCTACAATCGCTGCTGCTCAAAGAGCGAATTGTCTATTTGGGTACGCCCCTAGTGTCGTCAGACGACTACAAGCGTCAAATGGGAATGGATGTCACCCGGTTGATCATCGCCCAGCTGCTCTATTTAGAGTTTGACGACCCTGAGAAGCCCATCTATTTCTATATAAATTCAACTGGAACGTCCTGGTACACCGGCGATGCCCTTGGCTTTGAAACTGAAGCCTTTGCCATTTGCGATACCATGCGCTACATTCGCCCCCCCGTGCATACCATCTGCATTGGTCAGGCCATGGGGACTGCTTCGATGATTTTGGCGTCGGGCACTAAGGGTTCGCGCGCTAGCTTACCCAATGCCACCATTGTGCTCAACCAGCCCCGGACAGGTGCCCGAGGCCAGGCTACCGATATTCAAATTCGGGCTAAGGAAGTATTGGCTAACCGCGAGGCCACCCTCGATATTTTGTCCCACTGCACCGGACAGTCCCCAGAGAAACTGCAAAAGGACACGGATCGCATGTTCTACCTCACCCCTGAGGAAGCTAAGGACTACGGTCTGATTGATCGGGTATTGGCAAGTACAAAGGAACTGCCTAAGCAAATTCCAGCGGGTATTAGCTAGCCATGTCTGTAGAACGTCCTATTCGCGTGCCCTACAACTTGCCCGGTAGCCGTCAGTGGTCCTGGGTCAGTATCTACACGCGTATGAGCCAAGAACGGATTCTATTTTTGAATCAACCCTTGACCGACGGTGTGGCGAACTCGTTGATTTCGGCCTTGCTCTATTTAGATTCTGACGATCCGGGTAAGCCGATTTATCTGTACATAAACTCCCTGGGCGATCCTGTGATGGCGGGCATGGCTGATGGTTCGGCTGGCATGATGTCCATTACGGCGGGCTTAGCGGTGTATGACACCCTGCGCCACATTAAGTCAGATGTGATTACCATCTGCATGGGGCAGGCGCTTGGCATGGCTGCCGTCATGTTGTCTTGCGGCGCTAAGGGTAAGCGGTCTAGCTTGCCAAATTCTTCCATCGCTCTGATGCATCCTTACAGCGGCACCCGTGGCCAAGCTACTGACATTGAGCTCAATGCCGATGAGGTACTTGGGAAAACGGCATTGATTACTCGGCTGCTGAGCGAGAACACGGGGCAGACCGAAGAAAAAATCCACCAAGACATGCAGCGCATGTTTTATCTCACGCCCCAAGAAGCCATTGAATACGGCTTGATTGACCGGGTGATTGAGCAACCTTCCTGAGCGTATCCACTACCTTCGTAAACCTTCTATTTCTACGTAAACCCATGCCTATTGGTATTCCCAGCGTCCCCTATCGTCTTCCTGGCGGCAACTACGAACAGTGGATCAGCATTTACGAGCGTCTGTTTCGTGAACGGATTATTTTCTTAACCGAAGAAGTGAGTGACAGCATTGCCAATGCCATTGTGGCGTACATGCTTTACTTGGATTCTGACGATCCCACTAAGCCCATCTATCTCTACATCAACTCCCCCGGTGGTTCGGTGACAGCCGGGATGGCCATTTACGATACGATGCGCTACATCAAGTCGGAAGTGGTCACTATTTGTGTGGGTTTAGCCGCGTCCATGGGCTCATTTTTATTGTGTGCAGGAGCTCCGGGTAAGCGGTTGGCACTGCCCCACTCACGTATCATGATCCACCAGCCTCTAGGTGGCGTTGGTCAGCGACAGGCCACCGATATTGAGATTGAGGCCAATCACATTGTGCAAATTAAGCATCGCTTAAATGGCTTAATGGCCGAGCACACCGGGCAAACCCTGGACCAAATCGAAAAAGATACGGATCGCGATAACTTTATGTCGGCGGCAGAAGCTAAAACCTATGGTCTGATTGATCGGGTGATTGAAGAGCGGATTTAATGTGCGCTTTATCTTATAGGTGCCATTGCTCCGTTTACTCGTCATGTTCTGCGCTTTAATGGCAGAAGCTTGAGCAGTTCTTTGGGTGCAATGGGGTTAGCTGATCATTACCGCACATTAGGGTTACGGACGGGGGCTTCGTTTGAGGATGTCAAGTCGGCCTACCGCAAATTAGCACGCAAGTATCATCCGGATGTTAACCCGGATGATCAGCGGGCACAGGATCGCTTTATTAAGGTGACAAAGGCCTATGAAGCGCTGCTGGAAGTTTTTCAGCCCGATGCTGCTGCTGAGGCTGAATCTGCACCGGACTCTGTAGAGGAAGAACCGAGCCCGGTGCAGACCAATCCGGGGTTGTCGGACCATGAGCAAAAGCTGAAGCAGGATTCCTATCGACAGCTGCAGACATTATTTAAGCAGCAGAAATATCCTCGTGCGATCGCACTTGTTGAAGGGTTAGCCCAACGCATTACCCACGACTCAGAAGTTCGGCAGTGGCAGGCCATTACCTACCAACGCTGGGGGCGTGAGCTGATTGGCCAGGGCCAGCTAGCCAAGGCTCGGATCTATTTGGACAAAGCCCTTAAAACCGATCCGCTCAATAAATCCCTATGGGTTGAAATTAATCGTGATTTTCAATCGCTTGAGCAAAAACTAAAGTAAACCCATGGTTCAACGCTTGGTCCCAAACGATTTTGACGTGCCAGACGTATTTGAGACGGATGACTATCGTCTACGTATGTTGACGGTCAACGATGTGGTGAAGGATTTTGACGCAGTTATTACCAGCGCCGACCATCTCAAAGGTGTTTTCCCTCCCCCTAGCACCTGGCCCGATGGTCTGTCTCTAGAGCAAGATTTAATTGACCTGGGCTGGCATCAAAAGGAGTTTCAGCGACGGACATCCTTTGCATACACCATGATGAGCTTGGATGAGAGTCGTTGTTTGGGCTGTGTCTATTTTTATCCCTCAGATCGTCAGGGCTATGATGCCTATGCGCTGCTGTGGGCACGTCAGAGCGAGTTGGCTAGCGGGTTAGAGGATCGTCTGCTAGCAGATGTTAGGCAGTGGTTAATGGCTGATTGGCCCTTTGAGTCCGTCGGGTTTCCCGGACGCGATATGAGTTGGGATGACTGGTTTACCTTGGCCACAAAGTAGTGCGTTCGGCATCTGTATTCCCGATCGGTTAGGGGCATCATATTGTTCTTCTCAAATAGGGCAGTTGGTGTAGTACCCAGGCTATGAGCAAGGAAATAACAAAAACCACAATTGTCATTGATGGGACAGCAATAATTGGATGGAATTTTGTTAGATAGCCGATCTTATTTACGATTTCTATGATGACGGGATGAATCAAATAAATACCCAGAGTGAGCAAGGTGAGCTGTTTGTTGAAATGAGCACCTAAGATGGGACTGCTGCAAGACTTTAACAAGTACATTACGCTCACTGACATGGCAATAACAGTCAGGCTGGTAAATCCATAGAAATAGGAATCGAAGAAAAGCTGGTTATTTATTGCTATTAGATAATGGCCCACTGATGAAATTATGCATGACAGTAAAAAAATACTCCAAAGCACTACCCTTGGAGGTTTTCTGTGATCTTTTTGAATCAAATAGCCAGTGAAAAAGAAGGGGATATATAGGAGAAACCAGTTGATAAATAGATCGGAGGTGCCCCTGGCATAGTGACTGTTGTATATGAAATTTATGCTAGCGATCGTAAATGTTGAAATGACTAAAAAAGAAATTTCTTTTTTGTCTGAGAATGTAACAATTTTGCGAAAAAATGGGGTGAATAAATAGAGCCCTAGGATCATATATAGAAACCACATATGTTCGTAGGGTAATCCGCTAGATAATAGACCTAATAAGTTTGTAAGACTGGGTGGATTTTGGTCTAATAGGCCATGGATAAAGGTCAAACCCAAATACATGATTGACCAAAATAATATGGGAATTAAAACTCTGGAAAGTCGTTTTGAATAAAACTTTGATAGGCTCTCTTCATTTTTATTGTCTAGAAGTAGTGCGCCACTGATCATGACAAAGCTAGGCACACACCACCGCACTAGCACATTAAAAATATTGCCAAACCACCAGTATTCAGTGTCGATATCGTTATCTAGCATGAAGACAATCGCAACATGTAGAAACACCACTGCAAAGGTAGATACTATCCTTGCATTATTGATCCAAGTCATATTTCACAAAAACCTCAAGGTATTGAAGGCTTCTCCTGATGCACGTTTAGAGGAAGCTGATGAGCCAGCGTCGAATATTGGTGGGTGATTGAGACCACCCATGTCGATTATCTATGTAACGATATGGTGTTAAAAAATAAATTGTCCTGATATAGACGTTGCTTCATAGAACTGGCGCAAAACCTCATCACCTCCTCAGATTTGTCTTGCGTTGTCTAAACTGCATTATCTAAACCAAGGAATTTGCAACTCAGTCATTGACTGCCTGCTAGGTGTAATACGAAATTCTGGCTGATAGTGCCCGGTATCGAAGGGCATTCACAAGGGAGTGCCCCGACAGGATTGTCTATTTTTAATTGGGGTTAATGTATTCGGACTTGGCGTAACAACGACAGTTCTCGGGGGCCTTTCATCGGGCCTTTGGAGCGTTGCTATGGGCTCAATAGCCGTGTCCTAATCGGTCTCATAGAGGTTAGGCAGATGTTGGAGCTTCAAACCTATTTTTCTTGTTTTATGGTGAGGCTCAGCTGATAAATCTCTCGCTTAGCAATTCCGGTTTCTTGGGCTAGTTGTCGGCTCGCTTTGGATGGGGAGAGTCCTTGGGTAATCAATGACTGTAGCTTTTGGAGTAGCTCGGTTTCGGAGATAGTTTCTGGTATGGCGGTGTGGCCTGCGATCGCAACCGTAAACTCACCCCTAGGCTCGTTCACCGTAAAATGCTCCAGCGCTCCACTGATGGTCCCCCGCCAAAATTCCTCATAGCGCTTGGTCAGTTCCCTCGCCACAGTGATTGGCCGATCAGCGCCTAAATAGGTTTGCAAATCAGTTAGGGTTTTGAGCAATCGATGGGGACTTTCATAGAGCACCATTGTGCGTGGCTCTTTGGCAAACTGTGTCAGACGTTCAGCGCGGTTTTTCCCCTTTACGGGCAAAAATCCCTCAAAGGTAAACCGATCTGATGGCAAGGCCGACGCGGCAATGGCACTGACCACCGCGGCAGGGCCTGGAATGGGACTCACCACAATATTGGCCTCGGCACAGGCACACACCAGTTCATAGCCCGGATCGGAAATTCCTGGCATCCCCGCATCGCTGACCAGCGCAATGGTTTGACCCGCCTGTAGTTTTTCAATTAGCTGGGGAATCCGAGTCTGGGCGTTGTGCTCGTGGTAGCTAATTTGCGGCGTTTCGATCTGAAAATGATGCAGCAGCTTTCCGGTGTGGCGCGTATCTTCAGCTGCGATCAGGGTCGCCTCCTTAAGGATCCGAACCGCTCGAAACGTAATGTCTTCAAGGTTGCCGATGGGCGTAGCAACGAGGTAGAGGATGCCAGCAGATTGGGCGTTGGGAAGCAGGGAGTCAGACAAGGTACAGAGTTTGAGCCGTTGCTGATTTAGCGGATGAATCGATCGGTGAGATATGCGATAGGTCAGTATCTCGCCGATAAAATCATACCGGGGATCAGCAACGCCGAATTTGAAGTCTTAGTTTTGAGTTTATCGCTTGGTGCCCATGGTTTAGGCCATGGGTAAAACGCTCCAGGTGAGCCAACCTGACAGATGCCCCTGACAGCTCCAATAGGTGGTAAAAAATCATGGGCACTAATATAGTTTCAACCGCCCATAATTCATCACTATGCAGGGATTATTTGTGGGTCTCATGACCCTGGACTGCATCTACCAGGCGCAGCGACCGCCCCAGGCTAATGAAAAACTAGTGGCCCAGGCCGCCATGATGGTCGCGGGTGGCCCCGCAACCAACGCCGCCGTCGCCTTTGCGGCCTTAGGGGGGCAGGCAACAGTGATGGCTTCGGTGGGGCAACATCCGGTGACAGCACTGCTGCGGGAGGATATGGCCCATGGGGGAGTGATCCTAACGGATCTCACCCCTGCTCGCACCGACCCGCCGCCTGTCTCTTCGATTGTGGTGTCTCAGGCAGGCGAACGGGCGGTCATATCCCGCAATGCGGTGGGGCTACAGGTAGAGCCCAGGTCCATAGATGCCCTATCTCATATAGATGTGGTGCTTTTGGACGGGCATCAAATGGCATTGAGCCGACAGATTGCGTCAATGGCAAAACCCTTGGGGATTCCCGTTGTGGTCGATGCAGGCAGTTGGAAGCCAGGGTTTGATCAGGTGCTTTCCCTGGCCACCGTGGTGATTGCCTCAGCAAATTTTCAGCCGCCAGATAATTCAGATGCTCTGCTCTATCTACAGGGCTTGGGGATACCGTATGTCGCCATTACCCAGGGCGAGGCTCCGATTGTGGTCAGTGACCGGGGGCAGGTTAGGGAGCTGGCGGTGCCGACCACAGCCGTTGTCGATACCCTGGGGGCTGGAGATATCTTCCATGGGGCATTTTGCCATGGCTGGGCTGATGGGGATTTTATGGCCGCCCTCACCCAGGCCAGCCAGGTTGCTAGTCTCAGCTGTGGTTATTTTGGCACCCGTGCCTGGATTGCCCACTGTGATTCGCTCACCATATCCAAATAAATTCACCAATATTCTACTGAGGGGATAAGTGTATTTCGGTAAACTGTGCAGGGAGTCATCGTATTTGTGTTAATTCTTTATCGTTATTGATTATGGCTTACGAAAAGGAAAAAGAAATTGCGATCGCAGCGGTTCAAGCTGCGGCTACAGTATGTGAAAAAGTTCGGGCTGAAATGGTCCCCGAAGCTATTGAAAAATCTGATAAAAGCCCAGTAACTGTGGCTGATTTTGGTGCCCAGGCCATTGTCTGCAAACTGATCAAAGATGCCTTTCCCAGCGATCCCATCGTTGGTGAAGAAGATGCTGACGATCTGAGAACCCCAGAGATGGCCGCTCGCCTGACCCAGGTGACTGGCTATGTAAAAACCGTACTTCCTGACGCTACCGATGAGCAGATTCCTGGGTGGATTGACCAGGGTAATGGCGACGTTAGCCCCCGTTATTGGACCCTAGATCCCATCGATGGCACTAAGGGCTTTTTGCGGGGCGATCAGTATGCGGTTGCCCTGGCCATGGTGGAAGATGGTGATATCAAAGTGGGAATCTTGGGCTGTCCTGCCCTGAAACTTGGCGATCGTTCTGGCATCTTGTTTGTGGCCATTCGGGGGGAAGGGGCCATGATGATGAACATGGACGGTAGCAACCCTGAGAAAATTTCCGTTACCTCATCATCAGATACTGAGAACTTCCGCTTTGTCGAAAGTGTGGCCCATGGCGATCAGGAACTCCATTCCCGCATTGCTCAGGCCGCGGGTATTACCACTGACTCTATCCGCATGGACAGCCAGGCTAAATATGGTGCGGTTGCCTCTGGTAATGCGGTGCTATATCTGCGCCTACCCTCTGCTAAGTATCCCGACTATCGTGAGAAGATTTGGGATCATGCCGCTGGGGTACTGGTCATCGAAGAAGCCGGTGGAAAAGTAACCGACATGCATGGTAAAACCCTGGACTTTTCCAAGGAGCCTCGCTTTGTGGATAACCAGGGCGTTATTGTCAGCAATGGTGAAATCCATGACAAGGTGCTGGCGGCACTGGCTGGCTAAGCTTAGTTGATTATCTGCCTAATACAAACAAACAAACACCGGGGGCGCAGTATACTGCGCCCCCGGTGTTTGTATTCAAAGGCTTTGGTGCTCCCCGATGTTGTGCACTATGGGGAAAAGCTAGGGTGGGATTAGACGGACTGTGCGATCGCAAGTCCTTCTAACACCGACAAACTGACCTGCTGGACGTCAGGTTTAAAGCCGATCCATTGACCCGAAACCTCAGCAAACTGGTCTGGATCACCACTCACATAAAAATCGGTATCTAACTTTGAGCCATTGTTACGCAACCCCAGAATATCCAACTCCTTGGCCATGGCAGACACCAAGGAATTCGCTGGGTTAATGACCGTAATCGACGGCGGTAAAATCTGGTCCATCAGCGGTGCCAGGTGGGGATAGTGGGTGCAGCCGTACACTAGGGTGTCGATGTTGGCTGCCATCAAAGGTTTTAGATAATCCGTGGCCACTGCCCGTGTGTAAGGATCATCGATGCGGCTTTTCTCAATGAGGGGGACAAAATCAGGACAGCCTACCTGCCAAACCTTAGCCGTTGGCGACGCTTCTAAAATAGCTTGCTTATAAGCATTACTCTCGGCCGTGGCGACTGTCGAAATTACGCCAATACGCTTACCCGCTTTTGCCGCTGCCCGTGCCCCCGGCAGAATAATTCCAAGAATGGGCATATCAAACTCGGCACGGACTGTCTCCAACGCCAGCGCCGAACTTGTATTACAGGCCATCACCACCATCTTGACGCCCTGGCCCTGCATCCAGGTAATAATTTCCCGCACAAACTGCACCAGCTCTGTCTTTGAACGATCGCCGTAGGGTACGCGGGCTGTATCGCCAAAGTAAAGCAGAGATTCAGCAGGAAGATGGGCCACAATCTCCCGTAATACCGTTAATCCTCCAACACCACTGTCAAAAACGCCGATTTTACCTGTTTGTGTGGGCATTTGAAGGAATTTTGTCATAGCTAAGGACGCTTACTGCTTTAGGTATTTTACGCTGCTTAGAGTTTAGTCGGATTTTCCGTTAGATTTTAGTCTCATACAAAACGTTTAAGCAATATTACGTAAGTTCGACTAGGTAGGGGCATAGGTTCAGCCATTGTGATGAATACGGCTCAATATCTAACGCCATAGCAACCGATGACTATATCCGTCGATTGCGTGTCATGTTAGCTTCTGTCAGTTCAGGCGTTCAGAAAGTTCCGTTGTTCTCACGAACCTGGCAGATGCCACAGAGTACGCCTGGATAGCCCATAATATGCGCTCACCCCACCGACAGGCATCAACAGGTTTGACGAATCTGTCTGAGGGGCGAGAAAAAGTTGATACGGCAAAGCTGGGGCCAGGTTCTAGGCCTCAGCGCCAGCTGTGTGCCTGCCGATAGTGCTGTTCTGATATCTAGTTGTGATGTCTATTGAATCTTTGTTCCTTTTTTAGTCTGCGGTAGCCTCCGCCATTTCCTGGGTTGCCTCAGCACCACTGGGGTCATTGTCATCATTCTCAAAGACAACCCGCAGCAAGGGTGGCGCTACAAATGTTGTAAAAATAACCATCACAATGATGGCGGCATCTAATGATTCAGATAAGACACCGCTGGCTGCACCTACACCCGCAAATACCAGACCAACCTCTCCTCGCGGAATCATGCCAACACCAATGGCAAGTCGGTTGATACCCTCTTGCCCAAAGACGGTAAACCCGGTGATAACTTTGCCAATGATGGCAACAATGACCAGAAATGAGGCAATGACCAGACCTTCTCGATTAGCTGGGTTCAGCGGATTGAGCACGCTGATGTCAGTGTGGGCACCGACGGTCACAAAAAAGACGGGCACTAGCATGTCCGCAATGGGGCTGATTTGTTCTTCTAGCTCCTTGCGCTTAGTGGTTTCAGCTAAAATCAGTCCGGCTGCAAATGCCCCCAAAATCGCTTCTAGCTGAATGGCCGCTGCAATGTAAGACAGAACAAAGGCAAATACTAGGGAGCTAATCAAAACCTGACCACGGGTTTGCATCTGGTCGACTAGACCGACAAACAGCGGACTGAGCAATCGCCCGAGCAAAATCGAACCGACTAAAAATACGGCTGCGCCAATAATTAGAAAAATAACGTTGGTTATTTCGATCTCACCGGTTTTAGCCAGACTGGCCACCACCGCCAGGACAATAATGCCCAAGACATCGTCAAGAACGGCTGCCCCAATGATTATTTGCCCCTCGCGTGAGCTGAGGGTTTGCAGCTCGGCTAAAACCTTAGCGGTAATACCGATGCTTGTCGCGGTGAGTGCGGCCCCAGCAAATACAGCTGGAATTGTTTCTACACCAAAGAAGGCAATTAGTCCGACGGTGCCTGCTACAAAGGGCACCACCACACCCACAATGGCAACCACGGCTGCCTGTGGGCCAACGCGAATGAGTTCTTTGAGGTCCGATTCTAAGCCAATTTCAAATAGTAAGATGATGACCCCAATCTCAGCGAGGATGGAGACGACCTCACTTTGACTTTTGAATACGGTCAGGAGAGCGTCTGGCTCTAAGTTGGCCGTGAGCTGGACAAAATCCATCAGGAATGAATGGACAGGTTCGGCTCCTTCTGGAAAAACAATCAAGTTGAGGGCCGAGACGCCCACCACCACACCACCGACTAGTTCACCCAAAACAGATGGTAAGTTAACCCGAGCGCAGAGCTCTCCACCAAGCTTAGCTGCCAGGTAAATAACAATCAGGCTAAGCAACACGCTGGCTAAGACCAAGGGCCCCAGTTCAGCTTCATTGACTTCTGCCAGCACAGGTAAACTGCTTCCTATGCCTGACAGCACACCGGTTAGATCGATCATGTGAACCGTAGAAACTAACTCATCCTGTTTACTCTACATGAGTTAGCTCGATGCCATTGGCTCATTACGAGCGGGTTTATCGCTTTCTTTAAAGAAAAAATGTCACCTTGGACGGTTTGCTTCCTAGGCAAACACCCGGTGGTTTAAAGATGGCATCTGCTGACGAACCTGTCCCAACCGTGACGGTGTGATTTCGGCAATGGCCATCCCCACGTCCTGACCGGCATCTGCCAGCACAATTCCCCAGGGATCGACAATCATGGCATGGCCATGGGACTGGCGAATACTGTTGTGAAACCCGGTTTGGGCGGGGGCAATCATATAGCAGGTATTTTCAATGGCGCGTGCTTGCAGCAGCACCTGCCAGTGGTCTTTGCCGGTGTAGGCCGTAAAGGCGGCTGGGACGGTGATCACCTCTGCACCTTGCTGGGATAGATGGCGGTATAGCTCTGGGAATCGTACATCGTAGCAAACGGAAATGCCCAGGATACCTAGGTCATTGGTCTTGCAAACTGACGGGAGTTCTTCGCCCGAGGTGACGGTGGCAGACTCTTGGTAGGTGTTGCCATCGGGCAGGTTGACATCAAATAGATGCACCTTTTCGTAGCGCAGCAGCACGTTGCCATTGGGATCGACTAATAATGCTGTGTTGTAGACCCGACCATCCTTGGTTGGCACCGGGTAACCACCGCCCAAGAGGGTGACCTGGTAGCGTTGGGCCATGGTCTTGAGAAATTGTTCACTGGCAGCACAAATATCAGCGGATTGAGCTACCTTTCCGGACTCGTCCCCTAGAAAAGAAAAGTTTTCGGGCAGGGTAATATACTCGGCTCCGCGACGAACTGCTAGATCGATCAACTCTTCTGCCTGGGTGAGATTTTTCCCCAAGTCAGGCACGCTGGTCATCTGCAATGCTGCAGCCAGATAGGATTTCATGTGGGCACTTGCTAGTGAATTGGCCTTGGCCCTATATTCTACGGGGCAGGTTGGCTCCTTGGAAAGCGCCCCTTGTCTGATGACTACACTTCTAGGATGGCCAGCTGCCAGACCTGATAGCCTAGGCGGTTAAGGTGTAACCCATCGGTGGTGAGTTCTTGGCGCAGGTTGCCGGTGTCGTTGCTAAAGCTGGGGTGTAAATCTAAATAATCTAGGCGGTGGTAGTCGGTGAGTTGGGCGATTTGGGTGTTGAGTGCCCGCACTCGCTGGCTGGGAATGTTTTCCCACCGGGTTGGCAAAATGGAATGGACAACGACGCGGGCCGTGGGATGCTGCTGTCTCAATCTGGCCATAATCTGATGGAGATTGGTCAAGATTTCTCGGTCGCTGGCTCCATTTTTTAGGTCGTTGACACCGGCCATGAGGTGGATGGTGTCGGGGTTAGTGTTGGCAAAGGCAGACAGCCGTTGCAAAATACCGCCGGTGGTATCACCGGAAATGCCTTGATTAAGCCAGAAGCGATCGCGGGGCAGCATTTCTGGTGGCAGCCACATGCTGAGGGAATCGCCCACAACGACGGTCAGGCGATTGGTGCCTTGGCCAGCTGCGATCGCATTTGCTTCCCGCTTCAATAATCCCTGCCATTCCCCATAGGTGGGCTGATAGGTTGCCTTGGCCCACTGACCATGAAAACTATCCGGCGACACCCGAGTATATAGTGAGCCAGACTGCAGAGCGGCCCAACGCTGCTCAAATAGCTGGGGACCGCTGACGGGTTTTGGTCCAGACACGGCCACCGGTTGGCGACGGGCCACTTCCAGGGCGCGGGGCGTTGTTGCATAGGCCGTTGGTTCGGGGCGACGGGCCGTTTGCTGTAGGTGTAAGAGTTTCTGTCGTCGAGCCGCGACTTCCCTAGAAAACTCGGGTGTCAGGTCCATCGTCCCCTGCACCGCTGGTGCTGGTACTGACTGCTCAATCTGACTGGCCGCATCTACGGCAGCTTTTGCCATCGGTGCAATGTCAAGGTCCGGATTTGGACCATTGAGTGGTTCTGGAGCCGTTAGCTGCGCCATCAACATCAATAAATCTGACATAGGCCCGAATTTCCCTCTTGCATGGAGAACACGATTCAAATAAATAAAACGCCCATGCCATGAAAAATCAGGATGAAATCGGTGAAGGTCTTATATATCAAAAACTGTAAAGACCTTAGGGAATGGCAAAACCGCTTGGCAGCCTGTCCACGGCTTTGGTCCACCATTCCCCAAATTACCCCTTGACAGCATCCACCCAAATTAACGATGATTACACTCTGTGCAAAAAATCTGCTCGGATCAGGTCTGAAGCAACTATTGCTACCTGTACGGCAAGGGAGAATCAATGGCATACGCAATTATTGAAGCGAGTGGCACTCAGCTTAAAGTAGAGCCCGGTCGCTTTTATGACATTAATCGTCTGGCAGTGGATGAAGACGCCAGCGTTACAATCGATAAGGTTCTATTGGTCAATGACGGAGACGACACTAGCATTGGGCAACCCCTTGTCGATGGTGCCAGTGTGACCGGTACCGTGGTCCGTCACCTACGCGGTAAAAAGGTCATCGTCTATAAGATGAAGCCTAAGAAAAAGACCCGTAAGAAGCGTGGCCATCGCCAGGAGCTAACCCGCTTAATGATTGATTCAATCAGCGTTGGTGGCAAGACAATCACTGCGGATGACGCTCCAGCCGCTAGCGAAGAAGAATAGGGACGTTTAAGTTCAGCCGTTTATACTGAAGCAAGCACGGAGATTTAAGTAATGGCTCATAAGAAAGGTACAGGTAGTACGCGGAACGGTCGCGACTCTAATTCAAAACGCTTAGGTGTTAAGAAGTACGGTGGTCAAGTTGTAACTACAGGCAACATCATCATTCGCCAGCGTGGCACCAAGTATCATGCCGGAGAGAACGTAGGTCGCGGTGGTGACGACACTCTATTTGCCTTGGCAGATGGTGTTGTCACATTTGAGCGTAAAGGTAAGAACCGTAAGAAAGTAAGCGTCTATCCAGCAACAGCTTAGGCTTGGCTAGCTCAGACGTCGCTTTTTAGCGTTTAATCCCCTATTTTGATAATTGAAAACGCCTTGGTCATATGGCCAGGGTGTTTTTTATTGCCGTTGCTGATTTAGAGGATGAACCCATCGGTTAGATAGTCCATAGGGCAATATCTTGCAGATAAAATCATCCCGAAGATCGGCAACGCCTTTTTATTAGCTAGAAACAAAACTAGCTAGAAACCAGCCAAAAAAGGCTTATAACTAGCGTCCATTAGCGCATTGGTGCGTTGTCTCATTGGTTCTTGAACTTAACTACCTTAACGCTTTCAGGAACGATGAATTGTCCTAGCCAACGAGACCAACGCTATCTATCGAAGTTTAGAACTTCAACAATAATAGGCGTTTTTTAAGAGTACCCCGGGGGGTGATGGCGCTGATTAACCGAGGTTGCAAGATATAAATGTGCTGGATGACAAAAGCAATTTTGAGTCTTATAAAAACTCACCATTGTGTTAGTAATTCGGCTAAAAAACATATGAGGTTAAAACAATGATTGCTCAACCTACTAAGCAATTTTCTGACACTGAGACCTATTCTAAGAATATTCTAGGTCCTGCTTTTTTCTCCATGAGTGCTTTGACTATCACCAGCGCCGGTGATGAGTCCAAGGATGATTTTATCGTTGCTCCTGCTAATTCGCCCTACATTGTCGCTGACAATGAAGAGTTTACCGTTAGCTTAAAAGTTGAGTTTAATAAGAGCCCTCTGACATCCCTACTGATGTGTCTAGGCACTGAAATACACGTTCGCTTTGCGTTTGAAGGTATTGGCGGTGCCGCTTCTGAAGAAGATGTGGAAGTCGTGATGACGACTGTCAAAGATACCTATGAGTATGTGTTGGAGTGGACAGGAACTGCTCAGCTTGCCCAGCTAACTCCTGGTCTATACGGTGTTGCTGCGGTTGCCCAGGTGGGTCCTGTTAAGCATGAATGCAGTCAGCCCATCATCGGCTATGGCTATCTGGCTGGCAAACTTCTGCAGGTCTACCCTGTTTAAGTCTTGACTCACCACTGTTTTTAACAGTGGTCAATAATCCATGGCGTTTAAGCTGGTGAACTCAGTTCACCAGCTTTTTTTAATTTCACAGTCAGCAGTTTGCGATGGGGGCCAATCCTTCTAAAACAAGTTAGGTCACCATCTGTTCCACGCCCTATGGCTGAGTGTGCTGCATGGCTAGCTGGGGAACCTTGAGAAAGATGTTTGTAAGAGAAAAAAATAGGGACGTATACTGCACAACAATCAACCGTCCTTGGATTTTTTCAAGAGTTAGCCATGGCTTCCCAGTGTCTTTTTTATCCGTTACGTAGTGTGATTCGTTGTGTGGCTAAAGCCCATTTGACGGTTACGCCTGAAGCCTATGAGGCAGACCTGGTGTGGGATGAAGCACTGTTTACTGAATTGACCACTACGTTTTTGCAGCCATCTGTTCAACCCCTATTGGCTTCGGCCTATGGGTCTCGTGATGAGGCGGAGGTGGTGGAAGGACAGTTGGCTAAATCATTGGTTAATACTTACCGACAGATCATACGGCAGCGACAAGATACACGGGTGCAGCAGCTAAATGCTCTCCTGTAGAGCCTGACTAAAGGCCAGGTGTATGGCTTTAGACAGTGACCAGATGATCGCGAATGGCGTCATATTCACGCCGAAGAAACTTGAACGCCTCTCGCTCTATTTGACGAGCCCGCTCACGGCTGACGTTGAGTCGCTCTCCAATTTGGGCAAAGGTCATTTTCTTGCCATCTTTAAGCCCAAAATGCAAAGAGATAACGGTTTGCTGTTGTTGAGTCAGGGCCCCAATCATATCGGCGACATCTGAGGACAGCAGGCTCTGGGCAGTATAGTCTTCTGGTAGGGGGCCTTCATCTTCTAAGAGGCTGCCCAACTCCACGTCTTGGTTATCTCCCATGCGCAGGTCTAACGAGAGTGGCTGTCGTATGTAGCCAAGACAATCGCGCACTTTTTCAGGAGATAAATTTAGCTCCTGGGCTATTTCTTGATGGGTAGCAGACCGCCCTAGCTGCTGGGCTAGCTGGCGCTGGGTTTTCTTGATTTTGTTGAGTTTTTCATGGATGTGAATGGGCAGGCGCACAGTGCGGCTTTTTTCTGCGATCGCACGGGTCATGGCCTGTCGAATCCACCAATAGGCATAGGTAGAGAAGCGATACCCTTTAGCCGGATCAAATTTTTCTACCCCCCGTTGGAGTCCAATCGTCCCTTCTTGGATCAGATCCAATATCTCAACATTACGCTTGAGATACTTTTTAGCAACGGATACAACCAGCCGCAGATTAGCTTTGACCATCAGGTTCTTAGCCCTTTGCCCTTCCTTTAGCGCTAACCCAAGGGCTTCAGTCGTTATACCTGCCGCCTGTGCCCACTCATCTAAAGTTGGCTCACACGGTGAAGCTTCTACAAGGTCGGCTTTGAGTGCTTCCAGCTTCATTAGAGCCTGGACTGATTTCCCATAGGTTACCTCCTGCTCTTGGGTGAGCATGGGGACACGGCCAATCTCTTTTAAATATGTACGGACTAAATCTGTATCAGTTTGGGCATTACTCATGTTTCACATGCCGTTTTGTAAAGTACTCAAAGAATTTGACCCTAAAACCTAGCTAAAGCTTTGACTTAAATGCTCGCAACGTCATGTGGAGAGGTCTGAGCTAGCGCCTGTATAGCCTAAGTTCTATGTAAACTAATGTAAATAATTCTCAGAATTGAACCTAGGGTGGAATGCCGTAATTTCATCCTATGGTTTGCCGAACCCATGGATAGATAGTTAGAAATACATGTGTGTACGGGTTTCCCCCCTCCCTAAGTCAGGCTTGGGTAAATTAGGATTTCCAATATTGATGTTTACATAAATTAATGAATTGAGCAGCTGCGACAACGCCTTAGAGGAAATCTAAATTTCGACACCCTTCTTATTAGATTTGCCCACTAGCTTGATTCGTTAGTTTTATCCATTCGATCTCTCAAAGGGGATGCGACAAAAGTTCGCACTTCACATCCATACCCTTTGCAGGTAACCCCCACATCTGACACATTCCCATCATTTCCTAGCCCACTGAGCACTCTGTACTATGTTTGAGCTTTTCAACGACCAGGCAGTTGCGGCCATTATGACCGCCCAACAACAAGCCAGCCAGTTCAGCCAACATTATGTTGGTACTGAGCTAATCTTGGTAGGAATAATCAACCAGGAGGACCGTCTTACCGCTCCTGTGCTCAAGGAGGCTGGCATAACGCAGCAAGCGGTTCAATCGGCGGTTGAGACTATTCTCAAAGCCGATGGTCAACGCCCAGCGACTGAAATTCCCTTTACTCCCGGTGCTAAGCAGCTGCTAGAGCAGTCAGTTGAGGAAGCTCAACAGCTAGGCCAGAACTATATTGGTCCAGAGCATCTGCTCTTAGCGGTCACCAGTCACCCCGACAGTGCTGCTGCCAAGATTTTGCAAATGTTGGCTGTCGATTTGATCAAGCTTCGCATCGCCATCATCCGAGCCGTGGGTGAACGGCTACCTGTACCGGCCGGGGACACTAAGATGTCACCTGACAGAACCATTGGTAAGGCGTTAGAAGAATTCGCTACCGATCTGACTCAGCTGGCCAGTGAAGGCAAAATTGACCCGGTTGTTGGTCGCGACCAAGAGATTGAGCGAGTAGTTCAAATTCTCGGTCGCCGTCGCAAAAACAATCCCGTACTCATTGGTGAACCTGGTGTTGGTAAAACCGCCATCGGCGAGGGGCTGGCCCAGCGCATTGCTACTCAAACTGTGCCAGAACATTTATTTAATCAGCGTGTGCTGAGCCTGGATCTTAATGCTGTGGTGGCAGGGGCTCGATTTCGCGGTGAGTTTGAAGAGCGACTGAAGCAAATCTTGGCAGACGTCAATCAGGCTGGCAACATTATTCTGCTAATTGATGAAGTCCATACCCTAGTTGGCGCCGGGGGCATGGCTGGGGGCATGGATGCGGCCAACCTGCTCAAGCCTGCCCTAGCACGGGGTGAACTACAGTGCATTGGTGCCACCACCCTCGATGAGTACCGTCAACACATTGAAAAAGATGCCGCATTAGAACGGCGTTTTCAGCCCGTGTTGGTCAATGAACCCAGTGTCGAAGAGACTATCGAGATTTTGCACGGTGTGCGGACTAGCTATGAACAACACCACAACCTAACCATCTCTGATGAGGCCTTGGCTGCTGCTGCCAAGCTAGCGGATCGCTACATTGCAGACCGATATTTGCCAGATAAAGCCATTGATTTAATTGATGAGGCTGGTTCCTGTGTGCATTTACGCCACACTCAAACCTCCCTGGCCAAAGAACTCAAACAGTCTCTCCGTCAAATTACCTGGGATAAAGGTGCAGCGGTAAAAGCTCAGGACTTTGATCGAGCCACTCAGCTGCGCGATCAAGAAATTGCCATGGAGGCAAAACTTGATGAGTTTAATAGTCACCGGACCACCGCCAGCCAGCCGGTCGTGGGAGTGGATGACATTGCCCAGGTAGTGGCCTTATGGACGGGGATTCCAGCCCATCAGATCACTAAATCTGAGTCTGCCATGCTAATGAAGCTGGAGGACACCCTACACCAGCGCATCATTGGCCAAGACACTGCGGTGAACGCGGTAGCTAAAGCGATTCGACGGGCAAGGGTCGGGTTGAGAGGTGCTCAGCGACCCATTGCTAGCTTTATTTTCTGTGGTCCGACGGGGGTGGGTAAAACGGAACTAACTAAAGCCTTAGCGGATACGGTGTTTGGCACCGAAGATGCCATTATTCGCCTAGACATGTCGGAATATATGGAGCCCCAGTCGGTTTCTAAGATGATTGGGTCGCCTCCGGGCTATGTGGGGTACGGCGATGGCGGTCAGCTAACCGAAGCTGTGCGACGTAAACCCTATACGGTTGTGCTATTTGATGAAATTGAGAAGGCTCACCCAGATGTATTTAATCTGCTGTTGCAGCTGTTAGAGGATGGCCGCTTAACCGATTCCCAAGGTCGGGTGGTGAACTTTAACGACACCCTGATCATTATGACGTCCAATATTGGCTCTCGGGTGATTGAAAAACAGGGCAGCGGTATTGGCTTTGAAATGGTGGATGAAGATGCCACCACGGCCAAATATCATCGCATTCGTGACCAGGTCAATGATGCGCTAAAGCAATCGTTTCGACCTGAATTTCTCAACCGTTTGGATGAAATTGTTGTATTTCATCAGCTTGCCCGTAACGAGGTCAAACAGATTGCTGAAATTTTGCTACAGGATGTGTGCGCTCGTTTAGCTGATCAAAGAATCAAGATTGATGTAACCGAGGCTGTGAAAGAGAAGCTAGTTGTAGAAGGCTACGATCCTAGCTATGGTGCTCGCCCTTTAAGGAGAGCGATTACGCGTTTAGTCGAAGATAGTTTGGCCGAAGCTCTGCTGGCCGGTCAAATTCGAGCTGGAGAAACGGCTGTTCTAGATGTGGATGAGGATGGTCGGGTGATCGTGCAACCGCAGCGAGTGCATGTTTTAGCGGGGGTAGCTAACTCTTAGCGGCTTGGGGGGCGGCAGTACAGGTGGTTTTTAGCTGGGGGTGCAATAGGGTGCGTGGCTGCATGGCACCCTAAAGGGCCTATGCACAGCTGAGCACGGTTGTAGGTCAGGATAAATGTTGCGTTCTATCCCTGAATCATGTCGAGAATTAAACCCCGTTTGCTCTTGAGGTAGGATTGCATCGCGTTTTGCTCATCTGCACTTAAGCAAACCCTTGCCTGTATCTGCTCGAGAATGTGGGTAACAAAAAAAGCTTCAGGAATTTTGGCAATATTCTCTGGCGGATTTTCTAGGACCACAGACCAAAGTAACCGTAGCTTTGAAGCATCCATACTGTTTGCTCTGTTGTAGGAACATTCTATTTCTTCAGAAAATTAAAGCTACCTTTGTTCTTAAGTCATTTTTAAGATTTTCTTTAGATTTATTGTACCTCAGTTTTTGGTGCCGTGTTTTTGGCTGCGCTATGTGGTCCAGCTGTGGGGCTCAAAGCTCCGTATCGAAACAGTTTTAACGACGATACCCAGCTTCCTTATAAGCTGTGGCGGGTTTGGGTGAAGCAATAAACTCCTAACGGTCGCTCCACTACTCTTAACGTTTTCAGGGGTTATGTGCTGTCTGACCTATGGGTGACATGCTATGGGGTGAGGTTTGGATGATTGGGTAGTGACGTATACAAAGAATTTTTGTTTTGCATTTCTTTGGATATGTCAATTGTTATGAAACATAAATTGCTTTTTATTTAAGTTTCGTTACAATTAGCGTATCCCACCTCACTCCAGCATTCTTTGCTGACAAACTGATGCCTAACACGTTTTTTCCGGTCCCAAAGCCGCTTAAGTCTGTTTCGACTGTTTTTGAACTTAAGGATCGTCTTGATTGGGGTGAGCCTGCCCTAACGATTATTGATGTTAGAGAGCGGAGCCTTTTTAATGAAAGCCGTATTTCAGGCTCTATCTCCATGCCCATGGATGAGCTAGTTGCTCGCGCTTCTGTCAGCCTTGAAAGCGAGCGCGATATCTATGTTTATGGGGGTACTAATGATGCTACGGCTAGTGCTGCTACTAAGCTGCGTGAGGCCGGGTATGAAAATGTTGCTGAGCTGACCGGTGGTTTGGGTGCCTGGCAGGCGGCTTCTGGTGCAACTGAAGGGAGGCTGGTTGTTGCTTAGGTTCTTTTAGAGTCTGAGTTTTGCAATCGTCTTTCCAGCATTTGTAATATGCGATTGAGAGAGCCTTGATGTATGGGGCTCTCTCAGCTTTTTGGTAAGTCGATATTCAGTGTCGACAGTCAGTTAAGCTCAGTGTCTTAAATTATTAATTAAGTTACCCATGATAAAAAGTCTTATTGCGCCTGTTGTTGCCTTGCTGGTTGTAGTTGGTGGTCTAGGTTTTTTAGGAACTAACTACGAAGTCTTGGCTAAGGAGAGTGAGGCCGATCAGGTCTACTTTCTAAAGCCTGTGCCTGAAGCCAGTATGGTTGTGGTCGAGCCTAACTATGGGAAGTTTTATCATCCCAATCCAGAGATTCAAGGAGATTCGTCTGGAGAGTTTTTGTATGATTCTTTGGATGGTCTGGCCCATACCTATGACATTAAGCGTACCGAAATGGTCAGGTTTGAGCGCAAAGGCGAGATGATTCCTAACTTGTATGTCTTTGTTGATGCTCCCAATGATGCCTCTATGGCTGAAATGCTGCGTGACAATCAGGACGAAATTGCTGAAAATTTTGAACTGTAGATTTTGTTATGCAGGCGGCTGAGGTTGAAGTGATCAAGGAGATTATTGGCTGCTGAGTAAAAAGGCACGTTGCTCTGTTAAACGTGCCGGCGGTTAGCGTCTGGCAGATAAAACTATTTTGAGCAACGTCAACTATTTAACTAGCTGTTTCCAGTATTGGGGGCGGCTGTTTTTTGTGGGTGTTGATCTTGGTGCGTTTGCGACGATAGATGAGGGCATAGGCTGCCGGGACAAAGTAGAGGGCCATAACGGAAGAACCGGTAATGCCACCTGCGATCGCAATTGCCAATGGACGCCAAAACGGCCCCCCACTAATCAATAGAGGCACAAGCCCAGCAATGGTTGTAATGGTGGTGGTGATGACATGACGCGTGGCCTTGATGACTACGTCAACCATCGCCTTGCGGTCGCCGTGTTTAGCTTCGCTATGTTCATTTAGAGCTGACAACACAATCACCGTGTCATTAATGGCAATGCCCACCAGGCCCATGCTGCCCACAATGGCCATAAAGCCCATAACCGCGCCAAATACCTTGAGAGAGAACAGGGCCATACCGACGGAGCCCACCCCCACCATGGCGACAATGCCCGCCTGTCGAAATGACCCTAGGGAGAGCACCAGGGCGATTACCATGACGAGCGCCAGCAGCGGCACATAGAGCACCAAATTTCCCTGGGCCTGGCTTTGTTCTGCCTGTTCGCCGCCATATTCCAACCAATAGCCAGGGGGTAGCTCAAAGTTAGCCTCCGCCAATTTTTGCTCAAACGCCTGCTGCACCGTCGAGGGGAGGACACCCGCCTGAATAAATCCCTGCACAATATTCACCCGCTGTTCGTTACGGCGGGCAATTTTGGCCAGCTCTGGCACCAGGCTAAACTCTCCTAAGGTATCGGTAGAGGCCCGATCCGTGGCTCCCCGCAAATCTAGGGAGGCAATTTGGCTGAGGTCTGCCCGATCGCTGTTGGTTAACCGCACCCGCACGGGGAGATTTTCTGTGGCTTCTAAAATAGATCCGCCGACGCTACCCTCCAGATAAGCCTCTAACTGTTGGGCAATGGCAGTGTTGTTGAGGCCAGTCTGTTGGGCCTGTTCTTCATCCACCGTTAGCCCTAGCTTTGGCAGCGCTTCGGTGAGGTCGTCCCGCACATACACCACATCTGGCACCGCCGTGAGAATCTGTCGGGCCTGGATGCCCAGACTGCGCAGTTCTGTAATGTTGGGCCCGTAAATACGTAGCTCAATGGGGGCATCAAAGGGCGGTCCCTGCTGTAGCTGACGCACTAGTATGCGAGCCGATGGCAGGGCATCATCGAGCTGTGCTTGGAGATCTTGGATAATTGGCTCCACCCTGCGGTCGGTGTTGAGCTGTACCAGGGCCTGGGCGTATTGGGCCTGGTTGCGCCGGTTACCGGTGAAGTTGTAGTAAAACTTGGGGGCACTCTCACCCACAAACCAGTGCACGTCGTCAACAGTGGGGTTTTCCAGCATGACCTGGCGCGCCTGGAGCATTTGTCCTTGGGTTTGGGCGATGGCGGTTTGATGGGCAAACTCCACTTCTACCTGGACTTGGTCGCGGGACACCGATGGGAAAAACTGCTGCTCGAGGGTTTGGGCGGCGATAAAGCCAATCAGGGGGACGCTAAAGGTGAGTGCGATCGCAAACAGCGGCCATCTCATCGTCCACTGTAGGGTCCGGCGATAGGGCCTAGCCAGATGGGGTGACGAAAACCCATCGGCCCACCAGCTGCCAGAACGCACCAAAAATCTCTGGAGTGATTTAACCGGTCCGGCTGAGTTTGAGTTTTGAATCGTCTCAGGCCGACTGTTACCCAACAACCGCCCAGCCAGGGCAGCAATCACCGTCAGCGACAGGGCCAACGACGAAATTAGAGCCACAATCACCCCTAGGGCAATGGTCCCCACAAACTCCCCCGCCGCCCCCGGCAACAGATAAATCGGTAAGAACGTCATCACCGTCGTGATTGTTGATGCAAACAGCGGCACCTTCAAATAGTCCACCGTTTTTGCTACCGCATCGATTGGTCTGTGGCCATGCTGCAGCTCCATCTGGATTTCATCTACCGCAATAATGGCGTTATCAATCAGCAGCCCCAGGGCAATAATCAGCCCTGTCACCGACATTTGGTGAATGGGAACCCCAAACACCGTCATCCAGCCAAACACCGCCATAGTGGTAATCGGCAATGCTGTCCCCACCACCAGTGCCGAGCGCCAGCCCATGGTCACCAGGGTGACCGCCACCACCAGCAGCGCTCCCACCACCAGGTTCCCCAACAGCGTCCCAATCCGGTTTTCCACATAGGTGCTTTGGTCAAACACCATATCTAGACTCACACCCTGGGGAAGCTGAGCCTCAAACTCAGCCAATACCTGACGGACATCCTCAGCCCAGTAGTCGATTCGTCGGCCCGATTCCATCATCGCCCCGGCCACAATGGCTGGCTTGCCGCTAACCAGGGCCAAATCCGTCAGCGGTTGCTGCACGCCGCGAGAGACCTGGGCAATGTCACTCAACCGGGTAAACTGCCCACCCTCAGTTTGAATCGCAATCTGACGAATCTGTTCTAAGGTTTCTAACTCTCCTTGCACTTCAATTGCCAGAGTTTGCTCGCTACTCCGCAGCTGACCTGCCGTTACCTTGGCATCGCTGGTTTGAATACGATTGGCCAACTCTTGGGTCGACAGCCCCACCGCTGTCAAATTGGCCGCATCCACCTCCACCACAATCTCTTCAGCCGGGTCGCCAAACAGCTCTACTTCTTCTGTTCCTGCCGTACCCCGCAGTCTCAGGGCCAGTTCTTCACCATAGCGTCGCAAAATGGCATAGTTGGGCTCCGTAGGCAGCTGCCAAGTCAGGGACGCAATTAGCGTATAGGCCTTAACATCAGCCTCATCCAGCTCCGGTTCGCTGGTGCCAGCCGGTAAGCTAGCAGCGGCATCATCCAGCTCATCACGCACCTTAGACCAAACAGGCTGAGCATCAATAATCGACTCATTTAGCTCCACCGTAATACTCGAAAACCCCACCCGAGAGTCAGAAGACAGCAGCACAATCTCATCAAGTTCCGACAGCTCTGCTTCAATCACCTCGGTTACCAAAGCCTCCACCCGTTCAGCATTGGCCCCCGGATAGGCCGTCTGCACCACCGCCACCCGCGACACCAGCTCAGGGTCTTCTTGGCGAGGCAACGATTGGAATGACACAAAGCCCCACACCACAATCATCACAATGGTGAGGACCAGGAGCCGAATATTGCGATAAAACGGTTTAACCATTGGGAAAATCTCTTAGAAATACGGATTAAACAAAAGGCGTTACTGATTCTCGGAGGGTTAACCCATCCCGGTGCAGTTGCCAGGAGAAGATAATGTTTTGGTTTGTCGATTGAGCTGGGCCATTAATTAGCGGTATTGGATACGGTCTCCACCGGGCTGACCAACTGACCGGGCACCAGCCGATGGGGACCGCTAGCAACAACCTGATCCTGGGGCCGTAAGGTGCCCCGCACCAAAACCCGCTCAGCCTCCTGGTGCAAAATTTCCACAGACTGGGGCTGTACGGTGTAGCTGTTGCCCTCAGCATTTTCGACCAACACATAACAGGTCCACAGGCCCCGAATTCCCTGAGTCAACGCTGCTGTGGGTAGCCAGATGCCCTCAGTCGGAATCGACTCTTGCAAAGTTACCCGTACCGTTTGCCCAGAACTTGCCTCGCTAGCCGCTGCCGACTCAAGTGTTAACACCACGGTTTGGGTCCGGGTTTGGGCCTCCACCTCTGGCAAAATTGACGACACCGTAGCCGCATAGGGCCGACTCCCCAAAAATACGGTTTTCTCTTCACCAATCCTTACTTGATCAATCACCCTCACCGGCATGCCCACCCGGGCCTCAGGGGTGGCATCCTCCAGCAGCCGCAGCACCGATTGCCCAGCCCCAACCACGGTGCCCTCATCCACCTGCTTTGCAGAAATTACTCCGCTAAAGGGAGCCCGGAGGGTACTTTTCGCCACGGTGACATCCAGGTCAGCTATACCCGCATCAAGCTGTCGCACCAGAGCCTGCTGGGCCATCACCTGCTCGGGGCGAGTGCCATTTTGCAGCTCTTCTAGCTGGCTGCGAGACTGGTCTAGCCGTGCTTGCAAAGACCCCTCACCAAACGAAAATTCATCCAATTCTTCACGGGAAATAGCCCCCTGGGTGTAGAGCGATTCTCGCCGGGTGCGCTGCACCTGCTGCAGCCGTAGCTGCTCCTCCAAATCTCTCACCGCCGCTGCTGCCGCCGCAATATCCTCAGACCGGGCTCCCGCCTGCAGCTCCAGCAGTTGGGCATGGGCCCGTGCCTTTTCCGCCACCAGCTGCTGACGCTGGGTTTGCAAATTTCGAATATCCAATCGCGCCAGGGGCGCTCCCGTTTCCACCACATCCCCTTCGGTCACCAGTACGTCCACCAGCTGACCGCTGCGCTCAAACCCTAATTCACTCGCTCGCAGCGATGCGATTTCGCCAGTGTAGGTGCGGGATACGGAATAGCTACTGACGGTTGATACCGTCAGTGTTTCCACAGGTAACACCCGTTCTGCTTGTGTTGCAGGCACCTTAGCTGAGCTAGCCATGTGCTGCTTAACTCGGGGAACCCCAACAACAAGCAACCCCATGGCACCTAAACAAATTAGGGCCAA
>ERZ1740072.147-NODE-147-length-32119-cov-17.103855_pt1 | contig 32119 bp, 19 predicted proteins | sample MGYA00581733_ERZ1740072 | MGnify/ENA primary metagenome ERZ1740072 (study PRJEB43018, sample SAMN04849741) | marine metagenome | isolation source: floating plastic debris | place: Pacific Ocean | collected 2008-08-30 | study: EMG produced TPA metagenomics...
CACTGGTGCCAGGAATAACAATAGGAGCAGCCTGAGCTTTACCAACGACTGATAGTAAAACCCCAAATATCAAAACTGCTATGCTTTTTAACCGTTGTCCCATTGCAAACATTGACAGTTTCCCCACTAAGCATGGTTAAGGATATCGCCTCTAGAGTGAGCTTAGCTCACCCTTAAGTATTCAAAGTAGTGATAGACCTAAATCCTTACGCTACCTTGACTTTTTTGTTGAAATTGTCAGTAACCTTATGGAGTCGAGTTAACCAAGGATAGGCGGCACTAACGACTTAACTTGCTACACCTACATTTGTAGGTATGGCGTGTCAGGTTAATTAGGCTAATGGGTATCCCCGCCAGCCTTAAATTTACAACGGCTAACCTGACACGCTATCAACGAATGCCCTCGTCGGTGCCATGGCCGAATTCGCAACATCAGTCATCCCTAGAGCCTGCACATAGCCATGGCGGTACAAATCAAGATTCTATAAAGATGCCGTTGTTGACCCTTAGAACACATAGTGTCTGGCATGCTGACAGGTTAGATAAATTTAGATAAATCGAGGACATTAGGATGACTATCCGCGTTGCCAACGAATCAGACCTCCCAGAACTGTCCGCACTTTTTCGTCAGACCATATTAGTGAATGCCCCTGAGCATTACACCCCAGCTCAAACAGAAACATGGGCCTCCTCTAGCTCGGATGCAGTTCATTTTCATCACTTCATTTTAGGAGTAAGTACATTTGTCTCCGTTAATGACACGGGTATTCTAGGGTTTGCAGGCATTGGAGAAGATGGTCACATAGCATCGGCCTATGTTCGACACGACTGTCTTCACCAAGGGATTGGCTCCACCCTGATGAAGGCTGTGTTGAATTATGCGCAAAGCCATCATATACAACGACTTTATGCAGAAGCCAGCGAATTTAGTCTGGGACTATTCAAGAAATTTGAGTTTCAGATCTATGATACTGACGTTGTTGATCGCCAGGGTGTATGGTTTAAGCGTTATTTAGTTGAATTATATCTCCACAATCTCTCTCCCAGTAGTTGAGACTTTTGGCATGTTTACTAAAGTTCTTCTGTGATGAAATCAGAATTGCTCATAGCTATCGTATCGGGCCTGATTACCTTGGGCGCTTCCTCGTGGGTCGCTGTATATCAAGCTCGCGCAGAACTAAAAAAGCTGACTCGACAATTAGAGCAGACCTATACAACATCCCTATTCGATCAGCGCCTCAACGCTTACCCCATACTTTTCAAGACCCTTCATGATTTTAATAACATCATTGAATACGGCACCCCCAGTAAACAGCATTTGATTAAATTCCAAACCCAGTACGATACTTGGACAGCATCCCATGCTATTTTATTAACTCCGAAAACAGCAAAGATTATTTGGGGATACCACTATTACCTGCTCGAACTCATAGAACAACATCATGATTCTCTTTTGGCGTTAGAGCAATGGATAGAAATTCGTAATATTCAGGTTGTTATTAGTAAATTTTTACGCGCAGAAATAGGCGTATTTGACACAATGGCAGCCGGTATCCCAGAGAGCAATAAACCCCATGTCAAAGCCATACTTGATAAGCTGGACAAAAGCTCTAAAACCATCCGCAACCGATTTAGCTACTAAATTTTCACCTTCTATCTTTAGATATAAAGAACTGCTGAGAATGAATCAGTCAATCGATGACACCCTGCTACCATTTGCAATAGTCTTAGCTCAATGAGTGTTGGCGCTGCTGACCTGAAATAAGTTAATTTGCCAGTATCGTTTGGAGGACGCATGGGGACTTGGATTAAGGAAACTGATAAAGCCATTTATCTAATGGAAGGTGGCTACTACCGTCAGAAAATTGATAAATCCCCTCGTCAGGGCGATGTAGATGGCGAAACTTTCTTTAGAACCAAACTGCTAAAAGAGTGGCTCAACAGCGACGATGCACCCGGTTTCTTTCTGGCATCTGTCGGCACGGGTACCGATGAACCCAGGCCATTGCCTACTCCGCCTACTCCACTGCCGCCGGTTATCCCCCCGTCTGAGCAAGGTATCAAAATTACTAAAGTACCCAATCAGGTCAAAATTTATCACCCCTATCAGCTAGCGGGTACAACCAGTGATGATTTAGTAGGGCAGACCGTGAGTCTTTATGTGGATAACAATCAAAGACCTATTGCTCAAACGACTGTCAATGCCAATAAACAGTGGGCATTTCAGTCTATCTTTTTGGCAGTTCCCAAACCCCAAATGCGTCGGCTCAAGGTTGTTGCAGGTCAGGCTACTGACATCGCCTCCCTTACCCTCACCCCCTATATCGAGAAACATCCAGGGGCCCAGAAGCTGGCCCTGAGTGCAAGCGTTGGCTCAGGTGGAGCCAACCGCTCCAGTGATGTCAAACTTGTACGAGATCGTTTAGTGGCACTGGGATATGACTTTGCCGCAGGCAGTTCCATTAACAATCTGATTCAGGCTATTCAACTGTTTCAGTCAGCCATCTCAGGTGTGACCGCTCTCCGAGGTGATGGCCGTGTGGATGTAGGGGGTAGGACCCAAGGATTTTTGCAGGCAGCCAATGCGCCTAAGTGGATGCGCATGCCGGGCCAAGGAGTTGGCTTCTACAATGTTGAAGTGCTTGACCAGCCAGGAGATAGCCATGACTATGGTATCGACTGGATTAGTAATGTAATTCGAGCGGCCGGCATTCATTACGAATTGGCCTATCGTAAAAATCGCTCAGATGTCGCCCCCATGGCCATTAACGATGTGAGTTTGCCAAAAGGTGGACGCACTCCAGACCACGCTGGGCACCAAAGTGGCAATGCTGGCGATATTGTCCTGCCTCATAAAGGCGGTAAGTTTGGTGGCACAAGATGGAGCAACTCTAATTACGACCGTGATGCAACCGAAGCAATTCTTAAGGCTTTACGAGCCCAACCTTGGGTTGATAAAAACACTCTATATTTCAATGATCCGGCATTGATTAGTAAAGGTCTGTGCCGACGGGCAGGTGGTCATGATAACCACATTCACTTTGAGATTGATGTCCCACCTCAAATTTAACCCACCTCAAATTTAGAAGCGAGTTTAGAGACGGCATACTGCTCAGGCTGTGGCGGTTTCATGCTGAAAAACAGCCTTCAAATCTAAGAGTAATAGGGTTCTACTAATATCCTGCTTAGAGATGACGGCTATGTGGCTAATCCATTGCTTTTTAGGGGAAAAGCGTTTATCTGTTGACACGGACTTAAAGAGCGTGTTGGGCAGATCGATCAGATCGGGCGGGGCTTCTAGGACAATGCCCCACAGCTTTTTCTGGGAACCACGGAGCACCAGTAAAAATGGAGTTTGGGTGAGTGCTGATGGGGCAGAACCCAGGCCAAATGTGCTGTATAAGTCTAATAGATGAATGGTATGTGCTCCTAGCTGCACCATGCCTAAGTTGACGATACCCCCCTGGTCTACAGGTGGACAGTTGACGATTTTGAGAACGGCGGCCATGGGTAGGGCAAACCAATGGTCAGCTATTTTGAAGGTGATCATTTTAGCGATCTTCGATAGGGTCTTATCCATGGATACTCTTCAACATTTCTAGTGGTTCAGGTTTAGGGTGCTGGAGTAAAACCTTAGCTAATGTAGCTAGTAGCTGAGGTGCCAAATAGGGTTTTGTTAGGTAGCTTGTGGCTCCTAGTTCTTGGGCCAGCTGCTGATGTTTTACTCCGGTGCGAGACGTGAGCATAATGGTGGGAATAGAGACAAGTTCAGGGGTTTGCTGACGAACTTTCAAAAACTCAAATCCATTCATACCAGGCATTTCAAGATCGCATAAAATAGCTGCCACATCTGTCTGCTGTAGCTTTTGCAGTCCTTCTACCCCGTCTTTTGCCTGGAGCACTAAGTAACCGGCTTTTTGCAAGGTTTCGGTTAGGGTGTTGCGAACTGTGATCGAGTCATCCATGATTAAGATGGATTGTTTGGATATAGCTGGAATTTTTGATAGGTGAGGTAACTGCGGCTGGCGGCTGGCTATTTTGTCTTCAGGACTAGAAACACCTTTGAGAATGTTAAGCACGAGGGCAGCACCATCTACAACCAGACTGAGGCGACCATCGGGGAGCGTGCTACAGCCATAAATATAGGTTGGTATGGTCGACATATCCCCTAGGGAGCGAATGGCTAGCTCTTGTTCTCCTAGTAGCTGATCTATTTCTAAACCCACAAGGCGCTTTTTATATCGCATCAAAATAATCGGACGAGTATCTGAGGATTCCTTCCCCTGATGCCAATGGGGAGCAGGCAGTGAGACGTTATAGGTTAACGCTTCTGATAGGGGAATAACTGGAATGAGTTGGGCTTTCTCGTCTATCTGTAGGCTTAATACTTTTTTGTTGTTACGAGTGTTTAACTGATCGGACTTGGGGATTAGAATTTGCTCAATTGTATCTGTCATTAGGGCATATAGTTTCTCTCCTGCTTGACAGAGCAACAGTTTAGCAATCGTCAAATCCGCTGGAATTTTTAGGGTAAAGCAGGTGCCTTGTCCTGGACGAGACGCTACGGTTACCGTACCTCGCAATGCCTTTAATTGGGCTCGAACGGCGTCTAGCCCAACACCACGTCCTGAAAGCTCATTAACTTGATCAGCGGTGGATAGGTCGGGTTCAAAAATAAAATCACTGATTTGATCCGGTGTTAGCCGTTGTGCCTCTGGTATCGTAACTAGCTGATTCTCGATAGCTTTCTGGCGAATAGCCTCAAGTTTTAGACCCTGGCCATTATCTCGAATCTTGATCACCAGGTAACGACCCCGTTGATTGGCGGATAGTTGAATCTGCCCCTTGTTGGCTTTGCCCTGGTTTTGGCGGATTTCAGGTGTCTCAATGCCATGGTCAAACGCATTGCGCACTAAATGCAACAAAGGATCGTATAGCTTATCGGCGATGGCTTTATCGACAAGCACATCCTCGCCTTGAATCTTTAGGGTTACGGGCTTATGATGCTGGCTCGATAGACGATCTAACACCTGGTGAAATCGTTGCAGCACATGTCCCATGGGCTGCATTCTAGCTTCTAGGAGAGTTTCGCGTAGGTCATCCACTAGCCGCTGTTGCTTTTCTAGGGTTTGATTGCTTTGGCGTACAAATAATTCTACGGCGTCAGCACTTTCCATTTGCTGCACCATCGTCTCTAGGGATGATTGAACAAGTAGCTGTAGTTCACTGTAATGGTCTAGCTCTAGGTCATCAAAGTCGTCAAACAGTTGTTCCGTCGGTATCAACGACGTGGGATAAACAGGTGTCGATGTTTGGATCGTTTGGCGCTGTAGCTTATGTAACTGCTGCTGCTGTTGCCCTAGACGGGTGAGCAGAATTTTCATAGCCGTGGACAGATGTTCATTACAGAGGGTCTGTTTATTGTGCTGAGTTAGGAGTTCACCAATGGTATGGTTAAGCTGTTCAAGATGATAAATAGAGACTCGCAGGGTCGCTTCTCTCAGTGGGTCATTTGATATTGGTAGATCTATTTTTTTTGTAGATAAACTCTCAGAATCTAGCTGGGCGGGTAAACGTTGGTCAGCAGATGCTGCCACTACCTCTGGTAATGACGAGACTGCGGCTGATTCCCAAATGTTTTCTGCAGCTTTTGTTTTTGTTGGATTATTTGTTGGTTCCTTAATGCTGTCGATGGGAGGTGTTCGTGTTGCTGCTTTAGTTGAAGGGAAAGGTGTTTGTGTTGATTTTGTTGACCGAGATTTGCCGATAGGCTGATTTAACTGCCGCCACAATCGGCTAAACCAATTAGATTTCGCGACCTTATGGTGATGTTTTTGAGTATGGGACTTACGATGCTTGCTGGTTTTTGAAGCGGTGGGTTTCGTTCCTAGCTCCTTAAGGGCAGAGCTGGGGGCACCGCCTTGAGTACGGTCTCCTTGAAGTACAAGGCTTTGGCCAGTGCGATAATCCTGTAGAGCAATGGTTGCAATTTGAACTACCTGACTAGGGTGATGGTCTAGGGCTGTTAAGGTGGCTTGGGCAATTGATCCAAACCCAGGTAGGTTCAAGGACTCTGCCAATCCAAAAAAGACATCTGCCTGGGTCTGAAGTAGACCCTTTAAAGCCTCTGGTTCAGGGGTTGAAAGTGCGTTTTCTAGATCCTTTAGACGCTGGGTCACACCCATTTCAAAAATGGATTGGGTCATGTCAAACCCAAGCTCAGTGGATGTGGGGAGGTAACCATCTTGCCCAAACTGCTCGCCTAGATTTTGCTGTAGTTTGACAACAATACTAGCCATCCGGTCTAAGATGCCTGACTCATCAATTTGAGCCTCTGATATCTGAGCTGAGAGTAGCAGCTGTAGACAATCGTAGGCTTCAAAGATGAGTGCTTCTACAGGTGTTGTTAGGACAGCCTCTGGTACACAGAGAGCTTTAAAGGCATCCTCCAGGGAATGGGTGGTCGTTTTGATGGCGTCTAGGCCGACGCTGGCGGCCGCCCCTTTTAGGGTGTGGGCAGCCCGCATCAAACTGTGCATTTTTTGGACACCGAAGTCCTGACGCAGGGTTTGCAGCTCATGGTCTATTTGCTGAAGCAGTTCGGATGCTTCTTGCAAAAAATATGCTGGAACCGGCTGAGAGATAGCTGGATCGGACATCATGATGGGTTAAAACGACTATATGGAGAGGAGAATACAGTTCAAGATCCACCCTCTCACCACATTCCATAGGAGACTATGGGATTAGCTGATCTTAAACTTACCTGTGCTTGCCTGGAGAGTCTCAGCTGTTGCTAGTAGGTGATGAATGGATTGGGTCAATTGCTCTGATTTTTTGGAGGTTTGGTTGGCAATTTCGGTGGCTTCAGTCACGGTTACTGCCACATCTTTGAATTCGGCGGCCTGTTGGTGGGTGGTTTGGGTAATACCTTGAATTAAACCGCTGATTTGTCCGGTTGCTTCCACAATTGCCGTTAGGTTTTGACGGGCGTCTGTCACCAGATGGGTGCCTTCTGCCACCTGTTGAATGCCAGTTTCCATGGCAGTGGACACCTCTGCCGTGTTGATTTGAATTTCTTGTACTAATTGTTCAATCTCGGTGGCGGCTTCGGCGGACTGACGGGCCAGGGAGCGCACTTCGTCAGCAACGACGGCAAACCCACGACCATATTTACCAGCTCGGGTAGCTTCAATGGAGGCATTGAGGGCCAGTAGCTGGGTCTGGGTGGTGAAGTGACTAATTAAGCTAACAATTTTGGAAACTTTCTGAGACGACTCGCTGAGTTGTTTAATGCGCTGATTGGTATCGGCTACGGTGGAACGAATAGCCATAATGCCATCTACCGTGCGGTTCATGGCGGTATCACCAACCTGTACGGTCTGATTGGCCTGTTGTACGGCAACTTCTACCCGTTGAGCATCGCCAACAACAATATCGGTAAAGCTCATCATTGCTTGAACCCGAGCTAGGGCTTGTTCTAGGGCGTCGGCCTGCTGCTGGGCCTCGGTATTGAGGGAGCTGACGGAGACTTTACTTAGCTGAGAGGTCTGCCCAACTTGGTCGGCCGCCTGCTGTACTTCAAGCACAATTTTTTGCAGACTCTGGAGCGTGTTGTTGTAAGCACTGGCAACGGTTCCAACCTCTGTCTCTGTCACTGGCGCTCGCACGGTCAGATCACCTTCTAGGGCTGGACGAACGTCTGATAAAAGCTGTATAACCTGCTGCTGGAGCAGTTCCTTAGACGCTTTTTCCCGTGCGGCTGTTTTGGTAAGGGCGGCGTTTTTTTCTTGGAGCTGATCGAGATAGTCAGCCTGTTTTAAGGCTAGATTGAGCTGAGTGCCAATACGGTGGACAAACTCCACCTCAGAGTCTTGCCACTGACGAGGACCGTTACACTCATGGACGCAGAACAGCCCCCAAAGACTGTCTCCTTTGAGTAGGGGGACAACTAGGCTGGCGCGTACCTGTAGCTGGGAGAGTAGCTCCACTAGGCAGTCTGGCAAGTCTAGGGTGTTGATGTCGTTGATAACCCAATAGCGACCTTTGCGGTAGTTTTCTGCTTGATCATCGGCAAAGCAGTGGTCTTGAACCTTGGCGGCTAAGGCAGAGAATACGCCTGTGGCGACATCTTCGACCACAAACTCACCGACGCTGTAGTTGGTGGCGACATCAAACTGAAACAGGCCTACTCGGTCGGCCTGAAGCCTATGGCGAATGTCGCGTACCGTAGTTTTGAGAGTTTTGGGGAGGTCGGTGGTCTTACTCAGCTGTTCGGTAATCTTAGTGATCAGGCGCTCTTGACTAGCAATTTGTTCAAGCTGGTGATTTTTTTCGTTGACCTGATCTAAGTAGTTGGCTTGCTGTAGGGCGAGATTAAGCTGGGCACCGATACGATGGACAAACTCGACTTCAGAGTCTTGCCACTGACGAGGACCGTTACACTCATGGACGCAGAACAGCCCCCAAAGACTGTCTCCTTTGAGTAGGGGGACAACTAGGCTGGCGCGTACCTGTAGCTGGGAGAGTAGCTCCACTAGGCAGTCTGGCAAGTCTAGGGTGTTGATGTCGTTGATAACCCAATAGCGACCTTTGCGGTAGTTTTCTGCTTGATCATCGGCAAAGCAGTGGTCTTGAACCTTGGCGGCTAAGGCAGAGAATACGCCTGTGGCGACATCTTCGACCACAAACTCACCGACGCTGTAGTTGGTGGCGACATCAAACTGAAACAGGCCTACTCGGTCGGCCTTAAGCATGTGGCGGATGTCGCGTACCGTAGTTTTGAGAGTTTTGGGGAGGTCAGTGGTCTTTCTCAGACGTTCGGTAATTTTAGTGATTAGCTGCTCTTGTGTTGCGATTTGTTCAAGCTGGTGATTTTTCTCGTTAACCTGTTCGAGGTATTCGGCCTGCTGCAACGCTACATTTAGCTGGGCGGCAATTCTTTGGACAAAGGCAATTTCAGTGTCTTTCCACTGGCGAGGGCCAACACAGTGGTGAATGCAAAATAGTCCCCAGAGCTGACCGGCTTTGAGTAATGGTACGACTAAATTGGCTCGTACTTGAAACTGGGCCAAGATATCGATATGGCATGGGGGGAGGCCCTGTTCATAAATATCCGCGGCGGCCCAAAACCGTCCTTGTCGATAGGCTTCGGCCATCTTGCCACCAAAGCAGTGATCTTTGATCTGGACGTCTTTAGCTGACACCACATCGGCGCTGACGTTTTCGGCAATGATTTCACCGCTGCCGTGGTGAGTGTCTGGGTGAAATTGAAAAACCGCCACCCGATCGGTGTGGAGATAGTGTCGGATAGAGCGGGTGGTGGACTCAAATACCTGATGGATATCGGAGGCTTCGCGAATATTGTTGACTAGCCCCGTCAGCAGTTGTTCTCGGATTACCTCTTGCTGACCTTGTTGCCTTAGCTCATGGGATTGGAGATTGAGGGTTAATTCAGTTCCTACCTGGTAGAGTAGGGCAATTTCATTGTTGTTCCACTGTCGTGGTGTCGTGCAGTTTTGAATCACCAACAGTCCCCATAGTCGATTTTCTAGGAAAATGGGTAGGCTCATAGATGCTTGCACCTGAAAGTGCTGGTATAGCTGCATCTGATAGGGGGTTATGGCAGCATCAGCGGTGTCAGCAACGTTAATAATTGACTGTTGTTCATAGCTTTTGGCGTTGGGCGCACCAAAGGCCAGAGCTGCTATGGCCTGCCCCAAGGCTGGACGATAGTCGGCGGTGAGGGACTCGGCGATGACGGTGCCGTGGGTTTCAGACTGAAACTGGTAGACTAAGGCTCGATCTACGGTTAGCCGTTTGCGTAGCTGAGTGACGGTGATTTGATAAAGGTTTTCGAGGTCGGTGGCTTGGGCCATGGTGTTTGCGATCGCAAACGGTCGTCGCCCCAAACCTATGGGAAATGGTACCGACTCCACAGCCAGCGGCAGGGCAGTGATTGTCTCAGTGGGCGTCTCTAAGACATCCTCCCCAGACGACTGACTGGACAAATCAAGTTCTTCCCCAGGTAGCGTTAGCTCAGCAGACTCTGTATTTTCAAAAAAATCTAGCTCGAGGGTGTTTTCCAACTCTTCAGAGTGTTTTTCTGGGCTAGTGTTAGCAACATTTGACATGGAGAGACCTCAATAAATCGACAAAATAACAATTGAATGTGCTGAACTATAGATATGCTCAACCCAACGGAGCGATTAAGATGACACCTGAAGAAAGTGTTCAACAATCGCCTCAACATCTAAAACCATCCCTTTATGCTCTGGTAAATAACCGGCTACATAGGGAGCCAATGTGGGCGAAGAGAGCTCAGTTTGTTGATCGATCAGCCCAGGCTCAATCAGTTCTACATCATCCACATGTTCTACAACTAACCCAATCGAATGCTGTGCTGATTGCACCACAATGGCGGTTGGCTGTTCTAAGAGCGGGGCCTGGTCCCACAGGGAAGGCTCCCCGATCAGCGCATTTAAATCCACTAGCCAGAGAATCTCACCACGCCAGTTACATACACCCAAAACAGAGTTGGCAATTTCTGGAACCGGTAAGATATCCACTGTGGTTAACTGCTTTACCTCTGCAATATCCTGTAACGGCAGCAACGACCCATTGACCCCAGACAGTTTAAACCGCAGAAAACGCTGGCGCGTATCATCGGGAATGGGCTCTAATCCCAGGGGATCGCTGTAGGCAGAGATAGTCTTAAGAGATGATTCTAATACGCTGATAGCGGATGTCATGCCACGGGCTCCTTAACGCATTACTTGTTGAATCGTTGCCGCAAGCTGTTGCTGATCTACGGGTTTACTCAGGTAAGCATCGGCCCCTAGCATTGACCCCCAAAGCTTGTCGGCTTCTGTACTTTTAGTCGAACAGATAACAACAGGAATACCCTGGGTCTGTTCATTGGTCTTTAAATCGCGACAGAATTCAAAGCCACTTTGTCCTGGCAGCACCACATCTAAAAAAACCATGTCAGGCCGCTTGGCTTGAACCTTAAGGAGGGCTTCCTCACTACTTTGAACGCCTACAACGGTTATTCCTGACTGCTGGAGATACTGGGTTAATCGCTCTCTATCCGTTAAACTGTCTTCTACAATCAAAGCAGTTACCATAGAACCTCTCAATATTTTCTAGTGGGTGGGTTTCGATATTTTTTAAACAGGCATCTGATGCGGCATGTCAGGTTGAGGGCGACAGTTTAGAATGCTGACGCATATTGACTGTCGTTGTCCTATGGGCTTGAGTATATTTTTTTAATACCTTTAGAACTCGCTGTTGTTTAATTGGTTTTCCCATAAAACCCGAGGCACCTACCACCTTGGCCCGTACTCGATCCGCAATGCCATCGTTGTTGGTCACAATGACAATGGGTGTTTCTCGAAAGGCAGAGATCCGTCGAATCTGGGCACATAGCTCATATCCATTGGCAACTGGCATGACTAGATCTAGAAATATCAGCTGAGGTTTAATTTCAAGCAGCTGGGGCAAGGCCTGGAGAGGGTCCGCGATATTAACGTAACGATATCCGGCAGCTTGAATAATTTGGGCCATTGTCTCACTATCTGTTGGACTATCATCGATGTAAAGAACCGTTGGTCCATTGGGGGATAGTTTTGGAGGGGAAGAAGCCAGGGGTTGAGACTTTGGTATAACAGCGCTTTGGGAGCGAATGTCGGCATCAGAACGAATCTGATAAGACGGGGAGGGGCGACTAATAGAATCCGGAGTATCCTCTAGGGTGTCGACATCCACCATGCGGATAAAATCATTACGGATGTGGGGTAGGACTGATAGGGTTAAGGGAACTAGGGGCTGCCTAACCCTTAAGGCTAGGTCCCTAAGGGTTTGTTGACCGTCTACCAACCCTGTTAATGCCCGAAACATGGCCAAAGATGTTCGTTCTCGCAAGCTCTTAGGCTCTGTAATAACGGGAGCTTGATTAGGTAAAATATCAATTAATTTTGATTGTTCCCAAAGTTGCCACTCTTGCTGAGCTTGTTCCCAAAGTTGAATATGTTGTAGCCCAATACAGGGAAATTTAGCTGCGTCACGGGGGATTGCTTTATGGATTAATAGCTTTCTCGATGCCTGAAAATTGAGGGTCCCCTGTTGAATAATGTCAAATAAAATCTCTGAGATGCAGCCTGCTACCAGCTCAGAAAAATGCTCACGACTAAATTTCTTGCGCATGACTGATTTGGCTAAAGCCTGGTAAGTCAAGACTTGATCTGAGCTGGTTTTTTGTTGGATAAGCTCCGGGCAATGCTGTAGAAGTTGTCGATGCCAGCGGCGTTTTGCCTGTCTTTTGGTATTAGCCCAAACAATTTGTCCAGCTAGAAAGTACAAATGCCATGGAGTCTGAGCTTCAGCTTGGATCGATAGAATCCCTGTAAACTGTCGGTCTTTGCTGTGTTGAATTCTTTTGTCTAAATCGATAATGACCGGCATGGACGACATACTTTTTCAATACCCTAAGCTTAGATGGGCTCAATCATAATTCTGCCCAGGAGTCTTCCCATAAAGGCATCCGAAATCTTACCGATCTGTGGGATTGGGTATCATTCCGCTTATTTACGGATGGGGTATCAAGGAGATCGCTCCTAAACTGATCAACAAAAATAAGCCAGGATCAAAATAGGGCTGTTGTAAAGGTAATACAACAGCCCTATCCACCAATGTGACCACGGAATGGGAACGTATAGATTTCTCAATTTGGTCTTGTTAAGGTTCTCCAGTCAAGAGATCAGCTGTTGCTGATTTAGAGGATAAACCGATCCCTTAGATAGACCATGGAACAGCATCTTAAGGACTAACAACACCAGATATTAAGGACTGACCGGTTGCGGCACTATCCGATGCTGAAATACTGCATGCACATCCAGCAGCAGCAGCGTCCGATCCGCTTCTTTGTCGGATATGATGGCCATGTGACTGATCCAATTTGTCTTATGGTCGAACGGGGGTTCCAGGGATACGGGCTTAAATGTGGTCAGTGGCAGCTCGATCAGGTCAGGAGGCACGTCTAAGGCAATACCCCATAGCTCTTTTTGGGGATTGCGTACTACCACCAAAAAGGGAGCTTGTTGTGGGATCGTATCGGCACTGCGACCAAACTCTTGATGTAAATTGAGCAAGCGAATGGTGTGGGAGCCCAACTGCACTAAACCAATGCCAACGGTCCCCCCCTGACTGGGAGGGGGGCAATTAACAATTTTTAGTACCGCAGCCATCGGTAGAACAAACCAGTAGTCAGCGACTTCAAAGGTGATAAATTTTTCGGTCTCTGGTATATTTTTTTTCATAAGTGTTCTGAGGTGTGTGGGCTCGTGCTGACGGTTAGACGGTTAGCCCTATGGCGCTGTTGATGGCTTCTAAAAGCTGGGGTATTAGATATGGTTTTGTCATGTAGTTAGTGGCCCCTAGCTCTTTAGCCAGCTGGCGATGTTTGTCACCTGTGCGAGAGGTCAACATAATTGTGGGAATTGAGGCAATGTGGGGTGTGCGCTGACGCGCCCTAAGAAAGTCAAACCCATTTATTCCTGGCATTTCTAGATCGCATAGGATAGCCATGACCTGTTCTGTTTCTAGCTTTTGGAGCGCTTCGCCCCCGTCCTTGGCCTGAAGCACTAAAAAGCCAGCTTTTTGTAGTCCCTGGGCCAAGGTGTTACGGACGGTAATCGAGTCATCAACAACCAGGATTGAACGCTTTATTGAGACAGATGGCTGCGGTTTTCGACCCGATTTAGACGGGGTTGCCCGATTTGATGATTGCATTGACCGCTGCAAAACGTCTAGGGTGAGCGCAGCTCCGTCGATGACCAAGCTAAGGCGACCATCGGGGAGGACACTGCAGCCGTAGAGATAGGAGGGGGCGGAGTCTATTTCCCCAATGGAGCGAATAACTAGCTCTTGCTCGCCCAAGAGCTGATGGCACTCTAATCCCAAGAAGTTACCTTTATGGCGCATCAAAATAATGGGACTGGCCATATCGGTGGTTGGCTTTGTTTCTTGCCAGTGGGTACGGGGAAGCGTAGCGCTATAGCTCAACGCCTCTGACAGGGAAATCACGGGTACTAGCTGTTCTTCTCCGGCAAACTGCCAGCTTAGGCCTTTACTGCCATTGCGGGTGTTGAGCTGCCCAGGTTTAGGAATTATGATCTGCTCAATGGCATCGGTCATGAAGGTGTATAACGTCTCACCAGCTTGACAGACCAACAGTTTGGCAATGGTTAAGGTGGTGGGTATTTCTAGGGTAAAACAGGTTCCTTCATCGGGTTGGTGGGTGACCGTTACCCTTGCCTGCAGGGCCTGCATCTGGGCCCGTACCGCGTCGAGCCCAAAACCTCGCCCGGAGAGCTCATTGACCTGATCTGCCGTTGAAAACCCTGGCTCAAAGATTAAATTTGCAATTTCAGCTGGCGTTAATGACTGTGTCGGAGCAATTAGCTGACTGTGTATAGCCTTTTGGCGAATGGCGTCAAGATCAAGACCACGACCATTATCTTGGACACTAATACTCAAATACTGACCTTCCTGTCTGGCCGATAGCTGAATCTGGGCCTTGCTTTGTTTACCACGGTGTTGACGCTCCAACGATGTTTCAACACCGTGGTCAAATGCATTGCGAATCAGGTGCAATAGGGGTTCGTACAGCTTATCGACAATCATCTTGTCCACCAGGACCTGGCTCCCCTCAATCTTTAGCTCGACTGGCTTGCCTTGCTGTGCCTGTAAGCGCCCCAAAACCTGATGAAATCGCTCGAATACATTATTGATGGGCTGCATTCTGGCCTTAACCAGGGTTTCTCGTAGGGTTTTGACTAGCCGCTGCTGTTTTTCTAGGGTCTGGGAACTTTGACGAACAAACAACTCAATGGCTTCAGCGCTTTCTATTTGCTGCACCATGGCATCTAGAGAGGCTTGTATTTGCAGCTGTAGTTCGCTGTAGTGGTCAAGTTCTAAGGTATCAAACTGGTGTTCAGATGCCTGGGTTTGAGGGATAGCAGTGGCACCGGATTTTGCCTGACTTTGCAGCTGGTCTAGCTGCTGTTGTTGTTGCTCAAGGCGAGTGAGCAACGCTTTGATGGTGGTGGTTAGTTGGCTATTGTAAAGTGCCTGTCGGTTTTGTTGAGTGAGGAGATCGCCAATGGCATAGTTGATCTGTTCGAGATGATCAACGGATACCTTGAGATTGGAGACACCGGGGCTGGTGGTAACGCTGGGTGAGGTGACGGAGAGAGACGATACCTTTTGTTTGGGAAAGTCCGATAGTAGGGGACCATCGGCTACGGCATCGAGACTGTCGGCAGGGGCTGTTGTAAATAAATCATCAAATACTTTCCCCCGTGCCCCCTCATTGGTGGTAGCTGGATTGGGGGCTGATGTTAACGGTGTTCTGGCCTGGGGGGCTGTCCCCGGTATGGGCTGGTTGAGGACGTTCCAAACCTGTCCAAGCCAGTTATTTTTAGACGATTTGGGTGACGTGGCCAACTTTTGGAGCATGAGACTGGGCTCACCGCCTTGGGTGCGATCTCCTTCCAATACGAGGCGTTGACCAGCACGATAGTCTGTTAGAGCAATCTCGGCAATCTGTACAGCCAGTTCAGGTCGGCAATCTAGGGCTTTTAGGGTGGTTTGAACAATCGAGCCAAACCCTGGTAGATTAAATGACTCGGCTAAGCCGCTAAACACATCTGCATGGGCGCGTAGTAGGTTGGTTAGGGTCGCTGGGTCAGGTTTTTTGAGGGCATTTTCTAGCTCTTGCAGACGTTTGGTGACGCCTTTTTCAAAAACAGACTGGGTGATGTCCACACCCAACTCATTTGATGTGGGCAGATAGCCGTCTTGTCCAAACCGCTTACCCAGGTGCTTTTCTAGCTTAGAGACGACATCGGCCATGCGGTCAACAATACTGGCTTCATCGATGTGGGCGTCTGCTATTTGAGCAGACAGCAGCAGCTGCAAACAGCCATACCCTTCAAAAATCAGTGATTCTATGGCGGGGGTTAAGGTAGCATTTGGACCACACAGGGCTCTAAACACGTTTTCTAGGGCATGGGTGGTGGTTTTGATATGGTCTAATCCCACACTGGCGGCCGCCCCCTTTAGGGTATGGGCAATACGCATCAGGGCATAGACTTTTTGGACTCCAAACTCTTGTTGAAGAGTTTGGAGTTCACTATCCATTTGCTGAAGTAATTCAGAGGCCTCTTGCAAAAAATAGGATGGTACCGAACGCACAGAATCAGACGTCATGGTGGGCGGGAATCAACAGTGTGATGACATTCAGAAAGCTTGCAGCGGTTTTCCCATGGTCTGTCGCGTTTTTGGGTAGATGCGATGTAATGGGAAACTGCTGCAAAAATTGACCTTGCTCGAGGCATTTAAGTGCCCGTACTGGCCTGAAGTGCCTTAGCCGTTGTCAGGAGTTGATGAATTGACTGGGTCAGTTGCTCTGAATTTTTAGCGGTTTGACCAGCGGTTTCGGTGGCTTCTGTTACGGTAACGGTGACACTTTTGAACTCGTCGGCTTGTTTGTGGGTGGTTTGGGTGATTTCTTCGATCAGGCCGCTGATTTGGCTGGTGGCTTCTACAATTTCCGTCAGGTTGTGTCGGGCATCTTTTACCAGATGGGTGCCTTCGGCCACCTGCTGAATGCCGGTTTCCATGGCGGTGGATACTTCGGCGGTACCAACTTGAATTTCTTGGACTAGCTGCTCAATTTCGGTGGCGGCTTCGGCGGACTGACGCGCTAGCGATCGCACCTCATCGGCAACGACCGCAAACCCCCGACCGTACTCACCTGCACGGGTGGCCTCGATGGATGCATTTAGCGCCAGCAGCTGGGTTTGGGTGGTGAAGTGGCTGATCAGGCTAACCACTTTGGAAATTTTCTGGGAGGATTCACTCAATCGCTTGATTCGCTGATTGGTATCGGCCACGGTGGAGCGAATGGTCATGATGCCATCCACTGTCCGGTTCATGGCGGTATCACCCACCTGTACCGTTTGGTTAGCTTGCTGTACCGCAGCTTCCACCTGTTGGGCATCGCCCACCACACCTTCGGAAAGGCTCATCAGATCCCGTACTCGCCTTAGCACCTGGGCTAGGGCGGTCGTTTGGCGGCTAATGGATACCTCGTTAAGTTCTGAGGTTTGCCCCACTTGGTCAGCGGCTTTTTGCACCTCTAAAACAATTTCTGTCAGGGCTGCGTTTTTAGCCTGTAGCTGTTCTAAATAGTCGCCCTGCTGCAACGCTAGATTCAGCTGGGCCCCGATGCGATGGACAAACTCCACTTCAGCGTCTTGCCACTGGCGCGGTCCTGTACATTGATGGATGCAGAACAACCCCCAAAGGATGTCGCCCTTGAGGAGGGGCACCACGACGCTAGCCCGTACCTGGAGCTGGGACAGTAGTTCCACCAGACAGTCGGGTAAATTTAAGCTGTTGATATCGTTGACTACCCAGTAGCGCCCCTGGCGATAGTTTTCGGCCTGGTCTTCGGCAAAGCAGTGGTCTTGGACCTGGGCGGCCATGGCGGAAAATACACCGGGGGCCACGTCTTCGACGACAAATTCGCCAACGCTGTAGTTGGCGGCCACATCAAACTGGAATAGGCCTACCCGGTCAGCTGCGAGCATATTGCGAATGTCGTGCACCGTTGCTTTGAGGGTTTTAGGCAGGTCGGTGGTTTTGCGCAAACGCTCGGTGATTTTGGTAATCAGCCGCTCCTGGGTGGCTACCTGTTCTAGCTGCTGGTTTTTCTCTTTTACCTGGTCTAAATAATCTGCCTGCTGGAGCACTAAGTTGAGCTGAGCCCCAATACGTTTGGCAAACTTGACTTCGGAGTCTTGCCAAACACGGGGACCGTGGCACTCATGGATGCAGAAGAGACCCCAGAGAATATTGCCCTTGAGGAGGGGTATCACCAAACTGGCGCGCACCTGGAGTTGGGAAAGCAGTTCCACCAGGCAGTCGGGCAGATCTAAGGCGGTGATGTCATTGACCACCCAGTGACGGCCTTTGCGATAGTTTTCCGCTTGGTCTTCGGCAAAGCAGTGGTCTTTGACCTTAGCAGCCATGGCCGAAAACACACCGGGGGCCACGTCCTCGACGACAAATTCACCGACGGCATAGTTGGCGGCTACATCAAACTGGAATAGCCCCACGCGGTCAGCCTTGACGATGCGGCGAATATCGCAAACGGTTGCTTGCAATGTCTCAGACAGGTCAGTGGTTTTACGCAGACGCTCGGTAATTTTGGAGATGAGTTTCTCCTGGACTGCCATGTTGTGGACCTGGTGGCGATACTCTGTCTGTTCTAGGGCCAGGTTTAGCTGACTGGCCACGCGCTGGACAAAGGCGACTTCTGTCTCTTGCCACTGGCGTAGTCCGCTGCACTGGTGAATGGCCAGCAGACCCCATAGGCCGTCGGCCTGGCGTAGGGGCACTACCAAACTTGAGCGCACCTGGAACTGGGTCAATACGTCCATGTGTTGCTCAGGCAGCCCTTGGGTTTGAACATCGGCGGCCACCCAGCAGTCCCCCTGGCGATAGGCGTCGAGCATCTGCTTTTCAAAGCCGTAGTCGTTGACGGGGACATCTTTGATGTGGACAAAATCACCGTGGACGTTCTCGGCAATGACATCACCGTTGTTGGCAGCGGTATTTTCGGCATCGGTCTGAAACTGGAAAATGGCTACCCGATCAGATTTGAGGAACTGTCGTAGGGTGCGGGTAATGCTATCAAAGACGTGCTGGGTGTTGGGGGCGACGCGAATTGTTTGGACCAGGTTGGTAACCAGGCGCTCCCGGATAACTTCCTGCTGGCTTTGCTGCTGTAGCTCGTTGGCCTGGAGTTTAAGGGTGAGTTCGGTAACCACCTGGTAAAGCAGGGCAATTTCGCTATCGTTCCACTGGCGCGGCCCCTTGCAGTTTTGGATGACTAACAATCCCCAGGCTTGCTCATTAACTAGAATAGGTAGGCTTAAACTTGCCTGGACCTGAAAGCTCTGGAACAGCTGCACCTGATAGGGGGTAACGGCATCGTTAGAGACGTTGTTAATGCTGACGACGGCCTGCTGCTGATAGAGCTGATTGGTTTCGCGACCAAAGGCGAGGGCCGGTAGGGGCTGCCCCAGGGTGGGGCTATAGCCGGTGGTGAGGGATTCGGCGATGACGTTGCCCTGGGCCTCGGATTGGAACTGATAGATTAGGGCCCGGTCAACGGCAAACCGCTTACGCAGTTCGGTGACGGTGATTTGGTAAAGATTTTCCAGGTTTGTGGCTTGGGCCATGGCGTTTGCGATCGCAAACGGTCGTCTACTCTGGCTGCGAGGAAAGGGAATAGACTCTACAGCTAAGGCCAGCTCAGTGGGTATGTCCGACGTTGTCCCCAGGGTGAGATCATCGGCCGCCAGCATCAGTTCTGGATAAGACTCTGCCCCAGCTGATTCGCTGGATGGATTATCAATTGTTGTGACCAGCTCGTCGGAACTGTTATTTGAAATGTTCACCATTAGTAACCTTAGTAGTGTGTAGTTTCAGGACGTAAACTCATGCTTGGAGCCGCTATACCGGGTTCCATCCCAGACGGAGACAGTACCGTTCAATCATTGAGAAGAGATTAGGGAGGGGCTTGGAGTGAGCGTTCAACAATCACATCCACATCCAGTACGGTGCCTCCATGGTTTGGCAAGTAGCCCATGACAAAGTGAGCTAAGGTCGTGGAGTAAAGCTCGGTTGGCGGATGGATCTCTTCAGGAGCCACCAGTTCCACATCGTCCACCTGTTCTACCACCAGACCCACCCGACGCTCTCCAGATTCGACAATTAACAGCATTGGCTGTTCTAAAAACGGAGTCTGATGCCATAAAGGAGCATCTCCCACCAGCACATTTAGATCCACCAGCCAGAGGATTTCTCCTCGCCAGTTATACACACCCAACAGATAGGCCGACACCTCAGGTACCGGTAAAATTTCCACCGGATCTAACTGTAGTACCTCAGCCACAACCTCCAAGGGCAGCAATGTTTTATTGGTACCGGAAAGGTTAAATCGTAAAAACCGCTGACGTGTGTCTTCAGGAATGGGCTCTAAGCCAAGGGGATCTGACTGTAGCGCCAGAATTGACTCTAGTTGACTGACCGCGCTAGATGACATATTGGATGGATCACGAAATAGTTATAGGTAGATCAGAAGATCAGACAGAGAGTTTATCTGGGGAAAAACTGGACTCGGTTTGAAGCAGCACCAGATGTTTTTGCAGCACCTTTAAGACTCGTTTTTCTCGGACGGGTTTACTAAAGAAGCCTGATGCCCCGACGAACCTGGCACGAACCCGATCGATAATGCCATCATTGTTGGTCACAATAATGATGGGGGTTTTTTTAAAGGTAGATGTGCGTCGAATCTGAGCACAGAGTTCGTAGCCATTGGTATAGGGCATGACCAAATCCAGAAAAATGAGTTTAGGTCTCAGCTCTAACAAAATGGGAATGGCTTCTAACGGTTCGGTAATGTTGTCATAGCCGTAGCCAGCATTGCGTACAATCTTCGCCATGGCCTGGCTATCGACCGGACTATCATCCACATAAACCACCATGGACTCACCGGATACGCCTGCACCCGCACTCCCGGTTGCCTCGGACAAACGCTTTAGGGATTGAACCTCGCTGGAGATGGGAGAAGCGCCCAGGTGATTTTGAAACAGCGGCTGGTTTAATTCAGCTGGCTTTTTCCGTTGCCCTAAAGCCGGAGACGGATCGAGCAAAGCGTTAATTTTATCTAAAACGCTGGTTAGATCAACGGGCTTAAGCTCATAATCATCGCAGCCAGATTCAGATATTTTGCCCCATTCCTCACTTGTTGTCAGAGGTGACATCAGTGCCATGACAGGAATTTGCTGGGTTACCGTAGATGCTTTGAGGATTTTGATGGCTTGCCAACCATCAATCACAGGCAAATCGGTGGCAACCAAAATTAGATCTGGCGATTCAGTCACCGCCATCAAAATCCCCTCATCACCTCCGTCAGAAGCAATGACTACGCCATATCCGTGCTGAGTAAGCTGCTGGTGTAGCATTCTACACGTTGGTTTGTCATGCTCTACCAACAAGATTCTTTTAGTCATAGGAGAGATTAAAAACTGACAATATGTAAACTAAAACTCCACAACCGTTTAGGGAACAAATACCAGGGCTAGCATCAATGCCAACCTGGGCCAAGGTTGAAACTGCAATAGTTTCCTAGGCAAGCGCTACGATGCTATTGCAATGATTTATACAGTTAACCCTTCAGCTTTTCAGCTAAGGCAACAGGTTAAAAATCGAACTGTGGAGTAGATAAATACCTAATAATTTAGAGAGATAGTTGCTTTGAGCGATTTATGAATTTTTCTTCGTAAGTGGAACAAATTTAATTAATCTACTGATGCATAACTGAGAAGCCTCAGTATATATGACTATAGTATGCTCAATTATGCATCAGAAAGATTTTTCATAGGTAAGACCTGACACAACAAATTAGAAAATTTATATACATGAGGACGTTGTCTAAATTTTCCTTAAACTTGTTCCACATCACTCTGACGATCGTCTGTATGGTTGAATGATCGATGGATGTATCAGCTCGGTCTGTGTCGTGTCGATTAGCCAAACGTTAGAAGACCTGGGGAATAAAAACGTCTAGATGGCTTGTTGCTGTCTAAATGTTTTGCCAATACCTTTAAGATCCGCAGGAGCTTTAAATTCTGGCGTTGCCGATCTTCGGGATGATTTTCTCTGAGAGATATTGTCCTAGGGCATATCTCACCGATCGGTTCATCCTCTAAATCAGCAACGGCAAATTCTTGACTCCTAGCAGCTGCCAACACTCAAATACGCAGCGAATCATCCATGTGACTTATGTGACTTATGTGGTAGTTGATACATGCGCCGATTGCATCTGAACAGATGCCAAAAAGCCCTGGGAACTACCCTGATTCCTAGAAAAGCCTGCTGCTTATTTTTTGTATCAGATATAACAATATGACGTGAGGGTGGTTAATATAAAGGGCTTTCGTCGACAGTCTTGGAATATTTATTTAGGTAAAAAGAATATTTGATTTTTTAAAATACTGCCTGATCCAAGATTGATATCGGCTCGATGGTTCTATTTATATGGCGTTGGTAACCTTGGCCCATCGCCTCATGTTCGATAGGAGGGTAAACCAGGTTTTTTTTGGACAACAGAATCGACGCGCCTGTCATATCCCAACGCTTAAAAAGTAGAGGTTAGGCCCGAGCGGGGCTAGCCCCATGCATGCCAGGCTACGTAGCCCGCGGTACAACACGTGAAAAGAAAGCTAGGGGTCAGCCAGGTGGCAACAACTTCAGGATAGTGGTGAATCTGGTGGCAGCCGTTATAAAGGGTGAGAAACGTATGGTGTAGGGCTATGCAGAATAATAGTACCCATAGCCACGGTAAAGGGAGCGCCATGGGGCTAACCAGTGTAAACATACCTGCGGGGAACAGGGTAGCCCCAGCAATAAAGGTGTCACTTGCCCAGGTGCCGTGGCGGCGCAGCCACAGCCGTGAGAAGGCCAGGATGATAATTAGACTAAAAAATGTGGCACATCCTGATAGCCAGAGACGCCCTAACGTAGCCCCAGGGCCTAATGCAGCCTCAGGATTGGCGATATTGGCAAGCTGTATGACATAGACATAGCCACCGAGGGTAAACCCACCCAGTCCTAACATGGCTAGGAAACAGCCTGTCCGCAGGGCCTGGCGCTGGTTCAGTTGGCCATACAATGCCGGTAGCTGGACTGCCGGATTGCCCAACAGCCCAAATAGCAAGCGATTGAGCCGGCCCAGTCGGCCCCAGGGTTTGACCCGATTGACAGCCGTGGTGCCTAATTTAGAACGGCGCTGCTGTCGAAGGATGCGGATGCGATCGCAACTGCGGTTATAGCCTTCCAAATCTCCCTGGGACTGGTAGTGCATTGAGGCAATTTGAAAATCGTTGGCCGCCTCGTCCCAGTCTTGGACATCGGCATGGGCAATGCCCCGTTGAAAATAGGCTTGGGGGTCGTCCGGTTCGTGGGCAATGGCCTCGGTGAAAGCTGCGATCGCACTTTCGGTATATCCCAGTCGATAGCGAGCCAATCCTAAGTAATAGTAAGTCTGGGGCAGCTGTGATAGCTGTAGCAGTCGCTGACAGTCCGCCAGTACGCCCGCGTCGTCTTCCAAGAGATAGCGCACCTGGGCCCGCCGTAAATAAGCTTCGGCCAGGTTTGGCTGCAGCTCAATGGCCCGGTCAAAATCTGCCAAAGCCCCCTTGTAGCGTCGGGCCAGGGTTTGCTGAATACCACGCAAGTAGAAATCGTGGGCCGTTTGGGGGCGAGTACCACTATATTCAGTGGTGCCGGTATGGTCGTATCGCTGCCGCTGTACCTGATCGGTCAGCACCTCATAGGCCTCATGCAGCGCCCGAAACTTTTCCAGCGCCCTGGGATCGTTTGGGTTTAGATCGGGATGGTAGCGCCGTGCCAATCGTCGAAACGCCGCCTTGATTTCTGCTTGACTAGCATCGGGTGATACCTGTAACCGCGCATAATAATCGTCAGCACTGGCCATAGACAACTAAACAAATGGGATATAGACAGGGGAGCGAGCCCGGAGATAGTCCTATTGTAATCATTCAGGCCTGCCTATTCCTTACGGCCCTTTTACTGTTCTATCCGAAATCTCTAGTTTGCCACCGCTTTAACATTCAATAATATTTGCTACCAAGCCACCCCTGGCCGTTGCTTTAGCTGTTGCTGAATTAGGGGATGAACCGATGTGTGAGATATGGGATGTGCCCATGTTTACCCAATAAATTCATACCGGGGATCAGCAACGGCTTTCTTTATACCTGTTATCCATAATACCTGTCATGCATATTTGCTTTGAGATCAAACCCGATGGCCTGACGGTGCAATAACCAAAGAGACCAGGTGGCATGAATTCGCCGTAGATGTTCGTCGCTCAGCTCGGGTATGATAGCGACGATGATAGGACTGGGATTAAGTGAGCGCTATAACAGCTTTTCAACAACGGTTGCTGTAAGAGGTTGGTCAAAATACTCTATGGTGACGGTTGTTCCTGGGGTGGAGTATCCTAGGGGCAAATAGGCGTAGGCAATACAGCGGCCCAAACTATAGCCATAGCCTGCACTGGTGACGTAGCCTAATACTTTGCCATCGACGAGCACGGGTTCTTTTCCCATTACGATGGCTGTGGGATCATTGAGGGTTAAATAGCACAGCGTTTGGCTAGGATATTCCTGTTGCTCAAGCAATGATTTTTTGCCAATAAAGTCTCCTTTGTTGGGTCTAACAGCAAAACCTAGACCGGCTTCATAGGGATTGTATTCGGTGTGAATGTCGGACCCCCACAACAAAAATCCCTTTTCTAAACGCAGGGTGTCAAAGGCTGCCAGGCCAGCGGCGATGATGCCGTGTTCTTGGCCTGCCGCCCACAGCAGATCCCAGAGGTTTAGCCCCAACTCTGTCAGGGCATAGATTTCCCAGCCTGTTTCACCGACATAGGAGACTCGCGAAGCGAGAACGGGTATGTTACCAATGTAGAATGATTGGCTAGTAAAGAAACCAAAGGCTGACTGAGTCACGTTGGTTTGGGTGAGAGACTGGAAGACCGCCTCAGCCTTGGGTCCCCATAGCCCGACACAACAGTAGCTAGAGGACACATCTACAATCTGAACAGAACCGTCGGTGGGTAGGTGGGCCCTCATCCAAGCCAGGTCGTGACCGTGGACAGAGCCTCCGGTGATTACCCAGTATTTTTGGGGCCCTAACCGATTGACGGTGAGATCGCACATAATGCCGCCGTTGGTGTCCAGCATGGCGGTGTAGACCACTTTGCCAACCGGTTTGTTGATATCGTTAGCGCAGAGAGTTTGCAGATAAGCGACAACACCGGGGCCAGTGAGTTCGAATTTGGCAAAGGGGGTAAGGTCGTAGAGGGCGATGCGATCGCGAGTTGCCAGGTGCTCAGCCCCTTGAATTGGCGACCAGTTTTTTGCGGCCCAACCCTGACGTTGGGGAATGGTATAAGTCTCCAGCAGACTGGCATTGGCCTCAAAATATTGGGGACGCTCCCAGCCAGCACTAAAGACAAACTGTGCCCCTAACTCCTTTAGGCGAGGATAAAAAGGACTCACCCGCAGCCCGCGCGAGTGGGTTTGTTGATCTAACGGGTGGATAATGTCGTACACCTCGTCATACTGCTGGGCACCGGCTTTGAGCACAAAGTTTGTACTCTTACACACGTCTGGAAATCGGTGAATGTCCATTTCGTGTAGATCATAGCTAGGGCAGCCGGTGGTCATTAACTCTGCTACCATTTTGCCGACACCACCGCCGTGGGTCACCCACACCGCTTCCGCTAGCCAAAACCCCTTAGTTTTAGACGATTCTCCAACTACCGAACCGCTGTCGGGGGTAAAGGAGAACATTCCATTAATTTTGTAGGTCAGCTCTGCTTTTGCCAGGGCTGGAAATAGTTCTTTGGTGGAGTCCCATGCGGGGGCAAAATGCTCTTCTGTAAAGGGCATGACCGAGGGCATGACCGGGGCATTTGCATAGGGCAAAATATTGTCGGGGTCCACCAGCATTGGCTCATGCTGATAGGAGCCAATGCCCCAGCAGTCGCCATGCTGTCGGAAGTACATGGCATGGTCCTGGTGCCTGACAATGGGGAGCATTATTTCTTCTGTTGCCCCCGCTAGTTCGGCAACGGGACCGGTTTTTACATATTGATGTTGTACAGGGGTGAGGGGAATAATCTCTCCCACCATGCGCCCCACCCGCGGTCCCCAAATACCGGCACAGAGCAGTACCTTGTCTGTTTTAATGGTGCCGTTGTCGGTGACAACAGCCTGAACCCGATCGTCTACTGTTTTGATATCTGTGACCAGGGTTTCACCATAAAAACTGGCGGCGTCTGCGGCTCCCTTGGCTAAGGCTTCAGCAGCCCGCAGTGCCTTGGCAATGCCATCGGTTGGCACATAGTAACCGCCTAGAATCTTAGTCTCATCTATCAGGGGGACGTTTGCTTTGACCTCGTTTGAGCTAAGCAAACAGGCCCCTTCTAGCCCCCAAGATTTGGCCCAGCCCAGCTTGCGCTTAAGCTCTTGCATCCGAGCTTGGGTGTAGGCCACTTCAATGCCGCCAACGGCGTAGTAGGCAGGACCCTCATCGGTGCTCAGCTGGCTGTATAGCTCGGCGGTATATTTGGCCAGCTGGGTCATGGTTTTAGACGGATTTGTCTGAAATACTAGACCGGGGGCATGGGAGGTGGACCCGCCTGTGGCAAACAGGGGGCCTTGTTCTACCACGACAATATTTTTCCAACCTAGCTGTGCTAGATGGTAGGCGGTACTACAGCCAACGATACCTGCACCGATGATAACGACAGAGGCGTGTGTTTTCATGGGAAGAAGATCTCCATCAAGGAGGAGGAGGATAAAAAATAGGCCGTTGCTGATTTAGGGTATGAACTGAGCTGTGAGAGATGCAATGTGCCGATGGTTACCCAATAAATTCATACCGGGGAGCAGCAACGCCAAAAAGAGAGGGCAGGGGCGAGTGCTATTTATTGACTAATGGCTTTGGCAACGGCCTGCTGAAAGCGATAGACGGTTTGCTCTAGTACCGGAGAAAAACAGCCGCCGTCAAAGCCGGGGGACTGTCGCCCCACCTGCATGCGCTCAATCATGGCAATGTCTTCGTCATTGGTCACGTTCCATAGATCTATGGGTAGGTGGCGCAGTGCCTTATTTTCGGAGGTCATGGCGTCATCCCCCACAAAGTAAAAGACCATCCGCTCTGCTGTTTTGTCGGGGCTGAGGGGATTGGCGAGAAACACCAGAAAATAGTCGGGATGGATGCCCAACATCAGATTTGGAAAGACAGTAATGTATTCGGCAACGGTCTGTTTTTTGATTGCGGCTAGGTTGGGAAAGGTTGGCAGGGAGCGTCCTGCCAAGACACCGCTTTTATAGACCAGACTACCCTGACCCACATGGGGAGCCCCTACGTCAAAATTAAAGTGGTCTTCCATGCGAGAGCAGCTGTTGAGGGAGGGATGTACCCAGCTGAGGTGGTAACTTTCAGAAAAATTTTCTGTTGCTAGCTTCCAGTTGGCGTTGCATTGTAGGGTGATCTCCCGTGACTCTCGCCGTAGCAAATTGAGATCGTAGACCGACCACCGCTCGCTCACCGGTTGCAGATAGTCTGAGAGCGGTGGTGCATCGCCGGACAGGTTGACAAAAATCAGGTCTAACCATTGCTCACAGCGAATGGGGATGAGGCCGTTGCGATCGCGATCAAATCCGCTGTGGGAGTCTTGATAATATCCGCCAAAGTGGGGCGTATGTTTTAGGGACCCATCCAGGCGGTAGGTCCAGGAATGGTAGGGACATCGGAGATTGCCGCTGACGTTACAGGGGCTGTCTACCAGCTGTAACCCCCGGTGACGACAGATATTGTGAAACGCCCTGAGGGGAGAGGTTGCTGACGAGGGAGAGGGGTTGCGATCGCGCACCAGCACAATGGGACTACCCGCCACCTCGGTTGGATAGACATCCCCAGGATTAGGCACATCCGACGCTAGCCCCACACAGACCCAATAGTGACTAAATACGGTCTGACGCTCTCGCTCCCAATAGTCAAATTTGGTGTAAGCATCCGCTGGTAACCCCCGCTGATAGGTTTCTAACGCGGGCAACAGCGCCAGATCCTGAGGATTAGCGCTAGCTAAAGGCTGGGAAATAGCACGATATGGGTTCATACTCCGCCTCACTAGTCGTGAACCTGAACGCTTGCGATAAATGCACTATTTGCTGGGTGCATAGCCTTAGAAAAAAGCCGATCTACAGTCAAATTCGCACTTACTTTACTTAACCTAAGGTTACAAGTACTTAACTTGTAATTACAGGTTATATAAACAGACAATATAATTCCAAATTCATTTAAATTGTTTTCTATTTAACCGTTTAAGAAATTTCTATTCAAAGATCAATTCAAAGAAATAAATAAAAGCTCAAAATAAAAACTAATAAACGCATCTTTAAATAATAAAATTAAGCATAGTTTATATCAGCATAAAACAATTGATATATCCCTATTGCAGATAAGTAATCTCAAAGCAAATCTATCTATAAAGACGATATAGATAAGATTTCAGACATTGAAGCATCAGCTTTTGTCAGTAGATTATGACATTTAAAACTTGTCATGATAACCGTATAGGTGATGACAGAAATCTATTTATTTAGCGATTAAATTAAGGCTAAATCTATAACTGATGAAGTGTGTTTTAGCTGATATATTTGCATCGACAGCAGCAGCGGTGAGTTGTTGTTTAGAGATAGATATGGCCTATTTTTAGTGCAGGGATATTTGCCATCAGGGCTAAAGGCTTAGTGTATAAATGGCGGTCGGCGGCATCTCAAATGTCAGTGGTATTTAACATATCGAAATAGAGTAGTTGCGGTAAAGCGACTACAGTGAAGCAGCATAAATTTAGGCGTACGTTTTAGCGTTCCCTATCTATTGGAGTAGTTCTACCTATGACTCATCAAGATCCTGTCGCCCCAGGTCAGGAGCCCTTTGAATCTCCTCCTCCAGCATTTCGAAGTCGTCGTCGCCCTGGAGATCGCAACATTACCGGCTACGGCTTTGACTTCCATCCAGAAGTGTTTCTCGTCTCCGCTGGTCTAATTTTGTCATTTGTGCTGGTGACCATCGTCTTTCGAGAGCCAGCCGAGAATGCGTTTGGTGCGATCCAAACCTTTATTGCTGAAGCGATGGGCTGGTTTTTGATCCTGTCCGTCAGCATTTACTTGGGGGTGGCCATCATTCTAGCCTTTAGTAAATTTGGGAAAATTCGTCTGGGGGGACAAAACTCTAAGCCCGAATTTCCCACCTTTGCCTGGATTGCTATGTTAATTAGCGCTGGCATGGGCATTGGCCTGATGTTTTGGAGTGTGGCCGAGCCCATTTATCACTTCCAAGACCCGCCCGCTCTAATCGGGGCCATTGAGCCCATGTCGCAGGATGCGGCACAGCAGGCGTTGGGTATTACCTTCTTTCACTGGGGGCTACACGCCTGGGGCATCTATGCCATTGTGGGACTGTCCCTGGGTTTCTTTGCCTACAACTGGGGGTTGCCCCTCACCATTCGCTCAGTGTTTTACCCGATTTTGGGTGACCGTATCTACGGCTGGGCAGGCAATGTGATCGACATTTTGGCGGTGGCATCCACACTCTTTGGTTTAGCAACGTCCTTAGGGTTTGGGGTACAGCAGGTCAATGCTGGGTTTAACTTTCTTGTGGGTCTACCGATAAGTACGCCGGTGCAGGTGGGTCTGATTGCCATTATTACTGGTTTAGCCACAGCGTCAGTTGTCTCTGGCCTAGACGCGGGTGTTCGCCGTCTAAGTGAGCTCAACATGATTTTGGCCGCGGTCTTTATGACCTTTGTGCTGTTGGTGGGGCCCACTCTGTTTATCTTGGGCTCTTTTGTCCAAGTTGTTGGCTACTACGCGGCATCATTACCCACCCTGAGCTTTTGGACAGAAACCTTTGAAGGCACGGCCTGGCAAAATAGTTGGACCGTATTTTACTGGGGCTGGTGGATCTCCTGGTCTCCGTTTGTTGGTATCTTTATTGCCCGCGTCTCTAAGGGGCGTACGGTGCGTGAGTTTATCTTGGGTGTGCTGTTATTGCCCACAATACTGACGTTTCTTTGGATGTCGGTCTTTGGTGGTACGGCGATGTCCATGGAGCTAGGCGGACTGACCGGCGTCATTGGCGATGCCGTCAGTGAGAATGTAGCCACAGCTTTGTTTGTGATGTTGCAACAGCTGCCATTAACCGGCATTACGTCCTTTGTTGGGATTGTGCTGGTGGTGGTTTTCTTTGTGACGTCCTCCGACTCTGGCTCGTTAGTGGTGGATAGTCTTACCTCCGGTGGTAAGTTAGATTCTCCTGTTCCCCAGCGGGTGTTTTGGGCCATTACAGAAGGTGTGGTGGCAGCCGCTTTGTTGTTGGGAGGGGGATTGCAGGCGTTGCAAACAGCCTCCATTGCCACTGGACTCCCCTTTGCGGTGGTGCTGTTAGTGATGTGTTATAGCCTCTATCGGGGCTTAAGTCAGGAGCTAGCCATGATTGAGGGTAAAGAGTTACAGGCGGCTCCAGGCGTTGTTGGCGAAGAGGCTGTTGTTCAATAAAGAACATTAGCTTCTAGGAAGCGTTGTGCAAGCGGGGTGGGCTACTTTGCGCTTTTCCCCGCTCTAGGACATTGCGTATTAGGCAACTGCGTATTAGGCATATAGGCATACAGAGTCAGAAACAGGAAACATGTAACCCATGGTTCAACATTTTGATGCCATCGTAATCGGAGCAGGCGGTGTTGGTAGCGCCGCCGCTTACTATCTCGCAACGTCAGGTCAGCGCGTTCTGCTGCTAGAACAATTTGAACTCAACCACCGCAACGGTAGCTCCTATGGCTACTCCCGCGTCATTCGCTACACCTACGACAACCCGATTTATATCAACCTGATGCGGGATGCCTATCCCCTATGGTTTGCTCTGCAAGACGAAGCGGAAGAACAGCTTTATGTCAAAACGGGCGGTCTAGACTTTGGCTTTCCAGAGACAGATACCTTCCAGGCGCTAAAGGCCAGTATGGATGAGGCTCAGCTAGATTATGAGCATCTTAGCCAAGCTGACATTCAACGGCGCTATCCCCAGTTCACCCTCAAAGCGGGTATGGAAGGGTTGTTTCAGTCTGAATCTGGTCTATTGCGGACGTCTCGGTGTGTGCTGGCCCATGTACGCTTAGCCCAGAAGCGGGGGGCCCAGGTGATGGATCAAACCCCTGTGGTTAAGGTAACCCCTGGCGCTAATGGGGTGGAAGTGAAAACAGATAGGGACGTGTTTAGTTGCGATCGCATCGTTCTCACCGTTGGCAGCTGGGCCAAAGCCATCCTGGCGGACCAGGGCATTGACCTACCGCTCAAAATTATGCCCTGTCAGCTGGGGTTCTACCAACCCGAAACACCGGCTGACTTTACCCCCGGCACCTTCCCCGTATTCTTTGCCCACATGAACGGTATCTATGGCGAAATGCCCTATGGGATCCCCCATGAAGACCCCAGCCTTGGGGTTAAACTCACCACCTTTTATGGCTGGGATACGGTGAATACCCCCGGCGATGTGGACTATACCCCCAGCGACCTATGGACCGAGCACATTCGCAACTTTGCCCGTGAGTATATTCCGGGTGCCGCTGGCCCCTTACTTAGCACCCGCCGCTGTCTCTATACCGTCACCCCCGACAAAGACTTTATTGTGGATCAACATCCCCACTATCCCCATGTGGTTATAGGGGCGGGCTTTTCTGGCCATGGGTTTAAGTTCACCACGCTGATGGGTAAGATGCTGGCGGACCTGGCCATTAATGGCAGCACTCCCCACGACACCAGCCTATTTAAGGTGGGTCGATTTCAACCGCTCAGCGTCTAGGGTCTGATGTCGTATTGGGATAATCTCATCTGCAAGCGGCTGACCCCATATCTAACCGACGGGTTTATCTTAGTAAATCCGCAACGACTTTTTCGGTAGGATGGCTGGAGTAATCTCTGGAAATGACTTCATCTTTTATGGTTCCAGGTGAGCCAAGTGCAGACAATCAGCCCCTACACCTTGTTATTTCAGAACAGTTAAAAGACAAAATTGAATCGGGCCATTATGGGCCAGGGGCGCGTTTACCCAGCGAATTTGACCTTGGGGAAATCTTTGGCGTTAGCCGGACCACCATTCGTAAGGCCATCTCCAACCTGATTCAGCAAGGCTTGGTCAGAAGCCAGCGGGGCAAAGGTAGTTTTGTCAGCGATCGTCACAAGATTCACATTTCCATCTCGAACCCCATGACCCACTTTGACCTGGCGCTGCAAGAACAGGGGTATGAGGGGCGGATCCATTCATTAAGTTTTCAGCGGGTCCAGGCGTCTGCTGAGGTGGCAAAAACGCTGCTTGTTCCCCAGGGAACCTCTAT
>ERZ1740072.150-NODE-150-length-31614-cov-4.578567_pt1 | contig 31614 bp, 27 predicted proteins | sample MGYA00581733_ERZ1740072 | MGnify/ENA primary metagenome ERZ1740072 (study PRJEB43018, sample SAMN04849741) | marine metagenome | isolation source: floating plastic debris | place: Pacific Ocean | collected 2008-08-30 | study: EMG produced TPA metagenomics assembly...
ATGTGGCGGATACAGACCTGATCGTGACCGGGGCGACGGCGCAGGACTGGATGTCCAAAGCGCAATGCTTTGCGGGCGCCCCTGAAACACCCCCTGCGCCCGGTGCGCGGTTCCGAAATTCGAATTGAGGACAAGACCTTGGATTTAAGCCTGAGCCCAGAATATGAAGCGTTTCGCGACCAAGTTGCCGGACTGCTGCAAGACAATCAGCAAAAAGCGCCCACCCAGGCGGACCGCGGAATCAAAAATCAGCGCCGACAGGATTGGCAAAAATGGTTGATCGAAAATGGTCTGGCCGCGCGAACCATCCCCAAGGAATATGGCGGCTATGGCGCCGCGCCGGACATTCTGAAATCGCGCATCATCGCCGAAGAGTTCGCCCGAACCGGTCTGCCCAAGGGGATTGCCAATCAGGGCGTCTCCATGCTGGTGCCGACGCTGCTCGAGCTTGGCACGGAAGAACAGAAACAGGCCTATATCCGGCCAACCCTGCATGGCGAGATGATCTGGTGCCAGGGGTATTCAGAACCTGGTGCGGGCTCGGATCTCGCCTCCCTTACGACCAAGGGGGAGATTGATGGTGATGATTATGTGATCAATGGCCAGAAAATCTGGACCTCTACGGCGAAGCAGGCGGACATGATTTTCTGTCTGGTGCGGACCGAGCCGGATGCCAAGAAACATCATGGCATTTCCTATCTGATCTTCTCCATGGATACGCCCGGCATTGAAGTGCGGCCGCTGGTCGACATGACCATGAATGCCAATTTCAACGAGGTCTTCTTCACCGATGTTCGGGTGCCCCGCGATCAGATTGTCGGCGCGCCCGGCAAGGGGTGGCAAGTGGCGAATGCGACGCTGACACATGAACGCGGCATGCTTGGCGATCCGAACGCCGCGAAGACACGTTTACTGGCCATTGCCGACCTGATGCAAAAAGAGACGATCAATGGCGAACGCCTGATCGACAATCCCGTGTTCCGCGATCGCCTGGTGGCGCTACAAGCTCGGGTCTATGCCATGCAAGCCAATGGCCTGCGCGTGATGAGCAACCGGATCAAGGGTGAGAACGCGGGCATGGCCGGACTGATTATCAAGCTTCAGGGCTGTGAGCTGAATCATGAACTGGCGCGCCTTGCGATTGATGCCATGGGCGAGTTCGGATTGCTTTATGGCGACACGCCCTATTTGCGCGACTTCGGTGAATGGCAGGCCAAATACATGTATGATCTTGGCCTGATCATTGGCGGCGGGACGGCGCAAATTCAAAAGAACATCATCTCCGAACGAGGGCTCGGCATGCCGCGTGAACCTCGCCCGGCTGCGGCATAGGAGGGATCAGATATGGAATTTGGACTTTCAGACGATCAGCGCATGTTTCAGGACTCCATCAAAGGCTATCTGGAATCGGCGGCCGCTTTGGATACGGTTCGTGAAATCGCTGATGGCGACCGGGACAAGGGCGGCGCCATGAATGCCGGAATAGCCGAACTTGGCGTCGGGCAAGTCCTCATCCCGGAAAGCCATGATGGCCTGGGACTTGGATTGCTCGACGCGGCCTTGATTCAGGAAGCGCTGGGCGCCGCAGTCGCGCCGGTCGATCATCTGGCGACGGCAATGGCCATTGTCGGGATCGAGGCGGCGGGCACAGAAGCGGAGAAAGCCGAGTGGTTGCCGAAAATCGCTTCGGGCGACGTGCGCATGGGCGTCGCTGTGACCGAGCATGTTGGCGCAAGAGAAGGCGCTGGGATCAATGCTGCGTCCGGGCAATTATCGGGCAAGAGCCTGTTCGCGATGGAAATCCGGAACGCGACCCATATCCTGGTGGCGGATCAATCGGGCGCGCTGCACATTGCCAAGCATGGCGACGCGATCACGCGATCGCCACACTTGACGATTGATCGGACGCGCGACCTTGCCGAGCTGGTGTTCAATGCCGCGCCGGCTGTGGCCGTAAGCGGGGAAAATAGGCCGGGCTATTCCGCAGACCGGGTCGTCGAAACCGGGCGGCTCCTGCTGGCGGCGGATACGCTTGGCGCCGCGCAAGCCATGCTGGACAAGGCTGTGGACTATGCCAGGGCGCGCAAGCAGTTCAATCGCGTAATTGGCAGTTTTCAGTCGGTGAAACATCTCTGTGCCGAAATGGCGGCGCATCTTGAACCGGCCCGTGCGCTGGTCTGGCATGCGGCGCATGCCGTTGACGAGAATATGGAAGATGCGGCGATGATGGTGTGCCTCGCCAAGTCTCACCTTGCCGAAGTCGGCACCTTTGTCGCCCGGACGTCGACCGAGGTGCATGGCGGCATGGGATTCACCGATCTGGTCGGCTTGCACTACTGGTTCAAACGCATCGGTGCGAATCGACAATTGCTCGGAGGTCCGGAAAAGGTGCGCGAGGATGCCGCGCGTTTGCAGGGATGGGCATAAGCTTGCGCATTACGCGGCTTTCAATATGTTGGCAGCTTGGGTGTCATAATTTAGGTGTGAGGTATGATGGATCGATGTTGGATTGAGGGGACTTCACAGCGTAACAGAGCAGGGCGAACGCCGCCGCAATGGCGTGACCTGATTCTGATCGGACTTCTCACCTGGTTCGGGGCGAGCTTCGCACAGGCGCAAGATGCCGACCCGCCCAATATCGTTATCATCCTCATCGACGATGCCGCACTTATGGATATTGGCGTCTATGGCGGCGAAGCCCGCACGCCGCATATGGATGCGTTGGCCGCACGTGGGGCCATGTTCCTGCAATATCGCACATCGCCGCTCTGCTCGCCGACGCGGGCCATGTTGCTGACCGGGCTCGACAATCATCTAACCGGCGTATCGACCATTCCTGAAGTCTTGCCGAAAGAGCATAAGGGTCAGCCCGGATATTCCATGGCGCTTGAGCCGGGCGTGCTGACGCTGGCGGACCGGCTGGGCGCTGCCGGATATCGCACACTGATGAGTGGCAAATGGCATCTGGGTGAGACGGCGGACGAAATGCCGGACAAGCATGGCTTCCAACGCTCCTTCTCGCTGGCGGCGTCGGGCGCTGATAACTGGCAGGACAAGTCTTACATGCCCTATTATCAGGACGCCCCCTGGTGGGAGGATGGCAAGGAAGTCAGTCTGCCGGACGATTTCTATTCGTCGGAATTCATCGTCGATAAAATGATTGAATATCTCGGGGAGACCGACTCAAGCAAACCCTTCTTTGCCTATCTGCCCTTTCAGGCCATCCACATTCCGGTGCAGGCGCCGGCTGAATTCACCGCCAATTATGATGGCGTCTATGATGAAGGCTGGGATGTCCTTCGGGCGAAGCGGCATTCTCGCGCGCAGGAGCTCGGCCTGTTTCCGGAAGGGGCACCGATTGCGCCCATGGCAGACGATGCCCGGCCCTGGGCCAGCCTCACAGATGACGAGCGCGAACTCTACACCGCGATGATGGAGGTCAATGCCGGCATGATGGAAGCGATGGATTTCCATATCGGTCGCTTCGTCGCGCATTTGCAGTCAGAAGGCGTGTACGAGAATACGGTTTTTGTCGTCGCCTCGGACAACGGGCCGGAATTCAATCGCGGGGACAATGATGCGCGTCTTGGTCTGTGGCAGTCGCTGAACGGCTATCATATCGACCCGGCGCGCGCGGGCCTGCGGGGCAGCTGGGGCTTCATTGGGCCTGAATGGGCAAATGCCGCGGCTTCACCGGGGGCGCTCTACAAGTTTTACGCGACAGAAGGGGGTGTTCGGTCACCCCTGATCATTTCCGGACCGGGGCTTGCACCATCGGTCAATGGGTCGCCCGCCATGGTCTCCGACATTGCGCCGACATTGCTGGAATGGATTGACGCGCCCGCCGCGCCGGAAACGTCAAAACCGATCACCGGGCGCAGCCTGTTGCCCGTCCTGCGGGGCGAGGCGGAGAGCGTTTACGCGCCAGACGATGTCCGCGCCATAGAGGTCTCGGGAAACAGCGCGCTCTATAAGGGCGACTATAAAATCACTCGTAGCATGCCGCCCGCCGGCGACGCCACCTGGCGCCTGTTCAATATGGCGGAGGATCCTGGCGAAACCGTGGACCTGAGTGCCGCCGAACCTGAAATGCTGCAGGACTTGCTCGCCGCCTATGCGGACTATGCGCAAGAGGTCGGGGTTCTGGAAATGCCGGAAGGGTATCACTCGCTTGAGCAAATCCTTGAAAATTCAACGCCGCGTCTGCTCCGTCATTACGGATGGTATCTGGTGCTGATCGGGCTGATCTTTCTGGGATTGCTTTATGGGCTTTATCGTGGGGTGCGTTTTGCTGTGAAGCGAGACAGGTCATGACAGCGGCGGACGATGCCCCAGGGATAATGGGCGTCTATGGCAGCAAGATTTCCTATTATACTGGCAAGTTTGAAGCCTATCTCAGATATCGCAGTATCGCCTATGAGTCCTTTCCGACGGTCGCGCACAATAAGAAGCTGATCGCTGGCGTCGGCATTGTTCAGATGCCAGTGGTTCAGCTGGCCGATGGGCGCTGGATGACGGACACCACGCCGATGGTGGCCTGGTTGGAGCGTCAGCAGGACGCGCCAAGCATCTATCCGGCGGACCCGGCCTTGAACTTCATCGCCTTGCTGATCGAAGATTATGCTGATGAGTGGCTATGGCGGTCAGCAATGCATTATCGCTGGAGCTATCGGCTGTCGCGCCAATATGCGGCGGAGTTTCTGTATCAGGAGCTGGTGCGCGGGACGCTGCCGCTGCCGCGTTTCCTGGCGCTAAATATGTTGAAGCGACGTCAGTATTTCGGCTTTGTCCGCGGCGATGGCGTCAAGGGCGACTCGCGGGCGCATGCGGACCAGACCTATCTCAATGCGCTGGACCATATGCAGGCTATCCTGAAACAGCGCCCCTTCCTGCTGGGTGAGACGCCGACCATTGCAGATTTCGGGATGATGGCGCCGATGTTCCGGCACTTTAGCGAAGACCCGACCCCGGCCGAAATCATGCGTGAGCGCGCGCCGGACGTCTACGCCTGGGTAGCGCGCATGTGGCGTGTGAAACCCGTTGCGACGGGCCCGAAACTGATTGAAGGCGTGGATGAGGCCCTGGCGGCATTTCTGGTCGAGATCTGTGAGACCAACCTGGCGCAGCACCGGCAGAATGCCGAGGCCTATGCACGCGACAAGAAGCGCTACGATCTTGCGGTGCAGGGATCCACCTATCGCAAAGTGCCAAGCTCGCGCTATCGCGTCTGGTGTCTGGAAGCGTTACGGACGACCTGGGCAGATTTGCCCGTGGCGGCGAAAGCGCAGGTCAAGGCGCACCTCCCACATCAGGAGGCGGAATTACTCTGGCAGGCCGAGCCGATTGCGTTCTCTGAATATGATCAGGCGCACCAAGCCCCATTTAATCGCGCCATCAATGTCTTCGAAAGGGGCGTAGCGGGCTGAGGCAGCGCGCTGAGAATTTCATTGTAATGGCATGCGTAATGCCATAATGTATCGAGTCTGTCTGAAGCCGCCGGTGAGCTATGAGATTAAAAGCAGTCTTGCAAAATCGAGTGACGCGAACCCTGTTCAGTCCAGACCGGCGCGACGCCAAACGGCGCAAAGCCGAACACGCCCGCCAGACCAAAGGCCTGCCTCACATTGTCGAGTATTTCCACGATGCGAGCGATCCTTACTCGCATTTGATGGTGCAACTGCTCCCGGAATTCGCGGCCCGGTACGCGGTCGAGCTGGTCGTGCATATCGCGCCCCCGCCGCCGGACTGGGCCGCACCGGATCGCGCCCGACAGGACGCCTATGCGCGCAAGGATGCTGAGCGTCTCGCGGCGAAGACGGGACTGGCCTATACCGATCCGGGACACCAGCCTTCACCGGCCCAGATGGACGCGGCGAACAGTGACTTGTTGGCGGCCGTCGAGGCCGGCACGTTCCTGGAGACGGCGTTCGATATCGGTGCCCGTCTCTGGACCGGTTCTGATGAGTCGCGTGCGCCCGCCTCAAAGATGGATGACCCGGTGTCGGCGGCAGGCGAGCGACGCGCATCGCTCGGTCATTATCTCGGCGCCACGCTCTTCTATGCTGGCGAATGGTATTGGGGGCCTGACCGACTCCATTTCCTGGAATCGCGACTGCAAGAATTGAACTCGGGCCAAGAGACGGCGCCGCTATTACCGCCGCCCGCCATCCTCAACGCAGTCCCATCGGCAGTGCCTGAATCCTCAACCGAACTGCATTGGTATCTGTCATTCAGAAGCCCCTATACCGGCATCGTGCGGGATCGCGTGAAACAGCTCGCCGATGCGTATGGCGCCGACCTCAAGCTGCGCTACGTGTTGCCAATGGTGATGCGCGGCATGCAGGTGCCGCGCAAAAAAGGCTTCTATATTATGAGCGATACCGTTCGTGAGGCGGAGCGGCTGGGGGTCTCTTTCGGTAATGTCTTTGATCCGGTCGGTACGCCGGTTGAGCGCGGCTACGCGATTCTCCATGAGGCGATCCGCCGGGGGCGCGGATACGCGTTTGCGCAATCCTTTCTCTCGGGAGTCTGGGCGGACGGTCTGGACGCTGGCTCCGACAAAGGACTTGAAACGATCACGGAACGCGCGGGACTTTCCTGGCGCGAGATGAAACCCCTGATTGGTGGTGATCACTGGCGCGATGAGGCCGAGGCGAATCAGCAGGAAATGTTCAGTTACGGATTATGGGGCGTCCCAAGCTTCCGGATTGGTTCAATCGCCACCTGGGGTCAGGACCGATTATGGGTGATCGAAGACGCTTTGAAAGCCAGGACACAGAATAAGGAGGAACAGAATGGAAGTCATCAATGAGGTCATGCCGACCGACCCAAAGCAGATGCAAGAAGCCCTGAAGCCAGGTCCGGACGGGCCTATTTTCATGATCAATCTGCTCAAGTTCAAGGACAAGGCGGACTATGCTGACGGTCGGGACACAGATTTGACCGGTCGCCAGGCCTATCAGCTATACGGCGCAGGGGTTGCCGGGCTGTTGCCGGAATATGGTGGACGTATCTTCTTTATGGCCGACACCACTTTTTTGCCACTCGGGCAAGTCGAAGAGCTTTGGGACGAAGTCGCCATCGCGGCTTATCCAGATCGTGGATCCCTGGTGCGGATGTCGCAATCGGCAGAGTGGCAGGCGCTGGCGGTTCACCGCGCGGCGGGTCTGAAAGGCCAGTTGAACATTGAGTCGGTGGCGCCACCGCAATTGAAGGCGCTGCCCTGGTTCGAGCTGTTCCTGAAGGAATTCGGATAATGGTCTGGCTCCGCCGCGGGTTGATTGGTGTTTTGGTGCTTGTCGTTTTGGCGGTTATCGGATTCAATCTATTCCGAGACCAGATTGTCGAACGCGCCTTTTATCGCGCGGTCGACCAGAATGCGGGGGTCGATCGCAGCGCGGCGCTGCCGTATGGGCTTCACGTCTATATGTGCGGGACGGGTTCGCCCATGCCGGACGCCACCCGCGCAGGGCCCTGCCTGGGCGTACTCGCGGGTGATCGCGCTTTCATTTTCGATGTCGGATCAGGCGGCGCGCGCAATCTAGGCAGTATGGGATTCCCGATGGCGCGGATTGAGAGCGTCTACCTGACTCATTTGCACTCGGATCATATTGATGGCCTGGGTGAGCTATTGCTGATGTCCTGGATCAATGGCAACCGGTCAGAGCCAACACCGGTGCTTGGACCCACGGGGACCGCAGAAGTGGTGGGCGGGTTCAACGCGGCCTATCGGCTCGACAGCACGTATCGCCTGGCGCATCACGGTCCCGAAATTGCCAATCCCAATGGATATGGCGGTGTAGCCGAGGAAATCTCTGTGCCCGTTGGGCCGGGCGGCAAACAGGTGGTGCTTGACGATGGCGACTTGAAGATAACGGCGATCCGCGTCGATCATGCCCCGATCGAACCGGCCTTCGGATATCGTATTGATTACAAAGGGCGGTCAGTTTCGATCAGCGGGGATACGGTCTATCATCCCGGCTTCATCGCGGCGTCGCGAGGCGTGGATATCATGCTGCATGAGGCCCTGAACAAGAAGATGGTTCAGGCCATTGGTGAAACGCTCGGTGAGCGGGGGGTCCGGAACGGGGAAATCATCTTCGAGGATATCCTTGACTATCACACAGATCCGGAAGAAGCCGCTGTCGCCGCGCAAGAGGCCGGGGCGGATCAACTCGTCTACTATCACATTGTGCCGCAACTGCCGGTCAAGATGCTGGAATCCATGTTCATAGGCGAATCCAGGTCGAAGTTTGACGGCAAGATTACAGTCGGGGCGGACGGAATGCTGTTCAGCCTTCCCGCTGGCAGCGACGAAATCCTGAGGTCAAATGCGCTTTGACGCGCGCGTTTGGATCAAGCCGCGATGCCGAGTTCGCCGTGTTTAGTCGGCGCGCTTCGCCCGCCATCTGCCAATATAGCTGAGCCCGAACCAGCCGGCGATCCCGATCAGCGCGAGCAGCAGTGCGACCAGCAAACGCACATGTATGAAGGAAATTATCGGTCGGGTGATGAACACTTCTGTATGATCCAGCGCCGCGAATTTGTGGTGACCGCCCGCGATCATCTTTGGGTCACTGACCATATCCATCAGATCTCTCAGCGACCGGTATCGGACGATAGCGACCCGGTCGACGTCATTGCCATAATCGCCCAGCATCAAGCCGGCGCGTTCAGAGACAAAGACGGGATGTGACCCCCGCGCCAGCAAGAGCGGAATCACGACGCGGGCATAAGCGGCATCCGCGGCTTCGGCTTCCGGGCCGTGTTTCACCTGTTCCAGATTGACGGCGTAGAACTCCTTGCCATCATCGTTTGGAATCATCGCTTCTATATTGCTGACAAAGCTCTGTTCGGTGACCGGTGCGTCGGCATAGCTCGCGCGCAATTCGGCCAGCAGGGTCGCACCTTCTTCGGCGGTGATGGGCTTGCCACTACCGCCATACCAGACCGAGAAAATGACAAAGATCAGACCCAGAAGGGCGGCCCAGCCCCATTGAATTTTTCGCACGACTCCGCTCCCGGTTTTACTATATTGGCATTTAGCACGCCAATACTATCTCGAAAACCGATTTCTGCTAAGGCGGGTCTGAGGCCGTCACATCGCGCACAATGCGGAAGCCGATATGGTTGGACGAAAAATCTGTGTCCTGAGGATGTCGCGCCGCCGGACGATACCGGCGACAGAAATTGTTGGCGCAAAGGTAGGAGCCCCCTTTGAGCGTATGGGTGCCCGCGCCGAACGGCGTATCCGTCCACTCCCAGACATTGCCGATCATATCATACAGGCCGATTTGGTCCGACTCGAAACAGCCGACAGGGGCGATGCCTGTGTGTCCATCTGTGCCAATGTCCGCCACCGGGAAGACGCCTTGCCATGTGTTCGCCCTCGGCCCCTCTGCGCCATACGCGCCTGAGACCGGATCTTCAGGATCGGGCAGGCCAAGATTGGCCGCATATTCCCATTCAATTTCGCTCGGCAAGCGACCGCCAGCCCATTCTGCATAGGCTTCTGCATCCTGTTTGGAGACGTGAATGACCGGGAACAGGTTACGGGCTTCGAGCGCCGTCTCTGCACCCGTGGGGTGTCGCCAATCTGCCGTCTCGACCAGGGCCCAGGGTTGAGACCTTTCAGTGCCGTCAGCCGGGTGCGTGAAAACGGCGGAACCTGCGCCGTCCCGCCCATCGATCACACCTTGCTCCGCATCGCTGACATAGCCTGTTGCTCCGACGAATGCGGCAAATTGCTGATGGGTGACCTCATGCGCCTGAATCTCGAACGCGGGCACTTGCAAGCGTAATGAGGGGGATTCTTCAGGATAGACCGGGGCAGTGCCCTTAATGAAGGATCCGGCCGGGACCTGAACAAACTGACCGAGCTGATCAAGGGATAGCCCGCATGGTTCAGGCGACGCCGCAGTGCCTTCCGAGTCTGGCATACAGGCCGTCAGTGCCATGTCCAGACCCAGAGCGGTCAGGGTGTCAGACCGCAACATCGGCGATAAGTGATGTCAGGACCAATCGCAGTGTTTCCTTTGCGTGGGCCACCGAGAGGTTCTGGTCCTCCCGCAGACGGCGCCAGGTGGCGAAGGTCAAATTCACCTCGATGGCGGCAAATCGCGTCCGGTCCTGTACGACCTCTTTCGGCAGAATGGATTTCAGCGATGAGCGCAGCAATTCAACCTCGCTCTGATACTGTCGGGTCAGGAACTCGGATTGAAAGCGGCGAATGACCAGGGCGACCTGCATCGGGAAGACTTCTTCATAGATCTGGGCGTTGCGATCTGCCATTTCCAGCAATTGGTCGCGCCAGGTGGTCGCTTCGAGCGGCGCCAGGACGCGGGGCATCATGACCGCCTTCAGCTCATCTGTCATTTCCTCAAAGATGCTTTCCATATCCTCGAAATGACGGAAGACGGTTCTCAAGCCGACATTCGCGCGCGTTGCTACATCAACCGCGGTTGGACGCATCGTGCCTTCGCGCATCAGTTCAAACAGCGCTTCGATAATAGCGCGGCGACTGCGGCCGCTGCGCAGGCGGCGGCCATCTTCGGATCCCGTTTCAATGTCGGGCCAGGGGCTTTTCTTGATCGATTTCGCAGTCATCAGTTTGGCCAAATAACGTATTCGTCGCTCGCATCAATATCATCTGCGTTCGTTTTATCGATCGGGATCGCGCTTTCCAACTTGTTCGGATAGAGCGGGCCGACCGAGTCCGCATGATGCGCGTCCAGCAGAGCCTGCAGCTCGGCGACCTTTTCGGGGCGGGACTCCGCCAGATTGGTCTGCTCCGTCGGATCTGCGGCCAGATCAAACAGCCAGATCTTGTCTTGCAGCCCATCGACCTGCAGCTTCCAGTCGCCGGCGCGGACGACGTGATAACTGCCTGACTGCCAGAAGATAGCATCGTTTTCGCGCTGAATTGTGCCGTCGCCTGTCGCTTCGACGAGGATGTTTTCGCCATCGATGACTCGATCGGTGGGCAGGTCCGCGCCAGCGGCGGCCGCCAGGGTCGGCAACAGGTCAATGTGCGCGACCGGCGTGTCGATGACGGTATTTGGGGCAATCTGCGCCGGCCATTTCACAAACATGGGCACGCGAATACCGCCTTCGAACAGCGTGATCTTCCAGCCTCGAAAAGGGGCGTTGACGTCAGGCAGGCCGACATAGCCGGCGCCGCCATTGTCGCTGCTCAACACCACGATCGTATTGTCGGCCAGGCCCTCGGCTTCAAGCTTGTCCATCACGCGGCCGACGCTGCGATCAACGGCGCGGACCATGGCGGCATAGACGCGTTCGCGATGCGGCCGGATATCGCCAACCGCGTCATAGTCTTCCTGCGTGGCTTGCAAGGGTGTGTGCGGCGCCCAATGCGCGAGGTAGAGAAAGAAGGGGTGGTGCTTGTTGGTTTCAATGACGCGCAGGCTTTCATCGGTCCACCAGTCCGTAATGTAGCCGCCCGGTTCGAACGGTTCGCCGCCATTGAAGCTCGCGGAAAATTGCATCGCCGCCCAGAGGAATCTGTCAATCGGGTCAAAGTCCAGCTTGGCATTCACGACGTTTGGATCATCCTCCGCCAGGTATAGACCGCTGGCCATGAGCAGGCTTTCGTCAAAGCCTTGCGCATTGGGCATAAAGTCGGCGCGGCGCCCGAGGTGCCACTTGCCGATATGGACCGTGTGATAGTCCTGCGCTTGTAACAGTTCGGCAATTGTGATCTCCGATCCAGGCAGGCCCTGATCCTGATAGGGCAAGGCAACTTCACTGACATCCTGGTTCAGTGTGATGAGTGGCAGCGCCCCACTGCGCATATTGTTTCCGATCGTCGCGACGACCCGGCTCATCCCGTCTGGCGTCGGCGTAAACTCGAAGCCGGTGCGGGTCGGGTAGCGCCCGGTCATCAGCATGGCGCGCGATGGCGCACAGGTTCCGGTGCCTGAATAGGCCTGGGTGTAGATGGCACCATCAGCCGCGAGCCGGTCAATGTTGGGCGTTGGCACGCGCCCATTGGCAATGCCGCCGCCAAAGGTGGTGATGTCATTGTAGCCGAGATCATCGAGCAGGATGAAAACGATATTAGGCGGGCGTTCAGAGAGGGGGACCTCTGCGGATTCTGGACCAGGCTGCCAGGACACAGGTTGATAGGGCCCGACCTCCACATGGTTGGCCTTGGCCCGGTTGAGCACAAGATGGGTCAGAATGGTGACCCGATTGAACCAGCCCAACAGGCCAGCGCCGAGGATGACAATCGCTATGCCAATCAAGATCTTCTTTAACATCGTATTGTCCTTCTATTCGAACAGTGTTTCGCAACCCGAGCCGGATAGCATTGAGTCGACGGCGCCGCGTTCATTGTCTGACAGATTGGCATGGTCCTGGCGCAGCCAGTGCAGACACTTTGCCTGATATTTGAAAACGGGTTGGGCCCAGGCGCGCTCGTCAATCTCGGTTTCGAACGTGTCCTGGCCGGCTTCAATCGCAGCCGCATTGGCGATCATGGCCGGGGCATAGGTGCGGCCGATTTCGGCCAGTAACGGGGCCAGGGCGTCCTGTGCTTCCTCAGCCGTAAACCAGTCATCCTCGGTCGGCTCCAGTCCGGACAGATCCTCCATCAGGTCGACCCAAGCGCGCACGCGATAAGACGCGTTTTGCGTAATGGCGGCCGATGTCGGCTCAACAATGGCCAGCTGCGTGAGTTGCCCGAACAAGGCAAAGTCAGCAGAGGACGGACGAGCGCCCAGCACGAAACCCCGTCGTGCGAGCAAGGCGTCCAATATGCCGATCAGGCGTTGATAGGAGTTTTCAATGGTCTGCGCGGTGACCTCATTCGAGCCGACAACATAGAGTCGCTCGATCTGGCGCTTGGCGAAATAGTCCGCGAATTCACGTGCCTGTTCGTCCGCCGCCATATTGGTGTTCCAATAGACCAGCAGAGGCGCGGCATTCCTCCAGTCGGCTTCATGGGCCCAGCGAAAGTGGAACATCGCCTTGGTCAGCCATTCATCGCCAAAATCCTCGATCAGGCTGTTGAGAAAGTTCAGGACGGGATCGGTAGGGATAACGGAGCGTCCCGAATGTTCCTGCTCGATCCGCCGAATGAGCGGCGTCGAATCGGTCACCGGGACCAGCGCGCCATCGTCGCCATCCGGAAAGTAGAAGGTGGGCAGGAGCCGCGGCTTTGCCTCTGGATACCCCTCAGGGATCCGCGTATTGCCCCAATAGACCGAGAAAGGCAGTCGCCGATACCGCAAGACGCCAATCATTTTACGGGTATAGGGAGATCCGGGGGCGCCGGATAATTCATAGCGTTGCAGTGCGGTCATTCAATATGCTCCTCCGCGGCAAACTTCATAAATGGCACGTCAAATGTCAATAACTGGCGCATCGATTTCGAGATGATCTGGCACAATTTCCGCTTTTCCCGATTTTGGGCCATGATCCACGGGTGAATCGCTCAGCCGCATGACGGCTCTGGTCACTTGTATCTTGCCATTAAAAAGATATATCATTTGAGTCTGGAGGTCGTTTTGGCGCTAACCCTGTTCGACAAATTGTGGCGAGAACACCGGGTCTGTGGCGTTGAAGACGGCGCGGATCTGCTGGCCATTGATCGCCTGCTCTTGCATGAGCGCACGGGGGGTGTGGCGCTGAAATCCCTGAAAGAAAACGGGTATCGCGTGCGGGACCCGTCGCGGGTCTATGCCATCATGGATCATATCGTTTCGTTTCGGGCCGGGCGCAGTCGCAATGAGGCCCGCAGCCCCGGTGGCGAGGCGTTCATTACCGAAACCCGCGCCATGGCGTCCGAGGCGGGCATCCACCTGATCGATACCGATCATGCGGGGCAGGGAATTGTCCATGTTGTGGCGCCCGAACATGGCATCGTTCTGCCCGGCTTTTCGCTGGTTTGCCCGGACAGCCACACTTGCACGCTGGGCGCGCTGGGGGCGCTGGCCTGGGGCATTGGCTCAAGCGAGGCCGAACATGTGATGGCGACCGGAGTGCTTCGGGCGACCAAACCGAAACAGATGCAGGTGACGATTGACGGCGCTCTGCCGCCCGGGTGCACGGCCAAGGACATTGCCCTGTTTCTGATCGCCAGGCATAGCGCGTCCGGCGGCAAAAGGTGCGCCATTGAATTTACAGGGTCGACGGTCGATGCGCTGACCGTCGAGGGCCGAATGACCTTGTGCAATATGGCGGTTGAGTTCGCCGCCCACTCCGCCGTGATCGCGCCGGACGACAAGGTGCTCGATTATGTCGCCGCGCACGCGGCGGGTGAGACGCTATCAGGCGAGCTGACCGACTATTGGCGGACGCTTCGCACGGACCCTGATGCGCGTTTCGATTTCCAGATTCGGATCGACGCCGCAGAAATCGCCCCGCAGATCAGCTGGGGCACCAGCCCTGAAGACAGTGTGGCGCTGGATCAGCCGGTGCCCGACGCGGCGCCGTCGCGGGCATTGGTCTATATGGGGCTGCAGCCAGATCAACCTCTGCGCGGGCTGCGCATTGATGGTGCTTTTATCGGATCCTGCACCAATGGCCGACTATCGGATTTGCAACACGCTGCCGAAATCCTGCGCGGAAGGACGGTTCCCGCGCATGTTCGGGCCGTCTGCGTGCCCGGTTCAAAATCCGTTCGGCGCGCAGCAGAAGCGCTGGGCATCGACAAGATATTCAGGCAGGCCGGGTTTGAATGGGGCGAGCCTGGCTGCGCCATGTGTTTCTATGCCGGCGGTGAGACCTTTCCGCCGAAATCGCGGGTCGTCTCATCAACCAATCGAAATTTTGAAGGTCGTCAGGGCCCCGGGGTTCGAACGCATATTACCAGCCCCGCTGTGGTGGCTGCATGTGCGGTCGCGGGTGAAATCTGTGCGCCGATCGATTTGCCGGCCCGCCAAAGGGTGGACGCGTAATGTTGAAACCGCTTCTTCGTCATACGGGCATCGCCGCCATTCTTATGCGCGACAATGTCGATACGGATCAGATCATTCCATCCCGGGAAATGAAGCGTGTGAGTCGTGATGGGTTGGCGGACGGCTTGTTCGCGGGATGGCGTTACACAGCGCCAGGATCGCGAGTGCCGAATCCTGACTTCGTATTGAACCGACCGGAGAACCATGCCGCCAGCATCCTCGTCGGAGGCGAGAATTTCGGCTGCGGGTCATCGCGTGAACATGCGGTCTGGGCCTTGAAGGAGTACGGTTTTCGAGTGGTGATCGCCAAGAGCTTCGGTGAGATCTTTCACGGCAATTGCATTCGCAATGGCATCTTGCCGATCGCATTACCTGCAAAACAGGTCGAACGGCTCGCAATGGCGCCTGCGCCTGTGAAGCTTCAAGTCGATCTTGAGCAGCAGACGCTGATCTCAAGCCAGGATCCGGACAGATTTATTTCGTTTGAAATCGGGGCCTTCGCAAAACGCCTGCTCATAGACGGCCTCGACCCCATCGCCCTGACAATGACGCAACAGGATCAAATAGAAGCGTTCTTTTCGGACGACGCAGCGCGGCGCCCCTGGGTCTATTCCGCCGGTTGAGGCGCTTGTTCCGACTTGACGGACTCAATCAATCCCTGCGCCAGCAATTGCTCAATGTCGTCATCGGACAGGCCGAGCGCCTTCAGCACCTGATGGGAATGTTCGCCAATCTCGGGCGGATTTATGGACAGGCCCGGGCGGATGCCGTCAATGGCAATCGGCATGGCAGGCAGTGAAATCTCGCCGCCTTCCGGAATGGTCATGTCGAGCAGGCCGCCACTTTCGACCAGATGCGGATCTGTGGCGAGATCCTCCGGGCGTTGGATCGGCGCAAAAGGCAAGCCCGTGGTTTCGAGCTTGCTCATCAATTCGTCTTTAGTGAACTCAGCGAAGAGCTGGCGCAGGACCGGAATAATCTCATCCCGGCGCGCGACGCGTTCATTGTTCAAGGCAAGCGACGCATCCGCCGCCCATTCCGTAAGATCGAACGCCGCGCAGAATGCCCGCCATTGCGTGTCGGAGACGACACCGACAAAAACCTTCTCATCATCTTTGACGTCAAACACATCATAGACGGCCCATGCCGAAACGCGCGCGGGCATCGGGGCCGCCGGTGTGCCGGTGACGGCATATTGTGCCATATGCTGACCGACCAGGAACACGGTCGTTTCGTACAGAGAGGCGCTGACATGGCGGCCTTTCCCCGTCCGCGCCCGATCTTGTAAGGCCGCCAGAACAGCAATTGCGCCGAACATGCCACCAGTGACATCAATGACGCTGCTGCCGGCGCGCAACGGTCGTCCGGGTGGTCCGGTCATGTAAGCCAGACCGCCCATCATCTGGGCGACTTCATCCAGCGCGGTGCGGTGGGAATATGGGCCTTCCAGGAAGCCTTTCTCGGAACAATAGATCAGCCGCGGATTGCGCGCCGAAAGACTGGCATAGTCAAAGCCGAGCTTATCCAGTGCGCCGGGGCGGAAATTCTCGATAAAGACATCTGCCTGATCGATCAGCTTGAGCGCGATGTCTTTGCCTTGCGGCGACTTCAAATCGATGGCGAGGCTTTTCTTGTTGCGATTGTACATGGAAAAATAGCCCGCGCCCGAGCCGCGGAGCCGGCGCGTCTTGTCACCGCCAATGGGTTCAACCTTGGTCACGTCTGCGCCAAGGTCCGCGAGCACAAGTCCAGCAGCTGGTCCCATCACCATATGGGTAAACTCAATCACCTTGATTCCAGCCAGCAGGCCTGTTTCACTGGTCATGCTTTTCTCCGATGGGCAAAGTAACGCACTCTTTGCTTTCCTGCACATCTTTAATAGATATATCAATTGAATTAGATATATCATTTGACAAAAAGGTCACGCCCCCCGGCGCGTAAAAAGGTGATTGTGATGACAAAAAGCAGTGTTCTTATCAGTGAAGTTGGCCCGCGTGACGGTCTGCAAAACTGCGATGCCATCATGCCGACCGCGGAGAAAAAGCGCTGGATCACAGCCCTGGCACAAGCGGGCGTGAAAGAGATTGAGGTCGGGTCATTCGTGTCGCCAAAACTGTTGCCGCAAATGGCGGATACCGGCGAAATTGTCCGGCATGCGATCGAGATCCCGGATCTTGAGGTCGCCGTACTGGTGCCGAATCTCAAAGGGGCGCAGCGCGCGATTGAAGCGGGCGCCCACAAGATCACCTTGCCTCTTTCGGTCAGCGAAACCCATTCCTTGCGCAATATCCGGCGCACGCATGATCAAGTGATTGAAGAGGCAGAAGCTATTTCGAACTTGATCAAAGGTCTGCCGGAATCACAACGCCCCCATTTTGAGGGCTCCCTGTCGACCGCGTTCGGCTGCACATTGGAAGGGCCTATTGATGAGGCGATCATTCTGCGCAACGCCGAGCGGTTAATGGCTGCCGGTTGCGATGAGGTCGGCCTTTCCGACACGACGGGATATGGCGACCCGGGCGCGATGCGGCACCTGATCCGAGCGGTTCGCGCCGCTGTCGGACACGAGAACCTCACGGGCGTGCATTTGCACAATACGCGCGGGCTCGGGCTCGCGAATGTGCTTGCAGCTTATGAAGAAGGGATCACCACATTTGACAGCTCGCTCGGCGGTTTGGGCGGTTGCCCGACCGCGCCAGGCGCCAGCGGAAATGTCGTGACCGAGGATCTGGTCTTCATGTTCGAATCCATGGGCGTCGATACCGGCATTGATCTCGATGCCCTGATGGCGACGCGTGACATTGTCAGCGCGGCGCTGCCCGGGGAAGAGCTTTACGGCTTCACGCCGCGCGCGGGATTGCCCTTGGGATATAAAGGCGCGCCCGTCCCGGTCGCGGCCGAATAATCAAGGCGAGGGGAGACGCTTTTGCAAAACCTGCCAGCCCTGATCACGCTAATCGTCTATTCGGGCATTCTCTTTGGCATCGGCTTCTGGGCGGCGCGAAAGGCGAAGTCTCAGGAAGACTTCCTGCTCGGCGGGCGCAGGCTTGGGCCGTGGGTCGCTGGACTGGCCTATGCCGCGTCGAGTTCAAGTGCCTGGGTGTTGCTTGGGTTTTCAGGTTTTGTCTATGTCGCGGGACCATCGGCCTTGTGGATGGTGCCCGGTATCATCGCGGGGTATGCGGCCGTCTGGCTCTGGTCGGGTGACGTGCTGCAGACGGCGAGCCGGACCGCCAACCAGCTGACGCTGACAGATTTTTTGACGCAGTTCGCTGCGCCGCAATCGGCTCGCCTTGTCCGCATACTGGCTTCTGTCCTGATCGCGATCTGTTTTTCATTCTATGTCGCCGGGCAGTTTCAGGGCGCCGGGATTGCGATTGATGACTTGTTCGCGACCGGCTTTGCCCCCGGGGTTCTGATCGGCGCCGTCATCATTCTGACCTATGTGTTTCTGGGCGGATTCCTGGCAGTCTCCATCACCGATACGATTCAGGGTTTGCTGATGGCGCTTGTCGCCGTGCTGCTGCCCGCCCTGGCATTCTTCGAGGCAGGCGGATGGGCCGGGCTGCAACAGGCGAAGGCGTCCGCGCCCGAAACGTATGCAGACGCGTTCGGCGGGCGGGCCGGGTTCGCCGCCCTGGGATTTGTGCTGGGCCTTTCCGCTACCGGGTTCGGCGCCTTGGGGCAGCCGCATCTGGTGGCATGGATCATGGCCACAAAGGACCGCTCCGCGCGCGTGAAAGGCGCCTGCGTTGCGATGACCTGGGCCGCACTTGTATTTGCCGGCATGGCGGTTTTGGGCCTCTCTGGCCGTGCGATCTTTGGCGGCGAGGCGGCCCCGGAGGGCGTGTTTTTCGCCCTCGCGGATGATTTGCTGCCGGGCATGCTGGCCGGCATTGTCGCGGCGGCGACGCTTTCCGCCATCATGTCCACAGTGGACAGTCAATTGCTGGTGGCCGGCGGCGCGGTGTCGCATGACCTTGGTCTCGGCAAGGCCTTTGGGGGACGCGAAGTCCTGGTGTCGCGGGCGGCGATTATCATTGTCTGCATCGCGGCGGTCCTGCTGACCTTCCTGGCGCCATCGAGCATTTTTCAGCGCATTCTGTTTGCCTGGGTCGCGCTGGGGGCGGCCTTCTGACCGGTTGTGGTGGCCCGCACCCTGGGCCTGAAGCCGAGCGGCGCTGTGGTCTTGACCGGTATGCTGACTGGATTTGGTCTTGCGGTCGCTTATGAGCTCGGCTGGATCGGATCCGGGCCTGGCGCGATGTGGAAAACCATTGCGCCCTGGATCGGGGCCTTCCTTGCGATGACGGTGATCAGCATGGCCGGAAAATCTCGCCTGTCAGACGAATTGGGGCTTGGCGCGGGGGATTAACCGTGCCATTTAAATGATATATCATTTGGAGGTGGATCCCGTGAAACTGGTTTCAAAAATATTGGCGATGGGCGCATCGCTTTCGGCATTGGCCGCATGTGCAACCATCAGTCAGGCCCAGGAAGGGGCGCAGCTCGATCCCACAGATGCGGCTGACTCCCTGACCATTATGCGAAAGGTCATGTGCTCGACCGTGGACAATCAGCCGGAAGTCTATTGGTGGCACGGCATTGCGCTGTCACGCGTCACTGGCGAACGTGATCGTCACGTCTTCGACGTTGAGGGCATGAATATCCGCGCCTGTTCGACCATCGAGGATGATGAGAAGGGCACCGGCCTGCATTTGGTTTCGCGCGAAATCCTGCTCTACAAGGATCCGGACACCGGCGAAGTCCTGTCGACCTGGGACAATCCCTGGACGGGCGAAACGGTCGACGTGCTGCACGTCGCCAATGATCCGGTCAATTTCAAAATGTACGAAACCGGTCGTGACGGGTCGCCCTTGCAATGGGGCGGCGAGATTGGCGAAGACGGCACCTGGTGGATGCGCAGCACGGTGCCGCTCTGGTATCCAAATCCGCTGGCCAGCGAATTCCAAAAGGAAATTGGCGGCACCTATCACGCCACTGAAATGTTCAACTTCTTCGGCCGGACCGATGATTTGCTCGATCCCGAAACGGATTCCGCAAAGATCACCGTCGGGTGGGCGCGTATGGCAGATTGGCTGCCATGGATGGACATGAATGGTCGGCAGGGTCTGCTTTATATGCACACAGCCGGGTACAAGCTTGAACGCTATGACCAGCTGTCAGATACGATGAAGGCGGAAATCGCGACGCATTATCCGGAATATACCAGCCCGCCACCGGCCGGCGATCCGCGCGCCAATATGACCAGTTGGAAATATTATAAAGGCATTCGCGACGGGTCGATTACGGCACCCGATCGCGGCTCTGAATAAGCAGCATGATCCTTCCAAACTATAAGGCCGGGATTTTGTCCCGGCTTTTTTTTGAATGTCTTAGAAGGTCTCGTTTTCGTAGGCGGCCCAGTCTTTGGTGACGAATGTCTCATCCACCAGGGTGCGCTGGAACAAGCGATCGGCCTTGAACCATTGCCAGACGCGGGCGCGTGATTGTCCGTCATCGGACAGCTGAATCATTTCATAGAGATAGAGATCCGGTTCGCCCGTCCGTGTCCAATTGAGCATAGTGGTTCGGTTGAAATCATCGAGCGCCACATCGCACGCCCAGCCATTGATAAACTCATTATCCCATTTCAAACGGCCATTCTCGACCATGGCCGGGAAGTCTCGCGTTTCGCGCTTGCCATCCGCCCAACGATAAAGATTGGTCTGATGGTATGGGTGCCCAGAATCCGGAAATCGACAGATCAGGCGCGAATCATGTTCGTCGATCAAAACCCCTGCAGGATTGAAGAACCTGTACTTGCCTTCCCACACGCCTTCATGGCGGGCCAGCAAGGGCATGATGGTCTTCAATTCGTTTGCGGTCATTCCTTCGGGCATTGAAGGCTCCTTTCCTGGATGTGTGTTGTTTTCGTCACGAGACGTCGAGAAAGTTTCCTGGCGGGCTGGTCAAATCACAATTTCGCACTTAGACCAAACCTGAGGATAAAAGATATATCATTATGTCATTTGTGTCGATGACACGATGACGCAGCGGGGAGACTCATATGTCCAGAAAATTTTTGATGATTGGTGCGGCGGCGATCGCGATGAGCGCATATGCCATGCCCACGTCGGCGCAGGATGTCAGCGGCGACGAGGAAGCCGAATCCCGGCAGCAGACAATTGTCATCACCGGCCGGAAAAAAGCGGAAACACTGCTTGAAGCGCCAATTTCCGTTTCTGCGTTCTCAGCCGAAACGTTACAGGACTTCGGAGCGCTGAGCGCTCGTGACGTGGCTGATTTGACGCCCGGTCTTCAAATCAATGGAGATTTTGGTCGAACCGGTGAACGTCCCGTCATCCGCGGTATTTCGAACTTGCGTGCGGAAACCCCTCAACCCGTTGGACTTTTCATTGATGGTGTTTATGTCCGCTCAGGCTTGATCTCTGAAATACTCGATAATGTCGAGCGCGTGGAAGTGCTGAAAGGCCCGCAAGGTGCCTTGTATGGCCGGTCCACTTATGGCGGCGTTATCAACTATATTTCGAAGACACCGGATCAGTTTGAAGCCGACCTGAGCGCGACCTATGCTGAACACGATCAATACGAAGTGACGGGCCGGATTGCCGGGCCGCTGGCTGACGGTCTCAGTGCGGCGATCGGTGGGCGATATTACACGTATGGCGGCGAATACGATAATGTCAGCGCAAATACCGCTGGCGCTCGCGATGTTGGAGAAGAACAGACGACGGCGGTTTATGGCTCCCTGAATTTCCAACCGTCGCAGACTCCTGAGCTGGAAATCAATCTTCGCGGATACTATTCAAAGGATGAAGACGGTCAGTTTGCCGGCCAGTTGTTTGACTCAACATTCAACAATTCTGTTGCTGCTGGCGGAACGGCGTGTCCCGAGGTTATTCGCTCCTACTTCTGCGGTGAGGCTTCGACGCCGGACAATGTCGATATCTCTACCTCGGCAGATCAGGGACAGATAGTTTCGCCATTCTTTGGAGGCATTCCCGCGGCGTGGGATTTCCGAGCCGGGCTGGATCGCGAAATCACACGTGTGACCGGCGATGCGTCCTACGACTTTTCTGAAAATCTGACGCTGACTTACATGGTGGGTTTGACCCAGGAAGACACCCACAATGTGGTAAACCAGTCCTACTCACCAAACATAGTCGGCAAATCGTTCGGGTCGTTCCCATCCGCAAGGGTGACAGATGCTATGGCAGCCCGCCCCTATTGGTCACAAGAACATCGTTTGAATGGTTCGATCGGCTCCAGTCTCGACTGGATTCTGGGCGTCTTCGTTTATGACGAAGAAAATGAAGGACGTGACCGTAATATTCTGGAAGCGAATTACGCTTTTGATGGATCATCCGAAAATGAAGAGACAGCCGTCTATGGCGCCATTGATTTTGCGCTGACGGATGCCTTCTCGATCGGATTGGAAGGGCGGGCCTATGAAGAAGATGTATCGGTCACCACGGTGAGCGGCGTCGATCTGTCAGAATCGTTTGATGGCTTTACCTGGCGTGCAACGGCAGAATACCAGTTCCCGAATGATGTGCTGATCTATGGTAATGTATCGACCGGCAACAAGGCCGGTGGATTCAATACCGGTGTCGATCCCTCCAATCCGGCCGAAGCGCCATTCGTGTCATTCGATGAGGAGCTTGCAACTCAATATGAGATCGGTGCCAAAGGTCAGTTTATGGATAACCGGTTGCGGCTTTCGGGAGCCTTGTACCGGATCGAGCTTGAAGACCAGCAGATCAGTCAGGTTGTTATCCTGAATGAAGGAACCCCTGACCAGGTTCAGGTCACCGTGGTGCTGAATGCCGGTGCGACCGAGATTAATGGATTTGAAGTCGATGGTCAGTTTGACGTCACCGAAAATTTCACCATTGGCGGCGCCTGGTCGACATCAGACGGAGAATTTACAGAGGGCAGTGATCCGACACAGGCGACGATATTGCCGTCGGACACATTGGTCGGATTTTCCGTGCCTCGCGTGTCAAAAAACTCCGGCATTGTTTCGGGCACTTATACATTCGAAGATTTTGCCGGCTGGCAACCGAGTGTTCGCGTTGATGGCCTCTATGCATCTTCGCGCTACGCGCAAGTCCAAAACCTGATCGAAACAGGTGACAGTTTCAAGGCAAATGCTCGCCTGACATTCACGAATGAAGAGCATGGCCTGGAAGCATCATTCTGGGGCCGGAATATCGGGGATGATGATACGCCGGCGAACGTGGTTCGCTATGTCGATCCCGGTGATTTTCGCTTTTTCGCGCGGGCGCACGTATCATTCCTTCCGCGTGGCTCTCAATATGGCGTGACCGTTCGCAAGTCATTTTAAAGACGCGAAAACTGACGTAAAAAAAAGGCGGATCCGCGGATCCGCCTTTTTTATGGAGAAGACTTGAACATGTTGCATCGTCATCTGTTAAGCGTTTGCATCTTGATGCTGACATCGTCCTGTGCGACCGCGCAGGAGTCACCAGCCACAGCGCCGGGGTGGTTGGTCAAGGATTATCATGAATTTGTCGACCAGTTTGAAGGCCGATGGGACAGCGACCGCCATGTCTTCTTTGCCGAAGATGCGGGGATGGAGACCGACCAGATCGCGCCGCGCCAGCATATTGAAATCTCGCCAGCAGTGCTGAGCGAGGAAGCGGATCCGAACGCGCTTGTCTCCGTGTTTCAGGCGGTCCGAACCGTTGAGGGGGAGGAGCCCGCGACACTGGTGCACACGATCACGCTCGACAGTGCCCGGCAACACATTCGTCAATCGATCGCGCTGCCCGGCGGTGTGCTGCCGCCCGTTCCGACCGGATGTGACGTCTATTGGCAGCGCCAGGGCGGGCAGTTTCAAGGCGAGGCTGTGGGTGAGGGCTGCGATTCTCTGTTTCCGCGCCCGGTATCTGACGCGTCGCTCAATGTCAGCATGATGCTTTCGGATAAGGATTTCTGGGTTACTGCATCCCGCGGCAGCGAAGCCGTTGAAGCGCGGCTTCGGCGCGCCCGCACATTCGAGTGCTGGACCGCGATTCTGCGCGGCGCTTCGCATGGCGATTCCGGTGAAGGTATGCGCGACTGGGATTTCCGCCGCGGTGTCAGTTTGCACGATCAGGGCGGCGAGGCCGTGTTGATGACGGACGAAGAGACACCGCGCAAGATCCGCCTGCGCCTGCGCAATGTGGACTGGCCGTATGGAACCAATCGCCCCTCACTCACCCTCTATGTTATGGAAGGCGACAGTGACCGCGCCGTGTCTTATGCCTGGAATGAGGGCGATGCCGAGCGGATCGGGATCAATCTGCGCTGGATTCAAGCCAGTTGCACCCATGCGCCGGAGGGCGCGGCAGACTGATCAGATCGGCAGCTCAGTAGTGTTTTTCAAACACTCCATGGCGAAGGTGGCACTGACATCTGCGACCTCGATCTTGGAGATCAGAGATTTATAGACCCGGTCATAATCAGCTACAGAATTGACCGCGATTTTCAGCAAATAGTCGACCTCGCCCGCCATGCGATAAAACTCAACGACTTCCGGAACGGCCGAGACGGTTTTCGAGAATTTCTTGAGCCAGGCGGATGAATGATCGCTGGTCTTGACCGCGACGAAGACGGTTTGGCCGAGGCCGAGTTTCTCCGGATCACAAATGGCGACACGTCCCTGGATGATGCCATCGTCCTCGAGTCTGCGAACGCGCCGCCAGCATGTGTTGACGGAGACGCTCAGCCGCTCGCCAATCGTCTCCAGAGGCGTCGTCGAATCGGCTTGCAGGATTTTCAGGATCTGGCGATCGGTATCATCAATATTTCTCATGAATATAGCATATAATCGAAAATTCTTACGAAAAATAGTCTTTCACAGCGAAAGAGCGTAATGATTTTTGACATTTTATGCGTCAAAATCCTCGCATAGGAGGCAGTCATGGCGTTTTCTGGTCTGACCGAGATCGAGTTTTGTGAGCAACGTAAGTTGAATTCGCTCGCCCATATGATCGGGCGAACCCCGCTGCTCGCGGTCCATCTGACCTGGAAAGGAAAGCGTCGTGTCATATTCGCCAAGGCCGAACACTACAATCTGACGGGCAGTATCAAGGACCGGATGGCGCTGAACATCTTGCGATGTGCCTATGCCAGCGGCGCCCTGAAGCCCGGCGACACAATCGCTGAAGCAACAAGTGGAAATGCCGGCATCGCCATCGCCGCGCTGGGGCGCGCGCTCGGTCATCCGGTGCGCATCTATATGCCGGACTGGATGAGCGAAGAACGAAAGTCGCTGCTGCGATCGCTGGGCGCGGATCTGCATCTGGTTTCGCGGGAGGAGGGCGGGTTCCTCGGCGCGATTGCGGCCACGGAAGCACTGGCCGCGGCGCGGGAAGATGTCTTCCTGCCTTGCCAGTTTGCCAATCAGGATAATTGCAATGCGCATGCGGCGAGCTCGGGTCCCGAGAGTCTCAGCCAACTGGCCTCCCAGCACCTCCCCCCCGATGCGTTCATTGCCGGGGTTGGCACGGGCGGCACAATCATGGGGGTTGGGCGTGCCTTGCGTGAGGCCGCGCCCGCCGTGAAAGTGCATCCGCTCGAGCCGTTGGAATCGCCGACCTTGTCGACCGGGTACAAAATTGGGTCGCATCGCATTCAGGGTGTTTCCGATGATTTCATTCCTGCCATCGTCAAGCTCGATGAGATTGATGACGTGGTTTCCGCGAGTGATGGTGATGCCATCCTCATGGCCCAGACCCTTGCTTCCGAACTGGGACTTGCTGTCGGCATATCCTCCGGTGCCAATCTGATTGGTGCACTGGCCGTCCAGGACCAGCTCGGAAGTGAGGCGACTGTCGCGACGATTTTCTGTGATGATAATAAGAAATATCTCTCGACGGATCTCGCCCGAACCGAACCCGTCAAACCGGGTTATGTAACGCCAGACGTAAAATTGATCGGCTTTGAGAGCATTCCCTATTATGCCGCGGAACCAGCGGCCGCTTCGATGATGGCATAGGCCGCGCGCTCACCTGATTCCATCGCGCCTTCCATGCCTGTGTGCAGGAAAGACGTATGTTCGCCGGCAAAGTGCAACCGTCCGGATGGCTGTGTCACCCGTTCTGCCCAGGGCTGAATCTGGCCCGGCGCCCAATGCATATAGGCGCCGCCGCTCAAGGCCTGGTCTTCATCCCAGCGCACGACGGCGTGCGCTTTCGCCTTGATCCCGCGCGTCGTGGCGAGGGTTTCCTCCGCCAGCAGTTTCCAGTCTTCATCGCTCACGGAGGGGCGCGTGCCGATTCCATTGACCCAGCAGGTCAGGGCGACGGTCTCGCCGGCGGCGTTGCGCACCGGGAAGACGCGCTCGATCGGCGTGTCCGTCCACATCATGATTGGCAGGTCATCGGTCGGTGCCTGTTCGAGTTCCAGATGCACCTGCTGGATTTGTGTATAGGGCATTTGATCAATGATCGGCTGTATCGACGGCGCGTCCTCCGGCAGGGTGAGCGCGAGGGTTCGCAGCACCGGGAAGGGAAGGGTGCTAACCGCAAAGGCGGCGCGATAGGTGGTGCCATCGGCGGTGACTTCCACCCCGTTATTCGTTGCCGTAATGGCAGAAACGCGGCGTCCCATTTTCAGCGCGCCATCAGACAGGCTCGCGGCCATCGCCTCGGGCAAGCGCTGTGAGCCGCCTTCAATTTCCTCCGATCCGCCGCTTGAAGAATCAATCGCGAACAGCGTCAGGCTGCGCCACAGATTCAGCATCGAATAGGTGCCGAGATCATTGGCATTGAGCGCGATATTACAGAGCGCCAGAGACGCCGGATCAAAGCCGGCTTGCTTGAGAAAGGCCTGGGCGCTGATATCGTATTCCGTGCCGATCTCGCGCCAGGCATACTGATCAACCAGCGGGTTCTGGCCAGCTGCCGCCATGAACAGCGCCGCATCCGGTGTCGCGCGCTTGAACGCGTCTGGAAATGGGTTCTCGGGCGCCGCGGCCCAATCGCGCGCGTCAAAAACGCGATTGCCGAGGACCATGGTCTTGTCCCGCGATCCACCTGGCGCGGGCGGCACGATATTGAGACCGAGATCAATGGCGGAGGATCGAATACGGGCATAGGATTGTCCGACTTGCTGGCCACCAGCCTCGGGTCGCCCCGGGACCTGGTCCAATGTCCGCATACGACCGCCGATACGCGTGTCCGCTTCCAGGACGATGACTTTGAACCCATCGGCTTCCAGCATGCGCGCAGCGTGCAGGCCCGCCAGGCCCGCGCCCAGAATCAAGACGTCTGCATCCTGCTTGTTTTGCACAATTGGCGTGCAACTTGCTGTCAGGGCCGCACCGCTGGCGACGACAAATCCACGTCTTGTCAGTTGCATATCAGTTTTTCCTCGACGCCTGCGTGAAAAGATATACCAATAGACCGCAGGAAACATATTTCGCCAAGAGCGAATTCTCGAATCTGGAGGTCGATATGGAGCAGGACGGCGAATTCACGCGCGGCTGGCCGGTCTTGGCGGCGGCAGCGGTCGGCGTCGGACTCGGTCTCTCTCCCCTTCCGTTCTACACCATCGGCGTGATGATCCCGCCTTTGCTGGGCGAGTTTGGCCCGATGGGCTGGTCGGCGGGTGATATTCTCAACGCGCTTGCCATTTATACGTTCGGAGCCTTTTTTGCGTCGCCCTTTATCGGCGTGCTTGCGGAACGATTCGGGGCGCGTCGCGTGGCGCTGGTATCGATTGTGACCTTCGGTCTGGCGATGATGGCGCTGGCGCTGAATACGGGCTCCAAAACACTCTATATCGCGCTTTGGCTGGTGCTCGCCTTTGCAGGTGCCGGCACATTGCCGATCACATTTACCCGCCCGGTGGCGAACTGGTTCAAGGATAATCGCGGCATTGCGCTTGGGATTGCCTTGATTGCAACCGGCGTGTTCGGGGCGCTCGCCAAGTTTGGCTCTCAATATATCGTCTCGAACGAGGCGTTCCATTTTGTTGGCGGGTCCGGCTGGCGCTCGGCCTATGTGTTGCTGGGGCTGTTGCCGATCGTGATTGCGCTGCCTCTGTCTTATCTCAGCTTGCGGGATGTCAGTGACGAACCGGCCAGCGAAGCCAGCATCGTGGGCATGAAATATCCGATCCTTGGCATCGCACTGCTGGGCACAATTGGTCTGGTCTGGATGGTGATCAGTCAGGTCGTACCGCTGATCGGGCAGAATGGGCTGCGGCTGGAATATGCCATGGCGTTCGCCTTTTGCGGCCTGGTCTTCATTCCGGTGCTGATGATGATGGTCATGGATATCAAGAAATCACCGCCACAAGTCGAGGAAGGACAGGCGGTGGAGCTGCCCGGCATGACCTTGCCGGAAGCCCTTAGGGAGTGGCGGTTCTGGCTGCTCGCGATTTCCTTTGTGCCCATTTCCTATGCGATCGGTGCGATCATCCCGAACATTGAGCGCGTTTTGCGCGCGAACGAATTCGGCATGGATGAAGCTGTCGGGTTAGCCACGCTGACCGGCCTCGCGGTCTTGGGGGGACGCATCATTGGCGGCTATCTCATTGACCGATTCTGGGCGCCAGGCGTGGCCTTCTTTTTCCTCGCGTCGCCGGCCATCGCTTTGTGGATGCTCGCACAACCGGGTGTGACCCCTATGACGGCGACGATCGCGATCCTGATGATCGGGTTTGGCGCCGGGGTCGAATATGACTTTATGGCCTATATGGTGTCGAAATATTTCGGGATGAAATCCTATTCGGCCATCTATGGTGCGATCTATGGATTCTTTGCGCTGGGCGCTGGGCTGGGCCCCAGCATCATGACCGATATTGCCGATGGCCGGGGCATTCACTTCCTGGGCATCAATCTGGGCATTCTGCCCGGGCATGATTGGAACTTCACGCTGACCAGCGCGGCGATCATCCTGTTCATATCGACAATCCCGCTGCTCTTCCTAGGCAAGTATCGATACACGGACGGCCACTAGACCGACGGCGATGCATCCAGTTTGCCGAGCACCAGATCTGCGCTGTCTTTCGGGAACGCATCCATGAAGCCATAGCCCCATTGCGGGCACTCGATGATCTCGCCATTGCGCATCAATGCGTCCGCGCGGCGGGTGCATTCGGTCAGGTCGTCGGTCGGGTTCAATAGAGTGATCCGATGCGGCAGCTTTGCCAGCGCGTCATCAAACGGCTGGCCCCAGGCAAACGCCGCGACATGCCCCCATTCATAGGCCTCGCCGCCCATCATGATCATGTAGATGGACCGATCCATCATCTCCAGAGTTTGCCCCGGGCCCTGACGCTCGATGATCCGATCCCAGCTGATTTTGAAGCGCGAATGCTCGGCATCGAGGGGGATGGGGGTGAACATGTCCTTGAACATTTCGCGTTCTTCGTCTGTTAGAATGGCGGCTGAAATCATCGCGATGGCATGGACGCGGTCGCGCCCCGTTAGCGCCATTTGGGCCGCGACTTTCGCGCCCGTGTGATTGCCAAACAGATCTACGGTCGACAGGCCGAGTCCATCCACAACACGCCACATCTCCTCGGCATACATCGGGATCGTGGTCGCGTCTTCGGACGGCGCCGGATCCGACATGCCATAGCCGGGGTAATCAGGTGCAATGACCAGGCGATCGCGGCTGGCCTCGCGCATGAATGTTTCAAACTCCAGACCACTTTTCGGGCTTTGGTGCAGACAGATGAGAGCCGGTTTGCCGCCATCGCTTTGGGCCTCCGCCAGGCGATAATGGATCTGGCCAAAAGTCCCATCAACATAGCCCTTGCGCATCATCGTCTTTACTCCGCCGCGACGGTGACGACCGCCTTGCCTCTATTCTGGCCCGCCATCAGACGGGCGAACAGGGCGGGGGCATTGTCCAGGCCCTCGACCCGGTCTTCGGCGAATTTCAGCTTGCCGCTGGTGATCCAGGGTGCCGCTTCAGCAACATACTCATCCCAGCGCGGGTAGAAATCATAAACGACGAGGCCATGCAGTTGCGCCCGTTTGCCAATGATCAGGCCCGCATTCAGCGGATGCTGGCTCTGGGTCTCCGTGTGGTAAGCATCGACCAGGCCACAAAGCACGCCGCGCGCATAGGTCTGCGCATGAGTCAGGGCCAGCATGGCCATGTCGGCCGAAACGTTCTCGAAGAAGACAGACAAGCCGTCCGGCAGGGCCTCGGCCAGTCGGTCGCGCCATCCGTCGGCCTTGTAATCGATACACGCATCGAAGCCATAAGTGTCCGTCACCAGCGCGCATTTCTCCGGTCCGCCCGCAATCCCGACGACACGCGTCGCCCCTTTGATCCGCGCAATCTGTCCGACCGTGCCGCCGACCGGGCCCGCCGCCGCATCGACGAGGACCGTGTCTCCAGCGCCGACCTTGGCGAGTTGGGTGATCCCGGCCCACGCGGTCAGGCCTGGCATGCCCAGCACACCCGCATGGGCCGCGAGCGGCGCCATGGTCGGATCGATCTTGCGCACCTCCTCAGCCGGCAAGGCGACGAATTCCTGCCAGCCGCCTTCCATAGCGTGCACCCAGTCACCCTCACGAACGGCCGCCGCGCGGCTTTCAACAACCTGGCCGACAATCGCGCCGGGGATGGCGCCTGTCATCGGCTCTGGCGGGGCTTCGCCCATGTGCCGACCACGCAGGCGGGAGCCGACATAAGGATCGAGGGAGAGATGCACGACCCGAACCACCAGACCGTCGTCCGGACAGGTCGGGCGATCGGCCTCGATGATCGCAAAGTCTTCAGCCGTGGGTTTGTGATCCACCGCATGCTTCAGGGTTCCGAGCTTCATGCTTTATCCTTCAACCATTTCTATCAGTGTGCCGTCCGGGTCCTGCAGGACGCCGGCGCGCTTGCCTTGGTAAATCGCGCCGTCGCGAACGGTCGGCGCCGTCAGCCAGGGGCCCGGCAAGCTGTCAAAGTCGGGATGGAACAGGGTGCCGATGGCGCAGCCGGGCACCAGCATGCCCGCATGCCTTGGCCGCGAAACCGCGTTCTCAGGATACTGGTCCAGTTCGAGGAAGACATCCTTGTCGTGAATGAGGGTACAGATGCGGTGCAGGTCATCCAGCGGCGTGCCATACGCCTTAGCGATCATCGTGTACGGAATTTCCATTTCGCGCCCGAACGCAAGTCCGCATTTTTCCTGCATCCACGTTGCGGCGTGGTCCAGATCCGAATTGCCCATCACGAGGATGAACAATTTGTCGATCAGGCTGCCCGCGCGTGGCAGATCGTATTCGGGCAGATCATCATTGATCTGGGTGAGGTAGACGATTTCCTCATCCGGACCTTTGACCTGCATCGGATGGATGGCATCGAGGCCGGGGATCTTGTTGGGCGGTCCGATAATTTCGAACGGGCTGTCCAGCATGCGTGCGTTCGCTGCCATGACGTCCTGGACACAAATCTCGATCGCGTTCCAGCCATAGGATCGCAGGGCCTTGAATTTCTCGACCGGCGGTTGTTCGACAAAGCGCAGGAAAATGTCTGCGCCGGAGCTTGGTTGCATCACCGCATAAGGGCAGCCTGCGGATTTCGGCGTGTGCCAGCTGGACGCCAGCGCCTCGGGGATCACCCCTTGTTCGATGACCGCATAATCGAAATAGTCGCTATAAAGACCCATGGTCCAGGACAAGTCGGCAACGGTCCCGGTCGCAGCGCGG
>ERZ1740072.151-NODE-151-length-31562-cov-8.974990_pt1 | contig 31562 bp, 23 predicted proteins | sample MGYA00581733_ERZ1740072 | MGnify/ENA primary metagenome ERZ1740072 (study PRJEB43018, sample SAMN04849741) | marine metagenome | isolation source: floating plastic debris | place: Pacific Ocean | collected 2008-08-30 | study: EMG produced TPA metagenomics assembly...
CCAACGACTGGAGCCGCCCTCTACCCACCGGACGCGTCAACGAAGTCATGGCCATCCTGACCCGGCGAGTGCGAGTGAATTAGCTCCAAGATCCTGGATACCAGGCATACTAGGGTTTAATCAAGTTTGGGGAGACAATACTCAAAGCCCCCAAACTTGGGGTTTGGGGGCCTGAACAACTTTAAGTCCTCTTACAGAACCTTAGGGTACTAGACTTTTCTGCGAGGGGTATCGTCAAGCCCTAAGCCAGACCCACCAGCTTCTCGCTCAGTTCCCACAGCCGCCGAGCTTTTACATCGTCCAATGCCTCATTCGACATCTCTTGCACAAAAGACTTGCGTCCCTCCTGCTGACGATTACCCCAGCTCCAGTAGTAGCCAGACTGCTCATATCCCGGATCGGCGGCCACTGCCGCTACGCGATCGCCTGCTACTGCTTCAGTCACATAGCCCTTGGTAATATTCTTCTGGAACCAAGGGAAAATAGTCCGAAATGCAGAATAGTGATTCCGGAACAGCTCAGTTTCAGCCACACAGCCCGGATACAGCGAGCTAAACACAACATTACTAGAGTCGCCATAGCGACGGTGCAGCTCACGCATGGTGAGCACGTTGCACAGCTTGCTGTCTTTGTAGGCTTTACCTGGCTTAAACTTCTTGCCATTGGCCATGGTGACCGGTGCTTTAAAGCCCTGCTCAAATCCTTCTAGGTTGCCCAGGTCCGGCGGTGCCGGGAAGGGAATCTTACCGCCGAGTTCCTTGGGATTCGCCGTTACGGTACCAAGAATGACCAAACGAGGATGGGATGACTTTTTCAGGTCCTCTAGCATCAGGTTGCACAGTAAAAAGTGCCCCAAATGGTTAGTCGCCATGCTTAGCTCATAACCGTCTTCGCTACGCATGGGTTCTTTGAGCAGTGGCAAATAGACCGCCGCATTACACACTAGCGAGTCCAGCGTCTTGCCAGTGGCGCGAAATTCTTTAACAAAGCTGCGTACGCTATCTAAACTGGCCAGGTCGAGTTTAATGATGGAGTAGCTGCCGTTGGGGATGCCCACTTCTTTAGCTACCTTTTCAGTCTTAGGTAGATTACGACAGGCCATCACCACGTGCCAGCCCCTATCGGCCAATGCTTTTGCTGCGTATAGGCCAACACCGGAAGAGGCCCCGGTAACGATCGCCGTTGATTGCTGAGATTGAGCCATGGGTATAGATGTCTAAAAGCGCGTCTAAAGTGTTATTAAACCGTGAGTATCCTAGGATCTCATACGGTCGAGCGCTAATAGCTATCTGAAATAAACCTTAAGCAATGTGGGGCAAGATTGTAGATTGCAAGGATACGTAAAGAGATATTACAACATCCGGTATGGGAAGGCTGCTCAAAAAGCCTACCGTGTAGGCACATGCGATCGCATCGCAATGACGCTCAACCTGTGTGTACACGGCAGGCTGGGAGCTAAGGCTAGCTTTTGGGCGATCGCGTCACTTTACCACCAGATCCGCCCACAGAGCCCCAGGTGGGTGAGGACCCCTTCCCCTGGGTTTTACAAAACGAGCCTTGAAACCGGGAAGGATCGCCAAAAACTAGAGGCTCCTGTTCGGGCTGCTCAGGCTGATTGGGTTCTTGAATAAACCCCAGGGCCTGCAATGCCTTTGGGCTCCAAGGTTTACCCATAAACATAAACATTCCAGGAGACTTGGAAACGGTCAGATATAAGTGGCAGCGGCGTTTGGTATGCCAAAATCGTTGCTGTTTCATAACAGTTCGCTAGGTGAGAGCAAGGTGAGACAAGACAGACAGGAGAAAGCACGTTTAGAAACTGCAATCAGAGCCCACCTAAAACTTCCCAAAGAAGAATCAAAATCTTCGGGTAAAAACAGTATTTTTGATAGATGCCAGTGGGCAAAATCGGCTATCTGTGAGATAGTAACTATCTTGGGGATCGCTGATGATGCCTGTAAAAGAGCCTAGGTTGATGGATTTGCCACAGTTTGGATAGCTCCACTATGGCAAGATGATAAACACTGTTTTAGGCTGTCTTTTAATGCAGTTTTCTACGAGACTTTCCGTCCGTTCTACTCTTCGTACAGCTGCAGATTTACCCGGATTATTTGGCACGTTTGTTACAAAGCCCTGACTCTTTTAAGCCAGGGCCTTGAGATTCACTATTTGAGAGAATATTGACGCTAGCGCCACCTATCGCGAGATAAAAAGCGAATGTGAGCTAAGCCACGGTAACCGCATCAGACAGGTAGACATCCTGGATCAGATTAAACAGTTTGACGCCTTCCTTAAACTCCCTCTGAAATGTTTTGCGACCTGAAATCAAACCACAGCCGCCCGCCCGCTTGTTGATCACAGCAGTCCGCACGGCGTCGGCAAAGTCGTTATCCCCTGAGGCTCCACCGGAATTGATCAGCCCAGCTCGACCGGCATAGCAGTTCAGCACCTGATAGCGGGCCAGATCGATGGGGTGGTCGGTGGTCAAGTCGGAATACACCAGGTCATGGGTTTTGCCGTAGGTTTCACCAGTGGCCTGGGTCACGGCTTTATAGCCGCCATTATTTAGAGGCAGCTTTTGCTTAATAATATCGGCTTCAATGGTGACCCCTAGATGATTCGCCTGACCGGTCAGATCGGCAGACACGTGATAGTCCTGGTCTTGCTTAAAGACGCCGTTACGTAAGTAGCACCACAAAATTGTGGCCATCCCATGCTGATGGGCTAGGGCAAAGGCGCGGCTAACCTCTTGGATCTGTCGCGCCGCTTCGGGTGAGCCAAAGTAGATGGTGGCACCGACCGCAACGGCCCCCAAGTCCCAGGCTTGCTCGACAGCAGCAAACATGAGCTGGTCAAACTGGTTGGGGTAGGTGAGCAGCTCGTTGTGGTTGAGTTTGACGATAAATGGAATCTTGTGGGCATATTTGCGAGACATCATGCCCAGCACACCCAGGGTGGTAGCTACCGCGTTGCAGTTGGCTGCGATCGCAAGCTCAATAATATTCTGTGGGTCAAAATAAATCGGATTGGGCGCAAAAGATGCGGCTGCCGAATGCTCAATCCCCTGGTCTACCGGCAAGATAGACAGATAGCCCGTATTTGCCAGCCGCCCCGTTCCATACAGCTGTTGCAAACTGCGTAGAACCTGCGGATTGCGATCGGTTTGAGCAAAGATCCGATCGACCCAATCAGGTCCAGGTAAATGGAGCTGGCTACTAGGTATTTTTGCTGAGTAGGTCATCAGGTCATCAGCGTCTTGTCCTAGCCAATCAGCAATGGATCGGGATGACGAGGTTGCAACCATAGCTATCTCACCGTACGGTATCGAAAATTCATCCCCAGGTTAACGCGCTCTACAGAATCTGAGACCGTCCCATCCTTAGAATTAGATGAGGAACCAAAATAACAGTTTGACGACGATATGGGCCGTTTCCCACAGACTGGGAACCATCTGCTTGATGATCAGGTCTAACTAAAGTGAGATGGTCTTTTTGGGTGCCATTTACCAAACAGTATCAGGGGTACTTATAAAGACTGCGTATAGTTTCACAACCCAACAAAGCTTTGAACGCCGCTCTACCTCGGTCTTTAGACAGTGACTGAGGACAGCAGACCTAATCTCCGTACGGTGAAATGGTCGGAATTTATCTGTTTTACTTGAAAATAGTAAGAGATTTCTTTAGTAAACCAGCACGTTTGTTCAGCAAGGTGAACGGTCAAGCGAGCGCCGACTTGGTTGTTGAAAATTTTTGATACATAGCTCTTTTCATAGATTGATGGAATGCATCTCATCCCCAGATTTAGTAACACCAAGCAATCTATAGGTAGTGACATGTCTGCCACTGTCCCACTTTGGAAAGACGCTCTCATGTCGGTTAGCGCCCGTCCTCTAGAACTCGATACCACCCTAAAGCACGTGGTGCTGGAGGTCAGACAGCTGCTCAAAGCCGATCGAACGGCTATCTTTAGATTTGAGGGTGGAGCAACCGACAAAGGTCAGTTTGTTGTAGAAGATGTGGCAGCAGACTACGCGTCTATTTTAGACCTACCCACAGAAGAACAGACCCGCTTTGGCAGTGAGCCGCTCCAATCTCATCAAGGAGCGCTGTGGGCTGTAACCGATATTTATGCGGCTGACCTCACGCCGCAGTGTATTGCATTTCTCAGTCGGCTGCAGGTGCAGGCCAAGCTCGTCATTCCAATCTTTAAGCAGCAAACTCTATGGGGGCTGCTGTGGGTGCATCACTGTCAGTCTAGCCATCAGTGGCACCCTGAGGAGATCAAACTTACCCAACAGGTTGTTGAACAGCTCAGCATCGCCCTCCAGCAGGCAGAAGGGGATAAAAGCATTAGTCAACCCGCTCTGCAGCCAGGCAGGGTTCAAGATACCGATCGCGAGCAGGCCTTGGCTAAGACCATTAGCAAGATCCGTCAGGCTCTAGACATCGATACGCTACTAGCCTCGGTCACCACAGAAATACAAAACTTTTTACGAGCCGATCGAGTCGCTATCTTTCAGTTCACTCCCGAGCAAGCTTGGGAAGGAGAGTTTATTGCTGAGACGGTATCAGACCCCTGGCAGTCAATTCTGACTCAGCGCATCCATGGGCACAGCTTAAAAGAACGATTTGTCACCCAGGGGGATGGCCGCCAGATTCATGTTGCGGACGATATTTACACAGCCGACCTCAGTCATGCCTATCTTGACATTTTAGAACAACTGCAGGTTCGAGCCAATTTGGTTATCCCTATTTTACAAGGTGAACAGCCTTGGGGATTGCTGTGCGTACACCAGTGTGAGCACGGGCGTCACTGGACTGTCGACGATACTAGATTTGTTCAGCAAATTGTTGAATACCTGAGCTTTGCACTGCAGCAGCTGAAGCTACTAGAACAGCTGCGCTATCAGACCGAACAGCAAAAGTCTCTAACTGGGGTGATCACACGCATTCGTGAATCACTAGATTTAGAGACGATTTTTCAAACAACTGCTCAGGAAGTGAGACAGCTTCTAAAAGCCGATCAGGTGGGCATATTCTTCTTTCATAGTGAGGAGCACTGGGAAGGACAGTTTGTAGCTGAAGACCACGGAGTCGGGATTACGTCAATCTTAGGAGAGAATGTCTACGACCGTCGCTTTGGTGAAAACTATACGCCTATCTATCAAGAAGGGCAGATGTATGTTTCAAATAATATCTATGAAAACAATTTAGAAAGCGGTCAAATTCAAACGCTGGAGCGACTGGGTATTAAGGCCAATGTAGTATCGCCCATTGTCAATGGTACTGAGCTATGGGGATTGCTATGTATCCATCAATTTCAGAGCCCTCGCCAGTGGCAGCTCTCTGAAATTGAATTTATTGATCAAATTGCTAAACACTTAGGAGTGGCCCTCGAGCAGTGGAGCCAAGTAGAGCAGCTAAAGCTGCAGGCGGCTCAGATCGCCTATATCTCTTCGCGAGAACGAGCCTTAGAGCAGCAGCAGCTCCTATCTCAAACAATTAATGCGATTCGCGATTCGCTTCAGCTTGAAGAGATTTTTAATACCACAACCCAAAGAATTCAGTCACTCTTTAAAACCGATCGGGTCGTCATTTTTCAATTCAACCCTGACTGGAGCGGTCAGTTTGTAGCTGAGTCTGTAGCCGAGGGCTGGCCCAAGCTGGTGGAAACCCAGGAAGTCATTCGAGATGCTTACCTGATGGAGAACCAGGGAGGCTGCTACGCCCATCAGCAGGAGACTCTGGCCGTCGATGATACTGAGCAAACTGACTACGAAGCTGCCTACATGGCGCTACTAGAAGGCTCTGATGCTCGAGCCTGTATGATTGTGCCCATCATGGAGGGCAGTCGGCTGTGGGGGCTGCTAATCGCCTGCCAAAATACCTGTCCGCGTCATTGGGCCACGGATGAAATTGATTTTTTGTCTCAGGTAAGCACTCAGCTAGGGGTAGCCCTAAACCAGGCAGAAGCAGTAGCCCAGGTGCGTGAACAGGCAGCAGCTCTACAAAAGGCAACCGACCGGCAAAGAGCCCTGACACTGACCATTGATAAAATTCGTCAGTCCTTGGACATTGACGTGATTTTTACCACCACCACCCAGGAGGTGCGGCAGCTATTAGAAGTCGAGCGGGTGGCCATTTATCGGTTTAACGCCGACTGGAGCGGCACCTTTGTCGCTGACTCGATGATCGATAGCTGGCAGCCCGCCAAACCCAGCCCGACAATGATTCAAGATGTGTTTGCTAAACCTGAGCAAGATGGTCAGCTGCCGCGCAATGAGGTATTTGTACCAATTTCCCAAGGAGAGAAACTGTGGGGGTTGCTCATGGCCTATCAGACCTCTAAACCTCGGTACTGGGATGATGATGAGGTCAGTCTGTTGGCCCAGGTGGGAACTCAGTTAGGCATAGCCCTACAGCAAGCAGAGCTATTAAACAAGACACAGCAGCAAACGGCCACACTCAATCAAACCCTACAAACGCTAAAAAGCACCCAGGCTCGGCTAGTCCAGGGGGAAAAGATGGCGGGGTTAGGGCAGCTGGCCGCAGGGATTGCCCATGAGATTAACAATCCGGTTGGGTTTATTTCAAGCAACTTAGAACCGATGCAGGAGTACGTTTCGGGACTGTTGGAGCTGCTGAGGCTCTACCAGCAGCAGTATCCAGAACCGGTACAGCCAATCCAGAACAAGATTGACGACATTGAAATGGATTTTGTCTTGGAAGATCTGCCTAAGATCATGACATCCATGAAGATGGGGACCAGTCGCATTGTCGATATCGTTAGGAGCATGCAAAATTTCTCTCGGGTCGATGAAGCCGCCATTAAAAATGTGAATATCCACCAGGGAATAGACAGTGCCCTGCTGATTTTGAAGCATCGGCTTAAAGCCAGCAAACATCGCTCCGCCATTGATATTGTTAAGTCCTACGGAAACATACCGGTTATACAGTGCTATGTCAGTCATTTGAATCAGGTTTTTATGAACCTGATCGTCAATGCTATTGACGCCTTTGAAGAGGCCAGAACGCCAGAAATTCAGATTCCAGAAATTCGAATTTCAACGGTCTGGCAACAGGAATCGCAGACTTTGTTGATCGAGGTTGCCGATAACGGTCCTGGTATTTCCGAGGATGTTTTAGACAATATTTTTAACCCATTCTTTACGACTAAACCAGTGGGCAAGGGAACAGGATTAGGACTGTCGATTAGCTATCAAATTGTGACAGAAATGCACAAAGGCAAGCTCTCTTGCCAATCTAAGCTCGGACAAGGAACTACGTTTTCCATTGAGATTCCAGTGGCTATTTAGCCGGTCGGCTAAATAGCTATGCAGTCAGGGCTTTCTTGACTTCTACGGCCCAAAAGCTGATGGTACCCAGCAGAAGTGCGATCGCAACCTCCTGAGCGCTTAGCGCCACCGTCGAGAAAAACACCTGAGCGATGGGCACATAAACCACCACCAGCTGTAAACAGGCTGTTAGAAACACCGCTGCCAACAGTTTTTTGTTAGACAGTAGCCCAATGCTAAATAGCGACTCCGATGACGAGCGGACGGCTTCTGAAAGCGCAATCCGAGAAAATGCCAGCGTTGTAAATACCATCGTCTGCCAGGCAGGGTTGTTACCACTCCAATAGCTATAGGCCACCAGCAACAATACCAGTCCTAGAAGCAGCCCAATCCAAAGAATATCTTTACCAAGACCTCGACTAAAAATACTCTCATTAGGATGATAGGGCGGTCGCTCCATGACATTTTTTTCAGCGGGTTCAAAGCTCAGCGCCAACGCCAACAGGCCATCTGCGATCAGGTTAATCCATAAAATTTGGATCGGCACCAGCGGAATGGGCATCCCTAAAAAAGGAGCCAAAAACAACAGCCACAGCTGGCCCACATTACCTGCCAGCGTGTACTTAATAAATTTGCGAATATTGTCATAGATCACCCGGCCTTCCCGCACTGCCGCCACAATCGAGGTAAAGTTATCGTCCTGCAGCACAATATCTGCAGCTTCTTTGGCCACATCGGTCCCAGTTATCCCCATGGCCACACCAATATCCGCCTGCTTAAGAGCTGGGGCATCATTGACCCCGTCTCCCGTCATGGCAACAATGTGGTTCTGGCCCTGCAGCGTCTGGACAATTCTGAGCTTGTCTTCCGGGGTGACTCTGGCATATACGCCGGTCTTGGTCACGGCTGTTGCTAGCTGCTCGGCGGGTAGTTTGCTAAGCTCTTGCCCGGTGAGCAAACTGTCGCTGGCAATGCCTAGATCCTGAGCAATATGCTGGGCGGTGAGGGGATGGTCCCCAGTAATCATAACTACCTGAATCCCCGCTGTGCGACAGAGATCAATGGCGGCCTTAACCTCGGTACGGGCCGGGTCCATGAGCCCCATCATCCCTAAAAAGACAAGATTTTGCTCTAACTGGTCGGTCTCTGGCACCGCCGACAAAGGCCGAAACGCCAGCCCTAATACCCGCAGTCCCTGGTTGGCCAGCTGGTCGTGGGACCGATAGATTCGCTGACGCAGCTCGTCGGTTAGCACCTGGACTCGATTATCTAGCCAGACTCGATCCATAGTGGGCATCAGACTGTGCAGCGCCCCTTTACTAAAGACCACCGTCTGCGTGTTGGACGGCACCACCTGCTGCCACATCTCTTGTATAGTGGCGCTCAGCGGCTGCGTACAGCGGTGACAGGTGGTCATCCGTTTACGTTTTGAATCAAAGGGAACCTCGCTGATGCGGGGCCATAGCCGATCTAACTTACGCTTGGGCAGACCGACCTGAGCAGCGGCAGTCACTAGCGCGGTCTCGGTTGGATCGCCCACAGCCTGGTCGTTATCTAGAGACGCATCATTACAAAAGACACCGCTCAGCAGCAACAAATTTAGGGCAAGATTGCCAACAACGTTGTTATCACAGAGCGATATTTGCTGTCCAGCAATGTCTAAAACAGTGACGGTCATGCGGTTTTCAGTCAGGGTCCCTGTTTTATCCGAACAGATGGTCGTCACCGAGCCCAGAGTCTCCACCGCAGGTAAATGACGGATCAGGGCCTGACGCTTTAGCATTCGTTCTGCCCCCAGCGCCAGGGCAATGGTCACCACGGCGGGCAACCCTTCAGGCACAGCCGCCACGGCTACACTAACCGCCGTCAGCAGCATCTGCCGCAGCGGTTCTCCTTGAATTAATCCCATGGCGGCAATCACCAGGGAAATGGAAATGGCACCGGCTCCCAGGACTTTACCCAGCTGGGCCAGACGCTTTTGTAACGGGGTGGGCTCAGCGTCAACCGACTGCAGCATCCGAGCAATGTGACCAATCTCAGTCCCCATCCCCGTTTCGGTAACGACAAAAATACCGCGCCCCCGAGTAATGGTGGTGCTGTGGTAGACCATATTGCAGCGGTCTCCCAGGGCCTGCTCATCGCTGAGGACGGTCGTCGCCTGTTTGTCTACGGGAGCTGATTCACCGGTTAGGGCCGATTCTTGCACCTGCAGATTGGCTGTTTCCACCAGACGGCCGTCCGCCGGGACCACATTGCCAGCTTCTAATAGCACCAGATCGCCACGCACCACAGACGCCATGGAGCATTCTTGCACCTGCCCGTCTCGCTTGACGCGCACGGTGGGGACAGACAGTTTTTTAAGCGCCGCCATTGCCTGTTCGGCTTTATGTTCCTGGCGTACCCCTAAAACAGCGTTAAAAATGACAATGGCAAGAATTGCGATCGCATCGCGCAAATCCCCCACAATTAAAGAAATGATTGCCGCCACAATCAGCATCACCACCAGGGGTTCGCTAAGCTGCTCCCACAGCACCTGCCAGGATGATTTACCGGCGACAGATATTAATTCATTGGGGCCCTCTCGCAACAGGCGCTGGTGAGCTGTTTTACTCGTTAATCCAGTCTCTACATGGCTGTTGACCTGTCGTGTGACGACATCGGCCTCAAGTTGGTACCAGTGACTCACCGCTGTGCCCGCTAATTTGAATAATTCAGACGTCTCTTTGCCGCCAGAGTAATAGTTTAGCGCCCCAATAGATAATGAGTTATACCCTTTCAAAAAGAATAAAAAGCTTCAACGGAGATATACAGATCCGCTGAAGCTTTTAAGTTTATGTTTCTAAACACCAACGCGCGTCTAGAAAGGTAGGGGGGTAGCTCAGTTAGTCTTGATAGAGCAAAATCGACTGGTTCGGCTCCACCACCACCACCGTTGGAGCGGTTACATTGCCCACCACAACACCAGCAGCCGCACCGCCTAAAATCTCTAAGAAGTCCGCATCGCCCAGGACTTCACCGACAATCAGTCCGCCCGCCGCACCAATGGCCGCATCCTCAATAATGTCATCGGTATCGGTTTGACGCGGGTCCTTTCGATCGGCAAGAGTCTCTGAAACCGCGTCGAGTTCAAAGATGCGATCGCCCACTTCTGCTGAATTAGCTACGTAGCGCAAACCCCCGTCAACCGGCTCAAACTGGCCTCGAATGATACTACCCTCGGGTAGAAAACGATCGCCGATGGATGTCCGATTTTCTAGTCGTAGCGTGTACTCATGGACATCATTTTTATTGAGATAGAGAGTTTCATCACTCCGAATCACGGTGCTCAATGTCTGAGTTGCCTGAGCAACAATAACAGGCTCAGCGACAGTCTCCTGAGCCCAGGCCGGACCGACAACAGCGCCAAGAGAAATAAGCGTACTGGCAATGGCAATTGCTTTCACGGTGGATACCCCCACTAGATTCTTCAGCCGATTTAATATCGGTTTCTCCTAGGAACAGGCTACAGATGATAGCTCTATTCAAGAGAACGTCCCACATCCTCCCTAGTCCGCAAGCAGCCTAGGAAAACAAATACGTAAGACACGTTGATTAAACCAATCCAGTCATGAGGTGGCGTTAATAGCTATGCCAGCGGATTAAGTGGCATAGCTGCTGGCATTGAGGCTATGGCCAACAAACATCTAGACATAGTTCGCGCCCCACTAAAGACTGGCCAACCACGTATCAATTTGAGCCAAAAACTCTGGGTTAGACGCAGCCAGCACACCGCCCAAGAAGCCAAACAGATGCCCTTCCCACGAAATCGTCGTGTCATTAGGGTCAGGCAGCATCGTCCAAACCCGATCGCCATAAAGCAGCATGACCAAAAAAGCCAACCCAACGGTCATCAGCGTTACCTCCAAGTAGCCGCGAGCAATCAAGTAGCCCAGGTAGCCAAAAATTAGACCGCTCGACCCTAAATGGATTGCTGAGCGTCCAAACACCCAGGTACCCAATCCGCTCACTAACAAAATTGCAAAACTCAGGCTGTAGAAGTTCTCCATACTCTGTAGTAAAACCAGCCAGCCCAAAATGGCAAACGGCAATGTATTTGCAATGAGATGGGCCGCATTGCGATGCAAAAAAGGAGAAAATAAAATACCCAGCAATCCCAACGGTTCACGGGGTCGGATACCCAATAGCCGGTTTAGCCCCCCGTTGAGATAGGCAAAATTGACAATTCCAATCCCCCAGGCCGCAACAACACAGTCCCTTAGGATTTCAGCTTGGGCTTGCCAATCAATGGGTACAAACGTTGAGACAATAACCGTGCCCAAGATCATATAGATCAAGACAAACTGCTGTTTCGCCCCTGTCATACAGAAAACCTGCTGCTACAAAATTTTTGTCGCTGCTGCTCTGAGTTCTGTCAAAAATAATCAGAAAATAGTCTATTCAGCTACTTAGGGCCATAGCACAGAGCCCACACGAGCATCAGCAATGCCAATTGATAACGAACAAAGACGCACCCTGTAGCAATATCTCAAGCAAGTGAGATATATCCACGTATATATGGCTGTATTGTACCCTACTGGATTTCCTACGCGATCGCACGGGTGGCCTAGAGGATTTACCAGGGGTTTGCTATAGGATGAGATAGGTGGCATAACACCTGAAATTGAATATTTCACACTTGGAAAAGGCATGAACGTAAAATCGTTGGCGACGGGATTAGGCGCGGTCACGATAGCGCTGCTGGGCATACTCAGCTTTGCAACCCCCAGCTGGGCATACATACAGGACGATGTGGATATGCTCCTAGAACTCAGGGACTGTCCAGTCTGCATTTTGAGCGAAGCCGACCTGTCAGGAGAGGATTTTACTCAAGTCAACCTCAAAATTGCCGAACTGAGCGATGCAAATTTGAGCAACTCTAACCTTCAAGAAGCCAATCTAATGCTGGCGGAGCTCAAAGGGGCCAACCTCAGCGAAGCCAACCTGACAGATGCCTCGATGAATGGAGCCCGACTGCAGGAGGCCAACCTCAGCGGAGCCAACCTCAGCGGGGCGATTCTAACCCAGGCAAATATTGATGGCGCAAATCTACAGGGAGCCAACCTCGAAAATGCGGAGCTGACCGCAGCGATTATCGGTCAGGCCGACTGGCGGGGCGCAAATTTAAGGGGTGCCAATCTGCGAGGTGCAACCTGGTCTGAGGCAATTATCTGCGATACAGTGCTGCCCGACGGTACCGTTGGCGATCGCAACTGCTAATTGACTACCGTCCGCCCATCTATCGCTGCAATGCCATGAGTCAAATCACCCTCAATATCATCGCCGTCTCAGTATTTTCAGTGACGATGCTGATATTACTAGGTCCGCTGCTGTCAATTTCACCGGAGGGGCTGGCCGTGGTTACCGCCACACTGCTGGGGCTGGTGTCCATTGACCAGCTGGGCTGGCAGGGTCGCGGTGGCACATTGCTGATCGACTGGCTGTCGCAGCGTTCGCCAGACTATTGCGATCGCATCGTTCGTCATGAGGCCGGTCACTTCTTAACCGCATATTTACTCGGTATCCCCATCGATGCCTATACCCTCACTGCCTGGGAAACCCTAAAAGCGGGCGTTGACGGCAACGGCGGCGTCGTCTTCAAAACCGACGACATCGATCGCGCCATAGAAGTCGGCAAAATCAGCCAGCGAGAAATCGATCGCTACTGCACCGTATGGATGGCCGGTATTGCTGCCGAAGAAATCACCTACGGCAGCGCTCAAGGCGGACGCGACGACCGTCTCAAGCTCAATCTACTGTGGCAGCAAATGAACCGCCCCCTAGCCGAAGTTCCCCTCAAACAACGCTGGTCCACCCTCCAGGCCAAAACCCTAATCGAAAAACAGCCCGATGCCTACAGCGCCCTAGTAGACGCCATGGTAGAGCGCCGTCCCGTCGACGAATGCTGCAACCTCATCGAACAAAACCTGCAGTCTGCCGAAGTTTAAGAAAAGCCTCTGACCAGGAAGCCACGCGTCGTATAGATTGCTTAAAATCCTTGTTCTTCCAATTAGCCACGCTGGGGATTCTCCAATTCCGATGGACTCTGAGCAAGAAAACGGGAGAAACCCTCTCCCCGTTTACGGTGCGCAGTGAATACGGAGCAGCGTAACTCACCCAGCCGCAACCCTTTATCCTAATGCCAGTCGGAACCATATCATGCGAGGGGTGTGGGGAAGTCAGGTCCCCACGAACAGGGGGTTTCAGGGGGGCAAGCCCTGAGCGACCCCATCGCTTCCCAGAGATTCCCTAAAAAGACCTCAAATAAATCCCAACAAAACCATTGCCGTTTCATCAAACTTGATGCAACATCAGTCAGAATAGTAAAAACAAAGTCGCCCAAACCATAAGTCCGCCAAGCGCGCCTGCCAAACAATGTCTAAGCCTGGGTTAAAAAAATCAGTCACCACCGGCGCTGGAATTCGCCAAGCCTTTCTCAAATTCTACGAAGACAAAGGCCACACCATCCTGCCCAGTGCATCACTGGTGCCCGAAGACCCCACGGTTTTACTCACCATTGCCGGCATGCTGCCCTTTAAGCCCATCTTTCTAGGCCAGCGTAAGTCTCCCGTTGACCGGGCTACTACCTCCCAAAAATGTATCCGCACCAACGACATTGAAAACGTAGGTCGCACCGCCCGCCACCATACGTTTTTCGAAATGCTGGGCAACTTTAGCTTTGGCGACTACTTCAAAGAGCAGGCCGTCGCCTGGGCCTGGGAACTCTCCACAGAGATCTTTAAACTAGCTCCCAAAAATCTAGTCGTCAGCGTCTTTCGCGAAGATGACGACGCCTACGCCATTTGGCGCGACCAGGTAGGCGTCCCAGAAAAACGCATCATCCGCATGGACGAAGAAGATAACTTCTGGACCTCTGGCCCCACCGGTCCCTGTGGCCCCTGCTCTGAAATTTACTACGACTTCCAGCCAGAGCTAGGGGATGACGACATTGACCTCGAAGACGATACCCGGTTTATCGAGTTCTACAACTTGGTTTTTATGCAGTATAACCGGGATGCCGACGGCAACCTGACGCCGCTGCAGGCCCAGAACATCGACACCGGTCTGGGGCTAGAGCGCATGGCCCAAATTCTACAAGAGAAGCCCAATAACTACGAAACGGACTTAATTTTTCCCATCATCCAGACCGCCGCTGACATCGCCCAGGTGGACTACTTTAAGCAAGATGAGTCTGCCAAAGTCTCGCTTAAGGTGATTGGTGACCATGTGCGTTCCGTGGTCCATATGATTTCTGACGGGATTACCGCCTCTAACGTGGGTCGAGGCTACATTCTGAGACGGCTGATCCGACGTGTAGTACGTCACGGTCGGCTGCTGGGAATCGAAGGCGCTTTTATCAATCAGGTGGCTGAAAGTGCCATTGCACTGTGCGAGTCGGCTTATCCTGATTTGCGCGATCGCGAATCCATCATCAAAGCCGAACTAGAGCGAGAAGAAACCCAGTTTCTCAAAACCCTAGAGCGCGGCGAAAAGCTGCTAGCAGAAATTCTAGAGCGCCAGCCCAAGCAAATCTCCGGCGATGACACCTTTAAGCTGTTTGACACCTTTGGCTTCCCTCTGGAGCTAACCCAGGAAATTGCCGAAGAAAACGGATTAACCGTTGACGTCGAAGGCTTTGAAACCGCTATGGCCGCCCAGCGAGAGCGGTCCAAAAGCGCCCATGAGACCATTGACCTGATGGCCCAAGGCGGTCTAGCCCAGCTGGGTCTCGACTCCACTGACTTTTTGGGCTACACCGACGTTACCAGCCAGAGTTTGGTCAAGGTCATTTTAGCCAACGGCGAAACCGTAGACACGGCTGAGGCTGGGACTGAAGTCCAGCTGGTGCTCGATCAGACTCCGTTCTATGCCGAGTCCGGGGGGCAAATTGGCGATCGCGGCTTTTTCGCAGGCGATAACCTAGTCGTTCGCATCGACGATGTGCAAAAAGACAACAACTTATACGTCCACGTAGGTCGAGTCGAACGCGGCACGCTCCATGTTGGCGATAGCGTCAGCGCTCAGATCGACCGTGCCTGTCGTCGTCGCGCCCAGGCGAACCATAGCGCCACCCATCTGCTGCAAGCAGCCCTCAAGAAACTTGTAGACGACAGCATTTCCCAGGCCGGTTCTCTTGTCAGCTTTGACCGGCTGCGATTTGACTTTAACTGCCCTAGAGCGCTGACCCCAGATGAAGTGCAGCAGGTAGAAGCCCAGGTCAACACCTGGATTGCCGAGGCCCACGGGGCCCAGGTAGAAGTCATGCCCATTGACGATGCCAAAGCCAAAGGCGCAGTTGCCATGTTTGGTGAAAAATATGGCGATGAAGTACGGGTGATTGACTTCCCCGGTGTATCCATGGAGCTGTGCGGCGGCACCCATGTGGGCAACACCGCAGAAATCGGCGTCTTCAAAATCATTGCCGAATCCGGCATTGCCGCTGGCGTACGCCGTATCGAGGCCGTTGCCGGTCCAGCAGTGCTGGAATATTTGAACGTTCGCGACCAGATTGTAAAAGATCTCAGCGACCGCTTCAAAGCCAAGCCCGAGGAGCTACTAGACCGGATTACCAATCTGCAGAGCGACCTAAAAACCACTCAAAAAACAGTGGATGGTCTCAAATCAGAGCTAGCCCTGCTCAAGTCCGACCAGCTGCTAGACCAGGCAAAAACGGTAGGAGACTTTCAGGTACTGGTTGCCAATATGGGTGAAGTCGATGCTGACTCTTTAAAGACAGCAGCAGAGCGACTGCTACAAAAGCTCGGCGACGGAGCTGTAGTACTCGGCTCCATCCCAGCCGAAGGTAAAGTCAGTCTTGTGGCAGCCTTTAGCAAACCCGCCATGGACAAAGGTCTAAAAGCAGGCAAATTTATCGGCGGCATCGCCAAAATTACCGGCGGCGGCGGCGGCGGTCGGCCTAACTTTGCTCAAGCCGGCGGTCGCGACGCCTCCAAGCTACCTGAGGCGCTAGAGGCAGCAAAAGCTCAGCTACAACAGGCACTAGCGTAGGGTGCGATGCATCGCACCCTACTCAGATTGAAGACTTTCGAGAATTGCCTGGGTAAGAGGATGATCTGAGAGTTGGTCTGTTTGGTTTGTTTCAACTACTTTTCGTAGAATGGCAACAAAGTTGTTGAGAACAGTTTGAGTGTTGGGATGATCTTGACCCAGTTTGGCAAGAAAGATGTCTAAAGCCCTTACAGCAAAGTTAGCTGACTCAGCATATTGTTCTAATACGTAGTAGAACATTGCCATATTGTTGTAGCTTCCAGCGGTATCGGGATGATCAGGACCCAGCTGCGCTTCTCGGATTTCTAAAGACCGCGCATAGAGCGGTTCCGCTTCACCGTAGCGACCCATAGAGTCGTACAGCCCAGCCAAATTATTCAGACTCGTAGCGGTATCGGGATGATCGGAGCCAAACCGTTTCTCCGTCATTTTCAGACAAGATTGATACCAGTTTTCTGTTTCTGGCCACAGACTTTGACTTTGGTAAAACCTCCCTAAACTAATAAATGGCCATAGGGCATCTGTACTGTCTACAATGAGATGGCTTAGTTCTTGGGCCACTAAACCCATATGCGGCATTACCTCAGTCATCACCTGCCGTACGCTGACCGTCACAATCGGCTCTATCTGCTTAGCAAAGTTAGTTAGCGAGTTGGCCACGCCCTTTTTCAGTACAGACGTTTCTACACTGAGTTCAGTTTCTAACTTAATCGCCGTAAATTCACGGATAAGCTGGTGTAGCTGATAGCTTTCATCCACATCGCGCTGTAACAAATTACGCTGCACCAGCACTCTATTCAAGCAATTTCTTAGCGCTTGTTTGCTCCACTCTGGTACGGCTCCCGCAATCAGCTCTAGCGGTATCGGTGCCTGAGCGAAGATAGCCACTAACCCCATCAGAGTTTTAGCTTCAGAGTCCAACGTCTGCCAGCTCAGTTCAAATGCGGCCTGAATGGAATACTCGTAGGCCATTTCTTCGGGCAGATCTTGCAACGCAATCGTTTGTAGCCTTGTTTCCTCCAAATCATCTTGAAATTCACCAAAAGAGACCGGATCTTGCTCCAGATAGCGACCGATCAGTTCTATCCCCAAAGGTAGGCGTCCTACCCACTCACACAGCTTTTCTGCATCGGCTTTTTGAGTCTGTACTCGCTCATCATCACCAATCAAGGATGTCAGCAGCTCCATTGCCTCATTCAACGGCAGCACGCCTAAATCCAACCGATTTACTGGCTTGCCAAACCTGCGTCGCGAGGTCATTAGCACCGGAAAGCTAAAGTCTCCTTTCGGCAAAAATTCTTTGACATCGCTGTACTGCTGCACATCATCTAACAGCAGCAGTCGATCTCCTGGAAAGTTTCTTTGCCACTGGCCATAGCACCACTGTGCCTGCGCTTTACTATCCGTCATGCCCTGGGGCAGCTGCCAGCCAAAAACGACTGCCGCGTTCACCAGCTGTGCTGCCAGGCTCTGTTCTCGCACCTTGAAGTACCAGCGCCCGCCAGGATACTTCTCTTTCGCCTGCCGCACGTACTGCTGTACCAGAGCCGTCTTACCAATGCCGCCCATACCAGATACAGCCGTAATCGCTACTTGCTCGGCACTCTGTAGCTTTTGAGCAAGTTCATCCAGCTCAGTCTGTCGCCCCACAAACTCGCGGGCAACTAAGTTTTCAAGACCATAGTCTGGGGTAGTTTTCTTTGGCGGTTCCCGTTCCGGCGACTGCGGCTAAGTATTGTAGTTGATATTGATAGGGCTATCTTTTGCCTGAATGACTGGAGCATTTGAGTCATTGACTTGTAGCCCCTGACCGCCCATAACTTGTTGCACATTGCGAGCATTAATATCTTTCATCTCAAACATCACTTGATGAAGTTCACCCGCAATTTGTTTTACTTCCTTGGTAAAGTCATCCTCTTGCTCTAGCACTTTATTTAAGTAATCAGCCAGCTTCTGCTGCTCAGCTTCAGCCCCGGACTGCGCCGCCTGCTCAGGTAGTTCAGCAACCCCATCTGGCTTACCTTTAAAGCATCGCTGCCAAATTAGATTGCCTAACTGTAAAATTTTTGCGTTAGCTTTTTCAACAACGGTGCCGCCCAGATTAACAGCCGTTTCCTCTAACTTCTGACCTGCTCCATCAAAGAATTTATCAAGAACAATTTTGGCAAGAGCAGTTGCAGCGGCAAGGGTAATAGCTTCCATGGAGCATTAGTGCAGGACATTGGCACTTAAGTTTTAACAAGTTTCATTTGTATTTGTCAGGTACCTGTAAGTAGGAATCTGACGCAATGACAAATATTTTTCGTACTATGGACGGGAAAAGCTTCATTATCCCTAGTAACCTACGACTATCGCTAACGACCGAAGACCTCTCCGCCTATGGCACCTTCCCTTGTTGAAATACTGCTGGCAAATTATTTCGTAACGTGGCAAGGCCTTTCGGAGGCCCCCTAAATCCCCCAAGTTTGGGGGACTTTGATCTCAAATCTCTCATGAATCATTTTAGGGATTAATTTCTAAAGCCCCCAGCATTGGGGGTTTGGGGGCCTGAATAACGTTTGCCTCATTGCCAATATTTATCAAATTCGCCAGCCGCAGCATATTAGGGGAAGGGATTTGAAAGCACCTTCCGTGCTTAGGACTTTGTGCAATCCCTCCAACTCTCCCTACACCTATGCAACTACCCCCTGACGAAGACTCTCGCCTGACTATCAACATCGTCCCGATGATCGATGTAGTATTCGCGGTACTGGCGTTTTTTATCCTATCTACTCTGTACCTAACCCGCGCCGAAGGGCTGCCGGTAAACCTGCCCAGAGCAACCACAGCAGAAAGCCAGGAAGCCGCGCTCACCTTGACCATTACGGCGCAGGGAAATTTATTCTTAGGCCAGCAGCCTGTCACTCTAGAGTCGCTATACGACGAAGTCCAGGCACAGATCGAGCCAGGACAGACCGTCATGGTAACCGTGCGAGCGGATGAGGCCACCCCCCACGGGCAGGTGGTCGTCGCCATGGACCGCATTCGCAACCTAGACGGCGTGCGGCTAGGCATCGCCACCCAGCGGCCATAGTCAACTCTTACAAGTCCCAAATCTTTAATACAAATATTTTCACTCTGGTGAGTGAATTTTGTCCGCCGCTAAGCTGATAGCCAAAGAACGATCAAGATCTTATGTATCAGCTATTTCAACTAGTTCATGTCATCGTTTTATACGTCATGAGCTGGCTGCAGCCCTATTTAGGCCCGATTTGCTTAGTCGTTGCCTGGTCCATGGTGATTTTAGGGATCTGGCAGATAATCGCAGCCACCCGCGACGGCGTACAGCGGGCGCAGGTGATGCATCAGATTCCTTGCTCAGACTGTAGCTTTTTTACCAATCAGGCGGTGCTGAAATGTCCGCTGCATCCCAGTCAGGCTCTATCTGAAGAGGCCATCGGCTGCCAAGACTTTGAGACCGCCAACGCGACCCAGGCAGCCTATCAGCGGTTAAAGGCATTGGATTAAAGGTAGGGGCGTTACATGCAACGCGCTCCTACGACCCATAGATTAAATTTGGCTGAATTTGGCAAAGCCTTTACACATCGGTCAAACTAAACCAAATATTCTGTAGTGGGTTCCTATTTTTTAGCGAATCATAGTAAATCACGGGCAATCTGATAATAAGAGCTGGTGTTGTGTTTCCTGTTGAGCCGCTGGACAATTTTTGGGATGTCGGGATGATTTCGATTTTTATTTTGACCCACAATGAAGAGCGGGATATTGCGGCTTGTATTGAATCGGCGCTGGTGTCAGACGATGTGATTGTCGTAGATTCGTTTAGCTGCGATCGCACCCTCCCCATCGCTCAAAAATATCCCGTTCGCACCGTCCAGCATGCCTTTGAAAGTCACGGCAAACAACGCACCTGGATGCTGCGAAACGTCCCTACCAAGCACCAGTGGGTCTACCTTCTAGAAGCCGATGAGCGCATGACCCCGGAGCTGTTTGAGGAATGTGTTGCCGCAGCCCAGTCGGGTCAGCATGTGGGCTACTACGCGGCCGAGCGCGTCATGTTTATGAACCACTGGATCCGCCATAGCACCCAGTATCCTCGCTATCAGCTACGGCTGCTAGACAAGCAGCAGGTATGGTTTGACGACTACGGTCACACCGAGCGCGAAATCTGTGAGGGGTCCACCGGTTTTTTGCAGACCACCTATCCCCACTACACCTGCAGCAAAGGCTTTGAGCGCTGGCTCGAAAAACACAACCGCTATTCCACCGATGAAGCCCATGAAACCATTCGCCAGCTGTCCGACCACGATGTGAACTGGCGGGCCCTGGTTCTAGGCCGCTCCGAGGTAGAGCGCCGTCGCGCCCTGAAAGACTTATCTTTGCGTCTGCCGCTGCGACCGCTGGTGCGATTTATCTATATGTACTTCTTTTTGGGAGGCATTTTAGACGGGCGAGCGGGCTTTACCTGGTGTCTGCTGCAGGCTTTTTATGAGTATCTGATTGTGCTCAAAGTGTGGGAACTCCAGCACGGATGCACCAGCGATACAGGCACTATTAGCCCGTCTGTGAGTGCAGCCGAGGAATTTGCCAGGTCTGCATAAACACAGCGGCCAACTGCAATGCCAGACAACCTATAGCGGCGTTGATTCTCTGGGAAAACTAGGCGCACAGGGCAACTTGTTTTGAACTACGGCTCTTGTAGTAGAGCTAGCCATCTGAAAATTCCTCAGACAGCTTTGCTAGCTTTATTCATTTTTAGGTAAGCAATGACCGAGATCTAATCGTTTGCTGACAGCGCTTGTGACTCAAAAAGTTTAGACAAAACGGCTCTAGATTGTTTTTAAATCTTAGAGCCCGGACTTTGACATGTGGTTAATATGCTAGCCCAGGCCCAATCTTTAGCACAGTATTTGCTAACGCTTTCTCAAAAACACAGTACCGGCGAGCTAGTGGTGGGATCGACGACGGATGCCCCCTGGAAGCTTTACTTTTATTCGGGACGATTGATCTACGCCACTGGCGGTCAGCATTCGGTACGACGCTGGTATCGCTGTATGCGGCGCTATAGTAAACAGTTTTCCAATAGCTGGTTTACTAAAATGCGGACTCCCGATGATTACTGGGAAGTGGATTTTATTAATCAGGCAGTCCAACAGCAGCATATTTCGTTGGACCAGGCAAAGGCTATTATCCAAAGCATTGTGGACGAGGTAGTGCTAACGCTGATTGACTATCCGGCTGAGGATATTCACTGGCATCCCAATCGGATGGTGTCGCAGCAGGTGGTGTTTTTGTCGGTGCAACGGGCGTTGGTGCGATCGCAACAGATCTACCGCCAGTGGCAAACCATCGGTGATGATTGCTTGCCGACACGTCTGCCCCACGCACTTCCCTATCTGTCTCCCATTGTGATCAATTCACGGGGGCTGCGAGTTAATCTGTCCCCCGCCAAATATGAGCGACTCACCCGCTGGATGCAGGGCAACATCACCCTTTGGGACATCGCTGCTCAAACCCGCCGTACGCTTCCCGATGTCATTAAGCTGCTATTGCCACTGCTCCACGAGGGCTGGATTGATCTCAAAGCCATTCCTGACATCCCCGCTCCCTACGTCCCGCCTCGGGCTATTACCAACGCTGCTACAGGAGGCATCAAAGGCTTAATTGCCTGTATTGACGACAGTCCGCTAGTTAGTAAGGTCATGGCAGAACTGGTGCAGCCCCTCGGCTATGAGGTGTTACCCGTCACCAAACCGGTTGAGCAGATTTCTACCCTATCTCAGCATCAGCCGGACCTGATTTTTCTAGACATTACGATGCCTAATATCAGCGGCTACGAGCTGTGTAAGTTTTTACGGCGTACCGAAGCGTTTTACTTGACACCAATTATTATTTTGACCGGGCGCGATGGCGTTCTCGATCGGATGCGAGCCAAAATGGTGGGTGCCGATGACTTTTTAGCCAAACCTCCCGACCCCGAAAAGGTCGCCCAGCTGCTCGAAAAACATATCCCTAACGATCACCCACTATAACCAGAAGCAGTTCGGACACAGATCCTACATGTACAGACGTTCCGTGGAGCGTCTCTTCCCCATTGCCCATTCCCCACTCCCCCCATACAATTAACACCTGCATAACCTACTGACCTTTAACGCATGGCCAGCTCCCAGCCCAACGATCAAAGTCCCCGTGAAATTCGTGCTGCTCGTCTGCAAAAGGTGAGTGAGTTAAAGCAGCTGGGGTTAAATCCATATGCTTACAACTGGAATGTGACCCATCAAGCCGCAGCCCTGCAGACAGAGTTTGCCGATCTGCCAACGGGTGAAGAAATTGATGTAGAAGTAGGGATAGCCGGTCGGGTCATGGCCCGGCGGGTGTTTGGTAAGCTAGCCTTTTTTACACTGCAAGATGAAACCGGCTCAATTCAGCTGTTTCTAGACAAAAAGACCATCCAGGCCGCCATGGCCCAGACCGATGAGCAGGCTTTTGCCCACCTAAAACAGTTGACCGATGTCGGGGATTTTGTCGGCGTCAAGGGCACCATCAAGCGGACCGACAAAGGAGAGCTGTCGGTCAAAGTGAGTACCTATGCCGTCTTGACAAAGGCGCTGCTGCCGCTACCGGACAAGTGGCACGGGCTGACTGATGTAGCCAAACGCTACCGACAGCGCTATGTGGATCTGATCGTTAATCCCGAAGTCCGAGATACCTTTCGCAAACGGGCAAAGATCACCGCGTCGATTCGACGTTATCTTGACCAGCAAAACTTTATTGAGATTGAGACACCGGTACTACAGACTGAGCCCGGAGGGGCTGACGCGCGTCCCTTTGTTACCTATCACAACACGATGGACATGCAGCTGTATTTGCGAATTGCGACAGAGCTGCATCTCAAGCGTTTGATTGTCGGCGGCTTTGAGCGTGTCTTTGAGATGGGACGAATTTTTCGTAATGAGGGTGTTTCCACTCGGCACAATCCGGAGTTCACATCCATTGAGCTATATCAGGCCTACGCTGACTACCACGACATGATGGATATCACCGAGGCTCTGATTGTCAACGCGGCTAAGGAGGTACTGGACACAACCCAGCTCACCTATCAGGGAGAGGCCATTGATCTCAGCCCACCCTGGCAGCGCATCACTATGCACGACGCGGTCAAAGCAAAGACCGGTGTAAATTTTGCAGAATTCACTGATTTAGACGCCGCCAAAGCAGCCGCCAAAGCAGCGGGACTGGACGATATTGACGACTGCCTTAGCGTGGGCTACGTACTAAATGCAGCGTTTGAGCAAACGGTCGAACCGACGCTGATACAGCCTACATTTATTACAGACTATCCGGTCGAGATTTCTCCATTGGCTAAACCCCATCGAGAAAAGCCTGGACTAGTAGAGCGATTTGAGCTGTTTATCGTCGGTCGAGAAACCGCCAATAGTTTTTCAGAGCTGACAGATCCGATCGATCAGCGTCAGCGGCTAGAGGCCCAGGCTGCCAAAAAAGCCGCAGGCGATCTTGAAGCTCAGAGCCTGGATGAGGACTTTGTCACAGCGTTAGAGTATGGTATGCCCCCCACGGGCGGTATGGGTATGGGTATCGATCGCTTAGTGATGCTGCTAACCGACTCCCCCAGCATTCGAGACGTGATTGCCTTTCCGCTGCTTAAGCCTGAATAAAGAGGGAAACGCAAAGGAGTAATTAGACTATCTGGCCAAACTGATTAAACTATAGGGGAGGCTGCTGAGTACAAATACTGTAACCAGATACTGTAGTCAGAGCTTTCTGTAACTGTTTGGGGCATGCTCATAGCATCCTTTTAGACGGTGTACCCTAGAGGCTCGTGGGTGGCCAAATCTTTGCTGTTCTGGTTAGTTTGGACCAAAGCTCAGCAAAATTTCCTCTTTAAATTATATTTTTAGTGAACTCGCATAAATCACTATGGCTCAGTCGTCTGCAGAAAGCACGTTGGCCCGTCTGTCGCAGGGCACCACGCCTGGTCATCTTAAGGCTCAGGTTCAGCACTTATCTAAGCCTAGATTTATCGAGCTTCTGGAGTTAATCATTCAAGAATTTGAATATTTTCTCAAGGCCATTCACCTGATTAATAATCAGTCGCTGGAGACGCTGCTAGAAGAACTACTAGAAGCGTTTACCTTAAAAATTGGTCAGATTCTCCAGGCGGACCGCACCACTATTTTTATTGTGGATGATGAAAATCAGGAGCTGTGGTCAAAGGTCGCCCAAGGTGGCGAGGAGAAAGCCGTCGAAATCAGAATACCGATCAATAAAGGTATTGCTGGCTATGTAGCTGAGACTAAAAAGACGCTGAACATTCCGAATGCCTACGACGATCCTCGATTTAATCGGGCAACGGATGAGGAGACGGGATATCGCACAAATAATATTTTGTGTATGCCCATTTTTAGTAACGACGTTAACAACGTCGTTGCAGTGGTGCAGCTGCTCAACAAAATTGGAGGCGAACGGTTTACGACAGCGGACGAGAAGGAATTTGAATCGTTTGCTCGCTCCATTGGCGTACTACTCGAAAGCTGTAATTCGTTCTATACCGCCGCTCGGACTCAAAAAGGTCTGAATGCCTTGCTCAACGCGATTTCATCTCTAGAGCAGAGTCTAGAGCTAGAGGTGACGCTACAGTCGGTAATGGCGGAAGCCCGAAAGCTGATGCAGGCGGATCGCAGCACGCTGTGGCTGATGGACGGTAATGAGCTGTGGTCTAAGGTGCAAAAGGCTAACAGTACAGAGCTAGTAGAGCTGCGACAGTCCTATGACAAGGCCAGTATTGCGGGCTATGTAGCATCAACCGGAGAAACGCTCAATATTCCTGACGTTTATAAGGATAGTCGGTTCGACAAGTCAGCGGACGATCGCACAGGCTATCGCACCCACAACATTTTGTGTATGCCCGTGTTTAATTCATCGGGGCAGATCATGGGGGTCACCCAGCTAATCAATAAAAATCAAGGCTCGTTTACGCGATCCGATGAGTCTTTTATGCGGGCGTTTAATACCCAGGCGGGAATTGCCCTAGAAAATGCTCAGCTGTACGAGAATGTACTGCTCGAGAAGCAGTATCAGAAAGATATTCTGCAAAGCCTTTCGGATGCGGTGATCTCCACGGATATGGGGGGTCGAATTGTTACCATTAATGACGCTGCCTTGAGTCTTTTAGGCTGTCCATCAGTGTCCGCAGACGACGATAAGCAGACGTCACATCAAATCAAACACGAGTGGGAGTCTATTTTGGTAGGTCGTTTGATTTGGGAGGTGGTTCCCATTGAGCGGCTGCGATCGCGCCTGGCCGACAGTCTTGAATTTGGCACAGAGCAGTATGTTCCAGAACAAACCCTACAGGTAGCCATCGCCACCGTAGAAGGTCAACAGGCTCTGCTAATCCCATCGGAGATCCGTCGTAAAACCTCAACGCTCTTTCCCAAAGAAAATATCGATACGGCTCAAACCTACTACCTCTGGGGACAGACCGCGAATACCGTCAATCCGCCCCAGGACCTGCATCAGCTAGAGCACAGCATCAATCTGACCGTCAATCCGCTGACGGCTCCAGGAGGGGGCGTTAGGGGTGGTCTAGTCGTGCTAGAGGACATCAGTCAGGAAAAGCGGATGAAAACGACGCTCTACCGCTATATGACCCCCAGCGTGGCCGAGCAAGTCATGGCCTTGGGAGAAGATTCTCTGATGGTCGGTATGCGTCGAGATGTGACGGTGCTATTTTCTGATATTCGTGGCTACACCACACTGACCGAGAGTTTAGAAGCCTCCCAGGTCGTCTCGATGCTCAATGATTACTTTGAGACAATGGTGGAAGCCGTATTTAACCACAAAGGGACGTTAGACAAGTTTATTGGCGATGCGCTAATGGCTGTTTTTGGCGCGCCGCTACCTTTAGAAAACCATGGATGGTCGGCAGTGGAGGCCGCCCTGGACATGCGGGAGCGACTGGTGCATTTTAACCGTTCTCGTCAGGCTAGCGGTCAGCCTGAAATCAACATTGGTATCGGCCTGAGTTCAGGAGAAGTGGTGTCTGGCAACATCGGCTCCCGGAAGAAAATGGAGTACACGGTGATTGGGGACGGGGTCAATCTAAGCTCCCGGCTGGAGGGGGTAACCAAACAATACGGCTGCGACATTGTCATGAGTGAGCACACCTATGAGCGCTGTCGAGATCTGGTGTGGGTGAGGGAACTGGATCTGACTCGGGTTAAGGGTAAAACCAAACCGGTCAAGATCTACGAGCTGATCGGCAATCGCCAAAGCTATGAGCTAGACCAGCAGACCCAGGACTTTCTAGACCTGTATCATCAGGGACGAAAAGCCTACACCTCCCAGAAATTTACCCGGGCCCTAGACATATTTACTCGAGCCAAGGTGATGCGCCCCCACGATAAAGCCGTAGCTGTACACATTGCCCGGATTCATTCCTACATGGAAAATCCCCCCCCTAAAGACTGGGACGGCGTCTATGTGATGACGACAAAATAGAATTTGATATTCGTGGGGACGTTCCATGGAACGTCCCCACGATGCCACCCCGCGCTAAAATGGGCGATGCAAATTTCCCCGGGAGACTCCATGGCTGAGCGGAAAAAGCTTTACGAAGGCAAGGCAAAAATTCTCTATGCCACCGAGGACCCGGCGGTACTGGTGACCTACTTTAAAGACGATGCCACCGCGTTCAATGCTCAAAAGCGAGGCACCATCGCCAACAAAGGAGCCATCAACAATGCGGTGTCCACCCATTTGTTTAAGCTGCTGGAGTCTAAAGGAATTGTCACCCACTGGATCAAGTCTCCTAACGACCGAGAGATGTGGGTAAAACCGGTCACGATTGTGCCGTTAGAAGTCGTCGTCCGTAATCTGGCGGCAGGCAGTCTGTGTAGACAGACAGGTATGGAGCTAGGGACAGCGCTAACACCCCCTCTAGTGGAGTTTTACTACAAAAATGACGACCTGGGCGACCCGCTGCTGACGCGCGATCGCATCCGCGCGATGAATATTGCTAGCGATGAAACGGTGGCTCAGCTAGACCAGATGGCCCGACACATCAACCAGGTTCTGACCGACTTTTTTAACGGCTGCAGTATTACCCTGGTGGACTTCAAACTGGAATTTGGCACCTTGGTGGACGGTACCCTGGTACTGGCCGACGAAATCAGCCCCGACACCTGTCGTCTATGGAATCAGAATGAAACCGACAAGGCCCGTCGGGTAATGGATAAGGACCGATTCCGTCAGGATTTAGGAGATGTTGAATCAGGCTACCAGCAGGTGTTAGATCGAATTCTGGCACATACAAATTAAGTACTGGGGAAGACAGTGCGGTAGAATCTGTCAGAAAATATTAAATTCTGTTTCCCCAGACGGCAAAGCTCGTCTTTTAGGGAAAACGAGGGGACTGCTACAGCAAGATCTATAGCCCCCCGACCGAATTTAGTGTATGTCATTAACAGGGGCTTTAAGCCGCTGTTCACTGTGGTGTAAGGAGTACGTTTACAGGACCGCCTATGCGCTTTTCGCCGACTCTATTGGCTTGTTGCACCGTTGCGACATTGTCTGGGTTGCCCGTGTTTGCAGCTGAGATGGCTGTACCTGAGTCTTCAACAGAGGCCGCGATCGCAGACGGGGCTGTTGACTCGGCTGAGCAACTCGTTCAGACCGCTGCCCAACCCGCGACTCAACCAACAGAGCCCCTGCTGGAGACCAACGGTGACAGTACAGAGGAGCTATCGCGGCAGACAGCCGCCGCCAGTTTAGACCCTGAACCCAACGCTGTTGAGCCGCCCACCTCGCAATTAGCTCAAGATGCTGAAACCCCTGAAGCAACCCTAGAACGGCTTTTAGACGGTATCGGTCAACCTCCCGAACCTGTACTCGTAGAAGAAGAGCCCGAGCCCGCTGCCCCTGAATCTCCAGCTGAAAGTCAGGCTCCTGAAGACGAAGCCGCTCAAGAGGAAGAAGAAGAAGAAGAAGTCCAGGTCCTAGTAGCAGAGCTGGATGTCGTTACCCTAGATGGCAGCCCTCTAGCCCCAGAGCTAGAAGATATTGCCTACCAAGCAATTACGCTGCGTCCCGGTCGTCCAGCTACTCGCAGCCAGCTACAAGAAGACATTAACAACGTATTTTCCACCGGCTTCTTTGCCAACGTCCGGGCCAGACCCGAAGATACGGATCTGGGGGTACGGGTCATATTTGGCGTTGAACCCAATCCTATTTTGACCGGTGTTGATGTGCGCACCGATGGCGTCACAGAGAGCGTTCTACCCGACGAAAAGGTGGATGAAATCTTTGGCGACCAGTACGGTCAGATCCTCAACCTGATTGACTTTCAAGATGGCATTTTAGAACTCAACGAGTGGTATCGCGAACAGGGCTATGTCCTAGCTCAAGTAACAGCAGCTCCCCAAGTTTCCGACAACGGTGTGGCCACACTGGTCGTAGCTGAAGGGGTGATTGAATCCATTGAAGTACGCTATATCGATGAAGATGGCAACACCGTAGATGCAGAAGGTGAACCCATTGATGGCAAAACTCGGCCCTTTATTGTCACCCGCGAATTTGAAACTCAGCCTGGAGACGTTTTTCAACAGGACAGAATCCAACGGGATCTAGAGCGAGTATTTGGTCTAGGTATTTTTGATGACGTTCGTTTGTCCCTTGACCCCGGTGACGAAGACCCGCGCAAAGTCAAAGTACTCGTCAATATTGACGAAGGTAATACTGGCTCAGTGGGTGCAGCCGTTGGCTTTAACCTGCGCGGTGACGTATTTGGTAGCGTCAGCTATCAGCAAGATAACCTCGGAGGCAACAACCAGAGCCTACGGACGGAATTTCAGCTGAGTGAGAGCGAGCTGCTGTTTGATGTGGGCTTTACCGACCCCTGGATTGCTGGCGACCCACACCGCACGTCCTATACGGTCAATGGCTTTAATCGACGCTCAATTTCTTTGATCTTTGACGGTGGGGATACCGACATCGACCTGCCCAACGGGGATACGCCCCGAGTCAATCGCCTGGGGGGCGGTGTCACCTTCGGTCGACCGCTAGACAATGGCTGGAGCGGTTCTGTGGGTCTAGAATATCAGCGGGTTTCGATTCGAGATAGCGACGGTGACCTGTCTCCTTTAGACCAGCTGGGTAACGACCTCAGCTTTAGCGGCAACGGTCGCGATGATCTGCTCAGCGTTCCGGTTAGCTTTGTTTGGGACCAGCGCAACAGTGCTGTCGCGCCCACCAGCGGCAGTTTGTTACGTCTAGGCTCAGAACAGACGATCCCAGTGGGCAATGGCACTATTTTCTTTAATCGGGTTCGAGCTAGCTACAGTCGCTATCTACCAGTAAATTTTGTCAGATTTGGCGACGGGCCTCAGACCATTGCTCTGAATGTGCAAGGCGGGACGGTAATCGGCGATCTGCCTCCCTACGAGGCGTTCTCTTTGGGAGGAACAAACTCGGTACGGGGCTACGACGAAGGCGATTTGGGCAGCGGTCGCTCCTATGTGCAAGCGACTGCTGAATATCGCTTCCCGCTGTTTACTTCGTTCTTGGGCGGTGCCCTGTTTGTGGACTATGGTTCCGATTTAGGATCCGGCAGCAGCGTACCTGGAGATCCGGCCATTGTTCGTGGTAAACCAGGTGATGGGTTTGGCTATGGTGCCGGTGTTCGCGTGCAAACACCGCTAGGAGCCCTGCGTCTTGACTATGGCTTTGGGGATGACGGAGATGGCCGCATTCACTTTGGCATCGGAGAGCGCTTCTAATGGCAGCAGGCCCGCAGCAGCGCACCCTAGCGGCTGCTGTTACAGCCACAGGAGTAGGACTCCACCTGGGCCAGACAACTCGGGTCAACGTCTTACCAGCAGAGGCTAACAGCGGTCGATACTTTGTCCGCACCGACTTGGATAGCCACCAAATTCCCGCTGATGTTGCAGCGGTGAGTCAAACGCAGCTGTCTACCCAGCTAGGCTCCGCCGACCGACAGGTACGGACGGTAGAGCATCTGCTGGCAGCTCTGTGGGGGGCTGGAGTGGATAATGCTCGGATTGAAATTGATGGTCCAGAAGTGCCTCTGATGGACGGCTCTGCCCAGGGCTGGAGTCAGTTAATCCAAACGGCTGGAACCGTAGAGCAAGGTGTCCCTCGCGCCGGTAGACAGCTGGATACCCCTGTCATAGTACGTGACGGGGATGCCTATGTGATGGCGCTACCGGCGTCACAGATACGATTTAGCTACGGTATTGATTTTCCAATGGCGGCCATTGGCAATCAGTGGCACAGCTGGTCGCCTGCGGTAGAAGACTTTCATACCCAGGTGGCACCGGCTCGCACCTTTGCCATGGCTCACCAAATTGACGGTCTGCGATCGCAGGGTCTAATCAAAGGTGGCAGTTTAGAAAATGCCCTAGTTTGCGATCGCGACGGCTGGTTGAATCCCCCCCTGCGATTTTCAAATGAACCGGCACGTCATAAACTTTTAGACTTAGTAGGGGATCTCAGTTTATTAGGTGTTCTCCCTACGATGCATGTGACAGCTTATCGAGCTAGTCACAGTTTGCACGTGCAGCTGGCTCGTCAGTTGGCCGCTGTTTGTGCCGCAGATAAACCATATTCGAAACCTTGAGTTTTTCTCCGAAAAACCCCTACAGTTCTGGATGTGGATGAAGTTTCAACCGGCTTCCCATGAGCCGAGAACACCTACGCCGTTGCTGTTAATAAAAGTCTATGGCTACCGTTATTCAAGACAAAGCTCATATCAATCAGGACTCTCAACCGGCCACCGCCGAGGATCCTGCCCCTATGACCTTCAACCTCGAGCAGATTCAGGCGCTATTACCTCACCGCTATCCCTTTGCCTTGGTCGATCGCATCATTGACTATGTTCCTGGCAAACAGGCGGTCGGGCTAAAAAATGTCACCTTCAATGAACCTCACTTCCAAGGACATTTTCCAGGACGTCCAATCATGCCAGGCGTACTGATTGTTGAGGCCATGGCCCAGGTGGGAGGAATTGTTCTCACCCAAATGCCCGGTGTCAACGGTCTGTGTATGTTCGCAGGTATTGACAAAGTGCGATTTCGTCGTCCGGTTGTGCCAGGTGATCAGCTGGTTATCACAACAGAGCTGCTTAGCGTTCGCGGGCTAAAATTCGGCAAAATGCAGGCCAAGGCTGAAGTTGATGGTCAACTAGTGT
>ERZ1740072.152-NODE-152-length-31429-cov-14.982852_pt1 | contig 31429 bp, 27 predicted proteins | sample MGYA00581733_ERZ1740072 | MGnify/ENA primary metagenome ERZ1740072 (study PRJEB43018, sample SAMN04849741) | marine metagenome | isolation source: floating plastic debris | place: Pacific Ocean | collected 2008-08-30 | study: EMG produced TPA metagenomics...
GCTCGCTGACATTATCGCCAAGTTCTAACCATTGCAATCGTAATAGGCCAAATGGGAAAACTACACCTAAGTATGATTGATGTAATCAGCTAGGATAAAGCCAGGATATTGGTCCATCTAGCCATGACGCAAGCCGCTTCCCGTACATCTCTGTTAAATGGGCAACAAATTGTATATTCCGGCATTAGCTGGGCGCAGTTTCAGCTGATTCGGTCGGGCTTTGCTGACTCTCCTGGCATCCGTCTTTCCTATTATGACAATACGATTGAAATTCTGATGCCAGGGCGTGAGCATGAAATGTTTAGCCGACTGATCGGCTTTTTGATTGGGTTATTTTGTCTGGAAAAGGGTATCGAGTTTGAACCGACCGGATCGATGACCCATGAGCGGGAAGGGGAATTGTCGGTTCAGGCGGATGAATCGTATTGTTTTGGTCGTTCTAAACCGACACCGGATCTGGTGATTGAGGTGGTGTTTACCAGCGGAGGGCTTGGTAAGCTACCGCGCTATCAGGCGTTAGGGATTCCTGAGGTGTGGTTTTGGCAGGATGGGTTATTTAGCCTTTATCGGCTGAAGGATGGTGACTATGTTCAAATTACGAGTAGTGAGATTCCTGAGCTTTCAGGCTTGGATATTGATGTGTTGACTCGCTGTGTATTAATGGCTGAAACCTCTCGGTTAGATGCAGCGAATGAGCTTCGTAAGACATTGCATCAGTAGTCTTTACATTCTTCAGCATGAGGCATTACTGGTGATGAGGTTGATGCTTTTTCTTTATTTATCGGGTGAGTATCGTTGAATTATTGAATGGGCAAACTCTTGATGCTGGATTGCTAGATTTTCAGGGTAAATAAATTGGGCATTACCCATGAAACGATAAACCCAACGACAAAACTCACCTATTGAACGTTCTGGCAACTTCACCGTGTAGTCTACATACGATAGTTCACCGTTTTGACCTTTACCTTTCTGTATTTTTTGTGTAGGGTGGCGTTTTTCCCCTTCTAAAATAAATCCTATAACTTCAGGGAAAAAACGTACTTTAATCTCTATGAGGTCCAGGTTGTCAGCAATTTCCTTCCTCTGACTGTCTTTAGAGCCTAAGTTTAGGCCCCATCCTGCTTCTACAAGTTTATGGGCAGTTTCTAGCCTTTTTCTTTGGGACCTCATACCTCGTTTGTCAAGGTTCAAGCCCTTTAAGTGATCACTAAAACGATCTAAACGGGAGATAGAAAAATGGCCATCCTGACAAGTTTCAAACAAGATATACCAAGCAATGTCTGAATAGATTAGTTGTAAGGGATAAACTTTTTCATATCTAACTTTGTTTGAGTTGTAAGGATTACGTGCTCTGTAGAGTTCAAGCGCTTGTCCATCGATAATAGCTACCTCAAGAGCATCAAGTTTCTCAAACAGCGTGCCTCTATATTGGCCACTAGCCATCATTTCTTCTGGATCAGTATGCACAATCACCCGGTCTAGTTGAGTTCTAATAGGATAAGTATCCTTATCCTTAGGATTTGCGCCGAAGAAACGTCGGATCAGATTTTGGTAAACCTTATCAACGTTGGGATCTCTTTGATATTTAGCTTGGGCCTGTAATGCATTAAGAGCAATTTGTAGCTCTTGGTAATTCATCGCCCCTTCACCAAAGTAATATCCCCACTTGTAGGGAGCTTTTGGCAATAGACCATAGTTTCGTAATGTTTTTAGATCTTTCTGAATCGTATATTTTGACCACGTGGGGATTTTCAGGTTTAGATCTTTAGCAAATTTTTGAGTGAATTCTAATAATTCCTGCAGGCTATCATGTGATTTCTGAGTGTCTTTACTTGCAGCCTCTAGGCGACCAACCCCTGGATATTTTGCAATCGTACCAATCAAAAGCAGTAGTCTTTCCACAGATTGAAGGTCTGTATAAGAATTGGCCATAAATTCTAAGTAGCGTATAAGTCAACTAGAAGAAAGTATTGCCCATAAAAAAATGAGCTTTTCACAGGCTTTATAGCACAGTACTTATAGCCTATTTAGTTCCTAGTCTTTGGATACTGCCAAATAATCGCGTTCTATTTGGCTTCGCCCATAAAATGCATTACAAATAGAACGCGGAAATTAAAAAATGCAGAATTGCCCAGCCTGTCAACATTCATTACCTACTGACAGTGTTTTCTTTTACTGTCCCAACTGCCCTCAGCAAGTGCGATGTAAATCTTGTGAGGCACCATTGCTTCTAGATGCCAAAAGATGTGTGATGTGTGGTGCTGCCGTAGGTGACTCCAGTGAAGAAACCACGAAGTTATCTGGAAGCAATGGATCTGTCCCTATACCTGCTGTCAACACTCTGAAATTTAGTGAAACTAAACGAGGGCATTCACGAGAAATCGAGGTCACAGTCACAGATGAGGTAGGTGTGAGTTGGGGCGGACCGGCAATTGCCGCGATTGTTGGCGGGCATATTGCACCTACGAAGACACAAAATAATCGTCCTACAACCAGTAAACAGCTTCAGCAGCTATCTCTTCTGGAAAACCCAGTTGAAAGTACGGCTATTTCTATTGATTCAACTGCTCAACTTCTGCCAGCACAGAATCCTTATGAAAGGAAGTTTGAGCGTATTTTTCGGCAAGATGGTGACCAACTGAAACTAATTGAAACCCGCTTGAAAGCTGAGAATAAGTTAGATGCTGCTCGCAGAGTTGTGTTTCTAGCTCTCCTCTATTCCTCAGAAATAGAGCGTAAGCAAGAAATGCCCCGCTCAAATTTGAATAACATACTCAAAACAGTTGGTTTATATGATGGAAATAGTTCCTACTGGATCAGTACAAGCCCCGATCTGTTAGTGGAAGAAGATAAAACAGTTGGTCTGCGCATATCTGGAGAAGAAAAAGCTCAAAAGGTCCTTAATGAAATTTTAGATCCTTCCATTGAAGATAAATGGAATCTTAAGAAAGTATCAGGTTCGCGAAATTCAAAATCCAACCATAAGGACAGCGAAAATACCGAAAAGTCCTCTAAGCAAACAAAAACGAAGACTAATCAACGTTCTAAAGAGGTTGAAGCGTGGATTACTGCCTGGCAATCTTTATCGAGCACCTCAGACCTACCAATCAATCTTCAAGAACACAATACTTTAGGCAAAGGGCTCTTTGGAATCTGGGCAATTATTAAGTCAACAAATGATGCAGACATCATAATTTCAAGCTACAAACTGCAACGATTTCTGTATTTTGGATTGGGTCTAAAAGTAGATGAGCGTGGGTTAGAACGTGCTCTGAAGTCTATATCTGGACAGGGCAATTTGATTAAAGTACGAGGTGGATTTCAGCTCTTAGCTCCAGGCCATACTCATATAGAAAACATGTTCAACTTAACGCAAAGTTCATCAACTTTTAGCGCGGAGAATTCTTCTTCAATGGAGGAATTCGAGTCATGAAAAAAACTGCTGAACAGCTCACCCAAGATATATCTCAAATTGTTGATAAGCACTTCGCTAAGTCAATAGTAAAGTCTTATGTCGAAATGCAGCAGCGTTTTCTAGCTGGTGATTGGCAACCAGCAGAACTTGATGCAGGAAGATTTTGTGAGGCAATATCGCGTGCACTTCTGCAGTTAGACACCGGAAAAATCGACAATAGCAAGTTACCTGGTAAAGTGCGCGACTCGCTTTTAAACAAGCATATTCCCCATAAAATTAGCTGCAAAGATCGTAGACATTTAACTCAGGTAATCAGAACTGTATATGGATTTCGGTCTGATCGAGGTGCTGTTCACATTTCTGCTGAGTATACCGCTAACTATATGGATTCAATGTTGGTTTTGCATGCCAGCAAATGGCTATTTGCTGAGTTTTTACGTTTAGCATGGAACCAAGATCGGTCAATTATTGCAGAAACGATTGCTCAGCTCGTACAACTAGAACACTCAATCATTCATGAATTAGATGGCCAGCCTCTAGTACTTACAAGGGATATAGCTGCAACTGATGAAGTACTTTTGCTGTTGTACCATGCAGAAAATAATTGCTTAAGCCGAGCTGAAATCAAAGAGTATGCTGCTGGTCAGAAACCAAACAACGTTAATGTTGCAATATCTAGGTTACTCAAAAGCAAAGATATTCGACCTTTGTCTAAAAAAACACAGGTTACACTGACACCAAATGGCCAAAAGCGTATTCTTGAGAAGTTACTGCCTAAAATAGGTGTAAATGATTAGGATTCTGTAGAGAAATACAGAAAATCAAAGAAATAAGCAAGCATTATTAGTTACCTGAAGATGTACGACGATAAGGCATTATTCGACTATTGGCATGATCGTGTTGAGTTAAGAAATTGGGATTTAATGGCATCCCCAGATCACGTTCAGACTCACATACTGCGTCATGAATGTACAAACTATGATGAACTACGGAAAAGTTCTGCAGTACGACAGTTAGATGGGCTAGAGCGTAGTCGAGTAATTACTGTCATAAAATATCAGTGTACTGCTCGGGTCCTTCAAAATAGAGCTAGGCAACTTCGCGAACGTGTTGATCAAATTGAGCACACTTATTATGAACAAGAACAGCAAAAATCTAAACTTTTAAATATTATTAGGGCTTTACAAGAAAAGCTTTTTGGCAAAGATAATCAAATTGATACTTTAAAGAAACAAATTTCTGTCTTAAAAGTTGAAAATGAGGCATTACGTACTGATGCTGAAAATGGTAGAGCTGAAGCAGAATTGCGTGAATCCTTAGAACGCTTACAAAAGGAATATGAGAAAGTTCAAAAAAGAAGACAGGAATTAGTCCAAAATAATAAAAGCCTGGGAGGTAGAGTTGCTCATACTAAACGTTTCAGAAAGGAAAGAGATGAAGCTAGAGATATAGTTGAACAGCAGAAGCAGCAAATCGATATCCTTAAAAAAGAAAATCAATACCTTCAGCAAGAAAATGAAAAGCTACAGCAGGCGTTAAAATAGCTCAATCAGGGTCTTGCCCTAATAGCATCAAGACGGCCATGAAACTTAAAGAGTTAAGAAGCAAAGTATATGAGTTGGCGAAAGTAGACAATACGAAACAACTTAAAGCAAAATATACAGACTTTAAGCACCTAGATATGCGTTTCAAGGTTTCTTGGAAAACAGCTCTTCAGACTCTTGAAAAACAGGGCAATGATTTTAAAAATTGGTTGGAAAATCCACCTGAAGAGTATAAAGAAATGTTCTCAGAGATCCAAGAAGTCTCTAAAAAGTATGATCAAAGTGCATCGAAGACAAAGCACTTGATTCAAAACTTACAATCAATTACAGACAGCCTGGACGAAACAGCAGCAGAACTTCAAGGTGAAGCAGCTCAGTTAGATAAACAGAATAAGCTCGCCCGTGAAGTAAATGAACAAGCTAAATTGAACTAAAAAACTATTATTTGAGGCTGTTACACATCATCTGCATTTGTTCAAGCGTTAACACTTTTATAGGGAATCAGCCAAGACTTGACGACAACAAACTTTTGCCCTAATTTCAATTAATGTCGTGACATTTACGACTGACTAGAACCTAATAATTTGGCACCATCGGTCGGTGCTGGTAACACCGTACCGATGGCTAACCCCCAGAAAGCGCATGCCAATCTGGAGGCTGGGCATTATTATGCCTCAGTCACCCCGATTAGCAAAACATTCGCGGGGTGGCTGAGTTCTTAGGTTCTGGCTTTCCTTCTACCCAACCGGAGAACCAGAACCCATGTTTCAAGACAACACCCAGGGCGCAGGTGCGCCGAACCTTCCCCCTGACGACACTTTCCTACCCGAACACCAGTTCGAAACCATTAACCACACCCTATTCGGCAGCCTCACCGCCATCCGCAACACCATCACCCTGCTCCACAAACTCCACTACGCCGAACCCAACGACTGGAGCAAACCCCTCCCCACCGGACGCCCCAATGAGCTAATGGCCATCCTCACCAAACGAGTCAGAGTCGATTAATCATGTCGTAGGGTGTGTTGCGGCTCGCCCAACGTAACGTTTCTCCAATGGTGCCACGACACACCCTATACAGGACTCTGCACTCATTGCCATCGCAGCCTAAAGCTTTCAAAAATTAGGTATGACCTGAACTATGGCCGCTAAGGATTTATTTCAAGAACTTTACGATTGTAGTTTCACCCCATAAGTCTTTTGCAGAAAGCAGCTCAGGATATACATAATCGCCCTCGCCGTAACCCCCAACTTGACGCTGTTAGGGAAAACTCAATACGGTGGGTTTTAGGGCGGCGTCCCGGCCCTAACCATGGGAAGCCCCGTATGCGATTTAGGGTAACTTGGCTACTTCCGGAAAGGGAACTCGGAGGGACCCCAAGCAACAGCTTTAAAATCCACACCAACCGCTCAACCCATCATCTAAAACCATAAGCTCAATCCTTAACAAGCCTCAGTCTTGGCCAGATGGCTGCACTAGCCGCTCAATTCCCCCCAACCATCCCAACCAAACCACCACCACAATCCAGTGCACCACCACCGCAGGCCATAGGGAGCCCGTCAGTAAATAAAGCACCGTACAGATTACGCCCAGCAAGGCAGCCAACCCTAGAAAAACCGGCTGTCGAAACGTGAAATACCCCTGTTTATAAAGGGTTAACCCATTAATCGGATGATAAATTACAAACAAAAATAAGCTCAGACTGCTCCACAGCCAGATCGTCGCTGTCGTCTTTCCTTCCCCAGGGTGAGGTAGCAACAACCCTCGAAAGACGATCTCTTCAAATAATGCCGGAGCCACCAGCGTTTGCAAGACTATCCGCCAGCGATTTTCAGTATGCACCTGCCATTGCAAAAAACCTGAAAAAAATCCAATGGGCAGTGCAAAGGCGGCATACACAGCAAATGCCACAGCCGTCAGCCCCAGGCCCCTAGCATCAGGTACCGTCGTTAGAGCAACAACAATTCGTTCCCACAAAAGACCAACCATGGCCACGACTACTAAACGTCACGATAACAATTTAATCGTGCCATGGCCCGCTCACGGTTCTCACTATCCTGTAGTGCTTGAACAACAGCTTGCCCCTGTTCAAAGGCTCCTACTCGTCCATAGGCAACTGCAATTTCCTCATACACACTGCCACGATCCCCCGTATCCTCTACCACCAAATCCTCACGAATCTGGAGAAATTTTGATTCCTCACCAGGGATAGTCTGAGCTACTTCAAACGCCCGGGCTAAAACCGGTAATATCTGGTCAGTTTGTTCTGCTTGGGTATAGAGTTCCGCTATTCGTAGCAGCTGGGTAGCCCCAGTATCAGAGGCACTGTAAACCCGCCCTAAGAGCCGCACTGCTTGGTCACGCTGCCCCGCCTGGAAGTAGCGCTCTGCAATTTGCAGCATGTCATCTAGCTCAAGATGGGTGATATCACGAGACTCAATAACATCTAATGCCTTTGCATACTCTTCTTTTTGAAGTAAACGATCAACCAAGAGCGTTCTCCATAGGGGATTTTGAGGTTGGGTTTCGGCAATGATCTCAAAGAATCTGAGGGCAATATCGTACTCTCCCATCTCAACCCAGCCAGTAACCACCGTTTGCAATGTAAATGAGTCGTCTGAGTTGGTTATCTGCTCCTGCACCATTCCCAATACCACCTCCAGCAAGTCAGCTGCCGTCAGTCCCGCTTTTACACGCTCTAGCGCAATAACATTCAGCGCCTCTAGTCGATCTGAAGAAGACTCTAAAGCCTCTGCCGCCCGAATAGCCTGGGCCATGGTTGCATCTGAGTTTTCTAGGCTGTCAGCCTGTCGCTGCTGTAGTCCGATACCCATCAGAGCCAAAGCATAGTTACTTGAATACGGCTCTTTTGTTCTCTCAGCCATGGTAAAGGCTGCATCAAAGTCACCCGTTTTGGCATGGGCCACGGCCACATCTACCCAAGCTCGCCGCCGAACAGAGTTATAACTCGGGTCAATCCGATCGAGTATATCCATGGCAAACGCAATCTGTCCCGATTGTGCAGCTGCCCTGGCAACATCTCCGTAGGCCCAGTCTTGATTGAAAATTGTTGCTCCCCCTGACTGCTTGATGGCAACAAGGGTTTCAATTGTCGAAACCGCTAGCTCATAATCTTCAAGCTCAATTGCCCGCTTGATCATGTCTTCTAAGACTTCATTGCGAGCATAGTCTTGTTCAATGGTTTCCGTTGATGCCAGTGCCTGTCGTAGCACATTGCTAGCGGCCTCAGTATTGCCAGCTTCGGTATAGTGGGTCGCTAGGTCCAACAGCCCATCCACCTTAATTCGACCGCCAGGGGCAGTCGATAGGGCGGTCAAAACTGTTTCGGCAAATCCTGCATTGACCAGTTTTAGGGTGAAACTGGGACCTGGATAGCCGTCTGTTGTAATCACAGTAACGGCTTGATCAAAATATGGCTGTGCCTGGTCTTCATCTCCCTCTGCTGCTAGGTATAAACCAATATCGGTCAGGGTACGAACCGTCGGCTGGTCAAGGGTTAACTGCTGCACCAAGCTTGCCGCCCGATCCAACTGGCCTAACCGGGCTGCGGATAAGGCCGCACTACCGATGACATTTTCTCGATAGTAGGGTTGCTCAATGGACTGTGCTAGCTGCATTGCCTGGTCAATGTCTCCCGCTTTGGCATAGATAACGGCGATGGGCGCCACGGTCTTGTCTCGCCTAAAGGAGTCGGCATAGGTAACCGCTTCGGCCTGTTGCAGTGCCTGGGTGGCTATTTCAGCTGCAGTGACGCGTTCGCCCACGGCCATATACCCCTGGGCAATTGTTGTCAGACGGTTGGCTTGTATTTCGTTCCCTTGCACATTGGGGACCAGTTGTTGTGCCTGGGAGAGAAGTGCTAGGGCGGTGGCTTGGTCTTCGATAGCGCCGTAGTCTGTGGCTATCGTGGTCAACATGCGAATTTTGAGGGCGCTATGGCCCGCTGGTAATTCTTGGGCTGCCAGGGTTGCTGGGGCGAGCACAGTGCGAACGGCGTCTGGTTCACCTAGTTCAACCAATTGGTCTATTTCGTGGACCAGCCACCCGGAACTACCGCTATTGGATGCAATAAAATCTTCAAAAATTAATGCTCTTGCACCGGCATCCCTGACTGTTCTGGCAAACATTAGGGCCTTGGCAAGATGGTTGGCTGCTGGTTGTATCTGTCCTTTTCTTAGGGCCTGCCGCCCCCACTGTGCCCGGACGGTTACCTGATTGCGCTGATAAAAGCCGGTTTCATCGATGCACATTTGCGGTGCCTGTGCCTGTGTCTGTGCCTGTGCTTGCAGCTGAGGCATTGACACCCCTAACCATCCCGCCAAACAACCGAGGGCTATCCAACGTTGGCTAAACAGTTTTATTTTCTGTTGAGTACTCATGGGGGCGGTTAGGGAAAGTAAATGGGGTAGCAGACGGCCCCGGTGGGGAAAGAGAATTTGTCTGTAGCCGTTCTAGCACTGGCGAATGTACTTCAGCCGGGGGTTGGCAATGCAAATCATGTGTCTATCTGTGGGAATGTCTACAGTGGGACAACGTATGTTTACGCGTATCGGTCATGTTCAAATTCACGGCCAGTTTCCCATGGGCGACTTGTGCTGGATATCTGGACCGTTGTTTGGTTGCGACTATTAAGCGAACGCGTGAAAATATAGGTAGCCATGTCACGCCAATTCGCCTTGAACACTACTGCCAGTCACTGCCACGAAAAAGCCATCGATCAACAGCAGACTGCCCGCACTGATGTTGCCATCATCGGTGCCGGTGTTGTGGGGCTAACCCTGGCCTGCGCCCTACGCCACAGCGGCCTCTCCGTGGCAGTGATTGAAGCCCAGAGTCAGGCCAAGGCGGCGGCCCGTGAGCGAGCCTATGCGTTTTCCCCCATGTCGGCGCGAATTTTTCAGCAGATGGGGCTGTGGGAACAGGTGGGACCCTACATCACCCATTTTCAGCGGGTGCGCATGTCGGATGCGGAGTATGGCAAAGCGGTTAATTTTTATCCTACCGATAGCCCCGTCGATGCGGTTTACTATGGCGCGGAGCATCGGGTACTCATTCAGGCCCTACAGGGGTTAGCCACTAATATTCATCGCATCACCGCCTATTACGACACCACCCTGACGGATATTCAAGCCACCGCGACGGATACCCGACTTCTCCTGGAATGTGACGGTGAGCGGCAGACTTTGCATACTAAGCTGCTGGTGGGGGCTGACGGTGCCCGCTCTAAGATTCGTGACTATGCGGGTATTCGCACGTCTGGTTGGGCCTATTGGCAATCGTGCATTACGACGGTGCTTGCTCCGGCAAAGTCCCACCAAAATACGGCCTACGAAAAGTTTTGGCCCAGTGGTCCGTTTGCTATCTTGCCGATTCCAGGCAATCGCTGTCAGGTGGTGTGGACCGCACCCCATGCCGAAGCCGAGGCCATGTTGGCCCTGCCTGAAGACGCTTTTATGGCGAAGCTGCGTCGCCGCTATGGGGATGGCATGGGTGACCTAATGATGGTTAAACCACCGATGATGTTTCCCGTGCGGTTGATGCACAGCCATCGCTATGTGCAACCTGGGATTGCGTTAATCGGTGATTCGGCCCACTGTTGTCACCCGGTGGGTGGGCAGGGGTTAAATATGGGCATTCGTGATGCGGCCGCCCTGGCTAAGGTTCTACATGCTGCCCATGCCCGCCAAGAACCCATTGGGCATATCCGAGTCCTGAAGCGCTACGAACGTTGGCGACGTACTGAAAACTGGCTAATTTTAGCCATGACTGACCTGCTAAATCGCTTATTTTCTAACCGTCTGCTGCCGCTGCTGTGGCTGCGTCGCACCGGCTTTTGGGTAATTGAGCATGTGGTGCCCCTAAAGCGAATGATTCTGCGGGTAATGACCGGGTTCTTTGGTCGGCAGCCGATTATTTAGGGCGAGCAGCGGCTAGATGAATAGTCGCACCAACATGACCAATAGAGGGTTGACTAGGCAACTCTGTTGGCATTGTGTGAATTACCTTATCAGTATATTAAAAAATCTACATGCATTGTTTTATACAACTTTGCCGTATCGTAGAATACTTACTACGCTTTTTAGCGTAAATGTTCCTCCAATTAGCTGATGTACTGACGTTTTTAAGTTTCTATTCTTTGTATCAAGGGTGTCAAAGACAATTGGTTTTAGACAATTAACGCATTAGCCACAACAGAATCACTGAAGGATCACTACGGTTTGTGGCGTTGCTGAGTCTCGGGATAGTTTTATCTGCAAGGTGCTGATTTGCGGCATTTTTGATGGATCGATGTATCCCCTGGCTCAGCTATGGCTGACTTGTTGCTAATGCTCTAATTAATTGTCTATACAAATCTCATCTACGCATCGAACACCTTACTTTCAGGATATGTGCCATGCAGGCCCTCGCTACATATACCCATTCTCTATCCTTATTTAATAGCTCTTCTACACCCGTATCTAAGCCTCTAAACATGCAGCGTGCGGGAACTCGGTATTGGAAAACGCTGGTGGATAAGGGGGTACCTTCGGGAGAGGCGCGGGAACTTGCGATCGCAATTATCAACTTCGTCTACCTAGACAGTCCGTTGTCGCCCCATCAGAAGCATCTAATCGGTCGTTACTACCGACACATTTCTACCCTAGAGCTGTTGTCACTACAGTTTTGTTGACAGTTCAGTACGGGCAAAGCGTTGTCCCATAAGGACTTCGCCAGGCCAGCTGATGCGATGCACAGGGCCTATGTGATCAACGAGTGTGACGAATCGGGGTCTAAATCACACTAACCATCCAGTAGTTTGAATAGATTTACGAAATAGCCTTTGCCTTTTTTGTAGAGGCCTTACACGGGGACCAGCACAGTCACCAAGTGGGTTTGTTTACTAATGAGATTTCTTTAGCAAACTCTTCCCCTTGGCTGAGGATTCTGTCAATAAAGCAATGTTACGGTTTCTACGACTGTCGCTGCCTGAGTCACTTATACCCGCTGATTAGGAGGGGGATACTATGCAAGCATCTGTGGCCGTTTTTCCAGACGTCAAACCACCATCAAGCCGAAAAAAATCTAAGCGTGCAAAGCTTAAGCGTATTGGTGCCAGGCACTGGCAACAGCTGATGAGAGTTGGTGTGCCCCAACAAGACGCAAAAGACCTGGCGATTGCAGTGGTTCGCTACACCTATCTTGCCTGCAGCCCGTCATTCGAAGAAAAACGTCTCATTGGTCGCTACTGTCAGCACCTGGGTGCCGCCGGTCTGTGGCATCTAGAATTGTTACTGGGCAGCTAGGTTTTAAGCTGTTGTGGTGAGTTTTGAGTTGGAAATGTTAACTCAAAACTCAGTTAATCTAAGCCGATACCGCCAGCAGTTCATCTAGTTTTTGACTTGCATCGAGCGCGTGGATCGCATCGCAGCCGCCGATGTGCTCGTCATTAATAAAAATCTGTGGCACTGAGCGCTTACCGTCGGAGCCTCGGGCCACCATGACATCCCGCGCCTCTTCGTCTCCATCGATCACATATTCAGTAAAATCTACCCCTTTATTCGTCAAAAGTTGCTTAGCGCGAATACAAAAGGGGCATCTCATCCAAGTATAAATTTCAACCTTTGCCATTATTGAGTGATACCTAAGTTCGAAACTGCTGGTGAGATCCTAACGCATCTGTTTGCCAGAAATCTGTCAGATACGACGCTTAAAAGTCCACACCGCGCTTTAGTTCTACACCGCGCTCAGCATAGTGCTTGTGGTTAAATACCTCGGAATGGGCGCTAGCCAGTTGAAAGTAGGCGGGCGGATTTTTGCAGCGCCCCGTAATAATCACCTCTGTATCCTTGGGTTTACGCAGCAATGCCTGGACAATGGGCTCCTCGGGTAGCAGCTCCAGGTCTACGGTGGGGTTAAGCTCATCGAGAATAATGGTCTTGTATAGACCCGAGGCAATGGCCGTACGGGCAATTTCCCAACCGCGCTCGGCCTCTACATAGTCAATGGTTTGCTGCTGTCCCCGCCAGACGATGGCATCGCGGCCACAGCGCTGATGATCCACCAGGTTCGGGTAGCTCTGACGCAGGGCGGCAATGGCGGAATCTTCGGTATAGCCCTTGCCCCCCTTAAGCCACTGGATAATCATTACCCGGTGGGATTTGTCCTGGCTGATGCCAATGCCGATGGCCTGGAGTGCCTTGCCCAGGGCACTGGTGGACTTACCTTTACCGTCCCCCGTGTAGATTTCAATGCCGCTTAGCCCCGGAATTTCAGAGGTGGCATAGTGCTGGGGCTTCATTTCTGAATGCAAATCGGCGACGTCTAGTAGGGCCGGGGGGGCGCTACGCCCCGTGGCAATAATTTCTAGATAGTTGGGCTTTTGGCGCAGGGTGCGCACCACATCGTCAATGTCTAGTAGCTCCAGGTCTAGCACCGGGTTAAGTTCATCGAGTACCACCACAGAATAGAGACCCGATGCGATCGCACCCTTGGCCACATCCCACCCCCGCTGTGCCTCCTGTTTATCAAACTTAGTGATCTCGTCCACACCAAAATACTCGGCTCGCCCGGTGCGCACCTGATCGATCAGGTGGGGAAAGCCCTGCTGTAGCGCTTCAATAGCTGCATCTTCGTCATAGGTGCGGCCCGGTCCCTTCAAAAACCGCAGCAGCAGCACCCGACTCTCCATAAAGGTTTGAATCCCAAGACCAATGGAGCGCAGCACCACCCCAAGCGCCACCTGGGATTTACCCTTACCTTCGCCATCGTAGACATGGATTTGCCCCACCATACGCTCTGACGTTTGCTGAGCGGTGCGAATACCGATGCCGGAGCGAACCATGGGGAGGGTAAAAGAATAAGTGAGCGGTCTTTGATTGTAGCGCCTAGGAATGGACCCCTTTTGAGTTCTCAAGGTTGAATTTTGAATTGCAAAATGCGCCCAATTCAAAATTAAAAACTCAAAATTCACAACTATAGGATGTTCTTATCCCCAAATTGGGTATACCCTAATGGCTGAGATTCTCAGGCAGGTCATGGGCGAACTTGAGCCAGTGTTTCCGTTTAAAGCGGTCATATTTCAAATTTTATTTTTATTAGTGGCCATTGCCTTAGAAGCGATGGTGCTACGTCAGAAAATGCGCCTTGGGTACAGACAAAGCGTGCGCTATGCGGCGGCGGTTAACCTGCTGGCGGTGGTGGTGGGGTGGTTTGCCTTTTTGGCTATCGAACCGCTGATTGAGCCGCGACTCCAGGCCCAGGTGATTAGCTATGTGCTGTTTGATAATTTAATCAACAACACCCTCAAACCCCAGATGGGTTGGATCATCTTGGTGGCCGGGCTGGGGGCCTTTTTTATTACCCTGATAATCAAGCTCAAAGGGCTTGAGCTATTGATGCGGGCCGTGGGGACCTGGAAACTGCCGGCCAAACCCAAAGACCTGAGTCGTCAAGAACGCTATAGCCGTTCGCGCACCGGCACCACCCGATACCAGGAGGCTGCATCCCAGTTTGCGATCGCAGTTCTCCAGGCCAATGCCCTTAGCTTTAGTGCCATTCTGTTACTTTTGGTGCTGCGGTCTTATATTCTCAGGAGTGTCGCATGATTGACATCCTCAAGGACGCCATCAGTAAAATCCGCGCCCTGATTACGCCCCCCAGCTATTTGTCGTGGCAAACCTGTTTACTACTGAGTTTGTTTTCTTGGCTCATGGCCGCCATTGCCGAAAGCAGTGAAGCGGCACCCTTTACGGTGGTGTTGCTCAGTACCTTTAGCTGGCTGTTTCTCACCATTGCCATTTGGTGGGGGCTGACCGAAAATCCGGTGGAAATTGGCTATTTATCCATCAGCCCTTGGATTACGGCGGCGGTGATGTGTGTCTTTTTGTTTAGACCCTGGACCACCGAGCGGCTGCAGCTGGCCATGGGATGCTGGCCCGTGGTGGCGACTATCCTGGTGGCCATTCCTAACTTTTTTAACTGGGGTTTAGATTGGAAACTGCCAAAACCCCACATCCGTCAGGAACTGATTGTTCTGTTGCTGGTCAATTTGTTGCTGAGCAGCTGGATTATGTTTTACTTCCGCATCCAGCATTGGTTTGACGATTACCCCAGCCTAATGGCCGAAAACTTAGATAACAGCGCCTTTGTCTATCGGTTTGGCAACGACAGTAATGGCACGTCCCAGGCCGATATTCTCTTGACTAGCGCCGCGGCTAGTTTGGTCAAACAGCTAGATAATGCCCCCTGGCCCCGGGTGGAACGGTGGCTGCTAAACCTGGACAACAGCATTAGCTCGGTGGCCAGCGGCATCATTTTAAATACGATTAGTGAACGGGTATTTTGGAGCTTAGATGCTCCCCGTCCCCAGTCAGTCTCCAACGGCTACCAAATTAAACTCCGGGCCAACTGGCTTGGACCAACGGCCAAGGAAAACGGCTACTACGTTGAAAAGGTGTGTACCATTTTGCCCCGCCCCCTCAAACAGCGCACCGGTAACGAAGAACAACCAACCACCTCCACCCCCGTGGCCCAGGTAACCTGTGCAGACGAGACCAAAGAGGTGGAGCGTACGGTGAACGCTGAGACTGGCGTGCCATCGACTTGAGGACATTAGTAATTTGCCGATGTTAAATTTTGCTCGTATTGGCGTAGTGGCCCGCAACGTATTTCTAGAGGTCATTCGCGATCGCATCCTTTATTTGGCCGGGGTGTTTGCGGTGGTAATGGTGATGGCGTCGGTGATGCTGCCGGAGGTGGCCGCCGGGACCGACACTAAGATTTTGCTGGACCTGGGGCTGGCGGCCATTAACCTATTTACCCTGGTGGTGGCGGTGTTTGTGGGCACCGGTCTCGTCAATAAAGAAATTGAGAAAAAGACGGTGCTGGTGCTGATTGCCAAGCCGGTCAGCCGATTTGAAATTATCTTGGGGAAACACCTGGGTCTGGCCGCCGTTATCGGTGTCTTACTACTGGTTCAGACAGGGATTTTTATTCTGATTTTGACCGTCAGACAGCTGGAGTTTCCGGCGGGTAGCATGCTGGTTGCGATCGCATTTATGTACCTTGAGATGCTGCTAATCATTGCCGTTACCATTACCTTTGGCGTCTTTACCAGTTCCCTCTTAGCGACCCTGCTCTCATTTGGCACCTATATCATCGGTCACCTCAGTACGTTTTTACTCGAGCTCAGTCAGCTGGCAGACACCGGCAGCCTCAAACGAGCGGTGGAAATTATGTATATATTTCTGCCGGATCTTGAAAGATTAAACTTGAAAAATGACGCCATCTACGGGTTTGGCGCGTTTTCCGCCAGTCCTACCACCCTGACGATCAATGCCTTGTATGGTCTGCTATATACGGCTTTGTTGTTGATTATTGCAGGCAATATCTTTAATCGACGCCAGTTTTAAGCAGAACCAGCCGTTGCTGAGTTAAGGGGATGCACCGATCGCACCGCACAAACCCATGAACCACCTCAAACCTTGGGCAATCGCTACGGCCGCCCTCACGGGGCTTCTTCTTAGCCCCAACCCTGCCACCGCCTACTGCCGCGCCGACCTCACCAACCAGCTCAACACCCTTGCAGAGCGCCCCTCCCTAAAAAAGGCCCGCCTCGGCATCCTGATCGAAACCCAATCTGGCCAGGTTATCTACAGCCGCGACGCCGATCGCTATTTTGTCCCCGCCTCCAACGTCAAACTCCTGACCACCGCCGCTGCCCTCTCTAGCCTCGGTCCCAACTTCACGGTCCGCACCTCCGTGTATAGCCAACAGCAAAACGGTGTGACCACGTTGCAGGTTGTGGGTCGGGGCGACCCTACACTGGCAGACAGCCAGCTAAACGAGCTAGCTAGCCAACTCAAAACCCAGAACATTAACACCGTTAGCAGCCTGCTGGGTAACGACAGCCACTTTGCCGGTCCCATCGTTAACCCCAACTGGGAATGGGAAGACGTCCAGGCCGGCTACGGAGCCCCGACCAACAGTCTCATTATCAATACCAATGAGCTGGGTCTGACCCTTTACCCCCAAGCCGTTGGTCAGCCCCTGCGGATCGAGTGGGATGACCCCAGCCTCAACAGCCAGTGGCAAATCGAAAACTTTTCCCGTTCGGTTGCCGCTGGCCAACCCGAATATGTTGACATTGGCCGCGATCTGAGTCGACCCATCCTGCGGGTTTACGGCCAGCTCATCTCCGGTGCCGCCCCCGATACGGCCTCAGTCGCGGTCCCCAATCCAGCCGATTACTTCATTAGCCGCTTTCGCCAAACCCTAGGTCGCCAGGGCATCACCGTTGCCCAGACGGGGCTGACTACCGTCAACCCCAGCGGTTCGGAACTGGCGGCGGTGACCTCCCCACCCCTGGCCCAATGGCTGGTGCGCACTAACCGCAACAGCAAGAATATCTATGCTGAAGCCATCCTCAAATCCCTGGGGGGACCCAATGCCGAGGATGCGACGGCAGCGGGGGTTACGGCGGTGGAAACCATCCTCGAACGGCTTGGGGTCAATCCAGACCTCTATGAAATTGTGGATGGCTCCGGTCTATCACGCCATAACCTGGCTACCCCCCATGCCTTTGTGGATACTCTCCAAGCCATGGCTCGCTCTCCCCATGCGGCCACCTATCGCAGCTCCCTTGCCGTGGCCGGTGCCAGCGGCACCCTCCGCAACCGTCTCGGGGGTATTCGCTTTGTCGGCAAAACCGGAGCCGTTAGCCACAATGCCTCACTGTCGGGGTATCTTGACCCGCCCAACCATAGTCCGTTGGTGATGAGCATCATCATTAACAATCTTGACCAGCCAGGGAGTGTCCTACGACGCACCATAGACGACATTGTCAACGCCACCGCTCAGCTCAATGACTGCTAGGGCGAGAACCCGAGAAACCTGTGGCCGGCTAGGCCATGGAGCACTCCTTGGGAATACTGCGGGTAGGTAGGTTAATATAGACATCCCTTTAATATTTTCTTTATCTTGCCTCTGTAGACGTTTTTAGACCCTTCCTTAATTTCCGTTGTCCGAGGGATTACCCCTATTCCCCAGTGCCGCATGTCTCGTTTCGATTCCCGTCAAGACCATCTGGACTATTACTATCAGCAGATTCAGACCGTCATTCTGTCGCGTCAAAACCCGGTGACGGGTCTGCTACCTGCCAGCACTGCGATTACGTCCCACGGTGACTACACCGATGCCTGGGTACGGGACAACGTTTATAGCATCATGGCCGTGTGGGGACTGGCCCTGGCCTATCGGAAAATTGACGAAAACCTGGGCCGCACCTATGAGCTGGAGCAGAGCGTCAATAAGCTGATGCGGGGACTGCTGTTTGCCATGATGCAGCAAACGGCAAAGGTGGAAAAATTCAAACGGACCCAGGACCCGCTGGATGCGCTCCATGCCAAATACAACACCCCCACGGGGGGCACCATTGTTGGCGATGATGAGTGGGGCCATTTGCAGCTGGATGCCACCTCTATCTATCTGCTGATGTTGGCCCAGATGACCAGCTCAGGGCTACAGATTATCTACACCCGCGACGAAGTTGATTTTGTTCAAAACCTGGTCTATTACATCAGTCGTGCCTACCGCACCGCCGACTATGGCATTTGGGAGCGGGGGAATAAGCTTAACCACGGCAAACCAGAACTTAACGGTAGCTCTGTGGGCATGGCCAAGGCGGCCCTAGAAGCCATGAACGGTCTCAATCTGTTTGGGGTGCGGGGCGGCCATGGCTCTGTGATTCATGTTTTACCCGATGAGATTGCCCGCACTCGCATTACCCTAGAGTCCCTGCTGCCTCGAGAATCTGGTTCCAAGGAAATTGATGCCGCCCTGCTTAGCGTCATTGGTTTTCCTGCCTTTGCCGTTGATAATCCCGACCTGCTTCAGACCACCCACGACGCCATTGTGGAAAAGCTGCAGGGGCAGTACGGCTGCAAGCGATTTTTGCGAGACGGGCATCAGGTGGTGGTGGAAGATGCCGAGCGCTTGCATTACGAACCAGGCGAGCTCAAGGATTTTGAGCACATTGAATGTGAGTGGCCCCTGTTTTTCTGTTATCTGCTGCTCAATAGCTTGTTTCACAATAAGGCCGATCAGGCGGCCTTTTACCGTGAACGTCTAGAGGCCCTGGCAATCCACAAAGACGGTCTCGAACTGTTGCCCGAGCTTTACTATGTACCCACCGCCGTGATCGAGGCGGAGCGCGAAAATCCCCACAGTCAGATTCGTGAACCCAATGACAATGTGCCATTGGTATGGGCCCAGAGTCTCTATTACATGGGCCAAATGATTCAGGATGGGCTGATCACCCTAGGCGATATTGACCCCTTGGCCCGTCACCTCAAGGTGGGGCAAAACCGTCAGCCCATTGTCCAAATTTCACTGCTCTCAGAAGATAGCGACCTACAGCAGCAGCTGGCTAACTATGGCATTGAGACCCAGGTGCTCGAGCAGATTGATCCGGTGCAGGTACGCACCTCAACAGATCTGGCGGATCTCTATGGGCAAATCGGCCGTAATTACAAACTCCAGACCACGGGCCGCCCCGACCGTCGTCTCCGCAGCCTGACCACATCCAGAATCTTTCGCATTCAGCGGGAAACGGTAGTCTTTGTCCCGGCGTTTCTAGACCCTAGTCAGTTTTACATCACCCTCGACTATCAGTTTCTGGTTGCCCAGATTCGTAGCGAACTGTCCTACATCCATGAGCATTGGAATGAGCCGGGTCGCCCCACGGTGACGCTGTTGCTGACCCACCGTATGTTTGAGCTGGGGCATAAGGCCATCAGCGATTCCCCGCTGTTACAGCTGATATTTGAGCTTAAGGACGGTGAATGTAGCGGTGTCCCGGTCAAAGTGGGTACGTTGTTCCAGCTGATGCTGACGGCGGCGACAGAACGGATGGAAGACGGACCGCTACCAGAAGGAGGGGAGCCGCTGGCGTCGTATATCATGCCGATTTCGGCCTATTTGCCCCTGTCTGAGGGCAACACCCAGCCCCTCAACCAGATTCAAGAACTAGACCTGGAACGGGAAACCGATAGCTGGCGACTGCTTGAAGCGCTAAAGGCCTCTGACAATTTGTATGAGCAAATCGAGCTACTGAGCAATCTCTGTCGCCTACACAGTCTGTCCCACGATACTGGCTGGGGTGAGGCCACTGGCGAACAGGTGACGCTGGCTAATTTACTCAATGAAATCTACATCAAAGCTGGTCGTCTGGAGCTGTGGGCCATTGTGCGTCGGGCTGCCGGGCTACTTAACAAGATGGCCATTGGTCTGGCGGATGCGGCCACAGAACTGCTGGTGCGTCAAAAGCAGATTGCTGTGGGTAAGGCCTATAGCGAGGTCTCACTGATAACAGACCCCCTATCACCCCAGGAACTGCTGGCCAAAATCAACGAATTTTGCGGTGAAGATATTCGCGATCGCACCCTCACCCAAGAAATCCTCATCTACCTCAGCGTCCTGATTAACTCAGAGCCCGAGGTGTTTGAAGGGCTGCTGACCCTGCGCGTTAGCTACCTGATTTTGCTGATCAACAGCGAGATTTGTCGTGAGCAGTACTGCACCCAGGATGAGGCCTACGAAACCCTGATGGCCATGAGCCCCTTCGAAATCAAGATGCGTCTGCGCCAGGTGCTGGCCGGCTATGAAGGCCTAGATAGCAATCTATTTCGTCAAGAATCGATTCAATCTCGTAAACCCCAATCCGTTAACTGGGTGGTGCTTCCCCAGGCTGATGAGGTCGAGCCCTCCGAGGAAGACTGGCTCCACCGCCGCCAGCGAGAAGGTGGGCTTAATCGAGTGCCAGAAGACTTTTATCCCAGGGTATGGCGACTGCTTAAACACTGCAAAGGCATTGTCATCGGTGACAAGTTAGAACGCCGCAACCGTCTGGTCAGCGACCTGATTTTGTCGGACACCACCCCAGAGGAAAAAGACTTTGCCCTTCGCATTGAGCACCTGTTTAACAAAATTCAGGCCCCGGAATATCGCCAGGTCAATGTGGAAGCGCTGATGGAGCTTTCGGAACTCTTTGACACGAATCCAGACTGGCAGGTAGACGACTATGTTGTTTTAGATGTCCTGGTTGGTCATGCCGTCCGTCTTGCTTGGATTGACGGTGGTGACCACCGCGCCCATCGCTACCTTCAGGACAAAGCCAAGGCCTGGCGCTCGTTTTACCAAGACACCCCCCACCGATGTGCCAAGTACATTGCCAAGGCCATGCAGTTCCTAATCGAACTCAACGAAGGGGAAAAGGCGTCGGCCTAGGGGATTATTTTTTTCTGAGGGCTGTTTCCTTTTTTTGGGTCAGTTTGTCTGGGGAGGAGCCCATTTCCTTTGATGTGATTGTGTAGCTGAGGGGCATTGGGGAATCTTGCTGATCTAGCCAGGGCAGCGCACCATCAAAGGTAATCGAAATACCGTCCGGCGCCACCCTGTAGTGCCAGGTGGCGGAGGCACACACGCGGGAATCTTTACTAGCCAGGACCGTTGGCCAGCTGCCCGTCTCGCGATAGGTTTGCTGGGCCTCAGTGATCAGGGTGTTTAGCTCCATCGATAGGGCATTGGCAACGTGATGATGGAAAACCCTCAGCGGTACGGCATAGGGGGTGAGGGCATAGGACTGGGGTAATGTGTCGCCGTCAACAGTACAGAGACTGGCGGATGTCAGCTGCTGATAAAAACTGTTGTGGAGTTTTTGTTCATTGGTTTGGGTCAGTAGCAGCAAATCGGTAAACGGTAGGGCCAATATGTACTGGTAGCCGATACCGCTAAGGGTCCCCAAGGGTTGTTTCCGAAAAGCGTTGATCGATCTTGTGTACCAAATATGCGTATCTAAGGCAGCGGCTGTAATCAAGGGTTGGCCATAGTCCGTTGGCGTTAGCACTAGGTTGGTATGGCGGGCCACGGCAATATCGTCCCTAGCACTCACCGTAACCAGGATATGGGCCGTCAAGTTAGGGTTGGCCGCCATGGACCGGGTGAGGTTAACGGCTGCATTAAAGGCGGCTGCTTGCCCAGACTTATCACCGGTCTGATAAGCCAGGATGCTCTGGGCTAATAAATGTCTGTGCAGAGCCATGATGCTGCTGTAGTTGGGGCTGTTGCCACTGTCGTTGTCCGGGTTGACGATGGCAATCGCATCAAACGCCCAGCTAGGCTGCGTTTGCAGCAATGCTTGCAGCTGTTTAAGGTCATTTTCTTGCCGAACCAAATACTCCGTAACCATCACTGGTAGTGGGGGTAGTGGCCCGGATTCCAATGTGTGCAGGGTGTTGAAATAGTCGGTCAGGGCCGTGGCAACCTCCTCTTGTCGGGGGCTGACGGCATTTGTAGAACGCTCAATGGTCGATAGGCCCATGGCCTCTAGCTGCTGGTCAATTTGCTTGCCCTGGGCACTGGTGACCTGGGGTGGGTATTTGGCCAGATAGCCCTCAGAAATGGCCATTTGTTGGGCAACTTGGCGAGCGGTAAAAAGTTTAGCGATGGCCATGCCCGCTAGGAGGGTTGCGATCGCAATCAATCCACTATTAACCAACAATTTCACAGTTCTATTCATGCAGCTTGCAATTCAATCAATTCAATTCAATCGCCTATCGTTCCAACAGCTGCACCCCAGGGATTCCCAGACCCCCATCGAAATGTTCGTAATAGAGACACTTATATACCTTGAGTTCTCAAACCCCGTACTTGTTCCGTCGCCAGCCGCTACAATAGGACACGTTCATTTCACCCACCGTCCACTATGACCGCTGCGGCACCTGCTAAGACCGAGTACGAAGCCGTCATTGGCTTAGAAATCCACTGCCAGCTCAGCACCAACACCAAGATTTTTACCCCCAGCTCAGCCGAGTTTGGGGCCGACCCCAACACCCACATCGACCCCATCACCGTGGGCATGCCCGGAGTGCTACCGGTGCTTAACGAAAAGGTGCTGGAATATGCGGTCAAAGCCGGTTTGGCCCTCAATTGCCAGATCGCTCCCTACAGTAAATTTGACCGCAAGCAATATTTCTACCCTGACTTGCCCAAAAACTATCAAATTTCCCAGTTTGATCTTCCCATTGCCGAACACGGCTGGATTGGAATCGAACTGGTCGACAAAAAAAGCGGCAATGTAGAGCGAAAAAAAATCGGCATCACCCGTCTTCACATGGAAGAAGATGCCGGCAAACTCGTCCATGCTGGCAGCGATAGTTTGGCAGGCTCCACCTATTCTTTGGTGGACTATAACCGAGCCGGGGTGCCCCTAATCGAGATCGTTTCCGAGCCAGACCTGCGCACGGGCAAAGAGGCCGCCGAGTATGCCCAGGAAGTACGCCGCGTGGTGCGTTACCTCGGTGTCGGGGATGGCAACATGCAAGAAGGGTCGCTGCGCTGCGATGTCAACATTTCCATCCGCCCCAAAGGTAGAGAAGCCTTTGGCACCAAGGTGGAAATAAAAAATATGAACTCCTTCAGCGCCATCCAAAAGGCCATCGACTACGAAATTGAGCGCCAAACTGAAGCAATAGAAAGCGGCGACGAAGAGATTGTCCAGGAAACTCGCCTTTGGGATGAAAGCACCCAGGTCACCAAGAGCATGCGCTCCAAAGAAGGCTCCAGCGACTATCGCTATTTCCCAGAACCCGATCTGCCCCCCATCGAAGTGTCTAAAAAGCAGCTCGAAACCTGGACGTCTGAGCTACCTGAACTACCCGCCAATAAGCGCAGTCGCTATGAAACGGAGCTAGGTCTATCGGCCTACGACACCCGCGTCCTCACCGACGACCGCAGCATTGCCGACTATTTTGAACGGACCATTGCCACCGGAGCCGATGCCAAAACCGCAGCCAACTGGGTAATGGGTGACATTGCAGGCTATCTAAATGCCGAGAAGCTGACCATTGGCGATATTGGCCTCACCCCCGAGGGGTTAGGGGAAATGGTAAACCTAATCACCGCCGGTACCATCAGTAATAAAATCGGCAAGGACCTATTACCCACTCTGCTCAAAGAAGGTGGCTCCCCCAAAGCCATCGTTGAAGAAAAAGGATTGGTCCAAATTTCTGACCCGGCAGCCATTGAAGCCATCATCGATGACGTCATGGCCGCCAACCCCGACGAACTAGCCAAGTATCGCGCTGGCAAGAAGAAGCTCCAGGGCTTCTTTGTGGGTAAAGTTATGAAGCAATCCGGCGGACGGGCGGATCCTAAACTGACCAATCAGTTACTCGGAAAGAAGCTAAACGGGTAAACTGGTGCAGGCCCTGCCAGATTATTCCTTCACGACCGGTAACACTCGCAATCCCTTGAACTGAGACACTTTACCCTAACTTTATCTAGATAAACTTCAAGCAAGATTCCAAGAAAATAGAAGAAGGGGGTTACACCCCACACCCCATCCGTGGCATACTATGTTAAGTAGATGCACCCTGATGGTTGGAGAGCTTGTATGCTCTCCTTTTTTTTGGGAATTTTTAGCGCTCTCTACACCAGGCACGTTGCTAACGACTTCCCTTGGTTCTGTCGTAGACCCTTTTCAACAGAGACCCTCAGCGACCAAGAAAAGATACACCAAATCGCTACGAAGGTTAACAGAGAACACTTTGGGGTCTATTTCTCAGATAGAATTTAATTAATCCTTAAGGTTTCGCCGGATAAAGTCCTCATTTGTTGAGCCTTTACCGATAGTGCCTGACCAAAATCTGGGTTTAATATGCCGCATTTTTCTAGCTCCATAGAAAGTACGCACTGGGCACGGGAATTTTCCTGTGCCTTTTTTGTTGTTAGGACTAGGGGCGGCTGCCAGTCTTTTGATTTCTCTCTATTACAGCCATGAGTTACAACTTTGATATTGTCGGTGTGTCCCCAGTTTGGAACTTCTTTAAACATCAGCAGTATGTGGAGCAGTCGCCTGAGCGCAGCTGTGCCTATCTGGGCAGCTATCAATGCACCCTGGATGGGTTTATTGAGGCGACGTCGCTGATTTATAAAAAGCCAGATTGGGACTGGGACACGGTGGTGGGTGAGATGGTGAGCTTTTGGCTAAATGCAGGTGACCATGTGGGCCAGTGGAAAAAGGAGCTAGCCCAGGCGGAGGAGACCAGCTTAATCGTGGGGCGAGTGGCAAATTTTAAGAGTTTGCGCTCAGAATTTGAAGGATTAATCGTCGATTGACCAACAGGGCTGGCACAGCGCCCCCTCTAACTAAATCCATATCAAGGGATACACGCTGTTTTATGGTTTCCCGCTGAGGTGATTGCAAGGGCAGATCGCACAGTGCCCTTGCTGGTCTGTCTGGTTACTTCGTGCGTATACGCCTTCGTTACACAGTAAATCTATACATGTCATCGGTAACCGACCCGCCAGTTGCCCGAATCGTTTAAGGCATTTAGCTTACGGAGGTTTTCCGTATAAAGCTGATGTTCTATGTCACGAGCTATACGTAAAAATTCTGAGTGATTTACCGGTTTTGCTTTCTAATTGCAACATGTATTGAGGAGACTGTAGCTATGTCAACGAATAAATCAAGATGTCCTTGGACGAATTTGAAAAGTATTACCGTGAAGCCATGAGCCAGGCCCTGAACCAGCTGCAACGGGTAACATTGCTTTCAGCAAACTTGCAAGAGTCAGTAGACGAGATTAGTACGTCACTGCAACAGCTCAATCGCACTACGGAAGATTTTATTAGCGATCAGCGCCAAAATTCTGATGACAAATCGGAACCAGAGTCTTGAGCAACTCTCCCTGGAGAGTTGCTGTCTGAAGAGGAGCTGTCTGGAGATATAGTCTCTTGGGAGATGGGTGTAAGTGGCCCCTTTAATAAAGAGAGAACTTTGGCACTGAGGATAGTGGGCATAATGGGTTTGACCATATAGTCAGTTGCCCCAGCGGTTAACGCTTTCTGGCGGTCAGCCTGAAATGCATAGCCACTCACCACCAAGATAGGCAACATCCAAAATTGAGAACTCTGACGGATCGTCTTAATTAGGGTGAGCCCATCAATCTGGGGCAGCTTGATATCTAATAGGACCAGATGGGGCATAAACTCCTGCATGATCTCAATGCAGTTGCTGCCATCGGCCAGGGGGAGTACCCGGTAGCCACAGTGTTCTAAAAAGTCTGCAAACAACACGCGATTACCATAATCGTCTTCGATCAATAAAATGCGGCGTTGTTCTTCTGGAAAATTCATAGATGACTGCGGCGCACTGATGGATTAATCAACATTGGCAGGGGTAGCATTGCATCGCTAACCTGATGGATGCAATCACTAAGGCAATCGTAACTAGATAGATACTTTAATGCATCGAATCGTTTTACGGTAAGTAAAAATACTAGAGAGTCCTAGTCTCTTTGTATAAATATACCCATAGGCATCGTCAAGATAGTCCGTATGGGCTGCTTGTAATGTGATCCTAGCTATTCATAAATTCAACAATTTGTTGAGCAGCCTGTTCTAGTACCTCGGGGGGCTGTACCAAAGCAAAGCGGACATACCCTTCGCCAGACTTGCCAAACCCTCGCCCTGGGGCTAATGCCACGCCGGTCGCTTCGACTAGACGCACACAAAAATCAATTGAATCGCTAAAGCGTTTCGGCAGCTTGGCCCACAGGTACATGGTGGCGTCAGGGCTGGTGACGGTCCAACCGTGGTGATGCAAAGCATTGACCATGGCATCCCGACGCGTTTTGAAGGTGCTAACGGTGGTGCGGACACAGTCTTGCGGGCCATCCAGGGCTGCGATCGCACCCCGTAAAATCCCCTGATACTGATTAAAATCTATCGTTGCCTTGACCTGGCGCAATGCCAAAATCAGCTCTGGGTTACCAATGGCATAGGCAATGCGAAACCCGCCCATGTTGTACGCCTTGGAAAAGCTAAAAAATTCGATGGAGCAGGTCTTGTCTGGGTCTGCCTGGAGTACCGACGGCGCTGGCTGGCCATCAAAACAGTGATCGGCATAGGGAAAATCATGGGCCAGTACCAGGTCATGGGTCTGGCAAAAAGCCACGGCCTCAGCAAAGAACTCAGCTGGGGCGGTTGACGCCGTTGGATTGTGGGGATAGCTCAGCACCATCAGCCGGGCCTGGGCCAACACCGCCGCCGGAATATCCTTGAGTATTGGCAAAAAGCCATTTTCCGCCAGCAGCGGCATGTAGTAAATCTGCCCGTTGGCCAGGTGAATGCCGCCCCGATGGGATGGGTAGCACGGGTCCGTCAGCAGGGCAAAGTCCCCCGGATTTAGAATTGCCAGGGGCAGGTGGGCCGTCCCTTCCTGGGAGCCAATGAGGGGCAATACCTCTGTCTCTGGATCGACGGCAATGCCAAATTTGCCCCGGTACCAGCGGGCCGCTGCCTGACGAAAGTCACGGGTGCTTTCAAATAGGTTGTAGCCCTGGGTGGTGGGGTCTTGCAGGGCGGTTGCGATCGCAGCTAGCACGTGGTCTGGCGTTGGTAAATCCGACGACCCCAACGATAAATCCACAATTGGCTTACCCGCTGCCCGCGCCCGTCCCTTAGCCCGATCCATGTCGGCAAAGACGTTGGTTTGCAGCGGAGCCAGGCGATCGGCGAAAAGCATGGGAAATGAGGAGAGGCATTCCGTTTAGGTATTTCATTTTAAACCATCAAACCGGTAGGGGCGTTCCATGGAACGCCCCTACCTATCCCCAAATCACCTAAATCACCCAAATTACAAATTATCCAGCTCCTGCTTTAAGGCTTCTAGCTCACTATCAACCGCCGCATCTACCGGTGCATCCATCGGCTGAGCGTCGGCAGGGGGTAGCGCCTCTTGGCCAACGGACCCCCCGGTGAGCTGGGCCTTCATCGCCGCCAGCTCAGAGTCCACATCGCTACCGGCTTCTAGGCTAACAAACTGACTTTCCAGGTCGGCACCTGCCAGTTCGGCGGCTGCCTGGCCGCGGGCTTCCATTTCCAGAATTTTTTCTTCCATGCGCTCAAAGGCACCGACGGAGCTGTTGGTGCTGAGGTTGCCCACGGTCTTTTGCAGTTTTTCGTTGGCCTTGGCCGCACTGGCGCGGGCCTTAAGCATATTTTTCTTGGTCTTATATTCAGAAATTTTGCTTTCTAGACCGATCAGGTTGCGCTTAAGGGTCTCCACCGATGCGGTTTGCTGATCCAGCTGACCTTTCAAGGCCGCTGCCGTTTCCGCATGGGTTTTCTTGCGTACCAGGGCTTCACGGGCCAGGTTTTCATCCCCTTTTTGTAGGGCTAGCTGGGCGCGCTGGGTCCAGGTGTTGGCCTCGGACTGGGCTTTTTCCTGCTGCTGTTCCACTCGCTTTTTACTTGCGATCGCACCCGCTACTGCCTGACGCATTTGCACCAGATCCTCTTGCATATCCATGATGCTTTGCTCAAGAATCTTCTCGGGATCTTCGGCCCTGCTGACGGCATCGTTAACATTGGCGCGGAGAAGTCGGCTAACGCGATCAAATAACCCCATTGGTCTTCCTTGTCCTTGATAAGTTTGTAGTTGGGTTGGCGAGTGGGGGTCTTTGATCAGCCCCCGAAAGTAGCACCTGACGGCACCTAGCGCCTTAGTTTTAGCATATGTTGCTAAGCCACAGCGGTGTAGCCAAGCGTCTGTGCATATCTTCTAGGATCTCTAAAGAAACGATATATTCATCAGAATTCACTAAAAAACTTTAGACCTAGATAGGGGCTATATCAGGACTAAAAAATTTAAACGTTACTGATTGTGACGAAAATGCCCCTGTGGAGGATATGAAACCTCGTACCTACGCAATATTTTTGATGAAGAATGGGTAAACGTATCTATGAAATATTTTTGATGAATGCCTGGGCATATTAAAACTAGATCTCTAGAACCTGGATCTCTAGAACTTTAGTGGCTACTGACCCTTGCTTCCGTGATTTTCTTCTAAGCTTGAGAAAATAAGACTTGAGGAAACCAGCCGATCTATCGTCACCAGCACCTCATCTCTGTCACTTATTTGTTATTCGAATTTATTTAGCTATTAAATGTATCTCCTTAATCATCACTCTAAGATTGGTCCGTCAACGGTGATGGCAACCCTATCAAACCTGGTTAAACGTCAGCTGGGTTGGGTGGTTTTAAGTTTACTGCTCACCCTTACATGGTCCTTTGCCGGAGCCCTTCAACCGGTTTTGGCCCATCGCCCCCACGATGTGGTTACCCAGGTAAAGCTCTCCCCCAGCTATAGCAGTGACAAAACACTCTATTCATTGGTGCGGGGCAATCTTTTCAAGTCTACGGATGCAGGCAATAGTTGGAAGCGGATTGTTCAGGGTCTGGATACGCTGACTCCTTTTTCCACCCTCACCATCGATCAGGCCCAGGGACAGGTGCTGGCGATGGGCACCTATGGAGACGGTATTTTCCGCTCGGACGACCAGGGGGAATCCTGGCAACAGTCCAATGAGGGTTTAGACACCCTGGATATTGGTGTGGTGTACAGTCTGCCCAGTGATGCCCAGGTAATGCTGGCGGCCGGGACCGACGGTGGGCTCTCCCGTAGCACCGATGGTGGACAAACCTGGTTTTCTGTTGTCGATGCCAGCCAGACGTTTGCGGTCATTACAGAAGCAGAAGGCACCCTGTGGGCGGGGGATGAAACCGGTCTGCTACTGAGTTCGAACAACGGTGGGCAAAGCTGGCAGTCGTTACTAACGGTGGCCGATGACTCGATTACGGCACTGGCTGGCAACAGTCAGGTACTCTACGTGGGCACCGCTTCTAAGGGGGTGTTTCGCATTAACCCTGACACGTTAGAGGTGCTGGAAGTCAATGGCGGTCTAGAAGATCTCCGAATTCAGGATGTCAAGCTCCTACCCGGTAACACCCGAGGGGTGATGGTTTCTAGCTGGGATCGGGGGATCTCAATTTCTTTGGACAGTGGTGGAACCTGGACGGATTACCCCCAGGGGCTGATCAAAGACAAGCAGGCCGATGAATTCGAAACCCATCACTTTTCTGAGATTGCCCTGTCGGATAATTTCTTGGTGGATAAAGCTGCCTTTTTAGGCGGCTTTAACGGTCTTTATCGATCAATCCAAGGGGGCCAGCAGTGGCGAGAGATAGAAACCCTGGCTCGGGGTGTGGTGGTGGCTATGGATGTATCCCCTAACTACGCAGAGGATGGCACCCTGGCCCTGACCACCTACGTCGGTAAAATTATGATGAGCAATGACGAGGGTAAAACCTGGGAGTTGACCATGAACGGGGTGGAAGTCCCTCGGTTAAATGGTAATTTTGAGCCCTCCTATCAGGACCCGCGTCGATTTTTTGATATGGCGTTTTCCCCGGATTATGCCAGCGATAAAACCCTGTTTACGTCGGGGCTGTGGACCAAATTTTTACGCTCCACCAACGGGGCCAAGTCCTGGTCGCTCCATAGCCTCAGTCGAGAAGCACGGGGCCTAACGCTGCTGCTATCTCCTGAGTTTGGCAGCGATAAAACCCTGTTTGTTGGCAACCAGGCGGGTGTGATGTTTCGTTCGACCAACGGTGGCAAAACCTTAAATCAAGTTGCCAAACTGCCCTGGGAACGGGGAAATGACAGTCCGTCCATGGTGATTTCTCCTGGCTTTGCCCAGGATCGCACCCTGTATACGGTGGCGGAGACAGGGGTTTACAAGTCGACAGACGCGGGGGAATCTTGGCAGTCTACGACGGAGAACACCCCTATTGCCGAGGCCTGGAACCTACACATTGCGATTTCTCCTAACTACGTTCAAGACAGCACCCTGTATGTGAGCAGCTACGACGGTTTGTTTAAGTCATCGGATGCGGGCGGCAGCTGGGAACCGGTTGCGATCGCAGATGTAGACCCCGAGCGCACCTTCCTAGAAGCGGTGGCCCTGTCCCCCAGCTACGCCCAGGATGGCACCCTGATGGTTAGCCTACGGGGCAAGGGGTTATATAAGAGTGTGGATGGGGGAGAAACCTTTGCCCCCATTGGCGATGCCAGCCTGGCCTTTTCTCGCATGTACAACGTGCCCTGTGCCGGTCGCCCCATTGAGTTTTCGCCCAACTACGCTAAAGACAATACAATTTTTGGCTTTGGTACCGCTGATACGGACCTCTACCGTTCCACTGACGGGGGTGATACCTGGGAGACTTTACAAACCCCTGATGTGGACCCGCCGGTTGAGGTGAGTACGATACGGCAAGTTGCGATCGCAGCCGAACTGTATCGAGGCAGAATTCTTAAGCTGCTGCTAGCGGTGGTCGTTGGTATTGTGGCCTACGTCGTCACCGGGCTGCTGGGGTTAGACAAACTCCTCAAACTCAATCGAAAATTGCTTCAGTTTGGTGCTGCCATGGGGAGCTTTGCCGTGGCCCTAGTGGTGATATTAAAAGTGCTGTAGCCTGCTATCGGTTTGCCAAACCGCTTAGCTTTCATGCTCTCGCAACCAGGCTGACTGTCGTTTAACCTTGCGATAGTCAGCTAGGGTAAG
>ERZ1740072.153-NODE-153-length-31395-cov-5.712380_pt1 | contig 31395 bp, 31 predicted proteins | sample MGYA00581733_ERZ1740072 | MGnify/ENA primary metagenome ERZ1740072 (study PRJEB43018, sample SAMN04849741) | marine metagenome | isolation source: floating plastic debris | place: Pacific Ocean | collected 2008-08-30 | study: EMG produced TPA metagenomics assembly...
ACAGCGGTGAGCAGCCGCAGGACGCAGGCGCGGGGCTGTCGCTGGTCGCGTGATCAACGCGCGAGGTGAGACGATCTGAACCGAAAGGGGAGCCGTGGGTCCACGGTTCCCCTTTTTCGGCGTTTGCGTGCTTGGATGACAGCTGCGCAGATTGCAGACGATCGTATCATCCGCTGCGAATGCGACCGGAGAGCCCACATTGTGAATTGGATTTTCGCGCTGCGCGCGCACGCGGCGCGAAAATTGTTACGTCTTCGTAAATCTTCATGCGGACTCGCAACAGGAAAACCAGTCATTCATGCATACCGCAGCAAAAACAAAATCCCCAAGGATCTGCCTGACGTCAGACACTACCCCAGCTCTGATCTATGATCTAAGGACCATCTTTTCGCGTTGGTCATGAGCCGCAATCTTGGCGATGTTAAATGACTGATGGAAGCCGCCAAGAAAGGCGATCCCTGAACAGTGAACAATCGGGGGGGGCTGGGCGTCATCGCGTAGGTGGCTTTCACCAATGCTCATTTTGTATTCAATTTCAATAAAAGTGATTGCATTGTATACAATATATGAAAGCGCGCGCCTTCGTATTCACTGTGAGCTTGCATGTACGGACGTGGAATTCAGGTTGCACGGCAGGTTAGCTCAACATCAGAGGATGAAAAATTATGGACCGACGTAAATTCTTTGCCGCAGGCGCAACGCTCGCAGCAGTCCCGCTCGCAGCGCCTTCCATTGCGCGCGCGCAGACCAGCTTTAATTGGATCATGACAAACGCCTACGGTCCCGGCTCGCCTTTTTATGTCGAAGGTCCGGGCAGCCCGACGGATTTTTGCGCCAAGGTTGCCGCGATGTCGGACGGACGTCTCAACATTCAGCACTACGCTGCGGGTGAGTTGATCCCTGCTCTCGAAGGCTTTGACGCTGTGCGCAGTGGTTCGGTGCAGATGAACGCCGCCAACGCTTACTTTTGGGCTGGGCGCATCCCGGCCGCGCAGTATTTTACCACGGTGCCTTTCGGTCTGAATTTCGCGGGTATGAATGCCTGGCTTTACCATGGCGGTGGCATGGCGGTGTGGGACGAACTTTACGAGCCGCTGGGTATGAAGGCCCTTCCGATGGGCAACACCGGCGTCCAGATGACGGGCTGGTTCCGCGAGCCGATCGAGAGCGTTGCAGACTTCGACGGTCTGAAAATGCGCATCCCCGGACTTGCTGGCAAGGTTTATGCAGAGCTGGGTGTCGATGTATCCCTGCTGCCCGGTGGAGAGATATTCCCGGCGTTGGAGCGGGGTGTGATTGACGCCGCCGAGTTTGTCGGACCTTACCAAGACCGTCGTCTTGGTCTGCAAAACGCGGCGAAGTATTACTATACGACTGGCTGGCATGAGCCCTCAAACACGACAGAGCTGCTGATCGGCAAGGCCGCATGGGACAGCCTGCCCCCCGATCTGCACGCCATCGTAGAAGCGGCAGCGATGGCCTGCAACGTCGAAAGCTACACCTGGTCAGAGGCGAATAATTCCGCCGCCCTAAAAGATCTGATCGAGAACGAAGGTGTCATCGCTGATGTCCTGCCCGAAGATGTTGTTGCAGAACTCAAGACAGTCACCGATCGCGTGCTTGAAGAAGGTGCAGCAGCAGATCCGGCAACGCGCAAGGTTCATGACGCATTCATGGCGTTCAAGGCAGAGCACCAGAGTTGGGCGGACATTTCTGAAAAGCCTCTCTTCGCCCTGCCGACCTGATCACCGTGTTACATTTGATAAATTTAATGGCGCACGGGGCTTCTGGCCTCGTGCGTCATGTCGGAAACCTCTGTGCATGGCTGGGCCTCGCGCTGGTTTTGGTCGTCAGCTTCAATGTGCTTGGGCGCTATCTTGCCGGGATTGGCAGCGTCGCGCTTCAGGAAACCGAGTGGCATCTGATGGCCGCCGCCGCCCTGATGGGGATGTCATATGGTTTGAACCAAGGTGGGGAAGTCCGCGTCGATATCTTTCACGAAAAGATGTCGCCACGCTTGCAAGCCTTGGTCGATGTGATCTCAACCCTTTTGTTGTTTGGTGTAGCGATTGTCATCGGCTACCTCAGCCTCGCCTACGTTCAGAGCAGCTACAGCATCAACGAAGGCTCTCCCGATCCGGGCGGGTTGCCCAATCGCTATCTGCTCAAATCGGTGATGCCGGTCGCATTCCTGATGCTGGCTATTCAGGCCATCTCTATGTTGGGCGCGGCGATCCTGCGCCTCTTTGATCCCACTAACACGACCAATTAAACAGAAAGAATTCTCCAGTGCCTTTTACCGAGATCCTCGCGCTTTGCATGATCGGTGCGTTTTTCGTCATGCTTTTGGGCGGTGTTCCCGTCGCGGTTTGCCTTGGGGCGACCGGTTTGATTTTCGGGTACTTTGGCTTCGGCCCGATGCTTTTCACGCTTTTGCCCGCGCGGGTGTTCGGAGTGGTGACGAATTACACCCTCCTTGCGCTACCACTGTTCATATTCATGGGTATCATGTTGGAAAAATCGCGAATAGCCGAAGATTTGATTGAGGTTATCGGCCTTGCGATGGGTGGCATACGCGGGGGCATGGCATTGGCCATTATCCTTGTCGGTGTTTTGATGGGTGCGGCATCCGGAGTGGTCGGTGCAACAGTCGTGACGATGGGACTTATCGCGCTCGGCCCTGTTTTGAACCGTGGCTATGACGCCGGTGTTGCGTCGGGCGTGATCTGCGCGTCTGGCACGCTCGGGCAGATCATTCCGCCCAGCCTCGTGCTTATCCTTCTGGCTGACATTATGGGTGAATCCGTCGGCACGTTGTTTGCGGCCGCCCTGATCCCCGGTTTGATGTTGGCGTTTATGTTTGTGCTCTACATCGTCGCGCTGGGTCTTTTTAAACCGCATCTTGTTCCGGCAATTCCGGCGGATGAGCGGGCGATGACCTCTGGTAAGGAACTCGCCATGAAGCTTGTGAAGGTTGTTCTGCCGCCGATTGCACTGATCTTTTTGGTCCTCGGCTCAATCATCGGCGGTGTCGCCGCGCCCACAGAGGCGGCGTCAATGGGTGCGCTTGGTAGTATTGTTCTGGCACTTATGGCGGGTCGGCTGAATTTCGGTGTTCTGCGCGCAGCCGCACGCGGAGCTTTCGTGAGCAGCGCGATGGTTTTCCTAATACTTATCTTCGCACAGCCCTTCGGCCTTGCCTTTCGCGGCCTCGGAGGGGAGCGTTTGGTCCAAGATGCGTTCTCCCTTGTCCCAGGTGGGTTGGACGGTCAAATTTTGTTCCTCATGATTATCCTTTTCGTTCTGGGGTTCTTTCTCGAATGGATCGAAATTTCGTATATCGCCCTGCCGCTTTTTCTGCCGATATTCCAACAGGCCGGAGTTGATATGGCGTGGATGGCGATCCTCGTGGGAATGAACCTGCAAACCTCCTTTTTAACTCCACCGTTTGGGTGGGCGCTGTTCTTCCTTAAGGGTGTGGCGCCGCCTTCGGTTACGACGGTTGCGATCTATCGCGGCGTGCTGCCGTTCATCGCGATCCAGCTTATGGGCGTAGCACTGGTGTTCCTTTATCCGGGTCTGGCCCTTTGGCTGCCCGAAGCAATAGGGTGGTGATATGTTGAAGTCTTCTCTTGGGCTGAATGGCGGGATGACTGCGCCCCACCGCGCCGCCACAATGGCCGGGCGCGATGTGCTAGCCGCTGGTGGTACCGCGATAGAGGCGATGGTCGCCGCCGCCGCGACAATTGCCGTGGTTTACCCGCATATGAACGGGATTGGTGGGGATGGTTTCTGGATCATCCACAAGCCCGGGCATGCTCCGGTTGGCATCTCTGCTTGCGGTCCCGCTGCAGAGTTGGCCACGCCGGAATTCTATCGCGAACGGGGCCACGCAGAGGCGATCCCGGCGCGCGGTGGACTTGCAGCGCTAACCGTACCGGGCACCATCGGCGGATGGGAGGCGGCGTTGTCACTTGTCCCCAAAGACCGGCAATTGCCGTTGTCGGAGCTATTGGGCGATGCCATTCGTCACGCCCGTGAAGGGATCGCAGTGACAGGCAACCAATCGGACTGCACCGCCGCCAAGCTGGACGGGCTGCGCGATGTGGTGGGCTTCGCCCAAGCCTATCTAATCGACGATGAGGTGCCTAAACCCGGCGCGCGTCTCGTGCAATCTGCGCTCGGCGACACTTTGGCCCATCTGGTCGATCATGGTTTGCGCAGCTTTTACGACGGCCCGCTAGCGCAGGCTCACGCGGCCTTCCTAACGGCCCATGGCAGCCCCCTGCGCGCTGCCGATTTCGCTGACTATGAAGCCGAGCAAGTCACTCCGCTGACGCTTAAAACCTCGCACGGTCGGCTGTTTAATATGATTGCTCCGACGCAGGGGGTGTCATCCCTCGGGATCCTCGGCATCTTTGACCGCCTTGGTGTGCGAGAGGGCGAAGGGTTTGCTCATCTGCACGGGTTGATTGAGGCGACCAAACAGGTCTTCATCCGCCGCAACGTCGATTTGGGCGATCCAGATCACATGGACCCACCCGCCCAGAGTTGGCTGACGGACGCGGTGCTTTGCGACATGGCTGCGCGCATCGATTCCGCCAAAGCCCTGCCATGGCCTTATGATCCAAAGGCCGGCGACACCGTCTGGATGGGTGCTTCTGATAGCGACGGCACGGTCGTGAGCTTTATCCAGAGCGTGTTTTGGGAATTTGGATCGGGCCTGACCTGCCCTGAAACCGGCGTTTTCTTTCAAAATCGCGGTGCGGGCTTTTCTTTGGCGCCCGGGCCGAACCAGCTTGGGCCGGGGCGGCGTCCGTTCCACACTCTGAACCCGGCGCTTGCGCATCTGGGCGACGGACGCGTCATGGCCTATGGCACCATGGGCGGGGAAGGTCAGCCGCAAACCCAGGCGGCCGTGTTTACGCGCTACGTCCAGTTCGGGATGGATTTGCAACAGGCGATCACGGCGCCAAGATGGCTTTTGGGGAAGACATGGGGCAATGACACGACCTCACTGAAGCTCGAAAGTCGGTTTGAACCCGCACTAGTTGAAGCGCTGCAAGCCGCAGGGCATCAGGTGGAAATGCTGCCTGCGTTTAGCGATTTGACTGGCCATGCCGGCGCGTTGGTGCGCCATCCAAGCGGTCTGGTAGAAACGGCTACCGATCCGCGCGCGGACGGTGCGGCGCTAAGTTTCTAGACATGCAGGACTTTTCGGTTCTAGAACTTGGGGCATTAGTGGGGGCGGTGATCATCGCCGCGATATTTGCGGGTATTCTGGCTGGCCTGCTGGGGGTCGGGGGCGGCATCGTTTTGGTGCCCGTTTTGTTTTGGCTTTTGTCCCTGACCGATTTTCCGGCCGAGCTAGCGATGCATATGGCGGTTGCCACGTCCCTTTTGACGATCGTGTTCACGTCCATCTCATCGGCGCGTTCCCACCATAAACGCGGCTCACTTGACCGCAATATCTTGCGGCTTTGGGCCCCCGGCATCGTGCTAGGCGCGTTGTGCGGTGGGCTATCTGCCAAGTTCGTAAACGCGGACGTCCTGCGGGGGGTTTTTGGCGGGGTCGCGTTGATCGTAGCGCTCAATATGGCGTGGAACACCACATTGATCTGGTGTGATGGGCTGCCTGAAAACAGGTGGGTGAACGCAGCTGTTGCCTGGATCACAGGCGTTTTTTCGGCCCTGATGGGGATCGGCGGCGGCACATTGGGGGTGCCGACGCTTGTTGGCTTTGGCGTTGATATCCGCCGCGCCGTGGGGACGGCATCTGCCTTTGGGGTGCTGATCGCGGTGCCTGCCGTGTTTGGGTTTATTTGGGCTGGTTCGTCGGTTTCGGGTCGGCCTTGGGGCTCTGTTGGTTACGTGAATGTACCGGCAGCCCTCCTGATCCTGCCGTTCACAGCGACCTTTGCCCCGATTGGAGCGACACTCTCGCACCGGATTTCGACATCGTGGATGAAGCGCTGTTTTGCGATCTTTCTTGGCCTTACGGCACTTCGAATGTTGATCGGCTGATCTCTCCAGATCAATCCAGCTGTGTAAGAACCTGTTTGGCCGCGCTGACCATGTGACGCCGCATAGCCCGCGCCGTCGCTTCGCCGTCGCGCTCCATAAGTCCATTCACGATCTGCCCATGCTCAAGCGAAGATTGCTGCAATCGTTCAGAAATGCCAAGCTGCGAGCTTCGAAAAGGCGCAAGTTTGTGACGCAATGTCGTCGCCAATTCGAGCATATCGGCGTTGTGTGATGCAGCAAAAATCCGCTGATGAAATTCGGTGTTCGCCACACGATACCCATCTATGTTGATGTCACGTACCATCACATTCATCCGAAGATGCAAATCTTCGAGGTCCGCACGCTCGCCGATCGTCATCCGCTCGGCGGCGAAACGTCCGCACAGCGCTTCGATCTCACCCATGGTTTCAAACATTTGTTCAACACGTTCGCGCGTAATTTCGCAAACGACGACCCCACGATAGGGAATGCGTTCTGCCAGAGATTGCGCGACAAGCTTATGAAGCGCCTCGCGCACGGGGGTCCGCGAAACACCAAAGCGCTCGGTCAGCATCTGTTCATCCAATTTGGTTTTGTGAGGAAGGACGCCGGTCAAAATTTCTGACGATAATTGCGCCGCGATTCGATCACTATGCAGATTTCTCAATTTCTCAATTTCTCATTGGACTTGGAAGTTGAGCCACGCCTCACGGTCATTGGGTTGGCCACCTTATTGGACACCATTTGCTGCATGAGGCTAGACATTTTTGACTGCGCTTCCAAGGGGAGCAGTTAAGAATTACGAAACCTAAAGGCGAACACATTTTCGCTTGCTGCAAGCTGGTTGGGCATCTAAGACCACCTCTCTTGAAAACCTAGGGTCATTATCGCAGATGGAGGAAAGCTGGAGCGATTTGCAGATTAGAGTCTACCCATCCCTGATAACAGGGTTGTCATATAGCGCAACGGCCGCGAGATCATAAGTCGGCCTATTTGGTATATATCAGCCGAGGACAGATATTTGAAATAGGGGATCTACCGTCCATCAGCCACCTGTACCAAGGTTCTGGTTTTGGATGGGATCAAGCTTGGTGCCACGCGCGAGAAGGTCGTTTTAGATTTGGACATGCCGATCGACTGATGGCGTAAACATAAAGTGGCCGAGACCGGACTATTTGATTTTCCTAAACCGCTTCGTCGGGCTCGTAGAGGCGCGCTACCTTTGGCTTAAGGTGGCGTAACAAATGTCGTGTCAGAGTTTGAGGTCTCTATGGTTCGTCAGGCTGCTGCTCTATTGAAACTGGCTGCACATCGGCAATAGCAATGTGGCAAATGCGAAGGTTTTCGGCGTCAGCGAAGTATAAAAAAGAATGACAGCACAGTCCCGCGACCCAATTGTTGAACCCGTGCGCGGCGAAAGGGTGGTTCGGAAAAACCCGATTTAACTCTTTCAATGGCCGCTCTGGTGAAACTCGCCGCGCTGCAAAATGTGGGTCGCTGCACATGCAAGGAAATGCTGCGTCAGCGAAGCTCGAAAAGTGAATGCCCGGAAAGTCCGCATCCTTCCTCTTCAGCTCGAGCGCAGCGAAGGTCAGATCCCAGTATTTTTTGTAGTAGTTGGCTTTGAAATTAGTCTGCGAACACCTTTCTTGCCGACGCGAGTCTCATCCAGTCCCTGCTACCGAAAGCGACGAGAGCGAGATAGATAAGCTCGGCATCTAAATCTGGTTTGAATACGATGGTCAGTCTGTGACCTGCGCCGCCATAGCGCACGAGCCATCCGTCCAGCTTGCCACTAAGGCGAGCACCGGATTTTGGGGTCTCGGCAATTTTCTGGATAAGGGTATCGATTTCATCGAGCCTGCGGCTTGCTGCAGTAACGTCACCGTCAGTAACGTCGACAATATAATCAACGATACCGATGAGGTCCCGTTCGAAAAACGCATGCCTGATAAAACGCATCAGGCCTTTTGAGCCATCGCCGCAAGATGGGCCCGCGCGCTTGCGGTAACGTCTGAGGCTTCGCCGACGGGTTCCCATTGTTCTAGTGGAAGAGACAGGAGGCGTTCCAATTCTGCCTCAAACAAAGACTGTTCACGCTCCCTCTCTGCCTTGGCCTTCGCCAATTCACCCGAGACCGCCGCGCTCACATTCGGATACTCGCCAGCTTCGACCAGTTCCCTTGCGAAGGTGTAGGCGGCATCCGTGAAACTGACAGATTGCTTTTGAACGCTCATAATAAACTCCTTGGTGCTCTAATAGACTACCGAGTTCTTTGGTATCAGGCAAGCGAAGTGCGTCAACAGCCTGTCGGCCTCCCCAGCTCTGCTTCGCGTGTCGCAGGGGAGAACGGCCCTTCGGTCCGTCGCGCATTCGGCCATGCGGCCTCACCGCGGCGCAGCGCCCGGAATCCCGGTTTGCCCGCCTCGCGAGCAGGTCCCTCCCCGGCCGCTCTGCCGGATTGCGCTCTGGTCTGTTTTGCGGGGCAAAACGATCCCGCCGCTCCTTCCGTCTCCCGCGTCCGGTCGGGCCGTTTGCCTGCTCGGGTCGGGCAAACCTACCGTCTAAACACACACACATGAGTGCGGAAGCATATCCTCCGGATGGCCCCCAAATCAGCCCGCGTCAAGGATCGCAAAAGTTTTCGGCGAGGGCGGGGCTTGTGGCTTGGGGCGGTCCCGTGCGTGAGGGCGCGCATGTGTCGGGTGTCGCGCTCGGAAAACTTTTGCGCCCGGCAAGCCGGCGGCTACGCCGTCCCTGACCCGGACAGATTCGGAAACCAGGCATTCGGCCATGCCCCCACACTCGCGTGGTGGCTCCTCAACCGAACACTGGAGACCAAACATGGCTTACGACACTGCAAGCACCTACGAGACCATCGAGCTTTTCGGGCTGACCGAGAAGGACGCACAGCTCCCGATCCCCGAGGATCACATCCTGCAGGACAGCATCATCCGCGAGAGCTTCGAGGCTCTGCTCGGCCAGCTGCGCGGGACCGGGCTTGAAGCAGAGATCGAACCGCTGGCCCATGGGCTCGCCACGATCCTGCAGCGGCGCAAGGTGGCGCTTGGCAAGGAGGTCGACCGCACCGCTGACAAGATCGGCGCGCTGGCAAAATCCCACGACGGGTCGGAGATCGCCGAGACCGCACTCGAAGAGGCGCAGGCGCGCTTTCTGCAGCTGCGCGAGATCGTCGGCGCGATCGAGGTGATGAGCGAGGCCGCAGCGGAATGCTACGAGATCGAGACGGGTCACGCCTTCATCCCGGCAGCCGGGTCGCGCGCAAGCGTCCGGGCGCAAGAGACCGGGGCGGTCTTCGAGGCGCGGCAGCGCCTCGAGCAGCACGACCGCGAGACTGCCGAGAAGTCGAAAGTCGAGGGGGTTCCCCTGATTGTCTCGGGCGCCACCGACTGGGCAGATGTCGATGTGATCTTCAACACGCTCGACAAGGTTCGCGAACGGATCAAGCAGAACCGCAATCAGGAGATCTTCCTCTGCCACAAGGGTGGCAAGCACGGGGCCGAGATGATCGTCGCCCGGTGGGCCCGGGCACGCGGGATAGCACAGGCGCGCTTCGATCCGCGCTGGTCCGCGCATGGACGGGCGGCACCGTTCAAGTGCAATGACGAAATGCTGGACGACAAGTTCGCGGCGACGGGGGTTGTACTCTTCGGCGGCAACGGAGTCGCGCTGAACCTCGGGCAGAAGGCGGAAGCGAAAGGTCTGACGGTCATGCGGGTCGCTGATCCAGCGAAGAAGACCGCGCAGGAATGAAGAGAGAGGGTCGCGCTTGGCGCGGCCCTTTCGTCATGTCTCACGGCGCGTGCGATCGGTCACACTTGATCGGTAGCTCACGGCGTCCAGAACCGTCATCCCTCTACCCAGCCCGTCAGAGTGCGGCCCATCCGCATCGGTGTGGGCTGGGGATGGGGCGCACCTCACGCACATCGTTAGCCGCACAAGACACGAAGGCTCGAGACGTCGCACTTTAGGCTGAAGACTTGCGCGTCCCTCGGGTGGTGTTTCGGAACATCGCATCCACGCGGGCGGGCTCCGTCAGCACCCCGGCCAGGATCGGCGAGACGCGGACGCGGCTGGTGGCGGCCGCGTGATGGCATAGGTCATTCGGGTCCCTCCTTTTTGCTATGCATGTGGATCGCACGGGGTCGGCCCGTTCGTGCCCTGCGCGTCGCTCCGGCAAGCACAAATACGGCTTCCACGGCGGAGCCGCGGACCCTCCGCATTTGCACTTGCGACCGGGCCTCTTGCCCCCGTGCTTGGTGTTCCCCATCGCAAAAAGGAGAGACCCAAATGACCAACCACTACGTCGCCACCGTCCCCGTCAAGTTCACCGACACCGATGGCCAGGAGCGCACCCGTTTTCAGCGCGTGGGTGCGATGTTCCGCAACACCCGCAATGGGGATGGCTCGGAGTTCTTCAGCCTCAAGCTCGACTTCCCGGTCGCGGTCTCGGAGCTGGTGATGTTCCCACCGAGCGCGAAAGATCCCCAGGACTGAATCCTCTCACGAGGAAGGGCCGCCCCAGGACGATCTTGGGGCGGCCCGATCCCTGTTCCAGGGATGCCGTCACCGGCGTGGGCGATCGCCGATAGCGACCTCCTCTTGGTGCCGGTAGCCGCGCGCTCAATGGACGATCGCCGCCCGGAATGATCGGGCCGCGACAGATCGGCCAGTCAGCCTCAAGGGGGCCATCCACAAAAACCTGTCGGGCAGGGCCTCCCGGTTTTTGCGGCAGAGATTTGGCAAGCCAAATCTGGCCCTCCTTGACCCTGCCTGTCCGCCCTGTCGGTGGGGTTTGCGCCCGCCCGCGGTTCCGTCCGAACACGTGCGTGTTCGGCCAAACCCTAGGGCGGTGCTGGGGAAGGGGACCCATTGGACAGGTGGTCGCCCGATGGTGAGGGTGGCAGAGCCGCGTCCCTGCGGGCCGCGGCGTGAAGCGGACACCAAGGCAGCCTGGGCCTGAATGCGGCGGAAGTATATTATTGACAGATAGGTATATTATCGTAAGGTAGGGGCAGCCTTGGCGGAAGGTGGCAGGAAATAGGGGGTCTTTCTTCGCATGTCGCGTTCAAAACGTCTCACAGATGCGGACCGCATGGAGATCGTTCGCGAGGCTGCGGAAGGTGTGTCGACATCCGTGTTGGCGGAGCGGTTTGGCGTGTCGCCCCGGGCGATCCAGTACACGCTCAAAGCCGATGCAGAGCGCCAGATGGATGCCGCGATCCCGGTTTCAGCGGTCAGTGTGAAGGTCACGGCTGAGGAGCTGGAGGCGCTCGATGCGGTGTTGGCGAAGGCGGGGATCGAGAGCCGGGCCGAGGGGCTGCGGCGGCTCATTCAGGCGGCAGGCGGGGTGTTCGTTCCGGACGCGCAGATGGCTGCTGAGATGGCGCGCTACCGCGCCTCTCTGCACGAGGTCGGCAATGGGGTCGTGCAGATCGCCAAGCAGATGACGCAGGCCAACCGGCACGGGCGGGGGGCTGGTTCGGAGTTCACCGAATTGCGCCTTGCGCAGATGCGCGGGCTGGCGCGGTTCATTCTGGATTCGGCTGACGAGATCGATCTGCTCCTGCGCCGCCGTCGGGACGCGATGCAGCTGCAGGCCACGGCCGCGCTGAGGGAGTTTGCCCATGCGGCTGAATGATGCTGTTGATGCAGTTACAGGCGAGGTGTTCCGGGATGGCTGGAGCCGCATCCGGGGCTCGATGCAGGGGCTGCATGTCGCCAGGCAGAGCCAGCTTGTGCGCGCGGCTGCAGGGCACCGGCCAGCGGTCTTCAAGGCGATCCGGGGCGGCGGCACGCATACCAAATCGCAGCTTGCAAACCAGCTTGATTATCTGACCACAAAGTCCACCCATATCGTGGACTCGAGTGGGTTCCTGGATGGCAAGGCAAAGCTTGAGGCAAAGGACATCAAGGATCTGACCGAGCGCTTTGCCAAGCGGTGGGATGCAGGCTTCAAACCCAAGCTTGGCCAGACCACGCACATGCTCATGTCCTTCCCCATCGGCACGCGGGGCGAGGATGTGCGTGACATCGCGACGGATGTGGCCGAGCGGTTCTTCCAGAGTGACGCGGGGCATTTCGACTACATCATCGCGGTCCATGAGGACCGCGATCACCCGCATGCGCATCTGGTGCTGAACCGCCGCTCGCAAGAAGGCGAGTTCTTTTTCCTCGGGCGCAACCATCGCTTCAACTATGACGATTTCCGCCTTGCCATGGTCGAGGAGGCGGAGAAGTACGGCGTGCGCCTGGAGGCCACGCGCCGGGTGGATCGCGGTGTCGAGCATTACCCCGCCACTACCCGCGAGGTCTATGCGGCGAAAGAAGAGGGCCGCGCGCCCCGCGAGCGCGAACGCGTGGGGCAGGACCTGACGCGGACGCTGGCGGAGATCGCCAACACTAGGACCGTCTACCATTCGCTTGCCGCGGAAGCTTCGCGGGAGGCTCGCGAGGATATTGCCGCGGCACTCTTCCGCGCGGGCGAGGTGCTGGCGCATGGCGGACAGGTGGACCGAACAGGAGATGTCTATATGGCCGAGGATCAGAGTTTCGAGGACCTGAGAAGCCTCTATGCGGAGAAGCTCGCGCGGGTGCAGGGCGTGATCGCCGAGAAGTCCGATGCGGAACGTCCCATGCTGGAAAAACGCCTCATCGAGATCCAGTCGCAGGTCCAGCACATGCAGCCGCTCGGATTGCGTTCGGGTACCTTGTCCGAGGTGCCGTCGGAGGGCGGGGTCTACTCGGAGGCAAACATCCAAGAGAGCCAGCTCGAACGCCTCACTGAACCGCGCCTGCGCTCACGGATCGATGCGGCCCTGCGCGGCACCGGGATCAGCACAGCGGAAGTGGTAGCCCGGATCGAGACGGGCGCCTCAAATGCTGCGCTCGAGCATCAATGGATCGCCGATGATCTCTCCAACGTGGCCGAGGCGCGCGATCTGAACCTCGAGCGCCGCGCCGATTTGGAGCAGGCGCGGGACATCCTGAATGACGTGCATGTCGAACTCGGCACGCTCTTGGAACGGGAGAATGTGCTGCGCCGGGATGGTGTCGTGGAAACCGAAGCGGTGAGCGAGCGGTTCCATTATCACGGGGATGCGGTGCGGGCGATGGAAGGGACAATCCGTCAGGAGATGCGCGCCGACGGCCTGACAGTGCAGCAGATCGAGGACCGGGAGTGGGAGGTGGTCTCACGGGCAGAACGCCGGATCGAGGCGGAGCAGCGCGCGTATCTCGAGGCACACCCGGACCTACTGGCACGGCCGGGCGATGTGATCGACCGGTCTGAACCCTACAGGGAGACCATCACCGATGCGGCCCGCGCCAGCGAGATCACCCGCGAGGTCGACCGGATCATGGAGGGACGCGATCTCCGCACACCTGTTGCGGATGCGGTCGCCGATGACGTCTCGGAGCGCTATCCGGACATACCGTCCCACCTCGCTCGTGGTCTCGGCGCGACCTATGCGGCCGTTGTCGAGATACGGGACACGGAGGCCATCAATCAGGTCCGCCGCGAAACCGAGATGCGTGACGAGATTGGGGTTGGCACGCGCGACGACATCCTCGCAACCCGCGATGAAACAGCGATGCGGTCTGATGATCGTACCGACCGTGTCGCAGAGAAGATTGCGCGAGTCCTGGACCATGAGCGGGCTGGGGAGCTGTCCGCGCCCTTCGAGAACGAGGCGGAGCGGGACGCCTTCCGCGGCGAGATCGCGCGGGTGCTGGACGTTCGCCAACTCGATCGGCTCACATCCGGCGATGCGGATGCGCTGGACAAGGTTCTCGAGGACCGCCTCGACCGACTCTTTGTCGCCAAGGTCTACCTGCAATCCGATGCCGCCACGGCCAATACGGAGGCCTTGCGCCAGGTGGTCGATGATCTTGCTGACACCGAATATGAAAAACACCGCACCACAGACGTGGATGGCGAGACCGAGCGGGGACAGGTCCATTGAGCGCCGCCATGGGAAAGGCGCGGATTGCCACGGGCGTCCTGCTGGTGACGCTTGTGACCGGTGCCATGGGCTATACCATCGCCTCTGCGGTGCTGACCTACCAGGATCTCGGCTTCGGGGCCGAGTTCGACTTTGCCTATATCGCGCAGAACTACATGGCGATCCGCGATCGCCGCCTGGAGGACGCGCAACTTATCCACCTGATCATCGGCAGCTTCGCCGCCGCCGGCCTGATGCTGAGCCTCGCCCTCTCAGGATCCGCCCTGACACGGTTTGGCCAGACGCATTGGCAGAACGCGCGCGAGATGAAGGCCAATGGGTTTTTCGGGGCACCCGGAACCGGGTTCATCCTCGGCAAACTTGGCTCTCCAAAATCCAGCGCGAAATACATTTGCTCGAAAGTCTTCCCGCACGCGCTGATCGTGGCCCCCACGGGCCGCGGCAAGACCACGGGCTTCGTCATTCCGAACCTACTGACCTGGCAAGGCTCCGCCGTGACGCTGGATGTGAAGGGGGAATGCTTCGAGGCCACTGCCCGGCACCGCGCGGCCCAAGGCGACAAGGTCTATCGCTTCGCCCCCACCGATTGGGAGGGCAAGCGCACGCACCGCTACAACCCGCTCCTGCGTATCTTCGAGCTGAAAGACCCCGCGCGCCAGCAGATGGAATTGCAGCTCCTGGCGACGCTCTTCCTGCAGAGCGACAATGCCCGGGTGCAGGGGCTGCTCAAGGGCGGGATCGATCTCTTCGTGGCAGCAGGCCTGCGGGCGTTCCAGCGCTAGCGCCCCTCCTTGGGAGAATTCTACCGCATCGCGGCCTCGGGCGGGAACAAGCAGAAGGAGTATTTCGCGCGGGGCCATGAGGTCGACAACAGGGCGGCCAAGCTAATCTTCACGCGGCTGGCGTCCACCAACAATGACACGCTGACCTCTTACGTTTCGCTCCTGATGACCTCGGGGCTGGACCAGTGGCAGAACCCTGCGATCGATGAGGCAACAGCGGTGTCGGACTTTGATTTCCGGACGATCCGGAGAAAGCCCTTTTCCGTCTACCTCGTGGTCCAGCCGCTGATGGTGAAGCCGCTTGCGCCGCTGATCCGGCTGTTTTTCTCCGATCTTCTCTCGGCCATGCAGGAAAAGGACCCCGGGTCGGATGAGCCTTGGCCCGTGATGATCATGCTCGATGAGTTCAATCGCCTTGGCAAGATGCCGATCGTAGTCGAGAGTATCGAAACCCTGCGGACCTATCGTGGCCATCTGGCCGTAGTGACACAAACCATCCCCGCCCTCGATGAAATCTACGGCGAAAACACCCGCCGCGCTCTGCAGGGCAATGCGGGCGTGAAGCTCTATCTGACGCCTTCTGATGAGAAGACCGTCGAGGAGCTGAGCAAGGCGGTCGGCAAGACCACGAAGACCGTGGTCACACGGTCGCAATCCATCGGCAAGAACCCCTTCGAAGGCCGCAGCCAGTCCACACGGACCGAAGAAAGTTCTTTGCTGCCCGAAGATGAGGCGCGCCGCCTGCCGCTCGACGAGATCGTCATGGTGATCGATGCCCAGATGCCGGTCCGGGCCAAACGGATCCAGTACTTTGATGATCGGCTGTTCAAGTCGATCCACGCGGCACAGACGGGCGAGCTACCGTTCCCGAACCCTGGGGGAGGGGGGCCGCAAGGCAATCTGCCGCTGAGCATGCGCGCCATGCCGATGACGCCGCCATCAGATGGGTCCCGTGGATCTGAAGCCGATGTAGTGGCCGGACGCCAGGCTGCTGATGGCCTATCGTCAGGGCTAACCGATGTCGCCTCAAAGAAGACCGCGCCCGTCGTTCAAGCCGTTATCGCCGAAGAACAGCGACAGATGGAGATGGATTTTGGGGGTCATGTCGCGGATGCGGAGGCCGCGAGCGCAGCCGATGAGGCGCAAATGCGCTCTGCAGTCGATGGCTTGGACGACATGGAAGCGATGCTGCGAGAGAGTAGTGTTCAAAAGCTGGTTGCCCCATAGCTTGGCGAAGATGCTATGTCGGTCGAGCGGGCGGAGAGCCGACATTCGCTGCGGTTGCAAATCATTTACCTGTTTTTACAAAGCAGACCTTCATCAATTTATTCGTGACGTCTAAAGTCTCTTAATAGAGCGGAATCCCAACCTATCAATTCGCTCGTGCAACAACTCATACCAAATCCCCAAACAAGTTTCTGATTGACCGTCCCTTACGTTTGCGTTTCATTGGCGACCGATGGTTCCCGAGCGGCCTAAGCCAACGGGATGAAAAGGGAACACGGTGAGGAAGAGCCTATAGGCGCCAAATCCGTGACTGCCCCCGCAACTGTGAGCGGTGAGCAACCTGTCAAGCCACTGGCCCCAAAGGGCTGGGAAGGGGCAGCTAGCTACGACCCGCGAAGTCAGGAGACCTGCCATCTATAACGTTCACTCAAGTCAGGCGGGGTGCCTGGTCAGGAGCATATGATGGCAAAGCGGTTTTACCCGCAAACACATATCTTTTCGTGCGCCCCTCCAAAGAGAGGCACAGATGCAGCATCGAATTACGATATGTACGTCCTGCAAACACAAAGGCACCACCTGTCGTCCCGGATTTGAGCTGATCGACCGCTTGCGGAAGGCGATTGCGCAGGCAGGGGACAGTGTACCTGAGGCATTTGAGATATCTGGTGTCGCTTGCATGGCGGGTTGCAACCACCCTTGCACGGTTGCCTATCACGGCACGCGCAAGGCAACCTATCTGTTTGGCGACATTGACCCTGATACGGACATCGACGACCTTGTCGCCTTTGCCCGTCAGTACGCCTATTTGCATGACGGATGGTGTTCGTCGGTCGATCGTCCCGGCAAGTTGCGCAAATCCACACTGGCGCGTGTGCCCGCCGCGATCATTGCGGTTGAAGAAACTGAAGCTCGCGCCTCATGACCGCAAGCCTGACCGTTCAGAACCTGTCATGGGCGCCACGCGGCAGGGATCGCGTGTTGCATGACACGAGCTTTGCCCTTGGAGCAGGGAGAGTGCTGGGTATTGTCGGGCCGAACGGTGCTGGCAAAACCACGCTGTTGCGGATGCTGTACCGTTTCCAGTGCCCCACCACAGGGACAGTTTGCATTGATGGCGATGACATTTGGGAAATGAAAGCCCGCTTGGTGGCGCAACGTGTTGCCGCCGTTTTGCAAGAACAGCCTAGCGATTTTTCTTTGACGGTGACTGAAATCGTCGCCCTTGGCCGCACGCCGTATCGGAAAGGGTTGGCTGGCACCAGTGGCGCGCATGATCGCGATGTGATCGCTGCGTCGCTAGAGCGGCTTGGCCTGCAAAAACTGGCCCATCGCCATCTTGGCACGTTGTCGGGGGGTGAACGCCAGCGGGTCATGGTTGCCCGTGCTTTGGCTCAAGAGCCTAGCCTTCTGATTTTGGATGAACCGACCAACCACCTTGATATTCGCCACCAGCTAGAAGTGCTGGACCTGATCCGGCATTTACCGCTGACAATTGTGACATCGCTGCATGACCTGAACCTTGCCGCTGGGGTCTGTGACGATGTCTTGCTGCTGCAAGAGGGGCGGCCATTAGGCTTTGGCCCGCCAGCGCAAATTCTGTCTGAACAGGCTGTGTCTGACGCGTTCCAAGTGGATGCGCGCCGTGACCGACTGAGCCTGAGCAACCAAGATCACCTGACTTTCCATCTTCAAAACCTTGAAAGGACAAACTGATGAAGACTGTAACCTCAACCCTAGCGCTGGCCCTTTGCGCCAGTGCTGCCATGGCTGAAACCACTGTTCAAAGCTGTGACCGCGAAGTGACCTTTGACGCGCCGCCGGAACGCGCGATTTCAAATGACGTAAACCTAACCGAAATGATGCTTGTCCTTGGTTTGGCTGACCGGATGGTGGGCTATACTGGCATTTCCGGTTGGAAAACGCTGGATGAAGGCATGCGCGAAGGTGTTGAAGAACTTCCAGAACTGTCCGCGCAATACCCCAGCAAAGAAGTGTTGGTCGGTGCCGATGCCGACTTTTTCTTTGCTGGGTGGAACTACGGCATGAAGGTTGGTGGTGAGGTGACGCCAGAGAGTTTGGAACCCTTTGGCATCCAAGTTTACGAGCTGACCGAAAGCTGCACCCATATCATGGACAAGGCCAAAGCCAGCATTGACGACATGTATAACGACCTATTGAATCTTGGTCGTATTTTTGAAGTGGAAGATCATGCTGAAGCACTGGTTGAGGGCTATCAGACCGAACTGGCCTCTTTCACCGACGAGCTGGAAACTGGCGAGCCTCTGCGCGTGTTTGTCTATGACAGCGGCGAGGACACGCCATTTACGGCTGGTCGGTATGCCATGCCTACAGCGCTGATTGAATCCGCTGGCGGTCAGAATATCTTTGATGATTTTGAAAAAAGCTGGGCCACGGTGACTTGGGAAGAAGTGGTGGAACGCACCCCAGAAGTCATCATGATCGTGAACTACGGCAATGTGACCGCCGAACAAAAGCGTGATTTTATGATGAACAACCCTGCCTTTGCCGAATTGGACGCGATCAAGAACGACCGTTTCGTGACGCTGGAATATGTCGAGGCCACGCCGGGGCCACGTAATATCCAAGCGGTGAAAACTCTCGCCAACGCATTCTGGGGCGAATAACTCGATGGCCAGTCTGCGGTTGGTATTCATCTTTAGCGGGCTGGCCGCTTTGCTCGCGTCCCTATCGGTCGCGATATCGGTGGGGGCGGTTCCTGTGGCCACGGGGACCGTCTGGGGCGTTTTGTTGAACAAGATTTTCCCTGAGACGATTGACCCCACATGGACAAAAGGGCGTGAAGCCATTGTGTGGAACATTCGCTTCCCTCGCGCCTTTCTGGCGATGATGGTGGGCGGGGGGTTGGCGATGGTGGGCGCTAGCCTGCAAGCCGTGACCCGCAACCCGCTGGCCGACCCGCATTTGTTGGGGATTTCATCAGGCGGGGCATTCGGCGCGATTTTGGCACTATTACATACAGGGCTATTTCTAGGGCTATTGACCGTGCCTCTAATGGCATTTCTGGGCGCGCTTATGGCCACCCTAATCGTACTGGGAGTATCACGGTTGGCCGATGCCACCAGTGCCGACCGTTTGGTTCTGGCGGGGGTCGCGGTATCGTTCATCATTATGGCCGCTGCGAATATGTTGATATTCTTTGGCGATCCCAAAGCGTCTCACACTGTAGTGTTTTGGATGCTTGGTGGGCTTGGTCTCGCTCAATGGGGGCATCTGATCTATCCGCTGGTGATCCTTCTGGTGTGTGGCGCTTGGCTGATGCTGCGGGCTGCTGATTTGAACGCGATGACCATTGGGGACGAAACAGCATCGACCCTTGGCATCCCTGTTGCGCGGTTTCGGTTATATGTGTTCGTCGTCAGCGCTTTGATCACAGGCGTGATGGTGGCATTCTCCGGCATGATCGGGTTCGTCGGTTTGATGGTGCCGCATGTAGTGCGGATGATCGTTGGCGGGGATTACACGCGGGTTTTGCCAGCCTCAGCACTTTTTGGCGCGGTTTTTCTGTTGTGGGCGGACATTGCGGCCCGCACAGTTATGGCCCCCGAGGATATGCCAATTGGGATTGTCACGGGCCTTGTTGGTGGGATGTTCTTCGTCTGGCTGCTCGGGCGGTGGCGTTAGGCGCGTCGCGACCTATACGTGGAAGGTTAAGAGCAGATTGATTGCGGGCATGTGGTCGGTTGCCTCTAACGTAAATCCGTTGTCTGCGGCGATTGAACGGACCATATCCGCCGACTTGTAGCCGATGCAGGGATCATGCTCCTGTAACGACGCATCAAACTCACGGTCCCCGTCAGAAGCATAATCGCTGCCACGTAGAAACGGGCCGTAGATTATAAACAAACCATCATCACAAAGGGCTGAGCGTGCATTTTGGAACAGTGGTGGCAGCAAAGTTTCTGGTATCAGGCGCAGAAGATTAATGGTTAAGACGACATTGGCAGTTTTGGATTGAACTGGCCAAGGCTTCGCCACGTTAATGGCGAGCGGCTTGGCGATGTTCTGTAGGTTGCTTTGTCGTGCTCCAAGCGTTCTGTTTATTCAGCTTCAACTTCATTTGCTTCTACAATGCGACAACCCTGATGCCATCCGGGCTTGTCTCTGTGATGTTCTCTTTGGCCACAATTTTCAACGCGATTAACGCGCGGATCTTTTTCGGTGAAAAAGTAAACCAAAGAACCGTTTACATAGGTATCATAGGAGCGACCGGCCTGCTTCTCTTATTTTGGCACGATCTCACGGTTTCCTTCGACAAAAAAATTGTTTGGGGTATCTGCTGGGAAGCAACCGGAACACTCTTCTTTTCGTTTGGCAATATGATGTCACGGCTTAATACATCTCACGGGGTGCCCCCTATTATTGCAAATGCTTGGGGTATGGGGATAGGCGCGTTTGTTCTTCTTGGTATTGCTGTGATCAACGGCTCTACCTTCTCAATCCCAAATTCTGTGTCCTATATTTGGGCGCTGCTGTACCTTTCGGTGGTTGGGTCTGTGATGGGTTTCAGCACATATTTGTTGATGGTCGCGCGACTGGGCTCCGACCGTGCGACATACGCCACCGTGCTTTTCCCGGTCGTGGCTTTGGTCTTGTTGACCTTCTTTGAAGGCTACGAATGGCACATTACAGCATTGACCGGCCTCGTCCTGACGATTGTAGGAAACCTCGTGATGTTCGCAAAATGGAGGAATAAAGCGTCGTAACACCTAGTTTCATATTCAGGTGCAAGGCGAAGCTAGCGACCTGGCCCCGTGCATTGCAAGCCCGCTCCGTCCCCAACTGCAGTCATCAGGATACTCTAAATTGCTGCGGTGGTGACCAATGTCCGCTTTGTGGGCTGCGAATGCGGCATCTTTATGAGGCGGCTAATGTCCGCTTCGGGCCGTCGCTGGCTCAGCTTCCGCAGTAGCTACAGGTACTTGGATGAACGTCCGTAATTTTCGTCTCGCGCAGCCGTTCCACAAGGCTTGCCTCGATGTCTTCGAGGACTTCTGCGACGCGTGATTGTAGGCCAGTTTCCACGCTACAATTTGATAGCTCGGCGTTGTCACGGCTTCTCGCTACAAGCCTCTCATCTAATGCCAGATAAACGTCCGCGAGTGTGATGCTGTCAGCAGCCTTGGCAAGCTGCCACCCGCCCGCGTGTCCCTTTTCCGACAAAAGAAGACCCGCTTCACGGAGCTTGCCAAGCACACGCCGAACAACGACCGGGTTGGTCCCCGCATGATCGGCGATATCAACAGAAGTACGCACTCGCCCCGGCTCACCTGCCATGTGGCTGAGGGTGTGTAGGGCGAGTGAGAGACGTGAATTGCGCTTCATCTGCGATTTTTCTCCAAACGAGCATCAATCGTAACTTTTGCAGTTGCATTAGTAAAGTAACTGCGTAAGTTGCGTGATCTATTAGATCAGATTTGGAGCGCCTTGTGACAGACCAACGACTGCCCGTCACCGTCCTTTCAGGTTTTTTGGGCGCTGGAAAAACTACACTCCTCAACCGGGTGCTGAACAACCGTGAAGGCCGCCGAGTTGCGGTCATCGTCAATGACATGTCCGAAGTGAATATCGACGCCGATCTGGTGCGGGCAGATACGGAGCTGAGCCGGACCGATGAGACACTCGTGGAGATGTCGAATGGCTGTATCTGCTGCACCTTGCGTGATGACCTGTTGGAAGAAGTGCGACGGTTGGCGGCGGAAGGCCGCGTTGACTATCTCCTGATCGAGTCGACCGGGATTTCCGAACCGCTTCCCGTCGCGGCCACCTTTGATTTCCGGGACGAGTTCGGGGACAGCCTTTCTGACGTATCCCGGTTGGACACGATGGTGACCGTGGTCGATGCGGTGAACCTGCTCAAAGATTATTCCAGCCATGACTTCCTGAAGGATCGCGGCGAGACGCTAGGTGAGGAGGATGACCGAACGCTCGTCAACCTGCTGGTTGAACAAATCGAATTTGCCGATGTGGTCATTCTGAACAAAGTTACTGATGCAGGGCCAGAGCGCACGGACGCTGCCCGCAAGATCATCCGCAGTTTGAACGCCGATGCCAAGATTATCGAGACGGACCATTCAGACGTCGCCGCCGAGGCGATCCTCGATACCGGCATGTTCGACTTCGAGAAGGCCCACGAGCATCCGATGTGGGCCAAGGAGCTCTATGGCTTCGCTGATCACACGCCGGAAACCGAGGAATATGGTGTGGCCTCTTTTGTCTACCGCGCGCGGCTCCCGTTTATCCCAGAGAAGATCCTAAGCGTTCTGAACGGCGATTTGCCGGGCGTGATCCGCGCCAAAGGGCATTTCTGGATTTCCACACGACCCGGATGGGTTGCCAAGTTCTCGCTCGCCGGAGCCTTGTCGAGCGTCAAGCCGCTTGGAACCTGGTGGGCGTCCGTGCCGAAGGAGCGTTGGCCCGATCATGAAAGCGCGCGCAATTATATGCAGCAGCACTGGCAAGAGCCATGGGGGGATCGACGGCAAGAGATTGTGTTCATTGGTGCGGGCATCGATTGGCCTGCGCTTAAGGCGCGGCTGGATGCTTGCTTGGTTCCGGCGACCGCGACGAGCGGGCCAGATGACTTGCCGGACTATCCGGATCCGTTTCCAGCCTGGCGGCGGCAGGAGGAACCGGCATGACGCTGGCGCGTGCCCTGGTCAGGAACGCCGCAATTGGTGTCGCCGTCGCGGATAAGCCCGAAGACCTCAAGACATTTCTGCAGCCCGGTTGCGCAGCTGCGATCTGGCGTAGGCAACCCGAGCCCAAGTTTCAAAGATGGATCAACACCCTCGATCCGTCCCTATTGCCGCAGGGACGGATTGTCTTGCGTCCCAGTGCCGTCCCATCTGCGGTAACAGCGCTTTGCGATGTGGCGGAAACACCAGACTGCGACGAACGCGATCAACTCATCGGTGATGTCAGCGCTTTGGCCGAGATCTTCGCCGGGTTGATGAAGGCACCCTATCTGCGGCTGCGCCTTCAGGCCGTGACGACGAATGCGTGCCGCAAGTTCCATATCGACGCGATTACCGCGCGACTTGTGTGCACCTATCGTGGCCAAGGCACTCAGTACGGGATTTCAACCGACGGCGAACACCCTGCGCGCGTCTTTTCTGTCGCAACAGGTGCACCGATCCTATTGCGCGGTACCCTTTGGCCCGAAAAACCAGCTTCAGGTCTGCTCCATCGCTCGCCACCCATTGAAGAGACAGGAGAGACCCGCCTCGTTCTCGTGCTGGATGCGGTAGAGAGCCCGGAGGACGACATTTGACCCGCAACCTCGGATCGACATCGCTCCGTCGCAAGCGACGCTGCCTTGTCACCCACGTCAGCTCGTTGCGTCTGAAATCGCGCCTGTGCGAAAGGGCTGAGCCTAGAGGGCGCGCTATCCGTTCTGGCGCAAGCAGAAGCCCGCACGTTGGCGCGCGACCGCTTGTCAGTCCTAAATAACCTGAAATCGAACATCTGAAGGGACCAGTTTGTCTGCACAATCTGAGTTCGCAAGAGTTGTGACTTAGCGCGTTGGACGAATGTCCGGAATGCAGGCAGCAAATGCAGCATCTTGAACGTTGAGCGAACGGCAGGATTGGGCCGGCCAAGGCAAGGCGTCTAACTGATCGCTTCGCCAGACTTCAGCCGAGGATTCAGCTGCAACAAGCGTTCCCCAAGAACCGCGTCGAGCTTCTCAATATGATCAACTAGCCAAGCAATCATTTCAGGCCAACTATCTTGGTTGAAACCATCGAAAACCGTAGCATGTTGTATTCGACTGGACTTTTTACCTTCCATTCGTCGCCATTCAAGCGGCTCACCGAAGGCCGGATCAATCTCCTCGCGTTCTTTGGCAAGTTCGTCAAAAACCCACTTGTTTTCTTCTTTTGAGCTTCGCTGCAAAACCAGTTCTACGCGTGCTTCGCCTTTACCGAAAATTAGGCTGTAAGCACAGCCTGAAACGCCGGTGCCACAGCTTAACCAGAGATCCTTCGCCGGATTGATGTTCTGATATCGCGGCAAACCGCGCTCACGCAAAGCCTCGAGGGTTTGCTCCCAAAAATCCAACCGGAGTTTGTGACTACGCCGCTGAGCGCCCTGAGCGGTCTTTTCCTCAGTCTCTTTCGTTGCCATCCCAATCATGAAATCTGCGGCTTCTGGCGTTGGGATGATCTGTTGCAGATCGAGAAACAGCTCCTCACCGAAAGAGTAAGGCACCACACGGAAGCATTGAGCGTTCACGCCATGACCGAGCAACCACATCACGGTCGAGGTCACTTCTTTGCGGAAGTTTGCTGCGATGAACATCACGCGCTGCTGATTTCCGGGGTTTAGGACCACTGAGTCGAGTTCTTCCTCGTCCAGGAAGTCGCATATCAGAGCAGTAGCATTCCCGCCGCTGCAGTATCGATCAAGATACTGCTGGAAGATGTCAATAATCTCGGCCTTCTTCAGGCTCGAACAGTAAGCCGCATATTTGATCGCCTGCCAAACGACATCCCGTCCAGAGTCGTCCAATTTATTTTCAATAACGATCAGTTGCCCATCTTTATCAAGAGCCAGAAGATCGAGGCGCTCTCGAGTATCTGCAAACCCGTCGAACTCTTTCTGGATGATCAGCAGTTCTTCACCTAAGGCCTCAGGCATGTCTGCCAACCATTCCTGAAGGTGTTCGCGTTCCCTCAGTTGAAGGTCTTTGAACCGGCGTTCTTCAAGGCGGCGGAGCTTGTTCGTGGGCCGATCGACCTGAAACATAACAACTTCTCAAAATTGGCAATTGGGTCATCGATACACGAAGTCATCGTTCCACGCCATATGACTTTGTGCGAGTGCGGCGGAAGTCCGGAATGCGGAATGCTACTGCAGCATCCGAGCGAGGTGCTGAGAGTCCGTTAAGGGCCGCAAGGAGTTTGCTTCTAGCTGACGGCATTGACTGATAATTGTCTTGAGACATGGCGAACGAACCAACGATACCCTTCTCGACAGTTTCGAGAGACCTCATCCAGGACTGGCTTGAGGCGTTGCGGTCGCTGTGTAACGAAGATCACTACACCTCTTTGCTCGAGCGATCTGACTTACCGCGCCACGGTGGCGTTTCAAGACAACGGGTGACGCTCGATCAGATTGTTCGCCTCTATCAGCTGGCTGCGGTTGAAACCGGAGATGAGATGATGGGGCTTTGGTCGCGTCCGATACGGCCGAGAGCGCTGCAGCATCTGTTAACGTCAGTGCGTGAATCCACCTCTCTGTCGTCTGCGCTGTATCGCTTTTCGACATTTTGGAACCTTCTGCTTGATGACTATCAGTTCGAATTGGTCGATGCGGATGATACAATTTCTCTCCGACTTGAAGCGAAGACAAATGCGACGGTGCAGCGCTTCGGACACCTTCTCATCCTAAAGCTTGCTCATGGGATCCTGTCTTGGCTTGCTCGGCATGAGGTCGTGTTGGAGCACGTGGATTTCGCTTTTGCGTGTCCGCCATTCGAAGAAGACTATGCTGTCATATTTCCCGCTCCTGTTACCTTCGATGCGAGCGCCACATCGATCCATTTTTTCAAAGCCGTCCTTGGCCCGGTAAGTACGCGCAGCACCGAAGATCTGGATCGCTTCCTTGAAAACGCGCCGCATGATTGGATCTTCACACGTTCGCAAGAGCACACACAGTCCTTGCGAGTTCGCGCCTATCTAAACCAATCAAGCTGGGAAGACGCGCATCTTGCCGGGACCGCGCAAGCGCTCAACATGACGCCACGCACGATTATCCGCAAACTCGAAGCGGATGGAACGTCGTTTCGAACGATAAAGGACGCACTCCGCCGTGACATTGCGATCCGCCGCTTGCAAGTAGGCGAGGTAAGCATCGAGGCAATCGCGCTGGACGTCGGTTTTTCTTCAGCTGCAAGCTTTCACAAAGCCTTTCATAGGTGGACAGGAACGACCCCAAGTACCTACCGAAGGCGGTACTGACGCAAGCTTCATTTTGGCAATTTTGGACAATGCTTTGTCACTCTGCGTAATGGGCAGGCAGGGGCATTCCTTGCTAGTAGACGCAAATAGCAACGCATCGCGTGACCCCGACTTACCCCACCAACGCAGCTTGGCGGGATCGGAGAACTGCGGCCAACCGAAAGGACCATTCCATGTCAGCCAAACTTGATACCATCCTTGAAGCCGCTCGAACACATGCGCTAGAGGTGATTGCCCCGAACGTCGATACTTGGAACGCTGGCAAAGCCTGGCCACGCGCGGCGTCTGATCAAGCGGGCGCGGCTGGCCTGACTGGCCTTTATGCTCCAGAGGAATGGGGTGGACAGGGCTTGCCGCTGTCCGAGGGAATTCAGGTCTATGAGCAACTTGGCCTCGGCGATGGAGCCTATGCCTTTGCATTGTCGATGCACAACATCTGCACGTTCGCAGGATGTCGATACGGCACCGATGCGTTCAAGGAGAAATGGGCTCGCGATCTGACGTCTGGACGAAAGCTCGCGAACTTTGCTCTTACTGAGCCACAGTCGGGCTCTGACCCGATGAAGATGTACACTCGCGCAACAATCAACGACGATGGCACTTGGACGATCAGTGGTTCGAAAGCATGGGTTAGCCTCGCTACTGAGGCCGACATCTACTTTACCGTTGTGAAAACCAGCGATGCGCCGGGTCACAAGGACATGGCGATGATCGCAATCCCGGCAGATGCCCTCGGCATCAGTTTTGGCCCCCTCTATGATACGCCTTCCTATAGTTTCTTGCCCATGTCCGAGATGTATCTCGACAACGTCGTGGTCAGCGAGGACAATATCATTCTTCCTATTGGCCAAGGTTTCCAAGGATCATTGATGGCGATCGATATTGCCCGCGTATCGATTGCCTCTGGCTGCTGCGGTTTGATGCAGTCCGCGCTTGATACCGCGCTGTCCTATTCGAAGAACCGCAAAATGTTTGGCGGTAAGAATCTCGATCTGGATGGTATTCAGTGGATGCTAGGCGAGGTTGCGACAAACCTCGAAGCGTCCAAGCTGCTCTACCGCAGGGCGGCAGAAGCTCTCGGCACACCAGAGGGTCCGCTCATGGCGGCTCATGCTAAGCGCTTCGTACCCGATGCAGCCGTGAACGCCGCAAACACCTGCACCCAAGTCTTGGGTGGTATGGGCCTATTGCAGCCCTACGGATTGGATCGTTTGTCTCGTCTGGCTCAAATGTTGCGCATCGTTGATGGCACTACAGAGATCAGCCGTGTTGTAATCGGTCGTGCGCTGCAAAAACGAGCAGCCGAGCTGCCCGATCTCCCAGTTCCAAGAGGTTTTGGCGAGCAGGATCAGCCAAATACTACAATGGCTGCCGAGTAACACAGCAAGTCCTAACTTTAGACTTTTAGGATACAGTCCTCTTCACCCAGCAAATAAAGTGTTTCGACCGTTTCCTCGGTCAAACAAACGATGCGCTCGGGAGGAAACCTGTGCATAGCTCAAAAAACATCGCGGCGTGCTTTGGCCCCGCCACGTCGGGCGGGCGTGGGTAATTTCAATTCCAAAGCCTTGAGTGGGGTTGCAGTTGATTCAATAAGCAGGTGGCAAAAAACAGCGACTGCTGGTGAGGTGTGGATGAAGGGTTGCGCCAACTCATAGGCCCGCATTGCTTCTTCGAAATAGCCAGCTTCCCCCTTCAATGCCCCGAGCCATTGCGCGTAGCCAAGATGCCCCATCTCCTCCGCGATGTGATCCGGAACATATCCAACATCCAGTTGTGAAATTGTCCGTTCCAGCAGCATTAGGCTACGTCCTTTGCGAGAATTAGCCGGGGCATCCTCTCGGGTGTACCCCGGCTTGACATGCTTCAGCTGCTTTCGAGCGCGGCTAGCAGCTGGCCCAGATTGTGTTCAAACATGGCAAGATAGCTGGTAGCCGGGCCGCCGCGCTCGGACAGCGCATCGGAGAAGAGCTGGCCGCCGATTTCAAGGCCGGTCTCATCCGCGATTTGTTGCACAAGCGCTGGACTGGTGATGTTTTCCACGAAGAGTGCCGCAACACCATCTTCGCGGATTTGCGTGATCAAGGATGCAAGCTCTTGCGCAGACGGCTCGGCTTCTGTGTCGATTCCGATCGGCGCAACGAAGTTCATCCCATAGGCATCCGCCAAATACCCAAACGCATCATGGGCCGTTACAACTGTCCGACGATCTTCAGGGAGTGCTGCGAGGCGTTGTAGCGTGTCAGCATGCAGCGCGTAGAGTGTCGAGATGTAGGAAGCTGCATTCGCCTGAAACTCCGTCGCATAATCGGGCATCGCTTCCGACATAGCGTCCGCAATGTTCTGAACATAGACAACGCCATTGGTCAGTGCATTCCAGGCATGAGGGTCAATCTCGCCGTCAACGAGCACGGGTGTCACACCCTCCGTTGCGACATAGACGGTACCGTCAGTGCCGGATTCTGCGATCAGTGTGTCCGACCAGGTCTCAAAGCCCATGCCATTGACAAAGATGACATCGGCTTCCGCCACCGCGCGCGCATCCGCAACGGAGGGCTGGTAGACATGCGCATCCGCGTCCGGTCCAACGAGGGTTGTGACTTCGGCGTGATCGCCGACAACTTGCTCAACCATGTCGCCAAGGATTGAGAAGCTGGCGACAACCTTCATATCGTCCGCGAATGCTGGGAAAGCCGCAAAAGCGGCAAAAAGCCCGGTGACTAACGTGGTCTTGAGTTTCATTGAGGTCTCTCTTTGTTTGAGTTCTGCGCAAGTGATCTTGATGTTTGGTTGGACGGTTTGCGCCACCGCCCCCCAAAACCTAGAGGGCCCAGGAGGACCGAAATCAGGAAGAATCCACCGGCGGTCAGCACAATCGCGGGGCCAGAGGGGGTTTCCGGAAAGAGATAGGAAAGCGTCAAGCCGACCCAGCAGCTTGCGAGCGCGAAAAAGAATGTCAGGCCAAGCTGACCCGTGATTGTGCTCGACCAATACCGTGCCGACGTTGCGGGCAATATCATCAGTCCAACAGCCATCAGTGTGCCAAGTGTTTTGAACGCTGCCAGCAAGTTCAGCACGAGAAGCAGCATGAATGCTTGCTCGATCAGCCAAGGACGTTTGGCCTGTGCCTCAAAGAATGTCGGGTCACACGTGCTGATGATCAGAGGGCGCAAGAGAAAGGCGAAGGACACAAGCGTGAACGTTGCCACACCGCCAACGAGCATCATGGATGCGTCGTCGATGCCCAGGATAGACCCAAACAGGAAACTCTTCAGCGGAACGGCTGATCCCGCGGCGGACAAGATGAAGATACCTGCGGCCAGGGCGATCAGGTAGATGGACGCCAGGCTCGCATCACTTCTGAGGATTGTCTTTCGGGCGAGCAGCGCCGTCAGAGCAGCAGCTACCACCCCGGCCACAAGGCCACCGACAAGGAGCGACGTAACGGACAATCCTGCAACCACAAACCCGATCACAACACCCGGTGTGATTGCATGCGCCATGGCTTCCCCAGCCAGTGACAGCCTGCGTAAAACCAGAAATGCGCCGATGGGGGCAACTGAGGCCGAAAGAACAGTGGTCGCAACGAATGCGCGTTGCATGAAAGCGAAACTCCACAGCTCAGAGAAAAGCTCAAACATGCGCGGCTTCCTCCCGAGCGGCACGGAACATCCAAGACGCTTGGCTTTTGGAGAGGTAGTTCTGCGCCACAAGGCGTTCTGGCGTCAGGATTGTATCGACCGAACCATGACAGGCTTCGCCATTTCCAAGCAGCAATGCGTTGTCGCAATGATCTAGAACCGAAGAGAGATCATGGACGACCAAAACAACAGCGCGGCCTTCGTCCCGCCAACGGTCAATGAGCGTCAAGAGGTGGGCTTCGGTGGTCTGGTCCACTGCCGCAAAGGGCTCGTCGAGCAGAATAAGAGGCGCGTCTTGCATAATCACGCGCGCAAAAAGCGCACGTTGCAATTGCCCGCCAGACAGCGTGTGCAAGGACCGATCCGCGATATCAAGCACGCCTGCTGCATCCATCGCCGATGCAACCTTGGCACTCGTCTCACGATCCAAACGACCCGCAAGACCAAAGCCTTTCCAGGCCCCCATTGCCACAAGGTCGCGCACCCGCAACGGAAAGCGGCGATCAAACTCCGTCATTTGCGCGAGATAGCCGATCTCTTTTGGAGGTCCATCTGGCCAGCTGAGCTTGCCAGAAAGCGGGGCCATCAACCCAAGGAGCATCTTTACGAAAGTGCTTTTTCCAGAGCCGTTCGCACCCAAGATGGCCAACGTCGAACCACGCTCCACATCCATGGATAAACCTCGAAACAGGGTCAGCTCAGAGTATCCAAGTGCAAGGTTGCGAATTTCCAGAACAGCCGACATCTACAGCACCGCCCAAATGCCGAACCAAAGCAATGCGGACACTGCCAGAGCACCGCCGATCAATGATGCAGTGCTCAAATTGGTAAGACAGAAGCCTTGCCGGTTAGCCGTTAGCTCAGGCTGTTCTGGATCATTTGCCTCACGCATCGCGGCCTCCGCTGCGGCGGGGGCGATGAGATACGTCGATGTAGGTACGCAGTCGCGTCGAACATGTTTGCCTCTCTCCAGGACACCCCGCCTGGGTCAGTTACACTTGCGATGGCAGGTCTCCTGACTTGCGGATCGTCGCTCTCCCGAACCTTCCCAGGCACATGCCCAGTGGTCTTTATCGGGGTCGCTCACCGCTTACAGTTGCGGGGGCAGTCACGGATTTGGCGCCTTTTGGCTACACCGCACCGTGTTCCCATTTCATCTCGCCGACTCAACGGTCATTGAGAACCATCACGCCCAGCTAACGCTTTCGGAGCGAAATGGTCAATGATCTGCGTTAGGTAACAGGCTGCAATTGTTGCACGCGCAGCGAAAGTCCGGTCCGACGGACCGCACCGCAGCATTTAGTTCAAGACGTCAATGTCTGGTTTGGGCCGACCTTGATCGCGCAGTCTGAACAGATCAAGCATGATGCTGCGAAGCGGAGAATGGCCGCGAAGAGCCCATCCCGTGAATTCCATTTTCTCGCTGCGTGCGCTCGCAGCACCAAAATCGCTGAAGGGATAAAAAGACTTGCGTTGCCAAGGCATGCAAAAAGAGGTCATCCATAACAGCGATAGAAAGACGTTTGGTCCCGCGTGGGAGAGGGCTCATTTTCGCGGCGCACCACTTCATTCAAAGCTCAATTTCGGAAATAGTCAGAACAGGTTGCCTAAGATCATTTATCCATTTGACGCAGATGCGCGATCAATCTAACCATGGCGACACAACTGTTGGGGTGCCCAATCCGGGCTGAGACGCACACGCTGCGAACCCATTGAACCTGAACCGGTTAGGACCGGCGGAGGGAACAGCTTGCGG
>ERZ1740072.154-NODE-154-length-31236-cov-5.167762_pt1 | contig 31236 bp, 33 predicted proteins | sample MGYA00581733_ERZ1740072 | MGnify/ENA primary metagenome ERZ1740072 (study PRJEB43018, sample SAMN04849741) | marine metagenome | isolation source: floating plastic debris | place: Pacific Ocean | collected 2008-08-30 | study: EMG produced TPA metagenomics assembly...
GGAGCCAAATGCGCCAGTTGAAAGCCTATTTAGCACGCATATTTTACCTATAGAAACGCTAGAGATACGTAACTACATGGCGCTGGTTTTTTTCACAAACAGCCCTTCTGCAAAGGTAGTATTCTTAAAAAAAGTTAAAGGCATACAAATACAAGGACATGAGACTCTTGTAGAGATGTTCATAAAGAATAGAGCTTTAAAAGCACAAAAAACTTCTTCTATCAATTCAGTAATTCCAGCAAAAGATCAACCCATAGGAAAGTCTTTATCAGAACACGACTACAAGCAATCGCACCTTGATTATAGCGACGCTCCTAACCCTCTTAATGATATAAGTCCAGAGGATATAAAATTAGAGAATGACTACTATGCTAAATTTGTAACCTGTTTCAAAGAAGTTAAGCAGAGTGTTGTCATAAATACGATCACCGATGAACTCGACACTCTAGCATTGAAGATGGCTTTTCATTATAAGCAGAAAAACTTTAAAATAGGTACCGATAACCTAGGTACCGATAACCAGGGCATAGAGACCTTTATTAGTTCTGTTATAGAAACGGGGAGTTGGAGTAGTTGGATGGTCATGAGCACGCTAAAATATGCGCTATCGCATGGCTTCAAGCCATCAGATAATTTTATTGCAGCAATTATCAAAAAGGAAAACACCAATTTAATTATGCTTTTATTACAGCATGGAATCTGTTCTAAAACCCTAATAGATCAATTGGAAGCTAATAAACCAAGTCAACCCTATGATTATTCGGGTTCTAGGTTAGCAGGCTTCATAATCAGAGCAATTACAACAATTGAGATTTATAAATATTGGGAGGATGAAATATTTAGCTCAAATAAACCCATTCAGCAAGACATTGGTGATAATTATCCTCCTAAAATTGAGCATGATGATGACAAATTAGCTATTAAGACCATAATCGAAAGAGAGATGCTGCGCGATGATCAAAAATCGTATAACAGTCTAGTAACATTTTTTAAAAACAATCCTCAGCTTCATTTCAAATCTACTATAGGAATCCGATTAGCTATTCAAAAGCAAGACCTAGACGCTTTGAACCTATTTATTAGCCGTACCGATCTGGAATACCTTATAGAAACAGACAATTTCTTCTTACCTCGAGACGATTGTAAGAGCATGCTTAAAGAGTTTGCGGAAGCTGGAGGAATAGATAGAACGTACCTTACAAAAGAAGAATTCGTACAAGAATATAATAGAAGATTTCCTGAAAATAGCAACTTTGATAGAACACGTTTACGCATCATATATGCATTGAGACAGACTGGGATTTTTCCAAAACAACAGCAAAACAAACATAACGCAGATTGCGAGGGACAAATTATGGACCTGAGTAACCGCATCGGGGATTTAAAAAGTATAGATCTTGAAACAGTAGATGAGTGCCCTGAAAAGACAGTTGTCGATGAAATTCGGAAGCTTACAGATAAAACACCCCATACTGTTTTCAAATTGTTAAAACGGCATCTCCTCAATAGTGAAGACAACAATTTGTCTGCGGCAGCAGCATTAAAAAGGTTAAAGGTAGAACTGCACCCCGACAAAGCTGGAGGAGAAAAAACACACTCTAATGGATACATACGCCAACAATTATTCCATATCACCTGTGCTATTTACGGATTTTATTCCGCGAGTCAGCCTTCTTGGTAAAGGGCCTTTTGATTAAAGTTTCTTTATAGTCCAATCGCAAATATTTTTGAAAAATACCCTTAGTGTCCACGAGTCAAGCAGCTTGCTTTCTTCTTTCTGCGATATTCTCAGATGTGGATAGATTTGCATCTTCACAAAAATTTACGTTCATAGTCCAGTTTAGCTTTGTCTCTATAGTCCAGTGATTTCTTACCATTTTTCCTAATTTTTCTGGATTCAGGCTTAGTTTAGAGGTATATAGTCTTTTTTTCAGAAACTTTACCTTTTACTTTCCGACGGGAGACGATTTATAGTAATGTTTTTAGATCTCTCCACGACTCTTTACTAACAAAACAGTTTAATTTGGTGGTTAAACAACCCTCTCTTTCCTCTATTCTTCTATGACCTTTTTCACAACTTCCACTCGTTTGATAGTCTGCTTCTGCATGGAGCAAGTAGTTATTTAATTTTGTAGATAATATTTTTTTGACAACCAGCCGCATCAATTGTAACTGTAGCATCTATAAGATCTAGGCTATTGATTAACTCTGGAATCGCTGCGATTTCATTTGATTTTTCAGATATTTTTACCTGGCCTAATAGTAAGTTGCGCTCAGATCTCAGGCAGAGATTAAATGCAACTTATTCCCTCCAGAAATAGCTTCTCTAAGATGCTTATCTCAAATAATGATAAGAAGATCTAAGCAGATTTCATCAAGATGATCTAAGTAATGTAAATAAAAAGATCGTGTTTTATTGTATCGGTATCTTCTACTTAATTTTCGGTGTTTATGACAATTCCAATTGATAATTCTTGCCTATATTTCGCGTGTCTTACTTGCTTGAGTGCTGGGAAAAAGTGGGGACAAAGTGACGATGCCCATACTGATTTTCAGAAAGCGGTAGGTGAACTAATTGCGCCTATCATTACAAACTCGCATGCAAGTATAATCCAGCAAGCCTTTTTCAAATGCCCTTTGCAATATTCAGGTACAAGTGGTCAAAGAAGCAGGTTCATTAGATGCATTAGCCAAAGGCTACCTAAAGGCATTAGGGGACTTTCACCTTAGCGTAGTAAGAGAACATCCCATCCACTATCGAGAAGTTTGGAAAAAGCTGCATAGCTATTTGAATCATCAAAAAGATGAAAAAGCCTTATAATAAAGAGGCTTTTTCTTGCAGCTCATAAAGCTTTTGTTGTACTTCTACAGGGGTCATCCGATCTAGGGAGAGCTTGGATATCTCTTGGATCCAAAAGATTTCTTGTTTTTGGAAGAGCTCTAGCTGCGTTGCGTCTATACGCTCTTCAGTAGAACTAGTGGAAAGAGGCTCTTCGAGTTTTCCGTCTTCTAGTTTCTTGAGCATTTTTTCCGCTTTATTGAGACAATCGGGGGGGAGGCCTGCGAGTTTAGCTACGTGTATTGCATAGCTTTTAGGCGCTTTTCCTGGGCGTATTTTATGTAAAAATACGATGCCGTAGCGGTCTTCTTGCACAGCTACTTGGTAGTTTTTTGCGCTAGAGATGGCGTCTGGAAGGTCGGTTAATTCTCGGTAATGTGTGGCAAAAAGCGTTTTTGCAGGGACTTTTTGTAAGAGAAATTCAGCTACTGCCCAAGCAATAGAAATCCCGTCGTATGTACTTGTCCCCCTTCCAATTTCATCGAGAATCACCAAGGATTTAGGAGTGGCGTTTTGTAAAATGGTGGCAGTTTCTTGCATTTCTACCATAAATGTAGAAGCTCCGCTTGCAATATCATCTGACGCTCCAATGCGGGAAAACACCTCATGGATGGGGCTGAGTGTCATACGAGAAGCAGGGACAAAGCTGCCTGCCTGCGCCAGTATTACCAGAAGGGCGCATTGACGGATGTAGGTAGACTTACCCGCCATATTAGGGCCTGTGATGATATGCATACGGCTGGTCGAAGAAAAATGGGTGTCATTGGGTATGAAAGCAGAAAATCCAAGAGACCTTTCAATAATCGGATGCCTTCCATTTTCAATGAGAAGGACATCTTCTTCTTGAATAGATGGCCTTGTGTATTGATGCAAAGAAGCGTTTTCTGCAAAGGCGTAAATCACATCGACTGTGGCAATCGCTTTTGCAAGGGATTGTAAAGAAGTAGTGAAGGGTTGCACTTTTTCTTTCAGCTCGGCAAATAACGTTTTTTCAAGCGCTTTAATTTTTTCCTCAGCGCTTAAAATGGTATACTCAAATTCTTTTAGCTCGGGGGATAAAAACCGCTCTGAATTCGTTAACGTTTGCTTGCGTACAAATGAGCTGGGCATGTTTTTTGCTTGGGCTTTACTCACATCGATGTAATAGCCAAATGCTTTTGTATAGGCGACTTTAATTGTTTTGATGCCGAGATCTTTCCGCAAGGTTTCTTGGTAAGTAGCGATCCATGCCTGGCTATTTGCTCTAAGCTCTACTAGCTGGTCTAAACGCTCATGATACCCTTTTCTAAAGGTGGGAGCGTCGTGAAGCTTATAGGGAGGCTCATCTACAATGGCTTCTTCAATAATCGATACAACTTGATCGATGCATTGAATCGCAGCATAAGCCTTTACAAGAAGATCCGCTTTAAATGGGGGTAGAGACTGGATTTTTTTTGCTGCAAGTAACGATTCTTTTAACGAAGCAAAGTCTTTAGGAGATGCGTATCCGCTTGCAATACGCATAATCAGCCTTTCAATATCCCGTATATTTTGCAGGTATTGACCTAGGGTTGAGGAGTCTTCTATTCTAGAAATCATTTCTTCTACTGCATCATGCCTTTCATGAATTGCATGGATTTGTAGTAAAGGGCGTTTGATCCAGTTGCGAAGAAGCCTTGCTCCCATAGGCGTTTTTGTTTTATCTAACACTTTGATGAGAGAAAAGGGTTGATCTTCCGAAGCTAAGATATTGAGATTTTTCAGACAGGTTTTGTCTAAAGACATAAACTGGGTAAAAGGGTCTTTTTCCAGCTTTTGGATGTGGCTGAGTTCGATATACAGCTTTTCTTTTAGGTAGTATAGCAGCGCGCCTGCAGCAGAAATTTCACTAAAGGAGCCTTCTAGCCCCAGTTTATGTAAGGAAGATACTTGAAAATGCTCTTCTAAACAGTCGCTGCAAAGAAAAGGGTCGAAAAATTTATCTTCTTGCGTATTGAGAAGAAAGGAAAACTCCTTGGAAAGATCCTCTAAAAATGCTGCCTGTTTTTCTGCAAAACTGCGCGATACTAAAAGCTCAGCTGGTCTTAGCCGGCAGATTTCCCCACTAATTTCTCTAGGATCGGTTGTCTCTAAAACGCGAAATTCACCGGTACTGATATCGATGATGCCTAAAGCAAATGACTGATTGATTTGGGCGATGCTGATAAAAAAGTTATTTGACTGGTCGGATAAAAGCCTCGATTGAATCAGCGATCCAGGAGAAAGAAAGCGGACAATATCCCTTTCTACAATACCTTTTACATCTTTAGGGTCTTGGAGCTGTTCTGCAATAGCGATTTTATAACCTTTAGCAAGAAGCTTATCTAAGTAAGGCTCTGCTGCTTGATAAGGCACGCCGCACATGGGAATTTCTTGCCTACTGGTTAAAGTAAGGCCAAGTTCTTTTGCCATGCAGATGGCGTCATCGTAAAACGCTTCATAAAAATCTCCTAAACGAAAAAAAAGAAGCGCTTCTTTCGCTTTTTCCTTGCAGCGGTGCCACTGCTGCATCATAGGAGTGGTTTTTACTGAATTCATGAAATGATTTTTGCAGATTTTCGAAGAAATTCTCAAGGAAAAAACCACCTCACCCTTTATAGTAGGAGCTATACAGAGATGTTATGCTTTATCATGTAAGCGAAACGCCTTTACAAGAGATCTGCCCATGCCCACATTTTCTAAAAGAAGCCTAGAAATCCTAAGAGAAAAAATGGATATCGTATCGGTGATCTCTTCTTGTGTTGCCCTGCGGCCTAAGGGAGCTACTTTAACCGCTTGCTGTCCATTTCATGAAGAAAAAACGCCGTCTTTTGTAGTAAAAAGAGGCGATACACACTACCACTGTTACGGGTGTGGAGCTCATGGCGATGCGATCCAGTTTATGATGGAGTATCATAAAATGGGTTTTGTAGAAGCGGTGGAAAAACTTGCAGAAATGTTTCATGTGCCTTTAGAGGAAAAAAGCGAACGGGAGTACCAAGGTCCTAGTAAAGCGCTTTTAAAAGATGTAGTGGCTAGCGCATCTAGGTTCTACCAAGCAATGCTCTTGTACACAAAAGAGGGAGAAAAAGCTCTTGAATACCTATATAACAGAGGTTTAGATCTCCATTTTATCCGTACGTATGGTATCGGCTTTGCCCCGAGTCATCCTCGGCTTTTTCAAGCGTATATGGAGAAAAAACAAATTGCCTTTCCTTTGCTAGAAAAAGCTGGGCTGATGAAACGCATTCAGGGGCAAAAAGAACGCGATTTTTTCTCTGGAAGAATCATGATCCCGATTTTGAGTAGATTAGGCGAGCCGATTGGATTTACTGGCAGAAAGATTTCCGATCAGATCTACGGGCCTAAATACATCAATACCCCTGAGACGCCTCTTTTTAAAAAATCCCATGTTTTATTTGGCCTTTCTTATTGTAGAAAAGAAATCGCTTCCACGAAAAAAGCCCTCCTTGTCGAAGGGCAGATCGATGCACTTCGTTTGATTCATGCAGGGTTTGCGATGACGGTAGCTCCGCAGGGAACCGCCTTTACCGAAGACCAGGTAAAAGAGCTTAAACTTCTCGGTGTAGAGACGGTATACATCGCTTTTGACGCTGATGAAGCGGGGCAAAATTCAGCGGAAAAAGCGGGTAGTCTCTTGCAAAAAGCAGGGATTGCTGTGTATGTAATAGAACTCATGGAAGGGATGGATCCCGATACTATTTTACTCGAAAAAGGACCCAAGTATTGGCAGAAATTAATCGATGAAGCAAAAGAGTATCTATCGTTTTTATTCATCCGAAAAAGGCGGGGAAAACACCTCGAGTCTCCCGCAGAAAAAACCCACGTTATAGAAGAGGTAGCTGCGATTATCCGCAGCTGGGAAAACTCTTTGATGGTACACGAAAGCCTTCGAAGCCTTGCAAAAATTGCAGATGTTCCCGATTGGACCTTAGGTCTAGAAGCAGAATCTACCCAGATAGAAATGCAAAAATCAGGTTCGGTGATACAAGAAAGAATTGATCCTGACAGGGTGTTAGAAGCCGAGTTTCTGCGCTGGCTGCTTTCTTTTGGTGAAACCCACCCAGAGCTGATCTATTTAGCAAAAAGAAATCTACAACTAGAAGATCTAAAGGGAAAAAGTGCAAGGATACTTTTTTCCCTTTATTTGGAACAAACCTCTGCTGGAAAAACGTTTGATCTTCTTTCTTTGATGGTAGAGCTGAAGGATGATACCCATAAGTTTTTAGAAGAAATTTTAAATAAGAAGGTTGATCCCACCAAAGCGGTTTCTTGTATGGTCCATACGATACAAAAGATCTTAGAAAGAAGGTGGATGGAAAAAAGAGAAGCGGTTAAACAGAAAATTGTGAGTGGTACGCTGGAAGAAGAGGAGGCTTTAGAACTTGCGAAAGAATTCGATGAGCTCAAAAAAAACATGCCTGAAGTCCACACAGAAATCCCCGGTGAAGAAGCGTCTGAAGAAGAATTTCTCCATTCTAGTGATCTTTGATGGTACCTGCGCTTTTTGTAGCCACTTTGTTTTTTCTCTCTTAAAAAAAGATCGGGAAAAAAAACTCACATTCACCCCGTTACAATCTTGCTTTGCGCAAAACTTTCTGGCAGGTTTAGGCAAAAAAAAGCCCTATCCCGATTCGGTTATGGTCTTTTTTTCTAGTTCTAAAGAAATGGGTATAAGATGGTCTGCCCTGCAAATGCTGGCGCGGGCCTTGGGAAAAAATCGGGGCTATTTAGCTATTTCTTTGTATATTCCTAGATGGTTAGGGGACGCTATCTACCTTTTGGTTGCAAAATACCGCAAAGCGCTTTTTCGAAAGAAACAGCCTTTTACAGGCTATGAAGATCGGATCCTTCACTAGAGATCAGCGCTTTAATATGAGAGGGGAGCTTGTTCATGGGGATTCTTTCTTGCTTCATAGAGTCTCTTTCTCTTACAGTCACGGTCTGATCTTCTAGGCTATCAAAGTCGATGGTGATGCAGTAAGGCGTGCCGAGCTCATCTTGCCTGCGGTATCTTTTGCCAATAGCGCCTGTTTCATCGTATTCTACTCTGCAGACCGATTGCATGGAGTGGAATAATTTTTTTGCTGCATTGACTAAAGGCTCTTTTTTCATCAAAGGAAATATCGCAGCATGTACAGGAGCGATATGCGGCTTAAAATGCAGAACGACTCTAGTTTCTCCGTTTTCTAAGCGCTCCTCTTCATAGCTATCGCAAAGAAGAGCTAAAAGCGTTCTATCTAACCCAAATGTAGGTTCAATCACGTGGGGTAAAAATACCTCGCCCGTTTTTGGATCTCGGTACTGCAGCTTTTCTTTTGCATGGGTTTGATGGCTTGATAAATCGAAATCCCCTCGATAGGCAAGTCCATAGAGTTCACCTACACCAAAAGGAAACTGGTAGGTGATATCCACCGTTTTTTTTGAATAATGCGACAGCTCTTTTGCGTCATGTTCTTTGATCGCTAAACGCTTTTCACTTAGGCCAATGGTCTTGCACCAAAGAAGCATATCTTCCATCCAATCTGAAAAGGTGGTTTCCCAGGCATCTTCTTTGATAAAATATTCAATTTCCATCTGTTCAAATTCAACGGTGCGGAAAATGAAATTACCGGGGGTGATTTCATTGCGAAACGCCTTTCCAATTTGAGCAATACCGAAAGGGATCTTTACCCTTGTGGTGTCTACAACATTTTTATAATCTAAAAAAATTGCCTGCGCTGTTTCTGGGCGGAGATACGCCTTGGTTTCTGCAGAGTCTTTGGTCTTACTCATCTGCGTTTGAAACATTAAATTGAAGTGCCTTGCTTCAGTAAACTCTTTTTTTCCACAAACAGGACAAGAGATCGATTCTTGGATGATTTGCGTCATCTCCTCAAGAGTTTTTCCTTCAGCAGAATTTTTTGTAGCCTGTTCAATTAAATGGTCTGCTCGAAAACGGGATTTACAAGCTTTACAGTCAATAAGAGCGTCATTAAAACCCTCTAAGTGTCCTGAGGCTTGCCAAGCCCTTGGGTGGAGTAAAATGGGTCCATCGAGTCCTACAATATCTGCTCTTTTCTCGACAAAGGTTTTCCACCATAAAGATCGGAGCGTATTTTTTAACGCTGACCCATAAGGTCCGTAAGAATAGGTGTTTGCAAATCCGCCATAGAGCTCAGATCCAGGGTAAATAAACCCTCTTCTCTTGGCTAAAGAAACAATAGGCTTTAAAGATGATAAGATATTGGTACTCATTGCCTCTAAGCATAGCTTTTTTTTGTTAGATATGCTATAATTATTTCTCGGTTGTAATTTGCGCTGATTATAAAAGGGGGGGTATTTTTGTCTATTACATCATCAAATCTTCCATCTAAAGCGGAGGTAGAAAGTTTTGCCAGAGGGTTTTCGTGCCATTTGGGTAAACCTCTTGGGAAAGGCTCTTTCGGAAAAGTATATCAAATCCACCCTAGGATACAGGGCCCGTCAGGCTCTTTTGCATTGAAAGTAGGAGATATAGACTCTTTAACAATAGAACGGGATATATTTCGTCATATACAACAAAATGGAAATTACTGTAAGTATCTTGTACAAGGCTTGGGCTATTTGGAAACCCCATCTTTTGGGGCGCTTAAACTAAGTACGTTATCTAACGCTCAGAATTTAGAGCGCTATTACCTTGCGTCTAATAGAACTATTACAGTATCCGATTATAAGCGGATTTCTAAAGCAGCGCTAAAGGCTCTTCAATACTTGCATCGAAGGGGCATTGCTCATAAAGACTTAAAACCGAATAATATTATTGTTTCGCCCGGTAGGTCTGGTGTTAGAAAAGCGCTTCTTATTGACTTAGGTCACGCTCAAAACCAATTTGCACATGAGAGCCGCCCAAATCCATCGAATCCTTTATACAGTTCGCCTCAGGCAATCGTGGATTTAGCGCAATCGGATCCTTTTAAAGCTGATATATATGCTTTGGGGGCCGTTCTTTGGGAAATCATCGCAAAAGAGCCTCTTTTTGTTTTTCCGGAAGAGGAGAGCTGTCCACAAAATCCTTCGGAAGACTATCTGTTATCCAATGAGGGAAAAGAATTGGCGTTATCTTGCCTTGGCGGGCGCCGCTCTTTAAAAAGCCAGGAACAATTAGACATGCTTGGAAAAAACTATGGTTTAGACGATCTAGTTTTTGAAGAAGCAGAATCTTGGGACCAACATCCCTATTATAAAGAATTTGCGATTGAGACCAAAGATGCCGTTACCCCTTTTTTGCAGCGCCTTATTGCGATTGAAGAAAAAGAGAGGCAATCTGCTGCTGAAGCCCTGGAGATTTTTCCTGCACTAGAGAAAACGACAGATAGGTTAGAGCGGACGAAAAGGCAGGTGTTCACTCAACTGCAAGTACAAGAAACAGCAAGGGGTGGGTTTTTATCTCAGATTCTTCCGTCATGTGAACTGAAAGATATCGTATTTGCAGCGGTATGCTGCCTTCTTCTTTCACTTTGTACGCAGGCGCTTCAAGAGGCGTAGGCCTTGAGGAAAAACCGCTCTCTTCATACCATGCAGATATGGATGGAGACCCTTTTTTCTCGCTGATTTTATTGATTTTAGAAGATACGCGGTTTATTTCCCTTTCGCTTGATAGCATTGCATCGCAAGATTTTACCTCTTTTGAAGTATTGGTGTTTGTAAAGCAGCTGGGAGAAAAAGATCGCGAGCTGCTTTCTTCTTACGCCCATTTGCCGATGAAGGTGCATGATGTGGTAGAAGCAAACTTGGGAAAAACTGCCAATCTAGAAGTAGAAATGTCTCGAGGGGACTACCTGCATTTCTTTCTTCCCGGTGAAAAATATCTGTGGGATGGAGCTCTTCAAGAGCTGCATGCGATTTTGTTGAAGGATAGACCTGATTTATTTTGTTCTTCTACTTTAGCCCGAGTAGGTCCTTTTCCCGAAGTGATCCAGTCGAGAGTGTATTTCTGGGATCTGAAAATTGGAGAAACGGGAGCCTATCTAAATGCAGTATTATTTTCCCGTAGTTTATTTTCTCGTTACTTTTTATTTGATGCATCTAGGAAATACCATCCTGGATTTGATTTTTTGGTGAAAATTGCCAAGGTAAAGAATCTGCAGGTACATCTTGCTAGAAAAGTTTATATCGATAAAGAAATCGAACAGGCAAGGCGCAATGAAAGCCTTGGGGAATATATAGAAAGATTTTGGATCATCCTTCGGCATTTTGGTATAAGAAAAGCTCTCTTGTTTTTTTTCCGCGCTCTTATTTTTAAAGGCAAAAAAGCGCTGATGAAAGCAAAAGCGCTATTTCGGTAACCTACAGCCAGACGAAAGGCCGGTTTAGCATTAGGTTAAAACTATAACACTAATAGGGGTATTTGCTTTTTTGATTTACCGAATAAAGCGCCCAATGATCAAAAGAAAATTTTCCAGGGCCAAAGAAAAGAACGAGAAGAGAGGTGATCAGAAAAGGAAATGGTTTTTGCATGGTAATGATTGTGGGCTGTCTGAAGATTTCAAAAGAAAAAATATGGATATGCGCTGTTGAATAGGCGGTAAACATAATGATGGCTAGCAGTAATCCAGCAGGCCTGCTTAATAGGCCGATGAGAAGTAAAAGGCCGCAAACAATTTCTGCTATGCTCACAAAATAGGCGTGGAATTGAGGCGCCCATATGTTCAGTTCACCAAGAAACTTAGCAAAGCCGTCCAAATCTTGGAGCTTGTCTAAACCGCTAATAAAAAATTGATATCCCCAAATAATCCGAAGAATCAATAGGAAGATACTTTGAAATCCTGAACAAAATCGGGCAAGCCACTGGTAGAGTCTGATTGGTAAATGAGAATTTTCAAACATAGCATCATCCAATTGTACTTTTTCACTTTTTGTAACAGCTGCTGTTTTTTTTGACAAAAAGAATTCTAAAAGTGGTATCTTGATTGGGAAAATCCGTTATATGTTATGAAATTTTGTTCTCTTACACAAAAAGATTTACACGCTTGGGCTCTTTCTCAAGGTTTGAAGCCTTATTTGAGTAAACAGGTTTTTTCTTGGGTATATGACAAGCATCTATTTGATATGAGCAAGATGAGCAATATCAAAAAAGAAGAACGGTCTTTGCTACAGCAAACCTTTTCTCTTCCTTCTTTGCAGCTTGTAAAAGAGATCCGATCGGAAGAGACCATCAAATTTTTATGGCAGCTCGAAGATGGCCATAAAGTGGAATCAGTCTTAATTTTTTCTGGAGAAAGAAGAACGCTATGCATCTCTTCTCAAGTGGGGTGTAGAGCAAGATGCGCTTTTTGCGCTTCGGGAAAAAAAGGGTTTTTTCGCCATTTAACCTCCTATGAAATTGTAGAACAGGCGCTTTTAGTCAATCAATTGCTGCAAAAAACCCAAAGCCGCATTTCTCATATTGTATTTATGGGTATGGGGGAGCCTTTAGAAAATATCGACGCTGTTTTATTTGCAATCAAGCAATTTTGCTGCCCTACGGCGTTTGGTATTTCCCCCAGAAGAATCACAGTATCTACTGTAGGTATCGTAGAAAACATGCGCCGTCTAGCTGAAGAAAATGGTAAAGTGCACTTAGTGCTTTCTTTGCACGCTCCCAATCAGCATGTACGAAAAAAAATCATCCCGTATGCAAGAAAATACCCACTTGAAGATGTTTTAGAAGCAGCAGATTTATATGCAGCAGCTACGAAAAGAGATATTACCTATGAGTACATTTTAATCGATGGGCTTAACGCAGAAGAAGAGCACGCCAAAGAACTTTGCCAGCTATTGCAAAAAAAACAGTGTACAGTCAATCTAATTCCTTATAACCCTGTAGATGGCGTCCGTTTCAAGCGCCCTAGTGCAAAAAAGATCGATGCATTTATGCGTATTTTACAGCGTGCAGGTGTGCCTGTAACAAGAAGATATACGAAAGGCGCAGAAATTGCAGCTGCATGCGGACAGCTTGCGTATCACGAAGATGCGCCTTTAAACTTGAGGTAATCATGAGTCTAGCTCATTACTTTACTTTATGCAGAATTATTCTGATTCCATTTTTTCCTATACTCTACTTTGAACATGCGTATTTTGGTATTTCTTCTACACTTTTGCCCTATGTATTGATCTGCATTTTAGCGGTATGTGAGTTTACCGATCTTTTTGATGGGTTCATTGCAAGAAAAAAAAATCAGGTGACCGACCTTGGTAAAGTACTCGATCCCATGGCCGATAGCATCATGCGCATCACCGTGTTTTTTACCTTTACAAAAGGGATCATCGATCTTCCGATCCTTTTAGTATTTGTGTTGATTTACCGTGAATTTTTTATTAGCACGCTGCGAACTCTTTGCGCGATGAAAGGTCTTGTATTAGCAGCGAGAACAAGTGGTAAAATCAAAGCTATTTTGCAGGCGGTAGCAGCGTTTTCTGTGCTATTTTTGATGATTCCCTACCATCAGTCTTGGATCACATTAGATCAGCTGCAAACGGCGAGTTTTTATATTATCTTTGTAACCGCTCTTTATACGGTCCTTTCTGCAAGTGAATACATCTACGCCAATAGGACATTGATCAAAAAAGCGATTTCTTTGGATACTTAAAAAAGGCTTTGATAGAGCTCTTCGTAATGGGCTTTAGGCTCTTTCCAGCTGTAGTCTTTTTCCACAGCATTTTCAATCAGCGTTTTGCACCCATCTTTTTTCTTTCTATCGATGGCTGCTTGCATCGCTTGTTTCATTTGGGAAAATTGCGGCTTGGCAAAAGAAAAGCCGTTGGCTTTTTTTAGATCTTTTTCTTTTCTTGCATCAAATACCGTATCTCGAAGGCCTCCTACTTCATGCACAATCGGCAAGCATCCATAGATCAAAGCGATCAGCTGGGTGAGGCCGCACGGCTCAAAATTTGAAGGCATCAAGAAGAAATCGCCTGCAGCGTATAGCATATGGCTTAGCGCCTCATCGTATAAGGGAATGAAACGGATGCTGGGGTCTTTTGCGTATTTTTTGCTAAGTTTTTCAAAGTGTTTTTGCACGCGCATTTTAGGAGCTGTTCCCAACAGAATCCCTTGAGCGCCGAGTTTTTTTGCCTGCCAGATTCCTTTTTCTAAAAGTTGGGGGTTTTTCTGCTCTACAAGCCGCGCTACCGCTATAAATAAAGGTACATCTTCTACTTGTAGGCCTAAGCGTTTTTGCAGCTCTTCTTTATTTTTCTTTTTCGCTGAGACGATTTCTGCAAAAGAATCTTTTTTAGAAAAGTGATGGGAAATATAGGGATCTGTAGCGGGGTTCCAGATGGAGAGATCGATGCCATTTGTGATCCCAAAAATAGATTCTTTGCGTTTTTGTAGTAGGGGCAAAAAACCAGAAGCGTATTTTTTTGTTAGGATTTCTTCTGCATACCCTTTTGAAACGGCAACAACTGCATCGCTAAGGGCAAGAGCGCCTCGAAGCAATGTGCAGTACTCGGAGAAAAAACGTTTTTCTTTGAAATACGATAGATGTTGCATGGGGTAGTGGACTTCATCGAAATCCAATGAGGTGCAAGGTCCTGTATACGCTAAATTATGAATACTAATCACAACAGATTTTACAAGGACTTTTAGCGATAGGTACACTTCTTTGACCAAAGGAGCCATCAAAGAAGTGTGCCAATCGTGCAGATGTAATACGTCGATTTCCTGATTTTTTCGGATTAGATATTCTGCTACTACCTTGCAGAAATAGATGAATCTTTTGGTGTCGCGGCGGTCACCTAAATAAACAGAGCCTTCATAAAAATAATCTAAAAGTGGGCTTGTTTCGATGAAATAGACGGAGATCTTTTCTAGTTTTGTCTCAAAGACTCGGACGTCGTATGCGATGCGCTGTTTTTCTGCAGAAAACTGCATCGCTAAATGCAGCGATAGCTCTTCTGTGGGGATCAAAGAGTATTTTGGCATGATCACAGATACGCTATGATCTTTTGCCGATTCTTTAGCGAGGCCTAAAACAGCATCGCCTAATCCACCTACTTTGGCAAATGGGGCCATTTCTGCAGCCACATGCACGATATGCATACACAATCCTTTTTTTAATTTTTTCCTATAAAAGCTTATCTGAAGTCAAGAAAATATTTTTTCGATCGAAATGGCAGGAATTGTTGGGGAATATTGCAATTAATTCGAAGATTTTCGTATGATTAGTGCTTAATTTGGTGCGCTAGTTTGTACTATTTTTATAGTGTATAAAAAGCCTTTTATTGGGGTGTCGCCAAGTGGTAAGGCAGCGGTTTTTGGTACCGCCATGCGGAGGTTCGAATCCTTCCACCCCAATTTTATGAAAAATCTGCATCTTTCTTTGTTTCGGTTATTGTTACCATGCGCAAAAAAGTTGACCAGATGTAAACAAAATACTTTCATCTTTTCTGGGATATGCAGGCAAAATGCACATCTTTAGGTCAAGATGATACATCATTAGCAAATCAGTGGCGATCAAGCTGCATCATCTCAAGTAGATCACCGCTAAAACGATTGCAAGAAAGGGACATTCCTTTTTAGGCAGTTTACAAGAACATAGAGGATACAATGGAATTATCTGTATTTAAACGAGAAACAAAAGGAAGAAGCGCTCTTACTCAACTGCGTGCAAGAGGGTATATTCCAGCTGTAATATACAACAAGAATCAAGACTCGTATCCCGTTTATTTAGAATTGGCCGCCTTTGAGAAGGTCTTACGCAGCGTGGCAAAAAACCATTTGTCTAGTACAGTATTTTCTCTTTCCATCGATGGTAAAGTCGAAAAAGCGGTGATTAAAGAAGTGCAGTACAATAAAACGACATATACTCCGATTCATATCGATTTTTTGACCGGATCTGATGAAGATTTTGTGAACGTGAAAATCCCGATTGAATGTAAAAATCAAGCAGATTCTATATGGAGCAAACTAGGAGGCGTTCTTCGCATGCCTATACGTTCCTATAAAGTGCGCTGCAAGATGGGATCGGTTCCTGCATCTTTTAGTGTAGATGTGGAAAAAATGGAGATTGGAGATACCAAGCGTCTAGAAGACATTACTCTTCCAGAAGGCGTATCTCCTTTAGTCAATGTTAAAGAAGTGGCTGTAGCGATTGCTAAGCGATAAGAAGCCTGCCTATTTGATCGCAGGATTAGGCAATCCTGGATCTTCCTATACGTATACTAGGCATAATATAGGCTATTTAGCCCTGCAATTTTTAGCTAAAAAATGGGCCCTTTCTTTTACAAAAAAAAGAACGGCTCAAGTAGCTCTGAAAGAGGAAACACTTTTGCTGAAACCAGCAAAGTACATGAACCTTTCAGGAAATGTGATCGCTGATTACATGCGCCGCTACCAAATTTTACCAGAGCAGCTCTTAGTAGTTGTGGATGATGTGTATTTACCCTTTGGGGCTCTTAGACTGCGGTCTAAAGGATCTTCTGGAGGGCATAATGGACTAAAAAACATACAAGAGCGCTTGGAAACAAACCACTAATCTCGGTTGAGAATCGGTGTCGGATCTCCCAAGGATTCCGATATGGCAACATATGTCTTAGAGACATTTTCGGCAGGCGAAAGAAAAAAGCTGCCAGAAATCACTGCAAAAGCAGCAGATGCCATAGAACTTTGGCTTACACAAAGCATTGACTATGCAATGGGTAAGATCAACGTTCATCCCCAAAACGAAGGAGAAAATGGATGACAAACCAAGAAAACCACTTGTACGAAGGCATGTACATCATTAGCGCTACTCTTTCTGAAGAATCGCGCAAAAAAGCCTTTGATAAAATTTTGCAAGGCATCACCGAAAAATCGGGTGAAGTGCATAAAGTCCACGAAATGGGCCGAAAAAAACTTGCCTATTCCATCAACGGAAAAAGGGAAGGCTACTACTACCTTGTTTATTTTTCCTCGCCAGCAGCTGCGATGAAAAATCTATGGGAAGAATACCAACTTCACGAAGACTTAATCCGCTTTATGACTCTTAAAACGGAAAAAGTCCTAGAAAAACTCGAATTCAAACCCCTAAAACAAGCGTAAGGAAGTACCTATGAAAAGAAGTAAACATGGTTCTGGATTTGCAAAAAGGAAAAAAAAGTGCCCTTTTACCTTATCTGGATGTGATCATATCGATTACAAAGACACAGAAAACTTAAAATTATTCGTTACCGAGCGGGGGAAGATACTGCCAAGACGAATTACTGGCGTTTCTCATTATTACCAAAGAAAACTGAAAAATGCGATCAAAAGAGCGCGCCATATGGCTCTTTTACCATTTGTATCGGAGGATTAGACAATGAAAAAAGAAAAGCTTTTACTAATGGAAGATGTCTATGGCCTCGGTAAAAAAGGGCAGATCGTTCAAGCGAAGCCTGGATATTTTAGAAATTTTCTTTGGCCAAAGAAAAAAGCGATCATCGCTGATGCAAACACCCTAAGGATGCAGGAAAAACTGCAGAAAGAACGGGAAGAAAAAGCCAAAGAAGATCGCAAGCTTTCTCAAGGGATTGCGGAGAAATTAACGCAAATTGATTTTGCTATCTCTGTTAAAACAGATCCTGAAGGTAAAATGTATGGATCGGTTAGCGCTACAGATATCGTAGCACTTCTATCAGAAAAAGATATGCCCGTTGAAAGGCACTGCGTTAAACTAGGAAAACCGATCAAACAAGTAGGTAGCTACCGGATTACTCTTCTTTTGAAAGAAGAAGTGACAGCGATTGTAAAGCTGACCATTTCCCCAGAAGATGCAGCGATTAAAGAAGCGCTAGAAAAACGCGCTCTTGAAAGAGAAGAACAGCAAAAAGCAGCAGAAAAAGCTTCAGAAGAGGTGGAAACTACCTCTGCAGAAGAAACCTCAGAAGATAGTGAAGAAAGCTAGTCTTCGGTTTTTTTCTCCAGCTAAGCTGAATCTATTTTTTCAAGTGCTTCATAAGCGAAAAGATGGATACCATGAAATCGCCTCGATATACCAAGCGGTAGATCTAGGCGATTTTTTAGTCTTTACAGCTAGTAGTTCGCTGCAAATCACCACCACTAGTCCCACTATTCCCACTGGAGAAAACAATTTAGCCTATCGGGCGGTAGAGCTATTTCGAAAACACCATCCTGCCACCCCATATTTTCATATTCATATCGAAAAAAATATTCCGCAAGAGGCAGGTCTTGGCGGGGCAAGTAGTAATGCGGCAACGACTCTTTGGGCATTAAATAGGTGGATGGACCGCCCATTTTCTACAGAAGAGCTGCAAAAAATGGCGGTGCATTTAGGAGCAGATGTGCCGTTTTTTTTCTCTTCTGGCTTTGCCTACTGTACGGGTATTGGTGAAAAGGTGGTATCTCTTAAAGCCACATGCGGGTCGAAGCTGGATTTTGTTGCCGATCTATATAAACCGAAAAGCTCTTTAAGCACGCCCAAAGTATACGGCGAGATGCACCGATTTACCTGCTCTAAAACGCCTTTTTCTCCTCAAGACTTTTTAGCAAAGCCGGTCTATACAAACGATCTAGAAAAAGCAGCCTGTTTTTTAGCGCCCGATCTTATCGAGTATAAAAAACGCCTTTTTCTTAAAGGATACAAAACGGTATCAATGAGCGGATCGGGAACGTGTTATTTTTGCCTGGGAAAAGGGGATACTTCCACCTTTCCAAAACCGTTACAAACGGTTTTTGGAATCACCCGAAAAAAAAATCAGTGGTATAGTCAAAATTCCTAATGTTTTTTGTCGATCATTGCGCTATGATCCATAACAATTGCATGCAAGGATACCTATGGAAAAGCGCGTTATTTTCGAAGATCAATGGATTTTAGTTACAGGAGCTGCAGGCTTCATCGGATCAGGTGTTGTCCGCTACTTAAATGATCTTGGCTACCACAACTTACTTCTTGTAGATGACTTTTATGCAACCGATAAATGGAAAAATTTAGTCGGGAAAAAGTTTGTTGATATTATTTCTAAAAAGGATCTTTTCCGTTTTTTAACGGGAAAAGAGCAAAAAATTGCGGCGATATTTCATCTAGGAGCATGTTCTAGTACAGTAGAGAGTAACGCTGACTACCTTTTGGAAAACAACTACCGTTTTTCTGTAAATCTAGCAAAATATGCATTGAGAAATGGACAGAGATTTATTTACGCATCTTCTGCTGCAACATATGGAAACGGCTCGCGGGGGTTTGATGATCAAACCGAATTATCCAAGCTAAGGCCGTTAAATATGTATGGCTACTCCAAGCATTTATTCGATCTTTGGCTCGAAAGAGAAAAAGCATTGGATAAAGTAGTGGGCCTAAAATATTTTAACGTCTTTGGTCCTAACGAATACCATAAAAACCGGATGGCTTCTATGGTATGGAAAATGGCAAAAACCGCTCAGTCAGAAAAACCCATTTCGTTATTTCAATCCAATCACCCCGATTATGCAGATGGGGAGCAAAAACGGGATTTCATCTATGTAAAAGATGCCGTTCGCTTTACCTGCCGGTTTATCGAGTCTTCTTTACAAAAAGTTGGTGGCATTTTCAATATTGGTACAGGCAGCGCTGTCACTTGGAATCGCCTTGCCCATGCGGTATTTAAAGCGGTGAAAAAACCCCCTTGTATTCAATACATTCCCATGCCAGTCGATTTAAAAGCGCAGTACCAAAATTATACAAAAGCGAGAATGGCAAAATATTTTGCTATAGATCAAGCAGCTTCTTCTTTTCTAACCCCAATAGAAGATGCGGTAGAAGATTATGTGCAAAACTACATTTTAAGAGATGCGCAATGGTAAGACTTGCAGGCACGTTTAGTCAACTTGCTCCCTTTAAGGCTCTTGTGGTAGGAGATCTTATGCTCGATATTTATACCACAGGATCTATCGACAGAATCTCTCCAGAGGCGCCTGTACCTGTTCTTCATATCAAAAAAAGACACCAGAAAGCAGGGGGCGCAGGCAACGTCGCTTTAGGTCTTGTTTCCCTTGGAGGAAACGTTTCTATTATGGGAAGAGTAGGTCATGATGCAAGCGGGCTTGCGGTAAGAAAGGCGCTGAAGGATGCTGGAGTAGACACCTCCTATTTATTCGATGAAAAAGGGGTAATTACCCCATTGAAAAACCGCATTATCGCAGAAAACCAGCAGCTTCTTCGGATTGATGAAGAAACAAAATTTCCTCCTTCTCAACAAATAGAAGATCAGATGCTCCAAGCGCTGGAAAAAGAAATCGCCTCTTTTTCTATTGTGACGGTTTCTGATTACAATAAAGGAACCCTTACCCCCCGTCTTTTACAGGGAATTATCGCTATGAGTAATGCTTGCGGTATTCCAGTGGTGTGTGATCCAAAAGGGGTGGATTTTTCTCTATACCAGCGGGCGTTTATTGTAAAACCCAACACTAAAGAAGCGTATTTTGCAGCAGGCCTTCCTTCGGAAGCTTCTTTAGATGAGGTGGCAGATGCGTTATTTCAAAAAACGCAAAGCCCCCATCTTCTGATTACCAAATCGGGAGATGGCATGTCTTTATTTACCCGAAATGGCCCTAGAAAAGATTTTCCTGTTCAAGTTAGAGAAGTGGTTGACGTAACAGGAGCAGGAGATACCGTGCTTGCGACTTTATCTGCAGCGATTGCAAGTTCTTTGCCTTTAGATGATGCGGTGCACCTTGCTAATATTTCTGCTAGTATCGCTATTGAAAAAATGGGCTGCGCTTTAGTGACATTAAGCGATGTGGCAAGGCGCTTATTAGAAACCGATGTGGATAGCAAAGTATTTCATGAAACGCATCTATACGCTTTACAAAAAGCGCGTGAAAAGTGCGTTATATCGATATTAGAAGTCGATACAAATGAAGGGATCACTCCCAAGCTTTTGCAAACTATCCGAACGATTGCAAAAAGCCCATCAGAAGAGCTTGTATTATATATTCAAGATGATGTTCCCGATGAAGATTTTATCCACGTGCTTTCCTCGTTAAATGAAGTAGACTTCATTATTTTACGCAAAGAAAGCTTGCAGCATTTATGCCAGTCCATTCGGCCGAAAAAGGTCTATTTTACTAAGAAAAATGAAACGGCGCCCTCTTGGTTAAGTGCGCTTTCTACTGGAAGCTAACCCCTTTTTACAGAATTTTTCCTCCACCAAGGCAAACGGCTCCTTGGTAAAGGACAATCGACTGTCCTGGAGTTGCGGCTCTTTGCGGCTTTTCAAATGTAACAAAAAGCGTACCTTTTTCTGTGAGCTTTGCATAGCACGGCTCTTCTTGTTGTCGGTAGCGTATCTTTGCTTGGAAATTTCCTGGAAATACAGGCTTTTTATGTACCCAAAATAGGGGAAAAGCTTCAACAAACGAGGTAAACAACTTGGGGTGATTTTCTCCTTGGCCAACGATCACATGGTTTTTTTCTATATCTTTTCCAATGACAAACCAAGCATCTCCCTGCCCCCCAATACCAAGCCCTTTTCTTTGTCCTATGGTGTAAAAAGCTGCGCCTAAGTGTATGCCGATCACCACTCCTTTTTCTGTGATGATATCCCCAGGTCTATAGCCTAAATAAGAGCTGACAAATGAGCGAAAATCTCGTTTTCCTATAAAGCAGATACCGGTGCTATCTTTTTTTTCATGTACAGAGAGTCCGATAGATTGTGCAATACTTCGAACAGCGCTTTTTTCCAAATGACCAATAGGAAATAAGGTGTTTTCCAGTACTGAAGAAGGGACGGCGTGCAGAAAATAGCTTTGATCTTTTAAAGGATCTTTTCCTTTGAGAAGTTCGCCTAAAGCGTTTGTTTGGCAGTAGTGGCCTGTAGCGAGCTTTTCTGCGCCTAGTGACTGCGCTTTTTGCCAAAATACGTGAAACTTGATTTTTTGGTTGCAAAGGACGTCGGGATTTGGAGTGAGGCCTTTTTTTAGATCAGCTAGAAATTCTGAAAAGACCATTTCACGATATTCGTTTGAAAAGTCCACAGAGTAATAAGGAATACCAATGGCGTCTGCTACGCGGGCTACATCTTCGTAATCTTTTTCAGCAAGGCATGATCCAGAAGGATCTTTTTCTGGCCAGTTTTTCATAAAAAGGCCGGTAACGTCGTATCCTTGTTGTTTCAGAAGGTAGGCAGAAACAGAAGAATCTACGCCGCCAGACATGCCGACAACAACCTTTTTTTTCTCCATCGATTACAGCGCCTTTAGCCGTGCAATTCTTTCTTGTAGAGGAGGGTGAGAGGCAAATAGCTGCAAAACGCCTCCTTTAGAAGAAGAGATTTTCAACGCATTGAACGCAGCTTTTCCTTCTTGACGTGCTATCGAGGATTTTTGAGAAGAGGTTTTTTTCTGTAAGGAGGCAAGAGATTCTAAAGCAGAGATCATCTTTTCTTTTGTGGAAAGCTTAGCAGCTCCATAATCGGCTCTGTATTCTCGAAAACGGGAAAAAGCAGATACAACGATCGAGCCGATCATCATGAAGCATATCTCAAATGCGTATACCAAGAGGTAATAGCTCATATAAGAGCCTCTTTTTTCGTTTTTACCAATTCCAGATACGCCGTAGGCAGCGATGCGAGCTAAGAAAAGGACAAAAGCGTTGATCACGCCTTGTAAAAGCGTCATAGTCACCATATCGCCATTTTTAATGTGGGATAGTTCATGGGCTACTACCGCCTCAATTTCTTCCATAGGCATGGTATCGATCATTCCTTGGGAAAGCGCGACTAACGCATGTTTTTTAGAGGGGCCTGTAGCAAAAGCGTTTACCTCTTTTCCAGGATAAATCCCTACTTCTGGCATGGGAAGAGACGCTTTTTTTGCTAGCGTTTCGACCATGTCGAAAAGGGGCTTATGTGTAAAAGAAGAGGGGTGGATGATGCGTACTTTCATAATCCAAACCGCCATTTTTTTCGATAGGAGTAAAGAGATCACCGATCCGATCATGCCCCATAGAAAACAAAATAAGGCAAGAGACCTATAGTTTAATCCTGTAGATTGCAGAAAAGGTCCCACTTGAAATAAACGCAGAATTGTCGAAATGGTAAGGACAATGAAAAAGTTTACAATTAAAAATAGGGAAATTCTTTTAATGAACGACATAAACACCTCTAAATCTTTCTAATTAAACCGCAAAAATGCGCAATTGTCAAGGATAAAGTTATTTTGTCATACGCCATTTTCCGTGTAAAAAATTTGTACGCACTATTTTAGCTATTCTGTATGATTCGGCCGTGTTTTTGTACGAAAATTTTTCATTTTGGATTGCAAAGTATCGATTTCTGGGGCAATGTACAAAAGGTAGATGTAGAAAACCGCCTTTAGAATAGCTTCTAAAGGGGATATCCAGTATTTTGAGAGGTTTATGAAAAAATGCAAAATAGTAGAAATGCAAGCAGATCAAGAACTTTCTTTAAGACGCATGAAAAAGCGCCTTCGGGAGCAACATGCCTGTTATGTATTGATTACATGTCAGGAACCTTCTTCTGATGGAGAAATGCAAGTGGAAATGTCTTACGAAGGCGATGAAGCGTTGGCCGCTTATCTCGTAGAAAGCGCGTCGGCAGCTTTTGCTGCGTCTCTTGAAGATAAAACGACTACTCACTAAGCTTACAATCAGATTGAATAAATGATGATGATATGAGCCTATCTTCTCTTACCGACTGGTATAACCGTAATAAAGAGGCTATTGAAACCTCTTATCTACACTTTTTGCGTATTCCTTCTATTAGTACAGATCCTTCTTATGCACAACAAGTGGCAATAGCTGCCAATTGGGTGCAAAGGTTTTTAGAGGATAGCTCTTTTGAAACGCAGCTGATACAAACGAAAGGTCATCCTTTAGTCTTTGCTCAAAAATATGTAGATGAAAAGCTGCCTACTCTACTTTTATATGGTCATTACGATGTACAACCTGCAGATCCGATCCAAGAGTGGCTTCACGATCCTTTTGAGCCTTATGTCAAAGATGGCCTGGTTTATGCTAGGGGAGCGCAGGATAATAAAGGGCAGCTCATCTATGTTTTGCATGCGCTAAGAGCGCTGCAAGACTTGCATCAGAAGTTGGGCTGCAATTTGAAAATCCTTGTCGAAGGAGAAGAGGAAATTGGAAGCCCTTCTCTAGTGCATACTCTTCCTGCTATCGAAAAAATGATTGCAGCAGATCACTTGTTGGTTGTAGATGGCGGTCTACTTTCTTTAGATAACCCAAGTATTTCTTTAGGGTGTAGGGGCATTATTGCTTTCGAAGTAGCAATCCAAGGATCTAACCGAGATCTTCATTCAGGTAGCTACGGCAATGTAGCTTACAATCCCCATAGAGCGTTAATTCAGCTATTAAATACTTTATGGACTAAAGAAGGTAGCGTTGCTGTAGCTGGATTTTACGACGACGTTTCTCCTATTGAGGATTTGACGCCATTTACTTTTCCTACATTTAGTTTAGACGGAGAAGAGGGGCTAAAGGCTTTTTGGGAGGAAGAGGGGCATCCAAAAGAAAAGGCAGTTATGCTGCGCCCTTCTGTAGAAGTGCATGGCATTTCTGGTGGGTATACAGGTAAAGGATCAAAAACTGTGATCGCTAAAAGCGCTTCTGCCAAGCTTTCTTGCCGCCTGATTTCTGGGCAAAACCCTGAAAAGATTTACGAGCTTTTGGTAAAGCACCTGCGCGCATTTTGCCCCAAGGGAGTGATCTTAAGCGTCGAAAAGCATGGCCTTGGAAAGCCATTTTTTACTTCGCCTGAAGTAGATATAGTGAAGATTGCAGAAGCCGCTTACACCGAGGTATTTAATAGACCTTGCGTAAAAACTCTTGCGGGAGGATCTATCCCTATTGCAGCCGACGTCAGCGCTTATGCAGGCGCAGATCCTATTATTATTGGTATGGGCCTTGCTTCTGATGCTATTCATGCTCCTAACGAACATTTTTCCTTAGACCGCTTAGAAAAAGGATTTTCTGTTGTCGCAAGAATCATAGAACTGTTAGGATCACAGTATGGGGATAGAAATGATCGAGTCCAATCTAAAAAATACTCGTAGTGCGCTGAGAAAAAAATCTTACGCTATTTTTATTGCAGCGGCGCTTCTTTTTTCTACTGCGATGTTATCTTTTCAAGAAGGGATGGGAACGGCCTTTTTCCTTGTCTTTACTATAGGCGCATTTTGCTCCGTTTTTTTTCCCAAAAAATCAAGCCAGCTTCTTCCCTTTTTTTTCATCGGAAGCCTTGTTTTTCTCCTGTTTTTATATTTAGGATCTGCAGGCTCGGCTAAAACCTCCCAAAACCTTTGGTATGCGGGCCTTTATGTCGCTTGTTTTTTATCGCTTTTTGCTATGAGCGTATCTTTAGAAGAGGCTCTGCAAATCTTTGAAAATGCAGGAGGCAGCCAGCAAGAGCTCCAACAGCAAGAAGACGCTAAAGCGTTGCAGCAAGCATTAGAGAAGGCAAAATCTGATTTTTCCGAGTGGAAAAATACCGCTTTAGCTCTAGAGCAAACCGTTTCTAACTGGAAAGAAAAATACTATCAAATGCAAGACGATTTTTCCCAAAAACAGCGTATGCTACAAGGGGAAAAGCAAGCATTAGAAAAAGCTCTTCACGCAAAAAAAGATGCAGTCGATGGATCACTATTAGAAGATCTATCGGATATAAAAAAAGAAAAAGCCCGGTTACAAGAAGAGCTCCAACTAAAAGAAGAAGAACTGATCGCCCGTGCTTTTAGCTTAAATAGATTGAAAGATACAGAAGCAAAGTACTTTCAGCTACGGCAACAATTTTCTGAGAAAACTACTCTTGTAGAAACGTTAAGAGGAGAGCTTTTTCATGCAGAAGAAGAAGTTCTTCGGTTAACAAAAGAAAAAAACGAGGGAAAATTTCTGATCACAGAAGAAATAGAGCAGCTACTACAAACAGCTTTTCGACAAGAAGAAGAGATCTTTCGTCTGCAAGATACAGAAAAAGAGCTCTTTTCCCTAGTCGATGCGTTAAATAAGCAGCTTCTTTGCCTCAAACAGTCAAAATTTCATAACCAGTCTTTGTAATTAAGACGGTATGCTCAAATTGCGCGGAGGGTTTTCCGTCAATTGTTCTTGCCGTCCACTGATCTTTAGGATCGATGACCGCATCGGGGCGCCCTGCATTAATCATCGGCTCGATGGTAAATGTCATCCCCTCTACAAGGGGAGCTGTTTTATGGTTATTGGCATGGTGGCATACTTGAGGCGCTTCATGAAAATGTAGGCCCACACCATGCCCTACAAATTGATGGACAACAGAAAAGCCTTCTTTTGCCGCTTCTCGTTCGATCACCTGACCGATTTCTCTAAGATCCATACCAGGTTTTAAGATCTTGATCGATTCATCTAAAGAGGTCTTTGCGCAGGCAACAACTTTCTTTTTCTCTTCACTTACCTCTCCTATCATCACCATCGTGGAAAGGTCTCCATAATATCCATCTACAATTGAGGCGATATCGATGTTCATGATGTCGCCATTTTCTAACGGGCGATCATCTGCAATACCATGACAAATCACCTCGTTTAATGAAAAGCAAGCAGCACAAGGGTAGGGGGGAGAGCCGTAGTTTAAGGCAGCAGGTATCGCCCCTTTTTCTTTATGAAGGCGGCGGCAAAGTGCATCTAAGGTGTTTGTCGTAACGCCTTTTTTTGCTGCAGAAACCAGTTCTTGTAAGACAGATTTTGCGAATTGACAGGCATTTCGTATACCGATGATTTCTTCTTCTGTTTTTAGAAGAATCCCATGTCTTTCTTTGTATTCTTTGCGCGTATTTAAGCGGCTTTTCTCTGGGTAATGGCATTTTTTCCATTTTTTATTTGATCCACACCAGCAAGGATCATTTCTCGAGGTCATATGCCCTCCTTCAAGTTTTTTTTGTATATGTAATCGTTTCTAGGGTTAAGCCTAGTGCAGGAGCGGACATACCTGCAGATTTTCTATCGGTTTTGATAAATAGATGTGCAATTTCCTTTAGATCGATCCTACCTGCACCAAAATACAATAACGTGCCTGCGATAGTTCGGGCCATTTTATATAAAAACCTGTTTGCCGTTATTTTAAGCGTGTACAGCCCCTTTTTTTCTTCTATTGCAATTGCCGTTACATTGCATAGCGGGTTTTCCGCTATTTCGGTGGAAAAAGCTTGGTAGTTTTTTTCTCCTAAAAATAGGGGAATAGCCGCCTGCATGTCTTGCACCATCTTTTTAGGAAAATGCCAGTAATATAGCCTTTCATGAGGTAGAAGGATAGGCTTTGTCGATACTTGGTAGCGGTAAGTTTTTTCTACAGCATCTAAGCTTGGATGAAAGGAGGGAGCTACTTTTTCTACCGATACCACACGAATATCTGAAGGTAAAAGGCGGTTGAGACTCGCCTGAAATTTTCCTTCATCCAATGCGCGTTTGGTAAAAAACTGGACGACTTGTCCCTGAGCATGCACACCTCGATCGGTTCTGCTAGCGCCTTGAACTTTTACTGGATGCTGCAAAGGAATCGCAATCGCTTTTTCCAGCGCTTCTTGAATCGTAGGTTTTCCAGCCGCTTTTTGGAAACCGAAATACTCTTTTCCATCGTAAGCAACGATCAATTGGATGTTATTCATATTCTTCCGTTAACACGTAAGAAATTATCCACTGAACAGAGGGATTTTTTCAAGAAATAGCAAAAAGCGCGGCTAGTCTCAATAGAAATCTCGTAGATATTCTTCCTATTTTATTGAGTAACCATTTCTATAAAAAATTTTTAATTTTTCTAGCAAGGGATTTTTTAAAGCAATTTATTACAAAGTTTTTATATAGTGTACACATATTTTTTAATTAGAGAGGTTTTTTTATGCGTATAAATAGATTAGTACAATGTCTTGTTAGCGCCTGCGCTGCTTCATCAGTATATGGATGGAATGCGTATCGCTATGTTCCTCGCTATAACCCCCACGGAGCGTTGGTAGGAACTAAGCCGTATAGTAGCCTACCTACCGGTCAATTATCTACTCGTTTCGGTGTTCGCGACGTGCACTGTATTCCCTGTAGCTCTCAGCCTAATGGTCTAAATTCTGGACTAGAAAAGCTGTACCCGCCTAGTTCCAATGATCAAATTATTGAGGTGTTTCGAGTAGATGAAGGTAGAGTGCGCCAGTTAGACTCGATGTCAATGAGTGATCTACAGAATCTACGAAAATCTTCTAAATGGACCTATTGTGAAGGTCCTAAAGGCAGGTATCGTGCGGTTGTTTTTTCAGATAATCCACGTAAAAAACAAGATTGCGATATTGTGCGATTATATCACTTGCTCAAAAGCATCCCAGATATGAGCCCTGATTAACAGGAAATATTCTAGCTCTTTTTAAGCTCCTTGGATGCCTTGCATGAACATTTCCACTGCGATAAGCGTCAGGACAAGGCCCATGAGTTTTTCAAGAGCGTTGATCCCTTTTTCTCCAAGAGCGCGTGATAATACCGGGGAAAGTAGGAGTACAAAAAGAGAGGCGAGCCAGGCGCATGTGATGCTTGCCATCATGATGAGGTGGTTACTTTGCTGTTTTGAATAGATGATGACAGCTGCTAGTACCGCAGGTCCAGCTACCAAAGGAATCGCTAATGGCACAATAAACGGCTCGCTTGTCTCACTTACCTCAGGCTCCATTTGCGGTATGGGAAAAATCATCTTGATCGATAGGAGAAATAACACAATACCTCCTGCGATTTTTACCGTATTTGCCGAGATATCTAAAAATAAAAGAAAGGGCTCTCCTACAAAATTGAAGGCTAAAATCAAGACAAGGGCAATGCACATTTCCCTGAAAATGATTTTTCTTTGCCTATTGACCGGGATTTTACGTAAAAGCGCGGTGTAAAGGGGGATGTTGCCCGGAGCGTCCATGAGTATGAAAAATTTAAAGGCAAGTAAAAATACAATCACGCAAATAACCTATTTGAGGCTTCTAATTTGTATTTAAAAAAAACGAGACTTTTTCGGGATCTTTTTTTGCATACTTCGATGAAAAAAAGATTTAAGGCCGGGTAGACTTTGCTTTATCACTCCGAATCAACCTACGCCAAAGAGAGCGCATCAAATTTTTTTGCTCATCACTCATATTATGCAAAATAAGAAAAGAATCTTGGTTTTTGTAAAAAGCAGATTTAGTCCAGTTTGCCGATCCTAAGATCAAATGGCGGCCATCTACCCATAAAAATTTATGGTGTAGTAAAGAAGAGCCTGTATTGACCATCACATCAATACCTGCATGTTCTAAACGTTTGATAGCCGCATGACTCGATCCCAGCCAAGCGTTTTTATCGATAGCTACTGTGACTTTTACGCCTCTTGTTTGTGCATCGATGATTGCATCGACAAGAGCGGGGTGGGTGAAGGTAAACATCGCCACTTGTAAAGATTTTTTTGCTTCTCGAATACGATCTTTAATTGCTTGTATTGCGTAGCCTCGAGGATCGGGAAGAAGGTAGAGCTCAACCCACTGTGAGCCCACAAGCGTTTTGATATGGCCCGATTTATACGGCGTGCGGCTCGTTAAAAAACGGGCGATTTTTGGACTGACCATTCCGATGACTAAATTATCGTGCATTTCAAGAGAGCTCTTGGTCATATTGGCAGAGCCTAGAAAAACCATTGCTTCATCAATTACCAAGATTTTTTGATGCATCAATCCTCGACTTGGCACAGGATGAGGAAAAAAATGGGAGTTGATTTTACGAAAACGGGGAGAGGCGGAAGGATCGTAATAGATATGGCAATCAACCAAGTCTTCCGAAGACTTTTTGATGAGCTTTTGTAAAATAGAGCGTTCTTTTAATCCAAACATGACCAAATGGATGGACTCTTTTGCCTGCTCCATGGCGCTAACTGCGAGAAGACGCAGGTCTACATTGCACTGATTTGAGTAAAGTACAGGGGGTTTTCCCGGATTGGGCAGCTTAGGATATAGTGCAAAATAAAAGGTATAACAAAGATATATTGTGCAGGTCACAACAAAGGTGCACGCTGCACATTTTTGTATAACGGAATGTTTGCGCCTCAGGAGATTAAACACTATTTCGCTCTTTTCTCATTTGAGAGATGACGGCACAAAGACCTTTTTTCGTGATCGTCCGAATCGCTTTTGTGCTTAATTTTAGCTCAACAAAGCGGTTTTCTTCTTCAAACCAAAAGCGTTTTTTTTGTAAATTAGGTAAAAATTTTCTTTTGGTGATGCCCGTTGTATTAAGACCGATTCCTTTTTTCTTTTTGGCAATTCCTCGTCTTGTGATGGACTTTCCAACGCTGGTTTTTTTTCCAGTAACTTGACATTTTCTTGACATAAAGCTATCTCCAATAAAAGGTAATTTTAGCAGTAGTCTTTCTATTGATTCAAGGGAAAAATCTAGATAGCTTTTTCTTTAGAGATGCTGGGAAGATTTAGTGAAATATTTATTACTGTACTTTTTCCAATATTCTGAGAAAATCCGTATAGAGTAAAAAAAGAGTGTTTAGTGAGTGGTTTTTTGTTGCGTTTACAATCTATTTTTTATTTTTTCATCTACCTTGTGCCTCTTTCAGGGTTTTCTAGCGGAAAAATCACTTTTTTTCAGCTAAACCGTTTTTTTGTCACAGAACAAAAGGCATTGCAAAAAGTGCTTGCAAATGAAAAGCGCCACGCACAAAAAACGGTGACGATTGCTAAAATCCTTCCGTTTATGGACGATACTGCCTTGGACAGTAGGTCGGAGTTTTTACCCGATGTTGTCCTATTTTCTAAAGAGCATTGGCAGGCGAATATAGAGCAGCTGAGTATTTACGCTGCAGCAAAGGGGATTCCTTTACTGGTTTCTAATATGTTAGACTGTAAACAGGCGCTTTTTCCCGAAAAGCCCCGTTTTTTTGTGTATGAGATAAACGGGGTAAAAATAGGGCTTTTTTCGCTACTTTCTCCTGGAAACTCAACTAAGATACAAGGCTTACAAACAGCGTATCGAGACCCTCTTCTTGTAGAGCCGATTCTCGCGGCAAAGATGGTAGTAGAAAAAATGCAGAAAAAGGGCTGCTCTTATATTGTACTTGTAAGCGATCTATCTATTGAACAAGACCTTGCTCTTGTCCAGTCAGTAGCCGATATCGACTTGATCATAGGCTCTCATAGTTTAGAGCCTGCGATTTTTTATGAAAAAGATACTCTAATTTACAAATCATCCAGTTTAGATAGCTCTTTAGATAGGGTAGATATTGTCATTGAAGATCAAAGATTACTCGGTATGGACTACCACGTGTTTCATCCCCATTTTCGGCGCATTGCTGTTCCTATGAAGAACTGAGATTTTTTCTATTTGACCTCAGCATCCGCATGAATCTTCGCCGGCTCTTCTAATATAGAAAGTATTTCTGTGGTTCGCCAATATATTGAACAACAGCAGGAAATTGGGTGAGCTCTA
>ERZ1740072.155-NODE-155-length-31170-cov-5.122385_pt1 | contig 31170 bp, 28 predicted proteins | sample MGYA00581733_ERZ1740072 | MGnify/ENA primary metagenome ERZ1740072 (study PRJEB43018, sample SAMN04849741) | marine metagenome | isolation source: floating plastic debris | place: Pacific Ocean | collected 2008-08-30 | study: EMG produced TPA metagenomics assembly...
ACACTCTGTATAGAATCTAGCTCAGAAGAAGAAACCGCGGTGTCTTCTGGACGAGCTTTTTCAGATGAGCCAGTAGACCATACGCCTTTTTTGCTGATGTAAAATTCTGCCAATTGGTAGTGCTCTTGTTTTTGTAGAGCTTGAAGAAAGTATCTTGCAGAAGCTATAGAAACATCGTGTTCTGGAGAGGCTCCTCCAAAAATCAATCCGATATGCCAGGGTTGATACGAGATGTCTTTTGCTTTTTGCATCCAGCTAGAAAGGATGCCAGCCCCCAAAGAAATCATCACGTCAAACGGCCTGATCTGCTTTTGTAGATGGTCTAAAAGATCATCTATAGGCACATACTTGCAGGAAATATTCGATGCTTTTGCCGCATTTTTTGCAAAGCGATTCCCATCAAAAAAAGCGCGCTTATCTTTAGGATCATATACATCTGTTACAATAAGATAATCCAGATCAGAAAAGCTAGACACAAACCGGTCATATAACGCATCGAGCCGCTGCAAACGGTGCGGCTCAAAGATGGCGATGCGCCGTCTTGTAGAAAAACGCTCTTTCAATGCGGCAAGAGTAGCTGCAATTTCTTTTGGATGGTGCGCATAATCATCAAACGCATCGATCTTTGCTTTGGTAAACAGCTTTTCTTGACGCCTTTTCACCCCTGGAAAAAAGGCAAATGCTTGTTGTATTTCAGTACAAGAGATCCCCTCGTCTAAAGCAAGAGCAAATACCGCTACCGCATTTTGCACAAAATGTTTGCCGTAAAGAGGGATGTACAGATCGCGGTAGGTTTTTCCCCTATAGCTTATAGAAAATAACGAGCCTTTTTCTGTAGTTTGGTACTTTGTACATGCCGCATCTGCAGTAGAAGAAAACCCGTAGGACACAAGGTCTTTTCCAGGTAACATCCCCGATTGATGCCAATTAGATAAGAGGGGATCATCTTTACACCAAAACGCTTTTTTACTCTGGCGAAAAAACTGAAGAAACGCCTTTTGTAGATCCTCTTCTTTTTTCCAATAATCCATATGATCAAGATCGTAAGATGTGATCACCGCTCTATAAGGGCTGCAGGCTAAAAATGAGCCGTCTGATTCATCTCCCTCTGCAATGAATAGAGAAGATCTACCAAACCGTCCATTGCAATTGACTTTTTTAACTACGCCTCCTACCGCAAAAGAAGGGTCTTTATTTGCGTGTAAAAACACCCAAGAAAGAAGAGACGAAGTGGAGGTTTTTCCATGAGATCCTGCTACCACATACTCTTTTTTTTCCCGCATCAGATGCTGTAATAGCTCCGATCTGTGCACTAAAGAAAGTTGCCGTTTTTTCGATTCCAATATCAATGGATGATCTAAGGGAAAAGCGCTTGAATAGACCACCGTTTTTTCATCTTGGATTGTAGGCCGCGGTTTAGCGCCTTTTTTTTGCAGGTCTTGGATGATCTCCGAGGAGCTATTTGCATCAAATCCCGCGACTTTTTCCCCTTTTTCTAGCAAAATATGGGCCAGGGCGCTCATCCCCATCCCGCCTAAACCTAAAAAATAGTACATATTAAGAAAGGTCCTCTATGATCTCGATAAGAGAGCGTCTTTTTTGCTGTAAAAAACGCCTTGCCTTTTGAAACGAGGCTTTTTTTACCACTTGAAAAATGCTACTAATCAAACGCTCTACTGTCAAGGAGTCTTGCTCAAAGTATTCTACGCACCCTAAATCATGAGCAAACTGCGCGTTTTCTTTTTGGTGTTTTTCTCCGTAGGGATAAGGGATCAATACCGCTGGAATTTCATGAGAAAGCAGCTCAAAAAGCGTACCTGCCACTGCCCTTGCAACCGCTACATCCACTCTAGAATAGATCTCATCCATAGAAGGTACGTATTCATAGACCTCTGCTGTAACCCCCATTTCCTGGTAGCGTTTAAACGCCCAGGCGCGGTCCATATGCTTTCCTAAAATATGGATGATGGCAACCTCTTTTTCTAAGCGCAATTTTTCAACGGCTTGTAGAAAAAAATGGTTTAACCAAATAGCTCCTTGTGAGCCTCCAAACACTAAAATCCTTAAGGGATCGCCAACTTTCAAAAGAGAAGAAGGTGGTTTTTTCGCTGGTTTTAACCCGGTTAAAGGGTGAATACAAACCGCATTTTTATAGGGTTGAGAAAACGGCGAACAGATACTTAATGCCCCTTTGACAAATAACCGGTGCGCTTTTCCTATCGATACATTGGGCTCATAGAGTAGATACTGTCGCCGCAAAATCCAGCGCACGGCAAGCATAGCAGATACGCTATGGTAGCTGCCAAAAGAAATCACCAGATCCACCCTGCGCAAATGATATGCCGATTGCAGCGCTCCATAAAGAGTGAAAGGAAGTTTTTTCCACTGATTCGATGAAGGCACTTCGATATAGGAAATAGATGTTTGGAGATAGCTTTTCTTAATGCCTTTTCCGATAAGAAGTGTTTGATGGCCTTTTTTTTCTAGCTCTGCAGCTAAAAGCTCTGCCGGCCTAAGATGACCTTTTGTTCCTCCAGCAATTAAAGCGATAAACATGAAGACCGTCTTATTTTAGCTACGCTTAAAAGCAGACATACAGCAGAAATATTGACAATCATCGCTGTTCCTCCCTGTGATACAAAGGGAAGTGTCGTACCTTTACTTGGAAGAAGGTTAGATACAATCCCTAAATTTAAAAATGCTTGAAAAGAGAGTAAAAAGGTAAGTAGGCTCGCTAGAAAAAACCCCGTTTTTTCCTCGGAAGAAAACGCGATAAAAAATCCTGCCATACTCATGAATAGATACGATCCGATCATCCCTAAAATCCCAATAAATCCCAATTCTTCAGCGACAATTGCTGCAATATAGTCGCTTTTTGCCTCGGGTAGGTAGTTGAATTTTTGCAGCGACTCACCCAAACCTTTTCCCCAAAGTCCCCCTGATCCTGCGGCAATTTTCGCTTGGTAAGGCTTGTGGCCTTTACCTTGCAGGTCGGTTTCTGGGTGCAAATAGGCTTGGATCCTTAGCCGCACATGGGGCATATTCCATCCAATACTCAGAAGTAAAACGCAAGAAACACAGAGCGGAAAAGCCCAATACAAAAGAGGTATATGCAGTAAAAAACAGCAGACCACCAAGGTAAATCCAATGATGAATGTAGAGCCGTTATCAGGTTCGAGTAAAATGCAAAGTAAGGGGACGCCAAGGGTAAAAAAAACCTTCAAAATTTGGGAGAAAGTGATCTTATCTAGCGCGTAGATCCGGTATGCAAAATACATAGGCAGAATGTACTTAGCAATCTCTGAAGGCTGAAAAGTACAGCCAAAAAGACCGATCCACCGCCGGGCGCCGTTATACTGCCTACCAATTCCAGGAACAAATACCGCGAGTAAAAAAAAGAGCACAGCTGCATAGGCATAAGGCATAAGAGCAAACACCTTTTGGTATCCTAAAGAATAGATCACTCCGCCAGCAAGCGCGCCTAGTAAGGCGTAGATACTTTGTTTCCATAAAAAACTGCGGGTGCTTTCTACCATATGCTTATCGAGCATTTCTGCAGAACTGGTATTAAACACCATCACTAGTCCTAAAAAAAACAGCATCAGGACACTTAAAACCACGATATACCCTGCTTTTGTCATAACACCTCTACCGGATTTTCAAGCGATCGCCAGGCTTAAGTCTGCGCGCTTTTTTCTCGTCTAAATTATTCAGTTGAAGAAGATCTTGGAGTTTCATCTGATGTTTCATGGCGATTGTCCAAGGATTATCACCCACTTTTACCGTGTAGTACTTTTCTGCAGGTTTTTCTACTGATTTTACAGCGCTTACCTGCTTTTTTTCAGGGATATGCAGCCGTTGATGTTCCCAGATATTGGTGTCGGGAAGGCTATTGCACTCGATGATCTCCCTTACAGAAACCCCATGCGTTTTCGCAATCGTTTCTAAACGGTCCCCTTTTTTCACAACGATTTCTTTTGTAGAAGATGGCGGCGTTTCTTGCACGGGAGGCAATTTATGCGTAATGGACGGTTTAGATAGAGCCGTTTTTGTCTCTTGCTTGTGTTCTTGAGCTAAGCTCGCTGCGCTTGTAGTATTTGCTCCTTGTAAAAGCGAGGCTCTTGCCTGAGCCATAGCCGCTTTTCTTCTAGCGATAGCGGGATCTTCTTGATAGGGCCGGCTCGTTGTTTCTTCTGCGACAGCTTTAGGCTCTTGGTATACTTCTTCTTCTTTTGCTGTTGTCATGAAAAGGACGGTTAAAAGCGTCATATTCAATAAAACAGCTACGATGATTGTTTGTTTTCTTGTCATAATTATTTAATCCTTTAGCTTAGTTACTAAGCGGGTAAATGCTTTTCCCCTCTCTTCAAAGTTTTTGAACTGATCTAGACTTGATGCGCCTGGGGAAAATAAGATCGCATCTCCCGGCTTTGCTAAAGACAAAGCCTTTTGCCAAGCATCTTGCAAACAAGATGCCTTCATCACATCATAATCGGGAGCTAGCTGTTTTGCAATTTTTTCTCTACAAGACCCCATAGCAATCACTTTTTGTACTTTGTTAGAAAAGCGCTTTTTCCATAAAGCATAATCGAGGTCTTTATCCAATCCCCCTACAAGTAAAATGATGGGCCGATGTATTTTAGAGACGGCATAAATCGTAGCTGCAGGGTTTGTGGATTTACTATCATTGTAAAAAGCGATTTCTTGCCATGTCGTAATATGCTGCATCCGGTAAGAAGGGGGAATAAACCCTGTAAGATCTAAACCAGGCTGCCCCATCTCCTCTAGTAGCGCTTGGATTATGCTCTCTATAGTATTTCCTCCAGGGATCACTTGGGGAAACGATGTTTTCATCTCCTCGAAAAGAGCAGATCCTACAACGGCTTTTCCCCCAGGTTTTAAAAGAGAAACAATCTCTTTTTTCACCTGTTTATAATCAGAAAAGTTTTCATATCGATTCAGATGATTGGGAAATACGTTCAGTACTACCGCTAGATCAAGCGCTTTTGTACGCGCCGTTTCTAGTTGAAAAGAGCTCATCTCGAGGATAATTGTAGCGCCCTTTACTGGACTCTGCAAGTAGTTGCAAAGAGGCTCGCCTATATTGCCAAGTAAAAACACGATTTTTTTTCCTTTTCGCATTTGGTGTGCAAGCTGCATACACGTCGTTGTTTTTCCATTTGATCCAGTCACGCCAATAACATAGGCAGGCTCCGTCTTTTTTAAAGACTGCAAACCTAGCTCCATTTCTCCAATAACTGGAACGCCTTTTTGCTTTGCTTCTTGGATTTCTACGCATCGAGGATCAATACCTGGCGATACAATCACCCGATCGATGCCTTCAAGGCTCCATAAAGGGGCTACTGGAAAAGGGGCTTGCATCACTTCTTTATCGTAGCCTACTACTTTTTGCCCCTGAGATACAAGGTAGGTGCCTGCAGCAATTCCACTTTTTCCTAATCCAAAAATGATGTTTTTCATCGACTACTGAAATTTTAATGAAGCTAAACCGAAGATGGCTAAAAAAAGCGCCATGATCCAAAACCTAAGAACCACTTTCATCTCAGGCCAGCCTTTGTATTCAAAATGGTGGTGAAGAGGCGAACAGCGAAAAATCCGCTTACCTTGCCGGTAGCGCATACTCAAAATCTGTAAAATAACCGACAGCGCCTCGAATAAAAACACGCCGCCTACAATAGCAAATAGAAATTCTCGTTTTAATAGCGCAGCAGCTATCCCCAAAACGCCGCCAAGAGCAAGGGAGCCGGTATCTCCCATAAATACCTGAGCGGGGTATCCGTTGTACCATAAAAATCCAATCGATGCGCCTGCAGTAGCCGATAGATACACCGCAATTTCCCCTGCCTTTTCAATGTAGATAATCTGCAGGTACCGCGCAATATCTGCGTGATTTGTCAAAAAAGCGATGAGCGCAAAAACAGAAGAAGACATCACCAAACACCCCGCTGCAAGACCGTCTAACCCATCGGTTAAGTTCACCGCATTCGACGTGCCTACCGTCACCAAAAATAAGAGCAGCCACATCAAAATAGAAAAAGACCCCAAAAGAATCGGTGTTTTACAAAAAGGGATGTAGATTCTATTGATGTAATCTTTTGTATCGATCAGATGCGCCTTTCCTTCTTTTGGGTGGCTCCACTCTTTTGCTGCAGGAGGAGAAATACCCAGTATCTTTTGCACTCCACCGGTAACCGAAGGCAAAAGCAGGTAGCTTCCCATGATGAGTACAATAAGCGTTTGTACAAACAGCTTTTTTTTCGGTCTTAGCCCTTTTGCGTGGGGATGGCGCAGTTTTAAATAATCATCTACTCCCCCAAGAAATCCTAAAGAAAGGCTGACTAAAAGAAAAATCCAGGTGAAAGCGGCGGTTAAATCCATCCATAAAACAAGGGAAAGAGTCATAGAAAATAATAGCAGCACCCCGCCCATTGTAGGGGTGTCTTTTTTCTTTTGATGCAGCTCTGCTAAAAGGGGGCATTCCGATGCGTAGCGGATAGGCTGCCCGATTTTCAGAGAATAGAGCTTTTTAATAAAAAAAGGACCTAGAAAAATTGTTGTGATGACAGAAGTCATAGCAGCAAGCATCATCCTTGTCGATGCATAAGAAAATGCGCTGGGCACCTTTACACCTAAAGTCTGTAGCCATTGAATAATCAGTAATAACATATAATTCCACCTGATAAAACTATAGAAAAAGTCTTTCAGGAAAGGAAGGAAAAAAGCTCTTCTAAACCATATTTTCTAGAAGCTTTTACTAAAACCACATCCCCCGGTTTTGCTCTATTTAAGCTTTCTAAAAAAAACGCGCGTTTTGAAGGCATATGCTTTGCAGGTTTTCCCCCTTTTCGAAATCCTGCTACGATATCTCTTCCCTCTTCTCCAAAAGACAGCAGTTGATCGGCATATTTTGCAGCAAGCATCCCCACCTCTTGATGCACTTTTTGACTCTGCTCGCCTAAATCAACAATCGGACCTAAAAGGGCAATCACCTCGCCTTTTCTTTGCACCGTTTTTCCTTTTTTCGTAAAAGATACGGTTTTTGGCTCAGGAAGATGCAAGAGCGCGTAGCGAAGAGAATCGATAGAAGAGTTCCACGCATCGTTGATCCATGTGATTTGTTGCAGCTCTTTTTTCTGAAATCGCATAGGAAGCGTTTGTAAAAGGTGGAGCCTTGTTTGAATCGTTTCATCTGCAATGCCAAGCACATGCGCGATTTTTCGAGCGGCCATAAAATCCCAAATAAACTGCTCTTCTAAAAACGGTAAAACAAAAGGACATCCCTTATGAGAAAAGGTCTGGTAGCAGGTATTTTTCTCATAACGTAAAAGATCTTCATGCACAATAGAGACCTTGGTATTTGGATGGGAAAAAATCTCTTTTTTTGCCCGCCAAATCCCCGGTAAAAGATCGGGGAAAAATTCAATATGAACAGGAGCAATCGTCGTAATCAATGCGATATCGGGAGGCGCGATAGAAACTAGATTTTCAATATGCCCTTTTTGTGTCATACCCATTTCAAAAACTCCAACAGAAAACTGTTTAGGAGCGTTTAAAATTGTCAAAGGAAGTCCAATTTGTGAGTTATAGTTGCCTGGAGTAGCGTAAACAGAAAAGCTTCCCTCCAAAAGCGTTTTGGTAAACTCTTTTGTCGTGCTTTTTCCCAAAGAGCCGGTAATAGCTACAACTTGCACATCTCTTTTTGCATGAACGGATTTTGCCCAACCCTGCAATGCTTCTAAAGGATCGCTTACTTCAAGGCATTTTTTCCGCATGGAAAAGCTCATGGAAGATAAAAGCTCTTTTTCCTTTTTCGACACAATAGCAAAAGATGCTCCTCTACTGAGGGCTTCTCCTACAAAATGGTGCCCATCTGTTTTTTCTCCTGGAAGAGCTACAAAAACATCTCCTGGAGCAACTTTTCTACTATCTATCTCTACCTTAGAGCCTTGAGGTATTTCTTCTCGCAAGGACGCCTTAAAGGCTGCTGGATTAACTGAGTCGTCATTAGCGTAGGTCATATACAGGCTCCTTTCGCTGGATATTCCTTTCTGGATGTTCCTTTCTGGATGTTAAAGGGGTTTTCCTTGATTTTCCCTAAAAAATATGGTATAATACTAGTAAAAGGGATTGTTTTATGTCATCAGTTACAAGAGAAGCATCTACTTCTTCAAATACGCATGGAGCTGTACTAACTCCACAAAGAGCGTCTTTTGTCTATCTGCAAGGAAAACGCTACCGCATGCAGGTTTTATGCCAAAAAAGCCCTCTTGCGCTGCCTGTCTCTTCTTGGAAAACGCTACAAGATATGGTACAAAACGAACCTTTATCCTCTACACCCCTGCCGAAAAAAATCACCCTAAACGTCGCCTCTCTTGGATCTGACCTTGGATCGAAGGTGCTATCTAAGGCTCAGGGGGAAAAAATCAAAGCATTTTTCCAAACACTTGCACAAAATTCTGCTCAGATGATGAAGCCATTTTCTTTGCATTTAGACCAAACAGAAAGGCAGCCGCAAAATAAAAAAAGCAGCCATGTAGTTGGGATAAAACGGGGTTTCGGAAACCAAACCTGTTGGGCAAATGCTTTATTGCAATCGGTGATTCTTCGCGACAAAGCCCTAGAAAAAAACATCCGAAAAAAACTGCAAGAATCTCCCGTTGGACCCTCTACGCAAAAACTCCAGGCGCTAGTTAGCATCTATGATCAATACCATAACGCTCATTCTAACCAGACACTTGACCTTGATCGTGAAATTCAGATCATCTTCCAAGATCTGCAATCGCAACAAGGAAATGTTTTAGGAAATCAGGATACCTCTGCTGAAATAGCCAGAAAGCTTCTGGATTGGTTAGATGGTATTGGCTGCAATGTAGAGCACCTTAAGTTAAACTACACGGAGAAAAACCCCGGGCATTTGACGCGCAGGATCAATGGCCAAGAGATCCCGGTATCTACGGTAGTCAATGGTAAGCGGGAGTATGTCCTCGCAGAAGGAGTGAGGAGCCAAAAATCCTCTACACTATTTTATCAGATCAGTACAGAAAATAGAGGCAAAGGCCCCGTTTCTATTAAAGATCGATGCAGTAAGTTAACAATCGAAAAAATACCAAAAGAGCGCTTTCATATTGAGCTCAATAGAATGCATCAAAATCAGTTTTATAGCTTGGATCGAACCAATGACGTGATTGATTTGGAGACGATTAGCCTAGATGGAACGAATTTTTCTTTAGATGCGTTTGCTGTACACCTAGGAAACTACGCCCACTACATAAGTTATGTAAAAGATGGCGACACTTGGATGCAAGTAAATGACAGCCAAATAAAAAGCGTCACAAAAGAAGAGGCACTACTAAGGGCGAGAAAAGCGACTAGCCTTTCTTACGTCCGATCTAGGAATTTGTAATCTGACACCCACCTAGGTATTCATCTAGGCATTCATCTAGGCATTCATCTAGATTCTACCGGGTAAAAAAGGTGGCACTCAGATTCGAACTGAGGATAGAGGCTTTGCAGGCCTCGGCCTTACCACTTGGCTATGCCACCAAAAGAGCTTTTATTATCTAGAAAGCCCGCTATTTTTTCCATGGATTTTATCAAAACGCTCGATTTACAATAGAATCATGTTACTGATAGCAAGCGCTTTTTTGAAAGAAGCTGCCCCTTTCATCCACCACCTTTGCCTAAAAAAAGAAGAGCCCCAAAGCTCCCTATGCCCAGAAAAACCGGTCTATACAAATGAGAAGATCACGTTGATCATCACAGGTATGGGAAAAAAAGCTATGGAAAAAGCGTTGATCTCTTCCATGGAAAAACGCGCTTTTTCCTTTTATCTCAATATCGGCTATGCAGGCCACCCATTGCACCTACCAGGAAAAGCGTTTTTTGCACAAAAAATCTCGCAGGAAAATGCCTCTTCTTTTTACCCCCATATTTTTCCCTTCATGCAGCGCCTATCTTCAAGCGATCTGATTAGTGTAGACAAGATGGAAAAAAAATTTTCCAAGGACGCTTTATACGATATGGAAGGCTACGCTTTTTTTTCCACACTCATCGAAAAGCGCATTCCTCTTGAAGCCATCGCCTCTTTTAAGGTGGTATCTGACGGTCCAAACCACCCGTTTCAAAAGACTTCTTTATGGATGGAAAAAGCAGCTTCTGAGCTGATCCCTTTAGTTGAACGGCTAGCTGAAAAGACGCAACGTATTGGAGACGCCCCGGATTTTCTTATCTATCTTCCAAAGAGCCTCCATTTTACCACCTACCAAAAAGAGAGGGCAAAAAAGCTTTTTCATTTGGCCCAAAGTCTTGGTGAAGAAAAGGTATTTACAAAGGTCACCAAAACAAATGCCCAAGCATTTTTAGAAACAGTAGAACACATGATAGAACAAAAAGCCCTAGATTATGCGTAAAACAATCTACATAGAAAAAGATCTTCTCGATGATCCTATACTTGCTGCTAGGGTCGATAAATGCCTCTTTTCTTTTCGAGATCCTAGAGTCATTTACTGCGATAGTTACCAAGAGATTTTTAGCCGAAAACAGCAAAATTTTCGTCTACAAAAACAAAACCCCGCTCTGATTTTAGCAAAAAAACGGAAAGAGTTCCTCCACGCTATTCCAGAAAAATTTGGTATCGGCAGCAAAAACAGCTACTATTTTTCCCATCTATTCAATTGCCCTTTCGACTGCTCTTACTGCTTTTTACAAGGGATGTATTCATCTGCGCATTTTGTCTGGTTCATCAACTATGAAGATTTTCAAAACGCAATTGATCAAAAAGGAGAAGGGCATTTTTTTTCTGGTTATGATGGCGACAGCTTAGCTTTGGAGAAAACGACAGGGTTTTTACACCACTTTCTCCCCTTTTTTGCAAAAAGACCCCAGTCTCTTCTAGAGGTAAGAACAAAAAGCGCGTATATTAAGCCGTTTCTTTGTACAGATCCTATCGCTAACTGCGTTATTGCCTGGAGCCTTAACCCTGAAAATATCATCAGGCTGTTAGAAAAAAAAACCGCTTCTTTAGAGAAAAGGTTGCAAGCAATGGAAAAAGTAGCAGAAAAAGGTTGGAAAATTGGCCTGCGTTTTGATCCGCTGATGTATCAAAAAGATTTTCTTCCCCATCTCGATCAACTATTTCAAGAGGTATTTACCCGGGTTCAAGAACGTTCTATCCACTCGGTTACCTTAGGCAGCTTCCGCGTTCCTAAATCGTATCTGAAGCTGCTGAAAAAAAATACGCAAGATCCCCGCATTTTTGCTGGCACCCACCTTGAAGGAAACACCTTAAAAAGCCTTTGGGAAAACGAGTGCATCAAAAAAGCCCAAGAGCGGTTAGAAAACTACATTCCTAAAGAAAAGCTGTTTGTCATATGAAAACGGTATTAATCACAGGCGGAAGTAGAGGAATTGGCTCCGCTACTATGCAAAAGCTGGTAGATACCCATAAAATCCTTGTTGTGAGTAGAACTCCGCCCTCTTTTCAGCATCCCCACCTCACATTTTTCCCTTGTGATCTTGCAAGTAGAAAAGATACGGAGCGCCTAGTAAAGCAGCTAGAGCCGAAACAAATCGATGCAGCAATCTATTCCGCAGGAATTGGTATATTTCAGTGTTTAGAATCCATCCATACAGACGATGTATACCGCGCTTTTCACATCAATTTTTTCAGCGCAGCTCTGATCACAAAACGGCTTTTACCCGTTTGGAAAACAAGAAAACAAGGGCATTTCCTCTACTTAGGATCTGTTGCGGGGACAAAATATACTAAGCAAAACACACTATACGGCTCTTCTAAAGCAGCTTTGCAAGCATTTACCAGGTCGCTTAGAGAAGAGTGTAGAACAGCTAACGTGCAGATCTCTTTTGTAGAGCTTGGTATGTGCCGCACCTCTTTTTACGATCCTTTAGAATTTTGCCCCAAAAAAGAGCCTTTGTATGCGCTAGATCCAAAAGATGTAGCAGATTTTTTATATAGCTCTTTTTTCACCTTTCCCCTTCTTGGCGTAGAAGAAATTACCTTACAGCCGCAAAAGCATGGTATTGAAAAAAAACGCCCGTTTTCATAGCTTCACGATTATGAGGACACTTATACTATGTTTAGGGCATAAAAGCTGCGCAGCAGCATTTTTTGAAGACCACTGTATAGTGGAGGTGCATACGGTCAAAACATCTCCTTTTCCTGCACAAAAAATTGAGGAATGGATCAAACAGCCCCTATCTTCTGTACTGGTTAGCGCTGAGGTAAAAGAAGAAGAGCTTTTAACCGCTGCCATTTTGAAAAAAGCAGGCATCAATTTTCAAATTGTGAAACCTGAAAAACGCTCGCTTCGCATCGATCCGTATGCTCCTGTAGATCTTGGTAACGCTAGACTTGCTGCTATGTACGGCGCTTTATATAACCATCCGGGTAAAGACTGCATCATCATTACCATCGATAGGGTCGTGAGTATCGACTGCATTACAAAAGACCGTTATTTTTTAGGCGGCGCGCTTCTACCCGATATTGAGCTGCAACGATACGCTTTATCGGAAAACATCGCCAACATGCCATTAGTAGAAAGCATCAAACCATCTTCTTACCTCGGGCAGTCGAAACAAAAAAGTGTGCAATCAGGGCTTTATTACGGCTTTTTAGGGAGCCTAGAAAAAATGATTTCTCTCTATAAAAAAGGGCATGTGGATTTAGAAGCGATTGTGATTGCAACGGGATGTTTTTTTGAAAAGATGGCAGGTAGTCATGATTTAGCAAAAGACATTGAAAAAATCGTAGATTACTTTGAGCCTGATCTCATATATCTCGGTTTAGAACAAATGCGAATTGAAAAACTGTAAGTCTTCATGAAAAAACCATCCACGATATTTCAGTCTCATCTACAGCAAAGCCTTGTACAGGGAATGCTTTTATTCGTAGACCTTGCAGAAAGTAGCGGCAAAAACCGCACCTCTTTATCTACCTTTAGACCGCCTGTTTCTAAGCCTACCCAGCAAGGGTTTTTATTTGCACAAACAATGGCTAAAAGCGCATTTCGCTCTATAGGCATACTACCAAAAAAAGAAGCCTTGTTATCGATTAAAATCAGCGCTTATATGATTCAGCAGGTGAGCGCAAGAAAAAAACTATTTGAAAAAAAAAGAGGGATAGATCCCTTGCACTTTTTAAGACAAGGGTATGAAGCCGTCATCGAGTTTGCCGAAAAAGAAGCGGCTTTATGGCAAACGCTCCCTACAAAAAATCCGATACACCTTATCTTAAAAAGATACCTTCCCTATCTACGTGTTCCCGCTATAGAAAATGTACCTGTCGATGCGCGCTCTTTACTCGTATCTTTCCCTGCTCTTTCGCTAAAGATCACCCGAAGCGCTTTGATCGAAGGAGATCTCGTTACCCCCTCATTTATACAGGGAAAACGTACCAGCGCTATGTATCTAAAAGATCTATTCATCTATTTACCCCAAGAAAAAAACCAGCGCCTGCAGATGCAAGATATCCTAATCGCAAAAAAAAGACGAAGATCTTCTGCCCACCCCATCGTGTTTTTAGCAGATGAGGTAGATGAATCTGTCCTTGCAGCGCTATTTTCACAAAATGCATTTTTTTTAGATGCCATCTACCTTTTGCGCGTAAAACAATCGAATCGTCCACAACTTCTAGAAAAATTGCAGCTACAGAAAAAAAATGGATTTTATGAAGGCTTTTTAGATGAGCTCTATCTACAAAGCGGCTACGCTTCTTTATGCCAAGAAAATAACGCTTCACTAGAAAAATTTGCCGCTCTATCTATTCCACAAATCCCATCAAACAAGGTAAAAGAGATCAACCGCCTGATTTTTTCTGCTGAAAAAACAGGAGCTATTGCCTTAACGTCTACTGGTACTTTTGCAAAAGATCAGACCATTCGATTTCCTTCTCCAGAGTCTTGCAGCTTATGGCAAGGGATTTTCTCTTCTTTAGGCAAAAGAAGAGTCAGCTACGTGCACCTTCCCCATAAGCTTCCTTCCTACATCACTGCTTGTGATGAAGATCTATCTCCTTTAGAGCATGTGAAAACTCTTTACAACGCGGCTTTAAAGGCAAGCAAACAAGTCCTTTCTCTAGACGCTTTGATCAGCGTGTAAACTTCTCCTTGACAAGTGGAGTACATCTTATCTATTGATAAAGACAAAGGGAGTCTTGTTTGATGGGAGCGTTCTTCCGTCTTTTCATTGTTTGTAGTTTAGGGGGAACTCTTTTGGCGCATACAGAATTAGATTGGCTAGAAAACCAATCGATGCTGCATCAAGCAACCACAATCAGCAAAGAATTTTCCGCTAAGAAACTGCAGTGGAGATCATCGTATTCTGCGCCCAAACCTCTAGAGGTAATTGACCGCGCAGAAAATTGGTTTACCTCATACGCATCATCATTGATCACACCAGATAATGAGCCTGTCCTCCGTTTTTTAAGCAGCGCTTCGCTTTGGGATGCTTTCCAAGATATAGGGATCAATGCGCTACATACCGGTCCCATGCAAATTGCAGGCGCTTTACAAGACCGCTGCCGCACTGCATCTATCGATGGAGGATTTGACCGGATCAGCTTACATCTCGACCCCCATTACGGCAGCTATAGCGATTATACACGTATGGTGCAAAAAGCAGAAAAATCAGGTGGGATCATTATTGGAGATTTGGTGCCTGCTCATAGCGGACTTGGCGCCGATTTTCTTCTTGCTCTGCAAAATTATAAAACCTATCCAGGTATCTACCACATGGTGGAAATCCCTCGAAAAGATTGGCATCTTTTACCCAAAGTCTCCTCGGGATTAAGCGTCAATTTACACCCTAGACAAGTCGAAGGATTAAAGAAAAAAGGCTATATCGTCGGTCGATTAGAAAGCTCCATTTTTTTTCAAAAAGGAGAGAAAAGATCCAATTGGTCGACGACAAAAAAAATCGTCGGCGTCGATGGCATCGAGCGCCGCTGGGTTTATTTGCACTATTTTAAATCGGGGCAGCCTTCATACAACTGGCTAGACCCTTCATTTTCTGCGCAAAAAATTGTCAGCGGCGACGCTCTTTTTTCCCTTTTTATCTTAAAAAACCAGGTGTTAAGGCTCGATGCCAACTCTTTTCTAGGGGTAGAGAGTGTCGAGCACACAAAAAAAGCCTGGTCAGAAGCGCACCCTGTAGCGCTGGATGCTACCAACACTTTAGCTATGTTGATTCGTAAATTTGGGGGATTTTCCTTTCAAGAGCTCAATTTAGGCCCAAAAGCAATCCGAGATTTTAGCCGTATGGGAGCCGATTTGTCCTATGACTTTTTGACAAGAGCAGCCTACATCAACGCCCTTTTACACCAAAATACCGATCTTTTAAAAATTAGCTACGATCTACTGAAAAACTACGCAATCGATCCAAAAATCTTGATCCATGCTATGCAAAACCACGATGAGTTCAACTACGAGCTCAAACACCTTAAAGAAGAAGCATCTACAGAATTTCTCTATCATCAAGCGACAATACAAGGAAGTGATCTAAGAAAAAAAATCCAACAAGAAGATAGCGCACTTACAGCGAAAAATGTCCCCTACAACCAGTTTTCTGGTGAAGGGTTATGCACAACTACGGTAGGCGTTTGCGCCTCTTCTTTAAAAATCCCAGATATTTACTCGATGACAGAAGAAGAAAAAGAAAAAGTGAAAAAAGCGCTCCTTCTTCTCACATTTTTCAACGCTATGCAGCCAGGGATATTCGCTATTTCTCCTTGGGATCTTGTCGGAGCTCTCCCTCTATCGAAAAAAACGCTACAATCTACAGATAGTATCGATAACGATCCCCGCTGGATTTTACGAGGTGCAGTTGACCTTTTACACTGCTCTGGAAAGTCTAGCTCTTCTGCAGGCGTCCCTAAGGCAGATACCCTTTACGGACCGATCTCTTTACAAAAAAAAGATCCCACATCATTTGTCTGTCAACTAAAAGCGATCCTACTTGCAAGGAAAACCTCGCAGATTGCAAAAGCCACATGGCTGGGGTATATGCCCACAAAAAACCCCGCTCTTTTTGTTTTAATCCATAGGCTTCCTGCAACAAAATCCCTACAAATCAGTGCGATGAACTTCAGCGAAACGCCTTTAGAAGAGACCATTTGCCTGCCAGAAATCGCATCTACATCTGCAATCAATCAGATCACAAGAAAAGGGGAAAATAAAGACTTTGGATCAGATGCATTTCAGCTACATCTAGATGCTTTAGAAGCCAAAGCCGTTGTTTTTCAGAAAAGCCCCATCCCCCTTGAAAAAAATTCCCCTATGTAAAAAAATGCTCCTATGAGCGCAGCCGTAGTTACAGCAAAAGGTATGGGCGACGGCTTGATCATGCTTGTTGCAGCAAATGCTTGGAAAAACCAAGGCTATCAAGTCCATCTATACAACGATCATCTCCCCTCACTTGAGCGGCACTTGCCGGGCTATACGCTCCATAAAAAACCTTCGATAAGCGCTTTAATCAAAGAGCTTTTATCTATGGACCTTATCTTCTTACAGTTCGATAAATCTCCATTAGCAGAAGCTGTGCGCGATTTAAGAAGGCGCGGCAAGCGGGTGATCTGCGTTTATAGTAGGCCGGTTCATGCCGTCCATCAAGACGATCTTATCCTCAATCACAATCAACCTGCTGTCGATAGCTTGCAAGAAGCTCTATCTGTTTTCTTACAAAAAAAGATCAGTAAAGACACCGGCATCGTCCTGCCTTCGCCCAAAAAAGATCCCGATTGCCCTAAAGTACTGCTCCATCCCTTAAGCTCCGAGGCGGGTAAAAACTGGAGAAAATCCCGATTTATTGCCCTAGCAAAAAAACTGCAAAAAGCGGGCTATACGCCTATATTTTGCCTTTCCCCTGAGGAAAAAACCACTTTTTTTGCAGACATACCTCTCGATATCAAGCGGCGTTTTTATTTTCCAGATACCCACAGTTTATCTGACCTTGTGAGCGTATTTTCCAAAGGGTCTTATTTTATCGGTAATGATTCTGGTCCAGCGCACTTAGCTTCTTTGATGGGCATCTGCTCTTTTGTGCTATCGGGGAAAAAAATTATCCAACATTGGCAGCCTGGGTGGAGAAAAGCAGAAATCATCAAGCCCGCTTGGTGGATCCCGAACTGGAAAAGCCCTATGCGTTTTCGAGAGGACTATTGGGCTTATTGGATCTCTAGCTCCAAGGTAATGAGAAAATTCCAATCTGCTGTTGCAGCGGAAAAAAGCTCTTGATACAGTAGATAAAAAGGGGGAACGTCATGAAAAAACAAAATCCAAAAAAAATCGCGCAAAAAATCACTAGAAAACACCTAGATACTCCCGATGACGGGGCTCTTCATAGGGAAAAGTCGCTTCCTAAAAGCATCTACCAAGAAAAAAAATGCCGCAAACTAGAAGAAAAATCGCGTAAAATGCCGAGAGCAAGGGAGCCAAAGGAAAGATCCCTCCACCTCAACCCCTTGAGCAAAAGAGACAATTCTACGCAAAAAAGGGTGTAGCAAAAAGCGGGCATATATTGTCTTTATTGTAGCAATTGTATACGCTTTTCGAAAATGACAAGGATGATCCACCTATCTGATCTGCACTTTTCTTATTTCACCTGGAGCCCTCTACAATTTTTCTCCAAAAGGTGGATCGGAAATGCCAATCTTCTACTCTCTCGTAGGACCACCTTTGTACCCCATGCCTTAGAGGATCTCCCCGAGCTATTTGCCTCTTTAGGTGTAGAAAAAGTCCTTTTTACAGGCGACGCCTCGACAACAGGCCTAAAAAAAGAGCTTGAAAAGGCGGCGCATTTTTTCGAAAAAATCTCACAAAAAAACATCCAGGTGATGGCTTTACCTGGAAATCACGATCACTACACCAAAAAAGATTACAAAAGAAAAACGTTTTACCGCTATTTCCCCTCAAAAAGCTTAGAAGAAAACGGCGTAGAGACCCTCCCTTTAGCAGACGGCTGGAATTACGTAGGTTTAGATGCGGTGCTATCAACCCCTTTTTACTCTTCAGAAGGCAGATTTTCTGAGAAAATAGAACAGAATTTACTAAACACACTGGATGTACTCGGTCCAGAGAAGATTTTACTTGCAAGCCACTTTCCCTATATCCCTTTTGAAAGGCCTTTAAAACGGCTGCAAAGAGGCGAAAAACTCGAGAAAATCATCAAAAAAGATCCCCGTATTCAGATCTATGCGCACGGCCATACCCATAGAAGATGTATTGCGGATTTGCGTAAAGAAGGGCCGCTGATTTTAGATAGCGGCCCTGTATCTCACATACAAAAAGGCTCTTTTTATCTATATGATCTGTCCAAAAACCAAATAGAAATCACTATCTATGCAGTAGGAAAGTCGGGCTTTCATCCAATAGATACCGTCCGATTTGATTGGAAAAAACCGCCACTTTCTTTAGACTGTGACTAAAAAATAGTGTGCTTATGCAAGACGACTCTGAAAACTCTACAAATGTAGAAGAAAACCTCCAAGAAAACCTATGGTATGAAAAGGGCCTTCGTTTTTCTTGTACAGAGTGCGGCAAGTGTTGCACAGGATTTCCAGGAGCTGTTTGGTTAAGTGAAGAAGAAATCCTGCAGATTGCCCAGCATCTTGAACTTGATCCTCCCACATTTTTGAAAAGGTATACTCGACAGATCGATGGCAAAATCTCTTTAACAGAAAAAGCCAATTACGACTGCGTATTCTACCGAAAAAAAAAGTGTACCATTTATAAAAAAAGGCCCTCTCAATGCCGTTCGTATCCATTTTGGCCCTCGATTTTAAAAAGCGCATCTTCCTGGAAAGAAGAAGCAAAGTTTTGCGAAGTCATTACAGATGACGCCCCTTTACTCACCAAAAAGGAGATTCAGACTAAATGCGGCTGATCATTTTTTTTGTATTTTTTGTAACCTCCCCTTTATTTTGCTGTCCTTTTTGCCCGGGTAGCCCGCAAAAAGAGGCGCAAACATTTTATGAAGACGAGCTTGTGTTCGGATTTTATCCCCACAAACCCCTCTATGAAAACCACGTACTTGTCATCCCTCAAAGGCATGTAGAGCGCCTTGAAGATCTATCGGATGAGGAGATGACCGCTTTATTTCATCTAATCCAAAAGATTCATGAAAAGGTGTTTTTACCCCTGGGTCTTACCAACTACTTTATACTACAAAAAAATGGTAAAAGCGCTGGGCAAAGCGTGCCCCACGCGCATATTCATATGATTCCTGTAGAGGAAAATACGGGATCACTATCCACCTTATGGCGCTTTTTAATAGATCCTTTGTGCTATCCAAAAGATGCGCTTTATCTTGCAGAAAAAACCGCTTTCATCGCAGAAAAGCTCCATTCTACAAAATAAGCGTCCCTGCACTTCATAGGTTTTTTTATTGCTTCTTTAGAGAAAATATTTTTACACTAAGCTCATACCATCATGAAACATACTCTTCCTCAATTAGATGCTTTTTCTGAAGCTGCCCAAAGCCAAATTCGGCTGATCTTTTCCTCGGGATACGACTCTTCGTATCAAAAAGATGCGTTAGCGATTATTCAAAAGCACCCAGAAAAAGTAGAAGAGATCTTTGGAAAAAAACTGCAATTTGGCACGGGAGGCATCCGAGGCTTGATGGGTGTAGGGCCAAATCGCTTAAATGAATACACCATTGAGATGACCACCCAAGGTCTGGCAAATTACATACGAAAAAAAACAAAACAACCTAAACCCCGCGTACTCATCTGTTATGATAATAGAGAGCGCTCTTTTTTCTTTGCAAAACTCACCGCTAGAGTCCTTGCAGGCAATACGATTCAAGCATACATCACCCAGAACCTACGCCCCACTCCCCTTTGTTCTTTTGGTTGTAGATACTACAACTGCATTGCAGCTGTGATGATCACCGCTTCTCACAACCCTCCAGAGTATAACGGCTACAAAGTCTACTGGAAAGATGGCGCTCAGGTGGTTTCTCCCCACGATCAAGGGATCATTAAAGAGGTAAACCAGATTAAAACACCTGGTGAGGTGCAGATTGCTTCTATAAAAAGCAGTCTCATCACCTGGGCAGGCTTACCACTAGATGAAGCGTATTTCCAAGAGCTCGATGCATTATTTCGTCCATACTACCCAAAAACACGTAGAAAAACACTTTCTCTTAAAATCATCTACTCCAATTTACATGGAACAGGGATTACACTCATTCCAAAAGCTCTACAACAAGCAGGTTTTCAATCCGTATATTATGTAAAAGAACAGCTTGCTACAGACCCCACCTTTCCTGGAGCAAAAAGCCCTAATCCAGAAGAAGTCAGCGCATTAGAAAAAGGAGTCCTTCTACTAAAGAAAAAAGAGGCTGATGTATTTTTTGCTACCGATCCCGATGCAGATCGTATTGGGGTAGTCGCTATGCATCAAAAAAAACCGGTCCACTTTTCTGGTAATCAAATCGCTTGTATCTGCCTTGATTTTTTAATAAAAAATAAAGATCTGTTACCTAAAAAAGCAGCTTTCATCAAAACGATTGTGACAACAGAGTTATTTCGAGCAATTTGTAAAGCCCATCATATGCCGTGTTATGATGTGCTTACTGGTTTTAAATACATTGCTCAGAAAATAGCTGCATGGGAAAAAAGCAAGGAACATACCTTTGTGTTTGGCGCAGAAGAGTCTTTAGGGTATCTGTTTGGTAGCTTTGTCCGCGATAAAGATAGCGCTAATGCCGCTGTTTTGATTGCGCTTGCTGCAGAAAAAGCCAAACAGCAAAAGCTTTCCTTATATAGTCAGTTAAAAAAAATCTACGCCTCTTACGGCGTGTATCGAGAAAAGCTATTTTCCCTTTCTTTTCCACCAGAAAAAAAAGAGCAAATGGATGACTTAATGCAGTCTCTTCGGGAAAATCCTAAAGCGTCTTTTGGGAGTTTTACAACAACACAGATTGAAGATTATGCCACAAGTACAACAAGTAATATCGCAACGGATCTAACGACTCCACTTTTTCTACCAAAGTCCAACGTTCTTTGCTATAGATTTAAAAATAGCTCTTTCATACTTAGGCCCTCGGGTACAGAGCCAAAAATCAAATGCTACCTTAGCTCTGAGAGAAAAACGTTAGAGTCTTCAGTAGATCAAGCGGTAGATGATTGCGATCAAGAATTACAAGAGCTGAAATGCGCAATAGAAAAATCGCTATTTTAACCAACCTATAGCGAAATCCTATACGGCGGAGATTGCACGCCTGCCTTACTCACAGCAATGATTTCATATGTGGCAAACCCTTTACGCGGCATTTCATCTTGTATTGTAAAAAGAGCTGATGCCTCTATTTTTTGTAGAAATTTCCCATTTTTTTTCACAATACAGTGCGACAAAATCGGTAGAGGATCCACTTTCCACTCTAAAGAGAGATACGGCATTTTTCCATGTAAAAAAGCAGATGTTTTTTTCTTGATTTCCACATTTTGGATAGTAGGCTCTGGTAGATAGACTAAAGAAGCCACAGGCTCGGGCAAGCGATATAAAACGCGTTTTTGCATTGTAATTAGATCGATTTCGACCATGTGTTTTTTTTGCACTAAAGATAACGTATTTAGATTTTGCAGTGTAGAACATGCTGCAAAAAAGTCGAGGGCTACATACTGAAAAATCTCTAAACTATCCAGTTGCATTTTAGCGATATTAGCTGTGTTTTTTCCTACCAAGTAGACAGAATTTTTTTCTAAAGAAGGGTAAATAGCCGTAATGTTTTCTACCTTATTTATAAGAGAGACTCTCTGCAAAGTAGACCCTGTAGATAGATCGACTAAAAATAGATCGTAGTCATATCTCGATGCAGAAGTAAGAACTACATTTTCTTGCAAAAAAGCAACCGACGTTAAAGAAGAGTCTGTAAGCTGGATTTCGTCTACTTTAGATTCTTCTGGTATAGAAAGGAGATGCAGTTTTCCTCTAGCATCTACAATACAAGCAAAACTTTCTTCTGCATTGATCGCAAACGCGTTCATATCAAAACACCCATGAGCTATCCGCGCAGATACCACCTTTTTTTCTAGATCAAAAACGAGTAGATCTTTTGTAGACACAAGATAGCAAGCAGCCTTTCCCGCATAGATCCCTTGGATATCTGCTTGCACATCAATGGACGCAAGCACTTTTTTCTCTTTTAAGTCGATGATGTGTACAAAAGAGTCCCCTTTTTTTCCCGCAATAAGTAAATCTGCCTCTTTTGTCATAGAAAAAAAAGAAAGAGGTTCATCAAAGCGGATGCGACCTATCCGCTTACCTAGAGCGTCATCGAAAAAAACGATAGACCCGTCTTCGGATTGAGGCTGATTGGGAATATAACATATTTGATGTGCAGATAAAGATAGGCTAAAAAAGGCTGCACCTATCCATAACATCCGCTTACTGAATGTGGATAACATGTCCTTTACTTCTTGTACCTGTTTTGCTTACTGCGATTATTGTATAGCGCACGGCATGCGCCTTTCTAGGGGGCGTATCTTCAAAAGAAAGAGGTTGATTTGCCTCTATTTTATGCAATAGCCTATTGCCTCGATAGACCTCAAAAAATGCTGTTTCTCCCTTTTCTGGTTTATCCCATGAGATCTGTAGTGTTTTTCTTGTAGTAAATAAAAAGCGGTTTTTTTTCACTTCTGAGCGCAAATTATACAAGACGGGTTGGGGAGATAGCGCAATTCTTGCGCATTCATCGGTAAGAGAGATGGTATCTACAATTGTACGTGAAGCAATATCGATTTTACTCACGGTATCTGATAAAAAATTTGCTACATATAAGAAAGCGCCGTCTGGTGTGATCGCAGCTCCTCTAGGAAAAAGTCCTACAGAAATAGGTGGATGGACCTCACCTGTTCCCATATCAAATGATACAACGTTATGTGTGTTTTCTCCTGTAATAAATGCTGTTTGCCCATCAGGCGTTATCACAAGAGAGCGTCCCCCTTCAGCTACTGCATCTAAATCGATTTGATGCAGAACTTGATGGGTATTTGTATCGATGACAAAAGCGCTATACGGCTTTTGCGTAGAAGCAGCAGAAATAACGCGCCCTTTTGGATCGATTGCCATGCCTTCGATAGGCGTCTTTAGAGGGATATGCAGCGCAGCTTTCGTGATGAGGTTGATATAAGCGATCCCACTGTCTAGTGCGATATACGCTTTTTCACCACAAGGAGAAAGACGTAAGTTCTTTGATCCTTGGCCAACAAAAGGAATAGAAAACTCTACATCGAACGTTTCAGTAGAAAAACAAATAAGAGAGCTTCCCGAGACTACGTACCCTTTATTCCCCCTTTCTGCAATTGCGATTCCTGCAGGATTTGGAAAAGAAAGCTCTTGTATCGAAGCTTTTTTTTCCGTATCAATCACACTTACCGTACCTGAAGATTCATTCGACACATATAGGTATAACCCCAAAGGATGCATTGCGAGATAACCTGGCTGATGTTCTACAGCAATACTAGAGGTATATTGGACCGCTTGTGTATCGATCACATCAACAAGGGCAGACGATTTTTGCGTAACGTAAGCAGCGCATTCCGCAGTTAGGGGTAGTAACAAGATCCATAAAATATGTAGTTTCATATAACCTGCCAAAAAAACGTTTTGATTTTAGAGGCAAAAAATAATTATACGCTACTACTTTTATCCCCTCACCGGATAAATAGGAAATGCAACCCTTCGATAATGCTCGCGTAACCTTACAAATGATCGTATACAAAACCCCTGATAACTTTCTGGTTTTCACCTACCAGCATTTATCCATGAAGAGCGCCTTACTATTAGCCATGTATCATCGCGGTATCAGCTACACCCTTCCTACTTCTAAGCTTGCAAATAATAGACCGCTTACATAACATTTTTCTATGAAATTTATAGAGAAAATATGATCTCTACTTACCATCCACCAAGAACAATTGCAAGCGGCTGTTTATCAGCTGCTATTAAAAACAGAAATCCTCATGCTGTTGTAACAAACCATCTGTCTTGTTTTGAAAATGTCGCCCGCACGTTGATCGCAGAATGCATGATCGCTATTTCTTTAGTGGTTTCTATTGCAGAAAGCATCTTTTTTGGCTTAGCTAGCTTATACAGCTCTTATTTCGACAGCAACAACCTTCAAGAGACTGCCAAATATTACCTTGCAAGTATGTATACTTTTACATGGTGCTTAGTAGCCCTTGTCGAAAATATCTACGCACAACCGATGAATAGTGACTTTTCTCCATTCCTTAATGGCACCGCCTTCGGCCGTCTAATTAAACACTAATCCGCATGTTTCGTTAGACGCAAACCATAGGGCCACGACATAAAAAGGACGTCCAAAGCCTTAGATAACCAAGATATAATCTTGCAAATTGTCTTAGTAAAAAAATATAGTTTTTTTTCATGTCAGCTAACTGCTTTTACTCATTAAGAATCAAGTACTTTAATCCATTAATCCTTAGGGTATAGGCTAAAATTAGCCTATACATCTTGACAATAATATGTAGATTACGAAATAATAATTAAATTAATTTTATGAGAGATTACATGTCTTGTAATACAGGCTTTACTAATTACACATGTTTAGGTAGTTGGAATGAGCCAAATACTATTGCATACGATTATTTACACGATGCTATTGATAATAGAAATCCTACTCGCAAGGGTTCCAGGCATTTGTTGAAAACCGTATCCCAAAGGATCATTTCAGCCGTGCAGATCCCTGCATTGTTAGTAGTTTCTATTGTAGAAAATATCTTTTATGCTTTAGCTAGCTTATATACCTATTGCTTCGATCCGGTCGAGACAAAAAAGATTATGAAAGCATTCAATGATAGTCTCTATGTTTCTGCATGGTGCTTAGTAGCCTTTGTCAAAAATATTTACGAAGAAGAGATGACTACTTACCGCTCTCAATTCCTTAACGAAACCTGTTTAATTCGCCTGATTCAGTCGTAACTCTCATTTTGCAGTATATAGAAACCACAGGACTGCCAAGAAGTTAGCCTAAATCATAGATCATCCAGGCGGTTCTGCGTTTTTTTCACGATACTTGATCCCAACATGATGGGTAATCAATAGCGTTTCTACTAGAACGCGTTTGATTTTTCCCACCTCTTCAAATGTTAACAAACACTCATCTAACTGCGCATCATGCAACCTTTTAATCGTATCCCCCTTAGGCTACACTCAGCCTATTATTTAAACCTTGCAAATAATATGTAGATTGCACTAGTGTACTTAAAAAAATTGTAATGTAGAGAAACTTTATGAACGGTACTGTACCCAGCCAGTTATCATCCACTAGGTCCCCTCAAACTATTGCAGCGAGTTATATATCATTGGCTTTAATGAACCGTGAGTATCCCTCTCAGTTTTTGTTGGAAACCGCAACTCGAAGGATCATTTCAGAATGCGTGATCGCTATCTCTTTAGTGGTTTCTATTGCAGAAAATATCTTTTATGGTTTAGCTAGCCTATATACCTATTGCTTCGATCGGGCCAGCGCAAAAGGGATAGCATTCACTGATAGTCTCTATGTTTCTGCATGGTGCTTAGTAGCCCTTGTCAAAAATATTTACGCAAAAAGCATGAAGACTTACCGCTCTTCATTCCTTGATCAAACTCCCTTAGCCCATCTCCTTTCCTAGATAAAAACAGCAGGTCCAACGAGCAGCGAGACTTGATCCTAGATCAACTAGGCGGACCGACTAGTTTTTTCTCAGGGTACTTGATCCGAACATGATGGGTAATCAATAGCGTTTCTATTAGAACGCGTTTGATTTTTCCCAGCTCTTCAAATGTCAACAAACACGCATCTAACTGTCCATCATCTACTCTTCTTTTGACTAATCGATCTACAAGCTCAGTGATCGACTCTTCGGAAAATTCTTCTAAAGAACGGGACGCTGCCTCAACAGTATCTGCGATCATAATGATAGCAGATTCCTTGGTATGAGGTTTAGGCCCTGGATAACGAAAACATCGCTCTTCAACCTCTTCGGGATGCCCCCCCTTAAGCTCTAATTCTTTGCAGTAAAAAAAATAGGCCAGTGTTGTTCCATGATGCTCTTTGATTACATCAATAAACGAAGGAGGAAGGCGGTATTTTCTTGCAATAGCTTCTCCATCTTTGACGTGGGCAATGATCACCTCGGCAGATTCTTTTGGGGTAAGCAATTGATGGATATTGACCCCCATGGGCTGATTTTCTGTAAAAAACTGGGGGTTATTCAGCTTACCGATATCGTGATAAAGCGTAGCTACCCTGCAAAATAGTCCATCTGCTCCAATAGACTGCGCCATGGCTTCTGCAAGATTTCCTAAAACTAGACAGTGCTGGTATGTTCCTGGAATTTCCATGGCAAGCCTTCGGATCAGCTCATTATTTGGATCCATATATTCCATAAGCGACATATCAGTCATTACTTTAAATAGGGATTCTAAAACAGGCAAAAGGCCTACTACTAAAATAGCGGAAGCAGCGATGAAAAGGCAGGTGAAACCGAGGTCTGCACTTAAAGAAGAGCTCCAAATGCGGTTATTCATAAACGCAAAGGCAAATAAAATCGGTACTACGCTGAAATACACTTTTGCCGATACAAAAAAGACCTCTTTTCTTTTTCTTAGGGATCTTGCTGTAACCACTACAACTAAGGCAGCTACAATATTTAGAACTAAAAAACGGGTGTGTTCCACTACTAAACCCATCGACAAGATGATCGATAAAAAAGAAGAGGCAAAAAGGGCGACATCTGCACTGAGAAAAATGGCAATTAACATCGTAGCAAAAGGTAAAATCACCGGGTAACGCATGAGATTAAAATACTCTAACGTATTGCCTAAGATAATCCATTCGGTAACTTTTGCAAATAGCAACATCGAACTGATAATGAACAAAAGCAGCATTAGCTTTTGTAAAGAAGCCATCACATCTTTTTTATACAAATGGAGATACAAGGTAGACAGCACTACAAAAATCAGCGCTAAAATCAGCGAAGAAAAAATCGGTAACGGCTCCCAAAGCATCCGGTCTTCATTGAGCTGTTTTTTCATGGCTTGCAGCATCGCAAGGTGTCTTGATGTGACTGTTTCACCTTGGTCGATGATTTTTGTTCCCGCCCGCACTCGGGTGAATTTTTCTGGCACGCTATTTTGTACAATCTGCCTTAATTCACTCATCTGGGAGCGGTCTTCCAAAAGATCCCAGCTTTTTTCCTGAAAAAATGCAATCACATAAAGCAACATACCGCTAGATGCTATTTCTAAACGGGACGTATTTTCATAGATTTTTTGCCAAATACTATCGGGAAAAGTATACGGAGGCTTTAATGCGCTAGGCACATACACCTCGATATACGTTGTAGAAAGACCAAGTTCTCGGATTTTTTGCAGGGTTCTTATGTCGGTAAAACGGGTTTCCATCAACACATCTTCAAACGCATCGGTTGCTTTATATAACTCTTCAAAATTAAATTCTTCGGGGAATTGCCCCTTTTGACGCGCTTGGATAATAAAGCGCTCAAAAGCAAAACGGGTGTCCACAATGGCGCTTGGGTTGATCCGGTATACCGGTCCAATTTCCCGCACCGCCTCTTGTTGCAAAAGAAGGGTAGATGCCGAGTCTGGAAAGGTAAAATCTACTTGGCTGATCAAAAACCTGGGAGCAAGATCTCCAAGGTCTAAATTATCGACTTTCGCTTCACGAAAATGCAAAAAAGCGGCAAGTAATAAGGTAAAAAAACCTCCGATAACAAGTTTATATTTTGTGTCACCTCTCGGTAAAAAAGACAGAAAGGGAAAAAAGCGTTTTTTTTCTTCTATATGTGCCATAAAGTACTAGGCTAAATGATTTATTTTTATCGTAATCGATTATTGATAGAATCTCAACATTCGTTTAGTCTAGGTGCATGAGCACCACGGACTTTTACCAGAGTATTCCAAGGAAATTTCGTCCTAAGCGCTTTTCCCAGGTTGTAGGACAAGAAACTACGATTACAACCCTAAAAAACGCCCTAAAAGAAAATATCCTTGCTCATGCGTATCTTTTTGCAGGCTCTAGAGGCTCTGGCAAAACTACTATTGCCCGGATTTTAGCAAAAGCTCTTTGCTGCAGTAAACCCGAGGGAATTGAGCCCTGCTGCACATGCACCAGCTGTAAGGAAATTGAACAAAGTAGATCTTTAGATGTCATTGAAATCGATGGCGCATCGAATCGAGGTATAGACGATACCCGAAGGCTCACAGAAGCAGCTCTCTACACTCCAGCAAATGGTAAATGCAAAATTTACTTGATCGATGAAGTGCATATGTTAACGAAAGAGGCTTTCAACGCTCTATTAAAAACGCTAGAGGAGCCTCCGCCAAAAGTAAAATTTTTCCTTGCTACCACAGAGCCCCATAAAATCCTTCCTACAATTATTAGCAGATGTCAGCGCTTTGACCTAACCAAAATTGCTTCTTCGCTTATTACCGATAAACTCGCCACAATTGCTCAGATTTTGGATAGAAACGTAGCAAAAGATGCACTTTCCATCATCGCAAGTAAATCCGATGGGTCGTTAAGAGATGCTGAGTCTTTACTCGATCAGCTCCTTGCATTCAAAGGCGGCGATATTGATAAAACCTGCGCTATTCAGGCGCTCGGCCTTCCGCAAGAAAGTGATTTTCTTGCAATCGACGCCGCATTTACAAAAGAAGATTTTTCCTTCCCCTTTTCTTTTGTAGAAATGCTGTTTTCTAGAGGGCAGGATTTAAGCTATTTTCTAGAGGAGCTTTTGCTGCATTTTCGAGCGCATTTTCTCCGCGTATTATCTCAAGAAAACACTCCCTACACGAAAGAAACCCTTCTTTGGATCTTTGACTTAATTACAGAAGAAGTAGCGCATTTTTCGCAAAAACCCTCACAAAAACTCGCTTTAGAAATGCTTCTTTTGCGGATTTTACGAGCAAAAAAGCGGGTTTCTTTAGAAACGCTTTGGCAGCGTTTAGAAGAAATCAGCCAGTTACCAGATGCCGCCTCTGCTATACACACTCCTTCTCAAAGCCCTTGTAAGCCAGATGAAAAGCAAAAAGATCCAATCGCGGAAACGGTAGAGCCTGCTATTGTACCTGTTCCTTTTTCCTTTACGAAAAAAGCACCTGTAGAAAGCGCTTCTGAAAAAACGCCGCAATTAGAACCTCAAGAAAATCTACAAAATACATCTATTAAAAAACCTAATCCGCGCCCCCCCACATTGCAAAAACAAGTGGCCCAAGATACGCTTCTTCGCTTTGCATCGGTATTGTTTGAAGGGCGCATACAAAAAGGATAAATCGCTATGGGATCTGGATACGCAAAAATGAAGAAAAAAGCCAAGCTTATGCAAGAGCAAATGGCGCAAATGAAAGAAGAGATGCAGGACCTAGAAGTAACAGCCTCTGCCGGAGGATCTCTTGTACAGGTGACCATGAATGGAGAAAAAGAAGTCAAAAAAATCACCATTCATCCCGACTGCGTAGATAAAGAAGATATTGAAGGATTGCAAGATTTACTCATAGAAGCGCTGAAAAACGCTTCTAATCAAGTCGATGAAAAAAAACCGACTATTCCGGGGATGTAACCTGCAGTTTTACGCTGCTTTCTTGCATATAGCTCGCAACTTCAGTAGCGGTTTTTGCTGCAAGCGCTTTATCTGCAAGATTCTTTGCATACGAAAGATCTGTTTTGCGAATGGTTTCTTTAATTAAAGGAATTTCTGCTACTGAAATAGAAAATGCCCGAAACCCCAAGCCTAATAGTAAGGGGATATTTTCTGGCACAGCTCCTATCTCACCGCATAAAATCAGATCTTTTTCATAGAGATTTGCCGCATCAATTGCCATCTTACAAAGTCTTAATACACCTGGGTGATACCCTTTCGATAAACTCGTTAGACGCATATCCATTCTACTGGCAGCAAGCGTGTATTGGACAAGATCATTTGATCCTATCGATAAAAAGTCGGACTCTTCTGCAATCGAATCTGCTAAAACTGCAGCAGAAGGCACTTCAATCATAGATCCTATAGAAATAGGGTTTGGAGAAATAGCATCTGATATCATTTCTTCTTCTGTAAGCTTTTCCGCTACAGTTCTACAGATCTTTTTGACTTCAATAATCTCCTCTACATCCACTACCATAGGAAGTAAAATGCGCAGCTTGCCATACTTTGCAGAGCGGAGAAGCGCCCGTAACTGCGTTTCGAAAATTTCCCTGTTATGCAGTAAAAACCGAATCCCTCTGTAGCTAGAAAAGCGGTCTTCTTTCTTGGTGATTTTATCTTCACCAATATCAAATACACGGATGGTCACGGTTTTGCCTGGTAGACACGAAAGAAGCTTTTGATAAACTGCTATTTGCTCTTCTTCAGTGGGGAATTCTTTTCGGGATAATACCAGTGACTCAGATCGAAACAATCCTAGCCCAAAAGCGCCATTTTTCTGCAATTGCCCAATTTGTTCTACGTTCTCAATATTTCCCCAAACAAACACTTCTTGTCCGTCGACTGTTTTTGTGTGTTCATGCGCTTTTTTCTGCAGCCTTCTGTCGGTTTCTATCTGGTTTTTTTGCATAGAAAAATAGACCAATTTAGTCTTTTTTGTTGGAGTGAGGATTACTTTACCAGAAAACCCATCTACAATCAGCTCTTCTATATCGGTGTACTTATCTAATTCCACACCAGCTACATAAGGAATGGATTTTGCTCTTGCAATAATAGCGCTATGAGACGAAGAGCCCCCTGCTTTTGCAATCAGTCCTTTGATATAGTTTGTATCCATTTCCGCTACAGTAGAGGGAGAAAAATCTTCTGCAATCAAAATCGATTCGACTAAGATATGTTTTACACTCACCTTTTCTACAGGGCGCAAATGCCCTAAAACTCGGGTAGATACATCAACTACATCTCGAATACGCTCTTCGAAAAAAGCGCTTTTTCTACGATAAAACTTTTCTTTATAATCAGAAATCACCTCTAGAAAGCTCGTTTCTGCACTTTCATGAGGATTGCTACGAATTTTTTCTTCTACATCTTTTGTAATGAAAGGATCTTGCAGCATCGCAAGATGGGCATCTAAAATTTCTACTACTTCTGTATTACCATCTTCGAGCAGTGATTTTTGTAAG
>ERZ1740072.156-NODE-156-length-31150-cov-16.510050_pt1 | contig 31150 bp, 30 predicted proteins | sample MGYA00581733_ERZ1740072 | MGnify/ENA primary metagenome ERZ1740072 (study PRJEB43018, sample SAMN04849741) | marine metagenome | isolation source: floating plastic debris | place: Pacific Ocean | collected 2008-08-30 | study: EMG produced TPA metagenomics...
TACACCACCCAAAACCTCAGGGGCAACGTCGAAGTCTTCGGCTACCAGTCGCGCGGTCATCTTTGCCGACATCATGACGCTTGGTGTACCTGCCCCTGGCTGGGTACCCGCCCCTACCATATATAGGTTGGTAATATCTTCACTGCGGTTGTGGGGACGGAACAACGCCGACTGCACCAACAATGGCTCAGGGCCAAACGCATTACCAATGTGAGCCTTTAACGTGTTCTCAAAGTAGTCGGGAGTAATGTAGCTGCAATGCACCAAACGCTCTTTGATGTTGGGTAAATATTCCCGTTCATCCATAAACGTCAGCACCTTATCTTTTAGTTTTTCACCCATCTCATCCCAATTAATGCCAGAACCATTGTGGGGAACGGGAACCAGAATATAAGCGGCATGGTGCCCTTCGGGAGCCAAGGATGGATCGGTCAAGGTGGGTAGGTGGATGTATTGAGAGTAGTCTTTGGGCATAATCTTGCGACCAAAGATATCCTTCAATAGCTCCTCGTATCGAGGCCCTAAAATAATGCTGTGGTGTCGTAGTTTGGCATCTTCGTTGCCATCGGCCTTAAAGCCTAAGTACATGACAAATGCCGACATGGACTGCTGAGTCACCTTCACTCGCAGGTCGCTATTCCAGAATCGATATTTAGGCTCAATCATCTTGCCATAGGTGGTAGCCCAGTCAGCATTAGAAACAACGGCATCCGCTGTCATTACAGTGTCGTCAGCCAGGGTGATACCCTTAACAACTTTCTTGCCGTTCTCTTTCTCGACATTAATTTTGCTGACTTCGGTGTTGTAGACAATCTTGCCGCCCAGCTCCTCAAATTTTTTCACAAAGCCGCTGACTAGGGCACCGGTCCCCCCCATGGCAAAGTGAATGCCCCAGGTGCTTTCGACAAAGTGAATCATGGCGTAAATGCCAGGAACCGAGAGGGGATTACCCCCCACTAACAAGGGTTCAAAGCTAAACACCTGACGTAGTTTGTCACTCTTAAAGTATTTGCTAGTGAAGCTAAATAGGGTCCGTACGGCATCGAGTTTAAGCAATGCGGGTACTACCCGCAGCATAGAGCCGACAGTGCCAAAGTGGGTATAGCCCAACTCTAAAAAGCCCTGGTCAAAAACAGCTTTTGCAGCGGCATGGAAACGCTGATATCCTTCGTAATCGCCGGGTTCACCCAGTTCTAAAATCTGTCGGCGAGTGTTTTCTGGGTCGCTGTCGTAGTCAAAAAAGGTGCCGTCATCAAAATAGATGCGATAAAAGGGAAGCACCGGAACAATTTTGACGTAGCGACTGGTGTTGGGACCGCCAGAAATACCAGATTTGATCCGCTTAGTTTCGTCGACGATTTCTTCGGGGAAGTCGGGCAAAGACAGGGCAGATTTGTCACGCTCCAGAGAGAACAACTCCTCAATAAAGTGGGGCACCGTAATCACCGTCGGCCCCATGTCAAAGGTAAATCCATCCGCTTTGCGGACATAGGCACGACCACCGGGGGCATCCAGCATTTCCACAATGGTGGTGTCAAACCCTAAACTCTGGAGACGGATGCCCATGGCCAATCCACCAATCCCTGCCCCAATTACGATGGCCTGCTGACGACCCATAACAAACTCCCGTCCCAATGTAACGAACACTTAATATTTTTATTATTGTAGCGTTCTAAGGCATTTGCACTAGCCCAGTTCAAATGTTGTGATTCCAAAAATCTTATCCAATGGCAGCGTTGGATCTTTCTGTGTATACATCCGGGCTGTTTCAAACCCATAGTCCATCCCATACCGTTCAGCCAGCGCTATCGCTGCCCCATTCACCTCTGGTACATCTAAATAAAAAGAACTACCGACGGGCACCTTTGCTACCAAAGCTTGAAAGATTTGCTCCGCAATAGCTGCCGTCTCTGCAAACAGTGGCCCAATCTTATGGCCGTCTTGGCTGGGTCTCACTACGCCATACCCCACCAGCGTTTCTTCCTGGAGCAGTCCAACCCCATGGCTACCGGGCTGAGCAATCCAGCATTGGGTAAATCTAGACCGTTCCTCTGGGAAAAAACGGCGGTCATACTCAATCACCGCCGTTGTTGGCACCTGAGCCAACGGCACACAGTCGGACTCAGCCGCCTCGCCCTGGCCCACACCTCCATAACGAATATTTCGATGGGCCAGGCTAAACCCAGACTTGATGTAGTTATCCTGCTGGGCCACCACACCGTCTAGGCCAATGTTGCGACCCGTTAAAACCTCAAGGGCTGCCTGCCAAATCGCTAATCCATATCCCTGACCTCGAAAGCCAGGCTTTACAATGTAAAAGCCAATAAAACCAAAGGACTCGCCGTACTTGACGGCGGAAATTGAAGCGATGGGTTCGTTATTTAGAAACCCCATGAGAAATCCGGTGGGGTCAGTGCCGTAGAAGCAGTCGGCATCGTGTAGACCAGGATTCCAGCCTTCTGCCGCCGCCCATGCGATCGCAACCTCCAACTCCCCCCGAGTCATGGTCCTAATTTGGTAGCTATCAGAGGTCACGGAGGATTAAGCTCCTAGACTCTGCAACGCCAGCCGAAACTGCTCTAACCGACGGCGATTGACCCCCAGGTCCGATTCACCCAGTCGGGCGGCTGAGCGCATGGCAACGGTGTGTCCATCCGGCAGAAAGTAAAATTCAGCATCGTCCACAAACCCCATCAGACGGCTGGTAAACTCCACCAAAATATAGTCGTCGGTCTGTTCAATCACGTTAGTGCGGGGCTGATTTTCTAAAATCGCCACCAGCTTATCGCGCACCGCACCTGGCTCAGCCGTGTAGTCAAGCGGTGCAATGTAATGCTCGTCATCGTCATTGGCCGCCGCGCTGCTGACACAGTTAGGAGAGGGGGGACAGCCGCTCAGCTGGGTATCATGGATACCAATATCGGTGGGAGGCGTGCCCGTAAAGACACCCTGTAACCCCGGCAGCGTTGCTACGGGAGCCGCCATCGCAGACGAACCCGTGACAATAAAAACGGCAAAAACGGAAACCAGTAGAGATGAAAATAAGCGAAATAATTGCATGGGGACTGGGTCTAAAAGTTCTGTAAGCTGCTATCAGCTTTTATCGATTGTAAGGGCGTTACCGATTTAAGGAATGATTCTGTCGAGGATATCCCCTAGGGGCCGCGCCATACGCATTAATCCACACTGGATATGGGTAAAGCCGCTCTATTTACTGCCGTTGCTGATAGGGATGGTCGCCTGTGGTCCCAAGCGGTCCGCCATTCCCGATGGGGTGGAAGCCATTGCCCATCGCTGTTATGAAACCCTGGCTAAGCCTGGTCGCACCCCACAGCTCACCCCGTCCCAGTCCATGGGGGACGGCACATTTCTAATTGTTTGGTCCATGGCCGAATTTCCTGATGAGCGGGGATCTTGCACCGTCGATGGCAGTGGGGTGGTACTGCTGCTAACCAGTGCCGATGAGCAGCCGCAGCCTGAGACCTCAACGCCGTAGGCTCTGCCGTGGCTGATTTATGAGGATAGCCCGCTCGGTCAGATAGACCATATGACAACCTCTTTTACGGCAAATCATCTCAAGGGTCAGCAACGGCCAAAATTTCATTAGCCCATGCTATGTATTATTTGACACGGGATATTAAGCAGTCCCGCAATCTTTAGGAATACGGTGAGGCTGAGCGTTAGTATGCCACTGTGCCCAGTCACTGTGTTGCTATGGCAGACTACCTCACCCTTAAGCAGGTTTTACAGAGCAAAGTATCGACCCGCGAATCAGAGATGTCGCTGATTGATAATCTTTGCCGGTCGTATTTTCGATTCCACAGTGAACCAGCCGACAAAGTTTGTCTCTTTTTCCATGGGTTTACGGCGGGTCCGTATCAGTTTATTCCCATGGCAGATACCCTACATAAGGCTGGGTATAACGTATTGGTCCCCCTGCTACCAGGCCACGGCTTAGCCGGTCAGTGGGGGGCTAGCAATCCGCCGCCCCTGGTTGATGACCCCCGCGTGTATCTTAAGTTTGCGCTGCAGTGGCTGAGAATTGCCCAGCGCATGGGGTCAAAGGTAATTGTGGGTGGTTTGTCTGGGGGCGCTACCCTAGCCACCTGGCTGGCCATCGAGAAGGCCGATGCCATTTATCGAACGCTTTTGTTTGCGCCTTATTTTAATTCCAGCAGTAAGGTGATCGATCTGTTTGTCAAACACATTGACACGTATTTTGAGTGGGAGAAACTTTTAGGCCCCAGCTATCCAGGGTTTGAGCTTTCTGCCCTGCGGGCGGTGCTCAAGATTGCTAAGTACAACTTTAAACGGGTAAAAGAATCTCCCATCGCGCCCATTTTTATGATCTCTAGTGAGAGCGATCGGGCTGTTAATAACTATGATCATCAGCGCTTTTTTGAGGCTGCCTTAGAGCATCAGCCCTACTGTTGGTACAACAGCTTTGATCGGGTTTTGGATATTCCCCACACCATGATGACTGAGGCGGAGGGAAATCAATTTACTAATCTGTTAAATGTCATCACCAAAGCGTACATTGAGAGTAACCTGACCTGGCATGAGGTCGAGGAAATTGCCTACCGGATGACAAAGCGACGCACGTTTAATTCGGTGGTGGCTGAGCTAGGCTGGAAAGATAAGGTCTCACGGGATATGCCCGCCATGATGACTTTGGTGGATAAATGGGATATTGCGGTGAAGCGAGAGTTAAAGGGGCGTCAGGGTTGGCGACGCCATCGGCGGAGCAAGGATTGATGGGTGAGGGTTGCTGGAGACGTTCCATGGAACGTCTGTACATCCAGAAAGGGCTGAAGAGACGTTCCATGGGTCTGTACATTCAGGCGTAGGGCGGGCACTGCCCACCTGTGCTAGAGCATTTCAATTGTCAGGGGTTAGGTCTATTGTTAGCAAGATTAGTGGGTGGGGCGGTATTGACGCCAACGGAAACGTCGGTTTTGTGGGGGTTGCATCATCCCTATTGGCTGGTTGCGATCGCAATCTTCGTTATCATTTTGCTGCAAATTGGCATTTCTCTTTTGGGGCAGCTTCTGCGTCGCGTTTTAAGGTGGCTTAGCCGTTCTCCGTTCTTTTTGGGGCGGTGGCTTTTAGCAAGAACAACGCTCCGAGATTGTTCTGAAGAACAGCAGCTGCGGGGGATTTTACAACGGTTAGATAGTTTGCAAGAGGAGCAGGCTAGGTTGTTGTTGCAGTTGAGGGAGCGATTGCCGGATGGGGAATAGGTCTGTTCTCCCAAACCGCAAATTTAGAGTTCTTTTTTGCGTAGAAACGTGATTATGGCTTCGCTGACTTTGTCGGCCCAGTCTTCTTGGGCGTAATGGCCTACTTGAGCCAGTTCTAGATATTCGCCGTCGGTGAGGCCTTTTGCAAAAGCTTGGGCGGTGTCTGCGGACAGCCAGGGGTCTGAGGTGCCCCAGGCGACTAAGGTGGGGCGAGACCAGTTGGTAAAGCCTTGGGCAATTTGCTCAACAAGTTGGGGCAAGTTCATGGCTTGAATGGTCCACATGAGTGAACGGCCAACGTCTGAGCTTTTTAGGAAGGGGCGTCGATAGACGTCTAAGTCATCTAGGGCGACTTCGTAGGGGCCGCCGCCTTCTAGGGTGCGGTCTACCAGTAGGGGGTCCTGGGTCATAATTTGACCTAGCAGGGGCCAGCCCATCATGCCGATCTTGAGGGGCATTTTTGCATCTGGCGGCAGCGGGCTGTTGAGGATGATCAGCTTTTCGATTTTGTCTGGATTTTGGGCGGCATAGAGCAGACCGGTGACGCCTAAAAACCCTTGTACTACGAGGGAAATGCGATCAAGTTCTAGGGCCTGAAGGTAGGCACTGAGGGCTTTTGCGAATGTATCTGGGTCGTAGGCAAACTCGCGTTTATCGGGTTTAGATGAGGAGCCGTGGCCAATCCAGTCAGGGGCAATGCAGCGAAACCCTTTGTCTGCTAAGGGGGGCATCACCTCTCGCCAGCTGTAGCTTTGGGAGACCAAGCCATGGAGCATGACCACAGGCGGCTTATGGTTGGGGGTGTCGGGGACGAGTTCGCGGTAAACCCACTGGAGATCCGCAATAGTCACGTCCTTTAATTCGCTCTTGGCCATGATATTTTTCTCCCACCTGTGGAAAAAAGCTTACCGCATTATCGTGGACTGGGGGATGTTCTTCTAGATAACGCTGGAAGTAGGGGCGGGCGGACGGTGAGATCCGCCACAGGTTGATGGACCAACGTTCAGCATCAGGGCTAATGACGCGATGGGGATTTTGACTGTTGAACATGACGATCGCCCCCGGTGGCAGATGATGGATGTGCTCAGATATCCGTCTGGGGCGACGCTTTTCATAGTTGTCGTAGATGGCGGTGTAGCCCCACTGGGTGGGAACGGTTGAAAGATTGATGGTGACGGCCGGACAGGCTGCATAGGGATCGTCTCGATGCTCCCGAATGCCTACACTTCCGTAGGCGACCAGACCCAGGTCGGGGGTAATCGGTTCCTGATGGGGTAGGGCAATTCGGCTGGCCCGTTGATAGATGGTTTGGCAAAACTGCCAGAACTGGGTCTGTTGGTGGGCGGGCTGGTAGTATCGGCCGCCGCTGCCCAAAATTGGCTGGTGTTCTAGCCAATAGCGTTTTCGTCCGGTGCCATAGCTAGAAGTATCTGATGCCAACAGCGCACGGTGCTTGTTGAGGTGGCTGCGGAGCTTATGCTGCTTGGCTGGGGGCAAAATGCTGATGAGTTTGAGCATTGAAGCAACGGGGCCGTTAGGGCAAAAAGTTGAGGGGCTTAGGTCAGTTGAGCGGCGCTGTAAGTGTCCTTAAGGCTGCTGTCGAAATAAAAATAATCAGAGCACCTATAATTATCGGCTCTGGTCCTTATTTTTTTCCCAAATTCTTTAGCCAGATATCGAGTTGTATAGCGTATCTCGCTGCTGGCTGGGACGGTTTAGGGTTGCGATCGCACCCATCAAATCTTCCACTGACTGACAAGTTCCCCCCTGGGCACCGGCCATGGAGGTAATGTGCTCCTCCATTAAAGTGCCGCCAATATCGTTACAGCCCCAGCGCAGGGCTTCGGTGGCCGCGTCCAAACCTAGTTTGACCCAGCTAGGCTGATGATTTTTAATCCAACGACCCAGGTAAATGCGGGCGACGGCTGTGAGTAGCAGCGCATCGGCAATCACGGGCTGGTCTCGACCCACCCGATTACGCAGTGGCTTGGGGGCATCTTGCCCCACAAAGGGCAGCAAAATAAATTCGGTGATGCCCCTATGGCCCTGGGCCAAGGAGTGCTGCTGTAGCTGTCGCAGCTGGTCTAGGTGGCCAATTTGCTGCTCGTGGGTTTCAATATGCCCCGACATCATGGTGCTGGTGGTGGGCATGCCTAGCTGATGGGCCTGGGCCACAATGTCTACCCAGGTGGCGGCGTCAGTTTTTTCGGGGCAGATTACCCGTCGCACCCGGTCATCCAGCACTTCGGCGGCGGTCCCCGGTAGCGACCCCACACCTGCCTGGGCCAGCCCTTGGATCACCGTTGCAAAGTCTAGGTCGTCTTCGCGGGCAATAAACTGCACTTCCTGGGGGGAAAACGCATGGATGTGCAGGGCAGGAAACGTGTCTTTGATGGTGGTGACCAGTTTTTGATAGTAGGCCAGGGAACGGCCATTAACCTTGGCGGTGGGGTTAAGGCCCCCCTGCATACAAATTTCTGTTGCCCCATCGGCCACTGCCAACGTTGCCTTATCTAGAATGTGTTCCCAGCTGAGCCAGTAAGCGCCTGGTTGCCCCTGATCGCGACGAAATGCGCAAAAGCTACAGTGCTGTTCGCAAATGTTGGTGTAGTTGATATTGCGATTAATCACATACGTGACGGTGTCCCCCACCTGCTGCTGTCGCAGCCGATCCGCGCCGACTCTAATCGCTTCTATGATGTCTGGGTCTGTTTGCTGTAAGAGCGTCAAACCCTCGTTTTGGGAAATATCTTGACCGTCTAACGCCCGATCTAAAATGTCGGCTACGGCTGTGGCTATTTGGAGGGGCATTATACTCGCTGCGCTCTAGATCGAATAGAGAGGAAAAAATTGTGACTGGGAATCGTCAATGTTTTGGATAGGGCAGTTTTAAGGTCTTGTTTTAACGTCTGTTTAAGAAAACGATGGCTGCTTTAACAGATGATTCTGTCTATGGTAATCAGTACTTATTACTGCCACATATGCATTCATAGACCCGGCTCAAAATCCTACTCCTACCACTCTAATCTTGACCTTATCCCGAAATCATTATGATTCAACTAATAGCGGGTGACATCGGCGGTACAAAAACTATTTTACGCTTGGTGAGCTCGGACAGTAGTGGCCAAGAAACCCTCCATGAGCAGCGCTTTGTTAGTGGCGACTACACTGACCTGGTGCCTATGGTAAAAGACTTTTTAGCGGCGGCCCCTGGTAACCCTGCTCCCCAGGCGGCCTGCTTTGCCATTGCGGGTCCGGTGGTTAACAATCGTTCCCAGCTGACAAACCTGGCTTGGATGCTCAGTAGCGATCGCATCGCTGAGGAATTAAACCTCAATACCGTAGAGCTGATTAATGATTTTGCGGCTGTGGGCTATGGGGTGCTGGGGTTAACCCCAGACGATTTACACACGCTGCAGCCAGGTATGCCAGATCCCCAGGCACCCATTGCCATTATCGGTGCGGGCACCGGGCTGGGCCAGGGCTTTTTGATTAACTGCGGTGGTCAATACCAGGTGTTTCCCTCGGAGGGGGGCCATGTTGATTTTGCCCCCCGGTCCGAGCTGGAGTTTCAGCTGCTGCACTATTTGCTTGAGAAACATTCTATCTCCCGTGTTTCTGTAGAACGCGTGGTCTCAGGGCAGGGAATTATTTCTATTTATCAATTTTTACGCGATCGCAAATCGATTACTGAGTCTGAACCCCTGGCCCAGCTTGTGCGCAACTGGGAGCAAAGTGCAGGCAACCGCAGCCAGGTGGCGGACCCCGCCGCCGCTATTTCTAAAGCGGCCACCACCGACCGACTGGCGGGCCGCACCATGGAAATTTTTATTGATGCCTACGGGGCGGCAGCCGGTAATCTGGCGTTGACGCTCTTACCCTATGGCGGTCTCTATGCCGCTGGTGGGGTGACGGCTAAAAATATGTCGCTCATTCGTCAGGGTAGTTTTTTGTCGGCCTTTGGGCATAAAGGCCGCATGAGCCCCCTGTTAAAAGATGTGCCAGTGCATTTGGTGATGAACCAGAGTGTGGGCCTAATTGGGGCGGCGCTGCGGGCCGCTCAAATCGCCTAGGGCATCTGCATCCCATTTGTGATTGCACCCCAATATCCAAATACTAAGACTACCGCGACACCCCGTAGGGGCATTGCATGCAATGCCCCTACGGGGTGTTTACCTGGGTCGTTTTTGTACAGTCCTATCCCCAACCCGCTCAACGGGTATGCCATCGGGTTGCAAAGGCAAAGTCTTCCAAAGCTTTCCAATTTCCCCTGAAAACTTCTCGCTACAATAAGGGGCTAATGTACAACGACTAACACGCCATGGCAGGGCATAGTAAATGGGCCAATATTAAGCGCCAAAAAGCGCGGGTTGATGCGGTGAAGGGCAAGGTATTTGCCAAGCTATCGCGGGAGATTATTGTGGCAGCCAAACAGGGTGGGGGCGACCCCGATGGCAATTTTCAGCTGCGAACGGCCATTGATAAGGCCAAAGCGGCGGGGGTCCCTAATGACAATATTGACCGTGCGATCGCAAAAGGCACTGGCAAACTAGGTAGCGATGGCAACCTAGAATCTATCCGCTACGAAGGATATGGCCCCGGCGGTGTGGCGGTAATGGTGGAGGCCCTCACCGATAACCGTAATCGCACCGCCGCCGATTTACGGGCCGCCTTTAGCAAAAACGGCGGCAACCTGGGGGAAACCGGCTGTGTTGGTTGGATGTTTGATCAAAAAGGGGTGGTGGTCGTTGTTGGCAATCTAGACGAAGACATTTTGTTAGAAGCTGCCATTGAAGGAGGTGCGGAATCCTATGAACTCACTGAGGTGGATGAGGATACCCCCGGTGCAGAGGTGTTTTGTCCCCCCAGCGATCTAGAAACCCTCAGCCATCGTCTCAAAGTCGAAAGCTACAGTGTCAAAGACATTGAAGTTCGCTGGGTCCCCAGTAATACGGTCGATGTAGCAGATACCGACCAGGCAAGGTCTCTGCTTAAAATGATGGATGCCCTAGAAGATCTTGACGATGTGCAATCGGTAACCGCCAACTTTGATATGGATGAAGAGATGATGGCAACGGTCTTTTGAAGACCACTTTAAAAGAAAAATGTCTGACCCCATAAAGCCCCCAGGGTCAGACAGCTCACCTGTAAAAACACGGGTAACAAGATTAAATAAACCATCCAAAATGCCCCCTCGGATGACTAATTGCCTTGTCCGTGTTTTTCAGAATTGATCCTATTGTCCCCACCATTCTGGGAAAAGACTTCCTCGTAAATACGTAACTTAGAAGGGAAACAGCCCGTATATCTGGGCAAATTTGCGTAAATTTCCTGTTGCTAAATCTAATGCAGATTTATGCCCCTAAAATCGAGCTATGCCAGCTATGGGATATTGATGCAGCTTACTTGTCCCCAGGGACAACAGTCTCGCGGTAAAGCGTTAGCAATTTATCCAACACATTTTCAACCGTGAGAGAATCTGTAACAACTTCAATGGCGTCATCTGCCTGGCGTAGGGGAGAAATCTCGCGCGTACTGTCTTTATGATCTCGTTCGCTAATGGCTTGGGCCAGCTCGGTGAGTTCGGGTACAGGCTGGTGTTGGCTCGCTAAATCTTGCTGACGCCGCCGGGCCCGTTCTTCTACCGACGCGGTTAAAAAGATTTTGAGTTCGGCATCGGGAAAGACATGGGTGCCAATGTCTCGACCATCGGCTACGACACCACCGTCTACACCGTACTGCATCTGCTGTTCTACCAGGGCCTGACGCACACTGCCCTGGGCCGCAACGGCGGATACTTGAGCTGTGACCTCAGATGTGCGAATGGCCTGGGTGACCGCTGTACCATTGACAAAAATGTCGGGGGGTTGGGGACCTGTCTCTGACTGGGTAGCGACAAGTTTAATGTTGCACTTGGGTAGCAGATCAGCAACGGCCACCTCATCTTGAGGATCGCATCCCTCGGAAAGGACATACCAAGTTAGGGCACGGTACATGGCACCCGTATCTAAATACAGCAGCCCCAGCTGGTGGGCCAGCTGCCGAGCCACGGTCGATTTGCCAGCCCCGGCTGGACCATCGATGGCAATGATGGGCTGCCGTGAGCGCAACACAACGTTGTCAATTAATCGGGTACTGCCTACAAATGCTGCTACTGCCAACATACCAATTGTTTCTATCTCTTCTAGGGGTTCCAAGGTGTGGGGATGAACCAGCTCCACATACTGGGGATCAATGGCAGGTGCCGCTTCTAAGTACTGAAAGACGATGCGAGCAAGTGAATGTTGCGATCGCACACCTGCTTCTTTAAACTTTTGCTTGGCGCTCCTTAACCCCCGATAGAGTATAGCTGCTTGTTGGCGTTCGTGCCCGCTTAAGTATTTATTTCGAGAACTTAGGGCCAGCCCATCGGGCTCACGCACAATCGGACAGCCAATCACCCTCCCCGATAGGTTTAAGTCCCGCACCAGTTGTCGAATAATGGCGAGCTGCTGGGCATCCTTTTGGCCAAAATAGGACCGCTGGGGCCGAATCAAACTGATTAGCTTAGTGACGACCGTGGCCACTCCGTCAAAGTGTCCAGGGCGAAACTGACCGCACAGGGGCTGGGCTAACATGGGCGGTGGAACTACCGTCACTAAGGTATCTGAGTTAAAGCCAGATCCATAAAGATCTAGGGCAGTTGGTGCAAAAATGCAGTCTACCCCAGCGGCTTTGCAAAGGCTGATATCTAGCTCTAACGTCCGTGGATAGGCGTCTAAATCCTCATTAGCGCCAAACTGTAGCGGATTTACAAAAATACTAACAACGACGGTGTCGTTATCCCGACGAGCCCGCTGGATCAGACTGAGATGACCTGCATGCAATGCCCCCATGGTAGGCACCAGACCAATAGACCCCGACTGCTTTTCACGCCAGCATTGCAGTCCGACTACTGTTTTCAATAACCGCAAGATAGTTCCCCAGCCACCCCGCTAGACACAAGATCTAACGATAGCAGACAGCCAAAGGTCTTTGTGCTGCAAGCGGCAAACAAACCCAGGTGTGGAGACCTTCCATGGAAGGTCTCCACACCTGGTATATGGCTTTTTGGGGTAAAGGCCTTTTGGGCGAATCTAACGTAGGACTTCCACCTTTACAGGTCCTACACCGGCTGACTGTAACCCGATGGCGCTAGCAGCTCCGGCTGACAAGTCAATGATGCGTCCATGGCTGTAGGGACCCCGATCATTGATCCGCACAACCACCTGTTGACCATTGTTCATATTGGTGACCCGTACTTGGGTGCCAAAGGGCAATGTCCGGTGGGCGGCCGTCATGGCGTACTGGTTAAACGACTCACCGCTAGCGCTGGTGCGACCGTGGAATCCGGGTCCGTACCAAGAGGCCATACCACTGTAGCTTGAGCGCACGGCGGCTACCCGCTGGGCAGGCGGCGGCGGTGCGGGTCTGCCGATGACTTCAGTCACTGGCTCGGCCCCATTACCTAACAGGCGACGGAGTCGGTTAGTCATCTGTAGGGCATTCTCCGCCTCGTTATCCGTGGCATCAGGGAGTTTAACCGTATCGCCCAAGGTAACAAGAGGGCTATCCCCCGCCATTACCACGTAACTGCCTTCGTTCCAGTGGGCGGTAAAAGCGGTGTCTTGGCCATACATGTGCTCCAGCTGGGCAGACATGGTAGCCGCGTCAGCCAGGATACCGTCAGTCGCCTCGGTTGCCTGTACCCACCCAGAAACAACGTCGGTGGCTTCGGCTGAGTCGATGTAGGTTAAAACAGGAATATTTTTGATATAGACCGTGGCAGCCTGCCTATTCTCATGCTGATGGGCATTGACTCGCACGGTGGTCGTCGACCTGGGGGATGTCTGTAGCGTGTCGGTCGAGGACTGCTGTAAAGACTGGCGATTAGTTGAAACTTCGAAAGATTCGTGAGAACTGTTGTCTACAGTTTGGGCGTGGGCCTGTTTAGAAAGGGGAAGGACGGTAGTAAGCAAAATTGCAGCTGCTACACGCCCGATAAAACGTTTGTTCATAAACCAGATTGCACCAGGCATAAGCGTCTACATCGCAGAGCGAGAAGTGACAAATTCAATAGATTGAATAGGGTTGCTTCAAGATGACGATGCATCGCGAACAGAATTAAAAAAAGGCAACGGGAGATAATCTATCACGAAGGTTTTGTGATTAAGCTCCGTATTTTTGACCGTGAAAACAGACAATGGATGGATGGATAAATTTATGTTTTCTTCACACATCTGCGCCATTGGTCGACCGATAAGGCTTGTAGACAGTTTTCAAGCTGTCCTAGCTAGGTAATTAGTTTTCGAAAAATTATGTGTCAGTTTGTAATGATTACGGATTATTAATAGATGCGAAGGAGCCCTGTAGCGTTTTCTTGGGGTGCACACCCTCCTTTGTCTAGTTTCCATGACGTGAATGTTCTTGTCAACGGACAATTAAAGACTAATCAAGGCTAAGGGGTGGGTTTGGCTGTGCCTACCGTCCAAAGTAGAGTAATCAAGTTATTTCTTGTGAGGCCCATGGATTATCGGCAAGCGGGTGTGGATGTGGAAGCCGGTCGTGCGTTTGTGGAAACCATTCGCAACCTGGTAGAGGGGACCCATCGCCCTGGAGTATTGGGGGGATTAGGTGGGTTTGGCGGCTACTTTGAGCTACCTACGGGATATCGGCACCCTGTATTGGTGTCGGGAACCGATGGGGTGGGGACCAAACTAAAACTGGCCCACCTGCTCAATCGTCACAATACGGTGGGCATTGATTTGGTGGCTATGTGTGTCAACGATGTCCTGACCTCGGGGGCTGAGCCGCTTTATTTTTTAGATTATTTGGCTACGGGGCGGCTGGCCCCTGAACAGCTGACCCAGGTTGTGGCTGGGGTGGCCGAGGGCTGTCGCCAGTCGGGCTGTGCCTTGTTGGGGGGTGAAACCGCTGAAATGCCAGGGTTCTATGGCCAGGGCGAATATGACATGGCGGGCTTTTGTGTCGGCATTGTGGAGAAGAGTGCCATTTTGGATGGGTCCCAGGTGCGCTCTGGGGATGTGCTGATTGGCTTGCCCAGCAGCGGTGTACATAGTAATGGCTACAGTTTGGTGCGAAAAATTATGGCGGAAGCCCCTCGGCAGCCAGGGTTGGCGGGGCAAGCGGCGGGTCAGCCTGTGAACCAACCTGTGGGCTACAGCTGGGATGAATGTCCGGAACTGCTGGCGGGCCAGTCCTTGGGAGAGGTGCTGCTGGCACCGACCCAACTCTATGTAAAACCTGTGCTGACTGCCCTCAAGGCTGGGTTAGAGATTCATGCCATGGCCCATATCACCGGTGGCGGCTTTCCTGAAAATCTGCCCCGCTGTCTGGGGGAAAATCAATCTATATATATAGAGGCTGAGAGCTGGCCAATATTGCCGATCTTTAAGTGGTTACAAACTGCGGGCAACGTGGCACCGGCTGAAATGTTTAAGACATTTAATATGGGTATCGGCTTTGTGGTGGTGGTTCCTGAGGCTGAAGCTGAGGCGGCATTGGCCCATTTCCAGCCCGCTTACCGGATTGGTACCGTGATTGATGGGACGATTGACGCGAATGGAGTGGTCACCGGATTGCCAGAAGGTTAGGATACGTTGGGGTAAAAATTTTCTAGGTAAGAAATTTTTGCCCGTTAGGACGATGGGGATTGCCCATCCTAAATCCAATCGGAGGAATTGATTTTGAGCGTTCGGACGGGTAGCTGGCAACCAGCTGCGATCGCACTTTTGGCCATCATTACTGGCCTAGTTCTGACAAGTACCCTAGTGATTATCAACCCTGGTCAGGCCGGGGTGTTGAGCATTTTAGGTAAAGCCCAAAACGCGCCGCTGTTAGAGGGCATCCACGTTAAGCCACCCCTGGTTTCCTTTGTGGATGTGTATGACATGACGGTGCAAAAGTTTGAAGTGCCTGCCGAAAGTTCTACCAAGGACCTTCAGGATCTGCGGGCGCGGTTCGCCATCAACTTTCGATTAGACCCGGCTAACGTCGTTGAAATTCGTCGAAAGCAAGGCACCCTGGCTAACGTGGTGGCAAAGATCATCGCACCCCAAACCCAGGAATCTTTCAAAATTGCGGCCGCTCGCCGTACGGTTGAAGAAGCCATTACCCAGCGGACCAAGCTTAAGGAAGACTTTGACGAGGCCCTGAGCACTCGTCTAGAAAAGTACGGCATCATCATCCTCGACACCAGTGTGGTTGATCTGTCATTTTCTGAGGAGTTTGCCCGCGCGGTTGAGCAAAAGCAAATTGCTGAGCAAAGTGCCCGCCGAGCGGTGTATGTGGCCCAGCAGGCTGAGCAAGAAGCCCAGGCCGAAATCAACCGGGCCAAAGGTCGCGCCGAAGCCCAGCGTTTGTTGGCAGAAACCCTGAAGGCTCAGGGTGGTCAGCTTGTGCTTCAAAAAGAAGCGATTGAAGCTTGGAAAGAAGGAGGTTCCCTCGTGCCCCGTGTGTTGGTCATGGGTGGCGATCAAGGGGGCGGCGTGCCCTTTATTTTCAATATGGATAAAGACTAGGCGATACTGTTACGGCGTTATTTATTGCCTAATATCCGCAACCCATCGTAGGGGCGTTCCATGGAACGTCCCTACGATGGGTTTTTTGTTGGCGCTAGCGCACATGGATATGGATAAATCCGTTATTGTTGCGTTCGATGCTACCGGTTAGACCATTTTGCTCAAACGGGTATTGATCAACCTCACCGGTGCGGACCTGGTCTAACCCAGCTTCAATGTCACGGGTTGACTGGCCATTGAGCATACCTGCCAGGGCAACCCGCATGATTAATCGGTCGTAAGATGGGGCAAAAACAGCCTCCGCCTGCTGCACGGTATTACCCGTAGCATCATAAACATAGGCAACGGAAGCTCGATTGGGGGCGAGATCGTACACGGCGGTGGTGGCCGATGGCGAAACAGACGATCGACTGGGCTGCCCTAAGCGATTTGTGATAGCAGTTGCGGTGGTGCCAGGGGCAAAGCCTGGGACAGACACCACCCCAGTTCCGCCACCAGGTTCTGCGGTGTTGGGGTTACCGCTGTCCCTTAAGACTAGGGGTGGGGCAGCAGCAGATTCAGGGGCGGCGGCTTCGATGTCCTGTGGCAAATCGGGGGCTGTTTCTGGGGTAGGGGTAGGCTCTTCTGGCAAAATTTCCTCTAGCTCGGGCAGCGTTATATCGGGTAGCTGCACCTCAGGCAGAGATATCTCAGGTAGCTCCGCTGTTTTTTCTCTTAAGTTGCCGATGGCTTGTTGAGCAATTTTATATGCGCGGAAGCCGACAAAACCCGTGCCAGCTAAGAGTCCTAGGAGTAAGAACGAGAGCAGCATCTTCCCTAGACCGGGACCCTGTCGCTTGGGTTGGTCGGGCTCTTCTATGTAGGCGTTAGCAGTGCCGGGGGTGTCGTTAGCTAGGCCATAGCCTGAGGGCCGTCCGGGGGCGACGACCTGGGTGGGTCGGGTAGCGGCGGACGCAGTTGAAGAATCTGTCTGGCGACCTCGTTTGGTGGGTGGTGCCGACAACAGGGTTAACCAGGTGGCAATGGACTGGGGGCGTTGGGCTAACTTTAGGGCCATGCCCTGGAGGATGGCCTGCTCTACACCGGGGCTCAGGTTCGGGTTGAGTAAACGTGGCGGGGTGAGGGGCTGGTGCGATCGCAACACAGATGCCACGGGCACCTCACCCGTCACCGCAGCATACAGCGTGGCCGCTAGACCATAGACATCCGAGGCTGCCGAGCGTCGCGCCTTAGGCAGATACTGCTCTAAGGGGGCATAACCTTCAGAAACCAGGTTGGTATGGGTTTGCGTTTGGCCACTAGAAAGCTCTCGGGCAATGCCAAAATCAATCAAAATTGCATTGGCACCATTAATCATCACGTTTTGGGGTTTTACATCCCGATGGAGTAACCCCTGCTCATGCACCGTTTGCAACGCGCTAGCAATTTGTCGAATATATTGCAGAGCCAGCTTTTCCCTAAGGGGGCGATTGGGAAAAATCATGGCCGATAGCGGTTGCCCTGGAATAAAATCCATCACCAGATAGGGCCGCTCAGCCTCAACAAAAAAGTCCGTCACATTGACAATATTGGGATGCTGGCACTGGGCCAGACGGCGCGCTTCGGCTTGAAACTGCTTGAGTTGTTGCTGCTTTTCTAACGAATTTTCTGGCCAGCGCAGAGTTTTGATCACAACCACTTGGTTGAGTGGATGACGGATAGCGCGATACGTTATCCCAAAGCCACCGCGCCCCAGTTTGTCCTCGATCACGTATTTTCCGTTTTGGAGACTGGTGCCCACCAAATCTACGCCGTTCACCATGCCAATCTGCCTGCTCCCACAGGACCATACTTAACATAAAATTTCCTTTGCCGCATGATATTAGCGACAGCACAAAAACTGTGCTAGTTCATGCGATAAAAATTCTCCCAGAAAAGATACTACCGGGTATCTCGAACGTTTTTATCTTGTTGGGCCAGATCGCTTAAGGTCCCTAAAGATGCTCAACAGTCTGAACATCAGCCTCTGACTACTGTTAAAAAAGTCTTTAGTGTTGGGCTGATTTGTGCTTTAATGTCCGCTGGGACGAATATTTTCAGAGTGTTTCGGAGTTCTCCATTCATGAAGTCTGAGCAAAAGCAACGCCTTCTCAATGCGAAGGAAAATATAAAGGCGGCTCAGCTACTCGCCCATAGTCATTTTTACGATATTTCCATCGCCCGCGCATACTACGCCATGTTGTATGTAGCTGAGGCCCTGCTCCTAGAAGAAGCGATGGCCATACCCACTCAGCATGAGGCCATCAACAGCTTGTTTGCGGAGCAGTTTTCAGAAAAAAGGCCTTTATTTCAACCCTACGGTATCTATCTAAACAATGGTTTAGAAGCCAGACTGCGGGCAGACTACTGCCATAGCGAGAGGGCTACCCTGGCGGATGCCAAACAGCACATCAATCGAGCCAAAGCTTTCCTAGAGTTGGCCAAGCACTATCTGAGTGCAGAGTTAGCTGCCGTGGAACGTTTAGAGGTGAGCGCGGGTCGAATGTAGGACTCTGTCGTGTCTACTGACCCTGCTGGCGACGTTCGGAAAGCTTAAGCAGGGTTTCTGCATGGGTTGCTTTAGTAATGGGATAGAAGTAAGTCAGCACCATGCCGCACAGAAGCAGCATCAGCGGCACTGGTCCCATAAAGAAACGAATAGCTAGCAAAGCCGACTCGGGTTGCTCGGCCGCCTCTTTAATAAAGCCAGAGGTTTGCAGGGCTAAACTGACTAGAAAAATGCCCACAGCTAAGCCGATTTTTTGCAGTAGGGTCATGAAAGCATAAAAAATGCCTTCCCGTCGCTGACCGGTGTTGAGTTCATCTAACTCAATCACGTCAGGCAAAATTGACCATGGCACGACATAGGCCGTGGCTACGCCAAAGCTGGCGATTACACACAGCCCATATAAAAAGCTGAGCTGCCCTGGTTGTAGAAAAAATAAGGCAATCTGTACGACAACCCAAATACCACTTCCCAGGAAATACAGCCCCTTTTTGCCAATGCGTTTTGCCAATAAGTTACAGATAACCATCATTAAGATGGCCGTCCCTTGGACCAACAGGGCGGCTAAAAAGTAATCGTCAGCCCCCATCCAAAACGTGACGTAGAACGGAATAATTGTGGCCGTAATTTGCAAAGCCAGCCACGAAAACATATAGATGCCCACTACAAATAGAAATGGGCGGTTGCTAAAAACAACCTTAATCTGCTGAAAAAACGAACTGCCACCTTGATCATCGCTGTAATTGAGCGATCTTCCTCGATAGGCGGCCTGCCGTTTGTAATAGGGAAAGGTACCCAAGACACACCAGAAAATGGAGCCGATGGAGATGACGCCCCCCAATGCTCCGAGTATTTGATACTGGGTCTGCGGGTCTGCCACCAGCTGACTGACTACCAACCCCAAGGCGAGTACTGAAACAGCACCAAACAAAGAAAATGACAGTCGAAACGATGTCAGTTCGGTGCGTTCGTCATAATCCTCAGTTAATTCGGCTGTCAGGGTGGAGTATGGCAGATTTGTCGTTGTGAAAAATACCTGAAAGACAATGGAAACAACGACGTAATACCAAAACAGGGCGATCTGGCTCGTGAACCCCGGCACAATCCAATTTAGATAAAATGTCGCCCCAAACGGTATAGCCGTTAGCGCTATCCATGGGTAGCGCCGCCCCCACCGAGAACGGGTGCGATCGCTCAATATGCCCACAGCCGGATCATTGACCGCATCCCAGATTTTGCCAATCAAAAGCACGGTGCCTGCGGTTAAAGGCTCTAATCCAGCCACATTCGTTAAAAAAATCAAAAATGAAAACGCCAGTAAGTTTGACGTTAGACCGGCTCCTAAATCTCCGGCACCATAGGCCAATTTTGTTGGCCACGTCAGTTTTGGCGGAGACTGTGATTTGCCTGAAGTTTCCATAGGAACCGGGGATTGCTAGAAATTACTAAATCATCTTTAGAATGACGTTCAACTGTAACGGCCCCGTTACAGTTGAACGTCATTCTAGCCCTGTCGTGGGCCCCATTACCTAGCCAGCGGTTAAGCAAAAAGCGACTGTGCCAGACGATGGATCAATGCCACAGTCGTTGCTGATTAGAGACATGTTTTGTTGAGAATTTGGTCGACTATCAATGTTCCAACACCAGATTTATAGCGGCAAGCAGCAACGTCAACGTTATATTATTGCCCTATTTGTGTCATCCCTCACCTGCCCATGTCCACCTCTTCTGATTTAGCCACGACACCGACCGATCTATATGTTTCTTGGTCAGACTACTATCAAGCCATTGAAAATTTGGCCGTTGCCGTTCATGCGTCAGGATGGCAATTTAATCAGATTGTCTGTCTGGCGAAAGGAGGTCTACGGATTGGAGATATTCTCTGCCGTATTTATGATCAGCCTCTGGCTATTCTCTCAACGTCATCCTATGGCGGCGAAGGTAACCGCACCCGCGGGGCAATTACCTTCTCTAGGGATCTCAGTATGACAACTACAAACCTTGGCACCCATGTCCTTTTGGTCGATGACTTGGTGGATTCAGGTCAAAGTTTGCAGCGCAGTATCCGTTGGTTAGAACAACGATATGGCTTCTATATTGATGAAATTAAGACAGCCGTACTTTGGTACAAAGCCTGTTCAGTTATTAAGCCCGATTATCATGTCAGCTATTTGGAAAACAACCCGTGGATTCATCAACCATTTGAAAAATATGAAGACATGACCATCGAAACGCTCGCAAAAGATAAGTAAAGCTTGGCTTGGAGATTAAAACGGCACAAACTATAACTGGTTCTTTCTTAGGATGACTATTGTTCAAATGTGCTGACTATATGGGGTTTAACATTGGTTCAGCATTGAGAGATATAAACTTAGGCGATTATGCGGTTGCTGATTTAAAGGACTGTACAGATCTGTTAGAAATATACAGTCAATATCTTGCAGATAAAGCCATCTTGAGCATCAACAACATCGCAACTATCTACTCTTAAATTTTTATGTTGTGTCAACGGGAATAGGCCAGTCTCGTTGTTCTGGAGTGAAATAAAAGAATAATGGTCCAAAAGAACCAAACTATTGTCCCTTCTATTATTGTTTTGGTTGCGCTTGGAATTATTGGCGCAGCGTTTGGACTGATTTGGAATAGTCTAAATCAAAAAACTAGCATAGCCCAGGTGCCAGCCAGCCCTGAACCGCCGCCAGTCATAACGCCAACGCAGCATTCCCTGGCACAGCACACCGCTACCGTACTCAGTGTGGACATACAGCCAGATTCTGTCCTCTTGGCCAGTGGCAGCTATGACCAAACGGTTAAACTCTGGGAACTTGAGACCGGCAAGGTGCAGCGTACGCTCAATCACGCGGGGCGAGTAAATGCTGTGGTGTTTACGCCTAACGGACGGTATTTGATTACCGGGGGTGGGGACGGCGATATTATTATTTGGAATCCTGAAACGGGTGAAGAAAAGCATCGATTTGCCGGTGGTTCTGGCAGAATTGTGAGCCTGGCAGTGAGTGCTGACGGCACCCTATTAGCCAGCGGAGGCAGTAATGGGACTATCCGTCTGTGGAACCTTGAGCAACGGCGTGGAACTGCTACGTTGGTGGAGTCTGGAGCACAAATCAATGGATTGGCATTTTCGTCAGTCAACCCCCAACAGCTAGTCAGCGGTGATAAAGATGGCATTGTGACCCTATGGGATATTGTCGATCAATCGTTAGTGCGCACCTACAAGTCGGGGACCGATAGGGTGACAGATGTTGCCATCAGCCCCGATGGGCAATATATCGCTAGCAGTAGTTACGATACCAAGATACAAATTTGGAACTTGGCAACAGCCGCGATTGAACAAACCCTAAGCGGTCATGATTTTGTGGTTGCGAAGGTAGCGTTTAGTCCCGATGGTGCAACGCTGGCTAGCAGTAGCTTTGACGAAACTGTAAAGGTTTGGGATTGGCAACAATCCGCAGAACGCTGCACCTTACAAGGACACTCTGGATTTGTTTATGGTCTCGCGTTTGATCAGCAGGGAACCGTGTTGGCCAGTGGCGGTTACGATGGCTTGGTGAAAACTTGGCCGTTGAGTGATAAAAAGACCGGCTGTTCAGCTAGCTGAGTGGCTGAGTTTCTCCCTATAGAACAGTAAGAAAGATAGAACAGCAAGAACGCCACGGTATCACCTCTTGTGAGAGGTGATACCGTGGCCAGATAGGAGTTAACGAAAATGTCGGGAGATGAGACCTTGAGGGGGCTGCACAAAAATAAAGATCCAGGGAAAGACGATATCAGTAGGGGCATTGCATGCAATGCCCCTACTGATTATGGCGGTGGTCTATTTGGATGCAAACGCCTTATCCTTGAGAAGAATTTTGCTGATTTTTTAAATTTTCCCCACTCGTTTGGCATCGTCTAACCAACTGTCAAACGTGCCTTGATTATTTTGAATCCACTCTTCTGCATGACGACGAATATCCGCAGGGGTATTTTCTCCATCCCGCATGCGCTGATTTTGCAGGCTAACATCAGTGATGGGAATGCTGACTAGTTCGAACCATCGGTCAATGTCGGGATGCTCTCTTAAAAAGTTACGATTTGCCAAAATTTGAATTTGATTAATTTCAAAGCCAAGATTTGTGCCATCGACCACAGACTCATTTTGCTGAGGACTAAGGGGTGGAACATCCAACCAGATAACGTCTTGGTCAGGTATTAAAACACTGCTGACCCATAGGGGGGTCCATGTAAAGTAGAGCACGGGTTCATCTGCCTCGTAGCGCTGGATAGTTCTTTCTATCGAGGCATTGTACTCATAGCTATCTTGTTCTACAGTGGCACGCAAATTGTAATCATCTAAATGAGACTCGATGACGCCCCGACATGCCCATCCACGGGGACAGCCGACGAGATTAGCTTTGCCATTACCATTGGTGTCAAATAATTTGGCGATTTCTGGATCGGCAAGTTGCTTTAGACTGCTGATATTGTTCGATGTGGAGGTGGCTTTATCGATCAAATAGCCTTGCAGAGCGTTCTCAATCAGCGGCTTTAACCGTTTTAACTCGGTATGGCCACCGTTCTCTTCAAAGAAATCTCTGTGGATTGGGTTCCAATGAACGGCAGTGTAGTCTAAATAGTTACGGCCCAGAGCCTGGTGAATAATATCGTACTCAAGCTCGGACCCACTAATGGGCGTATAGCCTAGTTGTTCTAAGCCGATGTTGATTACTTCAGTTTGAAAAAGTTCTTCTAAACTGGCATAGGCAGAGCGAATTACTTTGTCTGAACTGACTAACGATGTACGTTCATTTGAAAAATTGCTACAGCTAGAAAACAGAGCCAACGAGCTGAGTGCCCCTAGTAATAAGGGCCATCGTTTTACCAAACGAGCTGCGTAACCTGATGGCTTAGGTAGTAATTTTCCCATAATTAGTCAACATATTTCTTGAACAATAAGGATGATTCTGTTGGAGTTGATTTAATAACTCAGTCTTCAGATACTATGGTGTCGATCGGCCTGAAACAATCAACGTTAAAGAGTACTTACCTGATCTTTTTATTTCAGGAAATATAGCTTGATATCTACGGTTCAGGCCATATGTAATCCCTGGAATTTAAGTGGCGACAGCAATGCTTACGACAAACTGCTGAATACATTCAGCAGTTTGTCGTAAGGGGCAACAATCAGGACTAAATTTTATTGTCAGCCCATGCAAGAGCGGCCTCCCAAATAAGATCGTAGACTGGGTCTTTGATGTCATAGTAGGCATCACTATCCTGGGCATGGCGTTTGGCAATTTCTTGTTTGATCAATTCAACAGATTTAGCTGAATTGGGATGTGCTCGAAGATAATTATGAAATAGTAATGCGTATTGTTGGTTGGGGTTACCGTCGATCCTGACGTGGATATTGCTACGTTGTTGTTCAGAGGGTTGATAAAACAATTGTTTCAAACGCTATTTTGGACCCTCTGTGGGGTGGTCAGCTTAAAAAAGGACGAATTTCATCGGCCATTTGCGCGCTTGCTTGATCGGCGGTGACTAGTTCTACTTGAGCTGCATTGACAGCGCCCAATCCTAAATCAGCGGCTCGACGAATCTGGGTTTGGCTCCAGATTGAGCCACCAGCCACCTCGCGGGTGGTGCCTAGCTTTCTTAATATGGCGATGCCAACCGCGTCGATGGCAATCCGGTCTGTGCTAGCTAAAATGACGCCAGCCTGTACTCGCTGTCCCTGTTCGGGACCACCACCGACAAAGGCATCGACGCCGTCGATCACGATCAGTGAGGGGCGATAGGCTTTATTAACATCCGCAATCATCAGTCGTTGATTGGTGGACCGGTGTAGCTCGCGCATATAGTCATGATCATCCCCTGGGACGTAGCGGGCCACCATGCCGATGGTGTTTTTGAGGGAAAGGGTGAAGTGACCACCAAAGCGGTGGGTTTTAAGACAGCAGACGTTGACGATGGCATCGGCGTTGAGGACGGGGCGGGCGATCGCAAATCCTCGGGACCAGTGAGTGCCTGTTGCCGGAAAATATTGCCAGTCATCCCGACCAAGTTCATCAAAGACAAGGGTATTAAACCCGTAGCGCTGAGCCAGGGAAAAGACCTGCATTCTTTCCATGGCTTGACGGGTTTCTGCCATGCCCGAACGGTCACCCACGGTGATGGTGCTGGCCCCTGCACTTTGGATTGATTGCACCAGGGTCTCTAGTACGGCGGGATCGGTGGCGGCTGGTGCTGGATCGCCCGTGTTGTAGTTGGGTTTGATAAAAACTCGCTTGCCACTAAAGCTGGGAACCTGTAACAGCTCCATGGCACGACGTACACCACTGGCTCGGTCGGTTGTTTTGACGAGAACCACCCGATGGGGGTTAAGGCCCGCAGCTGTCAACGGCGTGGTTAAGGGCTGGTCTAATAAGGGCGCAGATGATTCTGGGGGCTCGAATGATGATTGCTGTGCTCCCAACGTCTTCGGTGCCGATGTCTTTAGTGCCGATGGTAGGGCGACTGCACCGGTTAAAAGTCCCAGGTATTTTAGTAGGCCGCGACGAGACGGCTGTTTGGGCTGTGGAGTTGGCATGGTGGATGGGGGCGTCCGGCAATTTCAGCACATGCCGTCTATTGTGGTGAGCCCCTATGAGAATTGCCTGAGTTGTCATGGTCTCGCCGCTGACAAAACTGTGGGTTGTTACGTAGGTTCACAATTTTGTAGGTCATATTTTATCTGCACTATGGGCAGATTTGCGTACGTATCGTCTGGAAAAATTGCGATCGCAACTGTATGAAAAATCACCTGCTTATTTTCAACCTAAGGAGCCTACCATGCCACAGATTACATTATCTGGAAAAATTCGTGATTTCAAAGATAGTCACCCTGATTTTGAGCATGTCATTGCCCCCGAGAAAAATATTGTTGAACCCCTGTTAGGTGAAGACCGCAAACCCATTTATAACGGTGGTAAGGGTAAAACAACCACGGGCAAAGAGAATTTTGACCAGTGGTATCGAGATATTGAAACAATTAACCAGAATACATCATTAGACATTGTTCTAGACGACAGCAACGGCGATGGGATCTTTACCTATGAGAACCTGCAGTTCTTTCCCATTGACGACCAGCTGTTTGGCAATGAAGGGCGTAAGCACAACTATCACTTTACCTACGAGATCCATTCCGAGTTTACCTACCAGGGCCATGAGAAATTTACATTCACCGGGGATGATGACCTGTGGGTGTTTATCGATGGCAAACTTGTGATTGATTTGGGGGGAGTGCATAACTCTTTGACGGATGACATCGATCTGATGATTACGGATGGAGGGACTCAGCTAACCAAGACCCTACCCTCTGGCGAAACTCTGGTTTTGGAAAAGGGTAAAAACTACGCCTTTGAACTATTTTTTGCAGAGCGTCACACCTCAAAGTCGCACTTTCGAATTGATACCTCATTGCTGTTGAAGCCTGCTGCGGTGATCAAAATCAAGTCCCCCGATCCTAAGGCAGCTGAACCCCACAAGGGCGAAATTTGTATTGATACTGGTAAGTTCTTGATCTGTGCCAACGAACCTGTGATGGAGGATACGGTAGTTTGTTATGCCGTAGGTGGAACCGCCACCGAGGGCAAGGACTATAAGGCAATTAATCGCAGTGTGACCTTACCAAAAGGAGAAACGGACGTCTGTATTGAGGTGACCCCTCTGGCCGATGCGGTTGCCTGTGAAGACGATGAAACGGTGGTTGTGACCCTACAGCCTGGAGAGGGCTATAGCCTGGGTGACTGCACGGTGGCTAAGGTTGCGATCGCAGAAGCCCCCCCAAAGAAACCCAACTATCTCCTCATTTGCCTGGTTTTAATCTTCTTAGCCATCTGCGGAGTCTGGTTTTTCCTCCATCGTGCGGCTTAGCTAAACATCAGACTTTAACTCTTCAAACAAACGATAGGGACTCTGGGTCATTCCCAGAGCCCTATACGTCTCTTGCGCCCGATCGTTATCCTGCTCAACATACAAACGAAATCCACAAACCCCAGGCTCTTCCTCAGCAAGTTCTTTAACAAATCCATACATGCTGCGATAGATGCCACGACGACGATGGTCAGCCTGCACAAAGACGCTTTGCACCCACCAAAATACCCCATTACGCCAGTCGCTCCATTCTGTCGTGATCATTAAGCAAGCCACGACGTTACCCTCAGTCTCTGCAACAATGTAGAACCCCCGGGTTGGATGCTCAAATAAGGCCCTCACCCCCGCCAAAATCACCTCAGGAATTAGGTCCTTATTTTCTGTCTCCTGGGCCATGGCTCGATTAAAAGCAGCAATGGTTTCAGCATCGTTTGGCTTGGCTAGACGTATCGTTATCGAATTCAAGTGATTCACCTGGTTTGAGGAAATGTTTCTATGGGCATCGCTCGATTATGCGTCAGACAAGCGGCGGTGCATCAAGATAGCCTAAACTACCCGGCAGCCATAGGGTCAACTCCGAACTACCCGGTCCCACACCCCTAAGGCCAAGCTCGCCCTCGAGTCTGTACTCCCGCTCTGTGGTCTCATCTAAGCTGGCATTGAGCAGGAGTTCTGCGAATAGAGCCGCCCCTCGAAAACACCCAAACCCAAGGGCCACATCTCGCCCAGAGAGTTGTTCGTGGGAGGTAATCGTCTCATCACGGTTGGTAAGGGTCACGATTGGTAGTTCACTGACGTCCATAGCCGTGTATAGCCAAGGGTGCCGCTTTTGTGGCTGTGGGTAGAAGTTAAATCGGAATGGGCGAGCGACGTAGCCTGGGTAGTCGTGATTGGCCGTCCAGTCGTAGTCGATGCGAAGTTCTTTGATGGTGGACCGTTTGTGTGGCAGACAAACCACCGTTCGCTTTGGGGCTGGATGGAACAGACATGACAATATCAGCAGCCCCAGGTGAGCACATGTCGGTTTGTCGATCTCGATAGCCATCTGATCGACAGGGGTATCGTTGTAGAAATGGTAGCCCCAGGTGATGCAAAGGGACTTTACTGAGACAACCTGGGGAGGTGTGGGGAGATTGGTCTCTGAAAGACTGAGAAAGCCCGGCTCACTGTTTTGATTCTGAGGAATCGTACCTGCCAACGCTTCGTAAATGTCCGAAATCTCCACCATAGTTTCCGTGCGTCGAGTAGAAGGATAAATTTTGTTGGCATTGCGGATCCCCGCTATGACTTTATTGGGCAAACATCGGCCCATGGCATAGCTCACAGATCGGGTCATACCCTAAATGAGCAACGGCATTTTATTTGAACGGTGATGGCTGTGGCTGTCTTTTTAAGCATAAGCCGAGAATACCATCGGAATATGTGGTCTGGTTTGGTCATCAATGACCGTCATCAATGACTACCGTAGAGATTAGATGAGGCGCTACTTTTATCCCCTTCCCCTGCTACCTTAGACAGGATGATGCTTTTAGCCCCCACAGTGCCTGACGTATTAGAGCAAACTTTTTTAGGCAATACCGTTGCCGCCTATGGCATTGCGCTACTGAGTATTGGGGTGGGGGTTGCGATCGCACACCTGCTCAAACGTATTATCCTCAGTCGCCTAAAGCGCTGGGCCAAGCGCACCATCACCACATTAGACGATCAGCTCGTCCGCCTGATAGAGCGCCCTACCCTGTGGCTGCTCTATTTAGGCTCCTGCTATGTCAGTTTGCAAAGCCTCACCCTGGCCCCCACCGTCTCCCAGCTGCTAACGGCCATGGGGGTTATCTTTGCCACCCTACTGCTGCTGCAGTTGGTGGGGTCAGTGGCCGAATATAGCCTGCGCATTTATGGGTATATCCATCGCCATCAGCCCAATATGCGACAGAGCCTCAATGCCCTCATCCCGGCTGTACGGGTGGTGCTGTGGGCCGTTGGCATTGTTTTTGTTCTCGATAACCTCGGCTTTGACATTTCCGCTGTGGTTACCGGTCTGGGCATTGGGGGGGTGGCCATTGCCCTCGCCTCCCAGGGAATTTTGCAAGATCTGTTTAGCTACTTTTCTATTCTGTTAGATCGCCCATTTGAGATTGGTGACTTTATTGTTATTGGCGATATGGCCGGTACCGTTAACCAAATAGGTATCAAAACCACGCGACTTCAGAGCTTAGACGGGGAACAGCTTATTTTGGCGAATACCGATCTAACAGCCTCGCGCATTCAAAATTTTCAGCGCATGGCCCAGCGTCGGATCGCCTTTAACCTAGGGGTCACCTACGAGACCAGCATGACCCAGCTAGAACAGATTCCTGAGATCATTCGCACGGTGATCGAACAGATTCCCCAGGTTGCCTTTGACCGAGCCCACTTTGCCAGCTTTGGTGACTTTAGCCTCAACTATGAAATTGTTTATTTGGTAGAGACCAACGACTACACCGTTTATCGAGATGTGCAACAACAGATGAACCTGGCGATTAAAGAACGGTTTGACCATGCTGGTATTGAATTTGCCTACCCAACTCAGGTGCTGCATTTGACCCGCCCAGACATGTTGGGGCAGGGGACGGCAGGAGAATGAGTTATGACCTTTGAGCAATGGCCGTTAGATTGCCAAGCTAAAGCTGTCCCGTCGATGAAAATCAGGTTCTTTGCCAGGGTGGGCCAGGGCCCAGTGGGAAATACTGTCGGTTTTGAGCACGGTGCTTACCCCCAGCTGTAGGGGCTGGTCGAGGGCAAGCCAGTCGTCTGTTGGTAGTTCTAGGGTTAGATAATAGCCCTTGGTCAAGGGTTGCCAACTGCTGGCAACGGCCTGACAGGCGGGTTCAGCCACCATGGCCTGGCGGTAATCATCAAAGCGATAAACGTTCCAGTCACCGTTGGGGGCGGCGTTGACCTCCCAGTAGCGGGGGGAATCGGGCAGCCCGATAAAGACCTCAAAACAGGTATTTTCCCAGAGATGATCGCGGCGGCTGGGGGCCGCATCGGTGGCTGGGGGAACTTTTAGCTCTGCCACTGCGCCAGTAAGGGTGTACTCCACGGTGAGGGACGATTGCGATCGCACCACTCGACCAGAAATCACTAAATCAGAAATGGGTTCAAACGGTTTTAGTAAAAACGGTATGGCCATGAATAATTTTCTAAGGGAACAAACATAGGTATGGCAACTGTCCCAGGGCATTAGGACGGCTGCATCGCAGGCCAGGGGAGCCGTAACGCCCCCTAGCTCTAGGTGATCCAGAACGTTGTATGTATTAAGTAGTTCTAAGCCGCACGGTTAGCTTCAGTACAGTATTCAGCTTTTAATTGATCAATTACGGTTTGGATGGCCAGTTTCTGCGTATTAATGCTGTCAGCCAGTTGAAATTGCACCAACGCCCGCTGAAGATTGTGGTTGGGGCGCTGGGTCTTAAAGTAAACATTGCCCACCAGGTGATCGCTAAAAAAGCGTAGACCCAGCTCAAAGGTAATCAGCCAGATGGCGTCATAAATGTAGTCATATTCCACGGCATCAAGAAAACCGCTGGCGCTCGCAAGATACCCTCGCAGGACGGTGGCGCATAGTGTCACATCAAAGCTAACGGATCGCCACTGCTGGGTTTCTTCCCCGAGCGGATTGCAGCTAGAGCGTAAACAGTCACCAATGTCGTAGTGGACAAGGCCGGGTTTGATGGTGTCTAGGTCAATCAGACTAGCGGCCTGTCTGGTGGTTGTATCGATCAAAATGTTGTTTATTTTAGGATCGCCGTGGATGGAGCGCAGCGGCAAATGCCCCTCGGCTTTGGCGTCCTCTAACACGGATGCCCGGTATCGGTAGGTGTCAATTAGGGTGCAGCAATGGTGTTCTTCTGGGGAGAAGATTTTGGCTTGTGCCAGGACCGTATCGTACTGACGGAGATAGTTGGGGGTGATGTGAAACCCAGGTAGGGTATCGGTTAGCTGGGCGGAGGACAGGTCGCTGAGTAAACTGTGAAAACAGCCGAGACCATAGCCGATTTCGATGGCATGGTGCGGGTCTTGGATGGTGTTAAAGGTGGTGGTGTTAGACACAAAGCTCAGACCGCGCCAAATGTTGCCCTGGTCATCTGTCCAGTGGTGTTGATTGTTGTTAGTTCTAAGCACCGTAGGCACTTCCCAACGACGGTTAAAGGGCGCTTGGCTTAACCGCTGATGGGCATGGCTGACAAACTGGCAGAGATTGTCCATGACCTGATGCGGCTGGGCAAAAACCTCGATGTTGATACGCTGTAAAACAAATGGCTGTTCAGCCTCCACCAGATAGGTGTCGTTAATGTTGCCACTCCCGAGGGGACGAATGTCTCGCACCGTGCCCTTACCCACAAACTGTTGAGCAATGGGGGTAAGACCATGGGTATGGTTTGTCAATGGGGTAGACCGCTCAACCTCGGAGAGCATAGGATCGATTTAGGAGAACTTTGGCTAATCATACGTTCACGATTGGATATAGGGAACCGGGATAGACCATAAAAAGGTTCTATCAATGGTGTTAGAAGATTTCATGTCGTCTGCAATACGTCTGCAATATACTCCAGGGCGCGTTCCATGGTTGTTCCAATCTACAGACTGTTGCCGATCAAGATAAAGGATGACCAGTAATAGGGATGGCTGTAGGTGTTTGGCAGATTTGGCAGGGGTCCCCTAAACTCCTGGGTAAATCCTCGCTGGTTGGCCTCTAGTACCTGACGATCTTCGGTGATGAGGGCAATTTGGGCCTGACGCAGGGCATTGCCTTTGCCCTGGCCCTGACGTAGGTTGTCGTAAAACGTGGTCATCAGGGCTTGGGTGCCGCCATCGTCCACGGACCAGAGAGATGCGATCGCACTTTTGGCCCCCGCTCGCTGAATCTGGTAGCCAAA